>WNGR01000495.1_pt1 | contig 106942 bp, 95 predicted proteins | sample 5407581 | NCBI WGS metagenome assembly WNGR01 (sample SAMN13153383, study PRJNA577476) | soil metagenome | isolation source: 80 cm soil or saprolite under Garry oak tree replicate 2 | place: USA:California | collected 2016-06-15
ACCCCGGATGTTGCCCTGATTGATATCAGCATGCCCGGCATGGATGGCGTCGAGCTTGCGCAGTTGCTTCGTCTCCGGGCGCAGTGCTCCCTCACGAAGCTGGTGGCATTAACGGGCTATATCGATGGGGCGAGCAGATACCGCTCTGACGAACGGGTATTTGACGGTCATCTCACCAAGCCGCTGTCGCTCGATGACCTCGCGGATGTTCTGCGGAGCCCGTAGGGCTGAATCAACAATGGTGATTATGCGAAGCGGCGCAGTCGAGGAATGGCGTGTTCCCAAAAAAGCTGCGACGTGTTCGCTGAACCGACGTGCGATTTCGCAGAGCGACCTGGCAAGGCGTATCTCCGAGGTACAGGGAAGCGGGTTAAAAGCGCTGCAGAAAAAACCAGAAAGTGAGTTTCGAAGTGAAGCAATGACCGAAGGGCAAGCAGGCGTCAAACATCACGCCGCTGTATCCGTCGGGCAGCACCTGCCCCTGAGCAAAGCATGGCTCGACTACGCGGGTCATTCATCTTCCGTGCGGCGTCGCACGCTGACACGTCACAATTGCGCGTTCGGTGTGCATGTCGTCGCCACTGGAATGTGTGCCGTAGTAAGGGGACCGGTGAGAGAAACTCCGAAGGCCGGTTGCGTTTGGGACTACGCAGGAGCGAATATCACAGCCCCGCGGTCGGCGACGTGCGTGAAGCTTCGAACAAACCGGTACGTCTGGTCGCCGACCGTTATCCGGTTTACGTCGGCGTGCGTCAGTTCGAGCATCTCGTCGGCCACGCCCGTCGCAATGGTTCCGTGACCAGTCAACTCGTTGTCTTCGTCCGCTGGGTCGCCGATGTAGACAGCACAGACGTCCGTACCGTGGCGCATCATGACGACACATTTTCCCTCATCCAGTGAGAGCGAGATATTCGACCAGCGTCAGCAACGAACCTGGCGTCGGTCCCCGCGGGTCGCAAGCCAAATCTGAAGCGATATTCATCTTGCTGTTCCCCGTCAAATATGTCGGTCCCGAACAGGAAGCTCGCCATCGGGCGTCGCAGGCTCCACCATAAGCGCCGATGTTCGAATGCGGAACATACTAGTCCGAGCGATTGTTACGCAGGTCCGTGAGTTTGCTCAGTCGTGCTCTCGCCTTGCACATCTTCGACCCGTTGGCTGCCGGACAACAGCGTACCGACAACGCAATTTCGGCCCATGGCTTTCGCGGCGTATAGCGCGGCATCTGCTCTTCCCATCATGTTCGCCAACTTGTCGCCTTCACAGTACTCATCGACGCCGGCACTGAAGGTGTACGCGACTTCGCCGGATGGAATGGTCAGACGCGATGCCGCGACACGGACGCGAAGCTGGTCCATCAGACGAACGGTGTCGACCTGCCCGGTGGACAGAAACAGGACAGCGAATTCCTCGCCGCCAAGGCGGCCGAAGATATCTCCGCGTCGCAAGCCGCTCGATATTGTGAAGGCGAAATGCACAAGCGCCTGGTCGCCGCCTGCGTGCCCATGTTCGTCATTGATTGCCTTGAACTTGTCGAGGTCCAGAATTGCAATGGACAGGCGCAACTTCGAATTCCCGGCCTCATGCAGCAATGACTCTGCCCGGACAAGGAAAGCACGGCGCACAAGTGCACCGGTCAGCCCGTCGACGTTTGCCAGCCGTTCCATACGCTCGGCCATCCGGTCGTGAGCAAGCATGACCACGCCAATCGAAAGACATGGCAGCGCCAATATGCCGAGACCGAGGAACGCGATGTTTATCGGCGTCGGCTCCAGGAAGGCGGCCTGATGCTCCCAGCCCACTGCACAGGCGATACTCCGTGTTGCGTGGACAGCCGCGCCGACAAATGCCGCGCCCGACATAAACCAGTAGCAATATTTCGGTCTGCCCGGCGGCCGCAACCTGAACGCAATCCAGCCGATGACCAGACGGACATACGCCAGAAACGCCGATAGCAAAGCAATTCTGGCATTGACGTTTGGCGATATGTATCCCCAATAGACAATGCCAAGCAGCATGGCGCCGTACGCGACGTACTCCAACGAACGCGAAGGCCGAAGACCAAAGAACTCCCGACAGCCCTGCAGCATCATGAGCGCCGCAGCCCCGAGCAATGTGCTCGCGACAACGATGGCCGCTTGTGCAGGCGCGGGCGCTTGCAGCGCGAGAAGGACGAGCGCCACGGCTACCAGGGCGTTTGCGCCAATCCAGCGAGGCAACCCTGGTATCTCGGCGTGCAGCAGCGAACCAAACACTGCCATGCTCACCACGCTGGACATAATTGCGACAACGAGGAGGATGACGGGGCTGAACATACCTATTGGCGCGAATTCGAAACTCACAGGGATATGGATTAGATGGCATCAGAGAGCACGGCCAGGCTGAAGCGCTCCTGCGGACTTTTCGCCTTGAGTCGGAGAGCGCGGGCTCTCGTATGCGTTTACGGCAGGCGGCTGGCGTTCTTGAATCATCGACGCCAGGCTCGGGACGACTCCGAGCTTGGCATGGTACCAGTGTGGCTCGAGAAGGCTCACGTGCCACCACCACGGCACTTCATCATCGGCCGCCCACACAGTCCGCCGCCCTCACCGCATCTCTACTGATATTTCGTGCAGGCACGCCGCGCAGCCGACTTTGATAGTGGGTCCGATTCATCTATATGCCGGGTCCTTGCAGTTGTTCGCAGCCGAAAACTCACTCGTTGTCCGCTCCTTTCGCCAGATTGCTTTTCCTGCGCGTTTCGGATGTTCCGTAAAATGCTGATTGCGCTACTGCGAAGTAGCGGTCAATTGCCGCCTTCGCAGCATAGGCGAAAGCGTAGTCGCTATTGTGGATGATGGCGCGCGCCATGCCGCAACAAGCTGACGACGGCCTGGCTTGACCGGGTGACGCTCGCGCGACGCGTTCACGCGATTGCGCAGGATGTTGTGCTGCTCGACGACGTCCGGTTGACGGCCATCATTCCGGCGCGACTGTTCACAGACGCAATGACGGTCAACTACGCCGATTCATTGGTCACGAAAATCTGGCACAGATGTTTGGACGCGTCTCGACATCGTGAAGAGTGGCGCCGCTCCTGACGCACATCAAGGAATGACGTGCGGAAGATAAATGGCTATACCAACTCGGGACATGTCATCGCCCAGAACGGGCAATATGCCGCCTGCGGCGAGCATCGCGCGGGGCACGAAACTCAACAAGGGGTCCGGCATTATCGTCAGTTTCAAAACCGGGCCGAAGCGCACGCTGCAGACTCGATTGGGCGCGCGCATGGGTCGGCAGCCACGGCTAACCCAGCGTCGCCAGCAGCTTCATGAAGTTGCGCTTTGCACGATAGGTCTCACGGATGGCCTCCAGTTCATCGGCAAACTGCACATGCTCGTTCAATTGTGCTCGCAGGTTTCCGATAGTCCGCACGATACCAAACGCCTCCTCATAACGAGCTTTACGCGTTCCAGTCTCGGCGGCAATGGGCAGCAGGCGGTGATGCAGCACGATGGCGTCGTGCTGATGGGTCTTCGCGCGATTGGGTGCCATCGCTGCCCACATGTGTGTCGCCACCGGACCACCGCAGATGTTTGTCCACTGGTGTGTCGTCGAAGGACCGGTTGGATAACGGGTTGTGCCATGAACGTGTTTGCATTCTGAACACGATGCTGTACTCGAGATGGAGGAAGACCCTCCGATGTCGGTTTGCAGGAACTGATTTCAAACAGCCGTAAGCTGCTTCAGTCGGAAACGCTGCGGTGGTGAACGTTACGGTCAAAAGGCGTGATCAAACACGTCATGTATGGATTAGAGAGACGAACGAAAGTGAACCGCTGACGACGCATCGAAACCAACTTAGACGACATCAAAACTGGGGGCGCCCGTTACCCCTGGGATCAGCGTGGCGGCCACCTGCTTATTGGCCACGTGGTGTCCAGTGTATAGGCAGCGTGACTCGAATCCGGGCTCGGGTGCGGAACTTGGGAGCGAAGGGGATGACTTAGCTCAGAGAAGGTTGCCGCCAACCGGTAAACCGGGATGAGCATCCACCTTCCGCATCGATCTGTCATCGCGAGATGACGGGAGAATGGCTGGCGAGCCGTGTAAATCGAGAGGTTTACGCACGGTTCTGTGGCCAGCTGGTGGTGAAATTCCACCGGCCGACCCGTCAGCCGTATGACGCGAGAGTGTCACGTACGGTTCTGCGAGAGGTTCGGGGCGAAACTCCCCGGGCCTATTTACCATCTTTACCGGGCGGTGGATAAGGCGGGCAACACCATCGATTTTCTCTGTTCAGGGCCAGGCGGGACAAGGCTGCTGCCCGGCGCTTCTTCGAAAGGGCAATCGGTCAGAACGGCTCGCCCGAGACGGTAACCATCGACAAAAGCGGCTCCGGTCTGGCTGCGCTTAACGCGGTGAATGCCGGGCGCGAGACGTCCATCAAGGTTCGTCAGGTCAAGTATTTGAACAACGTCGTCGAGCAGGACCATCGTGCCATTAAACGTCGAGCCCCGGCCGATGCTCGGGTTCAAGAACTTCAACTGCGCTCGCGTCATTCTGGGTGGCATCGAGTTGATGCACATGATCAAGAAAGGGCAGATGAAATGTCCGGGCAAAACTGCGCCGTCCGCTGCCCAGCAATTTTACTCGTTGGCCTCATAAGTAATCCCTATCACATCACCTTTTCATCACTCGCTTGCCTTACTGCGACAGAACCGTTACCGGTCATGCAGGGTCAACAGTCGCGCCAGCAACGCATGGTCGTCGTCAATCGTTCATTCGCCCGTTTCGTTGCCATGCTGATTGCGATGCGCCAGCGTCGCGTCCATCTCGACGAATGCGACAGGATCAGCGTCGCGATAGCCCGCGCCGTATAGAAACCAGGCGACGAGCAGGACCTGGACCAGCGTGGCGGCTGCGCGGCCATCACTGCAGCCAGAGTGCAACACCTCGAGCGTCAGATGATATTCAAGCGACAACTGGTCGACCATCGCACGTGGCATCGGCAGCAACCTCGTCTTGTTGCGGGGGGAGAAGGGCTGAGATGTCATGTCCGAGGCACGGTGTCGCGGGAAAAATCCCATTCAAGTGGATTACGGCATCCCCGCAGGTTTGCAGAAGGCCTGCGGCGCTCCGGTGGTGTTGCGGCTGGATCTCCTCCATGCGGCGTGCCGGCCAGATAACGGTGGACACACGCGGTTCGACGAAACTGGAGGCCGATCGGCCGGTGTCAGGTCCACCCTCTGATTCGGCGCTCATGGCCACATCCAGAACCACATGACCGGCCATGACAATTTCTGATATTCGTCGCTTCCCATCACGTGCAGCTGACCCCTCTCATAGCGGCTCCTGCTGTCATGAAAGGCGTTTATGACGAATCACACGGCATCTTGATGCTAATCATCGCCCGACATGATCCCCAATCCAGGGCTTTAATGGGGCCAGCGCGCAAACGAGGGTTGGCGCCCGGGTGTGTCATGAACGCAGGCGGGAGCCTGCGGTGCTGTACCCAAGATGGGAGAAGGTCTCGCGAAGTCGGCTTTCAGTTGGCGGACAAAGCGGGAAGAGGGCAGATCAGTATGAACACGCATATACAGTTCTCCCTGGGCGACATCAATGCGTCGTCGCGGCCCGACTTGTCTGCCATTGGGCAAACAAGGTCAGAGTGTCTGCCCTGTTCGTCCGATTGGTGCGGCACAACGCCTCGTACACTTCAGTCCGCAGTGCAGTCAACACACGTACGCCAAGTGGAGAGAACATGTTTGTCGCAATCGGGTGGGTAGTGGTCATCGCGTCTGTCCTCGGCAGCTTTGTCGGTGTGGGAGGGCATCTCCCGGCACTGCTGCAACCCTTCGAACTGCTGTGCATTTTCGGCGCGGCGATCGGTGCATTCGTCGTCAGCAATCCGGTCACGACGCTCAGGAAGACCCTCGGGAGCATTCCGTTCTGCTTCAGGGGCGGCGGCTATACGAAGGAGAAATATGTCGAACTGATCGCGCTCCTTTACGAACTGCTTCAGAAGGCGCGCAAGGAAGGCATGATGGCACTCGAGGCCGACGTCGACGCGCCGGAAGAAAGCGTGCTTTTCCAGAAGTATTCGCATGTTCTCGAAGATCATCATCTGCTCGATTTCATCGTCGACTACCTGCGCATGATGTCGGGCGGAAACGTGAACGCGCTAGAGATGCAGGACCTGATGGACGAGGAGCTTCATACGCATCACGCGGAAGCTTCCGTCGCTGCAAACGCGATCCAGAAGATGGCCGACGGCCTGCCCGCGTTCGGCATCGTAGCCGCGGTGATGGGCGTCGTGCATACGATGGGTTCGGTCGGCGCGCCACCCGCCGTGCTCGGCGAGATGATCGCCGGGGCGCTGGTGGGGACGTTCCTCGGCATCCTGCTCTCGTATGGCTTCATCGGCCCGCTTGCAGACCTGCTAAACGCCAAGGGCCGCGCGGCAGCCAAACCGTTCCAGTGCGTCAAGGCTGTACTGCTCGCTTCGATGAGTGGCTACGCGCCGTCGGTCGCGGTCGAGTTCGGCCGCAAGGTGCTCTTCACGGCCGATCGTCCGAGCTTCAAGGAACTCGACGAAGCCGTCCGGGCGACGAAGACGCCCGGGGCAGCCTGACGGAGCGAAGCCATGGCTGAAAAAAACTCCCGCGATCCGGTGCAGTCCGCGTCCACGCCGATCGTTGTCGTGCGCCGCAAAAAAGGTGACGGCCACGACGGCCATCACGGCGGCGCATGGAAAATTGCCTACGCCGACTTTGTCACCGCGATGATGGCGTTCTTCCTGTTGATGTGGCTGCTAGGCTCCACCTCGCAATATGACAAACAGGGCATCGAGGATTATTTCAACACGCCGCTCTCGAGCCTGCTGGGCGGCAAGCAAGGCGCCGGCTCCGCGCGCCCAAGCGTCGTGCAGGGCGGCGGACGCGATGTGTCGAGCACAGCTCCGGGCGACGGCAGGAAGAGTCAGGCTCAACCGTCGCCGCCAGCGGCATCGCGCGCGGCTGTCGCGGGTCCGGCAGATGCACAGCGGCTCCAGCAGCTCAAGGCGAAGCTTACGGCGCTGATCGAGCAGAGCCCGTCGGTGCAAGCCTACAGGGACCAGATCCGGATCGCGACCACCAACGAGGGGTTGCGCATCGAGATTGTCGATTCGCTCAGGCGCCCGATGTTCGCTTCGGGCAGCGCGAAGCCGGAGAACTATGCGACGGCGATCCTTACGCAGGTCGGCGCGGCGCTCAACGACATCGACAACCGCGTGTCGATCGCAGGCCATACCGACGCCACACCGTACCCCAGCGGACCGACGGGCTATTCGAACTGGGAACTCTCCAGCGACCGGGCCAATGCTGCCCGGCGTGCATTGGTGGCTGGAGGTCTGAGAGAAGAAAAGCTGCTCCAGGTGCGGGGACTCGCTGATGTGCTGCCGCTCAACAAAGACGTTGCTGATGAGCCGGCCAACCGTCGTATCAGCATCCTTGTCCTGAACCACGCTGCCGAGCAGGCGTTCTTTCGCGACGGCGGCCGCACGGCGGTAGATGAAGCACCTGGCGCGCCGGCCGTCATGCCGGCGGCGCTGATGCGGCAGCGCTAGGGTGTGCCGATGGCGTCCTTGCACCGGATCGTGCTCACAGGCCACGGCGACGAGTTAAGGGCGAAGGGCGCCGGCGCGCCTTGACGGGTTCCGCCAGGCGTGCCGGCTGGAGTGCGATTTCCGCATGGCGGCTCACGCAAACGCGTGACTGGCCGAGGAGCTGCTGAAATGTCGATGTCTTACCATCTGCGAGAACTGCACGGCGTGGCGTGGGCTCCTTTCCTGCCGTGGCTTCGGGTGACCGCCCGCCTCCTCGCGCTGTCGGAAGGCGTCTCCACCCTGCCCGCCTGCCCGCTCGCCGATCGCGGTGACCGAAACGGTCGTGGTGGACAGGCCCTTCTGCCGGCTGCTGCATTTTGAGCGCACCGGTTACCACGCGCAGCCGGCCGTGCTGCCCGTCGCGCCGCTGTCGGGCCACCATGCGACGCTCGCTCGTGCGCGAAACGGTGCGCACGATGCTGCCCGACTTCGAAGTCTATGTCACCGACTGGCGCGACGCCAGCGCTGTTCCGCTCACCGCGAAGTAACTGAAGGTCGATTCGGTCGCCGTGAAGTGCAGCGCCATGATCCGGCTGGTCGTATCGTCGACATACGCCAGCAGCGTGCACGCCGGCGCCCGTTCCTCGAACCAGCGGTGATCGCTGCCATCAATCTGCACCAGCTCGCCCAGACACGCACGACGGCTTCTCGGCTGGTAGATCTTCGGCGGCCGCTGCCAGCCTGGAATCCACAGCCCGGCATCCGTCATCAGGTGCCGCACGGTTTCCCTGGACGGCGCCAGCCCGTGACATTCACGCAGTTTCTCGCACGCGCGCGTCGGGCCAAAATCCGCGTAGCAGTCACGGATCAGGTTCAACGCGCGCTCGGCCACGCCGTTTGCCAACTGATAGTTGCTCGGGTGTCCACGATGCCGTGACAGCAGTCCCGAAGCGCCCTGGCTGCGATATCGCACGGGTCAGCCGCTCAACCTGACGCCGGCTCAGATGGAGCCGTTCTGCGGCCTGCCGCGTCATCAGCATGCCATCGACCACCGACTGGATCGTCCTGAGCCGGTCAACCTCGCGCATCGTCATCGTTATCCGTTCGGTCGCAGCCATCAATGCCTCCAGCGCCGGGGTACCGGCCGCTAGTCAGCATACGCACCACGAAAGCGGACATTTGAACTTGGCTAGAAGCGGACATTTCTATAAAGCTACTACACTGAACCTGAGCGGTAACGCAGCTTTCGTCCATACGTAAGTCAGGATGCCTCATTGAAGGATCCTTGAAGGAGGCGCGATTCCTTGGAGCAAGCAACCGTGCCTGGTTTCGAAAAAACATCCCCGCTATCGGCTAACCCATTGCAAGCGGTGCCGTCGTCTAACTCGCCTGAAGTGGAATTACCACGAAGCTTCCGCCGAGGCCGACCTGAACGTCAAACGTCGGTGGACGGCCGTACGGCATGGACACGAAATGTCCGTCGTCCGCCCCTGCAATAGACAACCGAAGCCGACTGCCTTCAGCCAGCGTCCATGAGACCGGCAGCAGTGGAATCGAATACTCAATGACGACGCCTTTGTCGACCGGTTTCGCATCCTTGCGGTAGTAGGTGCGGAACGGCCACGCGGTCAGGTAATCGCTCGGCGCGGGCGCTGTCTCTCTATGAATCGCCCTAAGCGTACCTTCGGTCATGTAATGGACGCGACCATCGCTGCCAACTTCCGACAGGTAGACAAAGATCGATGCATCGCCCTGATCGATTGACATGCGTAGTGTCGCGACCGGATGCCCCGCAACAGGTGTCGCACGCGGGAGCGCGGCCGTCTCGAAGTTCAGCATCGAAGCGCAGCGTTCCGTCCAGTCCGGATAGTAGTCGACGATAGCGGCGGCTCCCAAACGCTCGTACCGCGTCTGCGAACCCGTCGAAGTGCTGAAATCGACGCGATATGAGGTTACATCCGATGCCGCCGCAACCTGCGTCAGGAACCCGCCACCCGCCAGTTGCAAACGCAGGGGTTCATACTTTGGAGGCCAGGAAGAAGCCGATGTCCACTTTTCCGCGTGGATGTTGAAGTAATGAATCGGTGCCTCTTCTGCCAGACCAGCTTCCCGTTCCATCAAATGTGTATCGAAGAATCGAAGTAACTCCGCTAGCAGGTTGAATTGCGGCGCGGCGTCGTCGCGCCACGGCGACACGTTCGTACGGGCACCGTGATCCCAGGCGCCTAGCAGAAGCCTGTCGTGAGGATTGTTGCGGGTCAGGAACCGTGAGATTGCGCCGTTACTGTAGCCCCCTCCGTCGAACCAACCCGACACCGAATAGATCGGTACGTCGCGCGAGACCTGATCCAGGTAATGGTAAGGACTGCACGCGGCGAGCGTTAGAACGGGATCATGCAGCATGCCTTCGTCTCGAAACGCGAATTCGGGTGCCGCGTCGTGGAGGCTGAAATTGCTGCGATGTTCGTTGATCGCGGCTTTGAGCAGTTCGCCGTCGACGTCTTCATCGACGGGCTGCGGCCCGCGCAGGCCCGGATCCGTGTAATACGAAAACAGGCCGAGAAGATCGCGCCGATCGTGGTCCATTGCCAGCATCAGCTGGTCGTATGCGCCAGTCCAAACCTTGGAAAGGAGGCCGCCGGGGTACAACTGTTCGCTATAGATGTCGGACACGCCGAACAACGGCGCAATCGCCTTTACCGCGGGATGTCCGGTGCTGGCGAGAAAGCATGCCGCGGCGCCGACATAGGAGACGCCCGTCGAGCCCAGGACACCATTAGACCATGGCTGCTTCACCGCCCATTCGGCCACCTCGCGATAGTCGTCACGCTCGGTGGGCGAGCGCAATGCATCTCTTGTGCCGAAGCTCGCGCCGGTGCCTCGCACGTCTACGACCACGACCGCATAGCCACGCACCGCGAAAAAGTCGCGATAACGCGCCGCTGCGGGTGCTGGTTCAGCGACTTCGCCATTCGTTTTGAAGCGCCGGTAGTAAGGCGTGAAGATTAGCAACGCCGGAAACGATTCCGCCGGATCAGCGCCCTGCGGTATATAGATGTCGGCGGCGAGACGGCAGCCGTCGCGCATCGTGATGTAGGTCGAGACCGGTGCGGAAGGAAGATCGAATTCGGCGGGGCGCGTAGCGAGGTAAGCGCTGGGTGGTACTTGCCATGCGCTGTTTTTGTCGTCGCGATCAGACATGAGGATAGTCCTGCTGAGTATCTATGACAGTGCCTGCCGTTGAAGCGGCAGACGTTCGAGAAATGCGGGAAGCGCAGCCTGTGCGACACTGCGAACGATCGGGATGTGAACGGGCTCGTAGAACCCTTCCGTGTGAAGTAGATTGACCGTCGCGACGATCTGCTCGCGCCAGAATACCGGCACGTTCAGAACGCTCGAGCAGCCGGTTGCGAAAATCGTCTCCGCGTCTGGGTAGTTGGCGATGATGTCCTCACGCGTTTGCGCGATGAATACCTCTCCCGTTTCAAGCACCCCGCGAAGACGGGGCGTATCGCAGATGCGTTTCAACCCGCCAACCGGATATCGCGCCGTCAGGTTGCTATAGGAACGCTCCACGACGCCATCGTCCGGATAGACGGTCAGCACGGTCAGCAAGGTGCGTCCGACTAGCGCATCGATCGCTTCGTCCATTGCGCGCAGGGTGGCGCCGGGTTGGTCTGTATGGCGATGCGCGTCGGCGATCGCCAGCCACGCATGGGACATCTTCATTGGGGTGATCAAGCGTCGCTCCCCCGTGCGTTGAGCGGGGCATGAGTGGAACTGCTGCCTTCGTGGGCCACCGAAATATCTTCGAGCGCGAGTCCGCGCGTCGGCACACCCAGGATCAGCACGGTCAATGCACCGACCAACAGAACGCAAGTCGTCACGCCGAACACCCCCGCGAATCCCAGTACGGGATAGATCATGCCGACCATGATCGGCGCGATAATCGCACCGATGCGGCCGAACGACGACGAGGTGCCGACACCCGTTGCGCGCAGATGCGTGGGAAAGATTTCCGGCGTGTACGCATAGATGCCGCCGAACGTGCCATTCATGAAGAACGACAGACAGATTCCTGCGACAGCAATCTGCCAGGTGGCATCGGACATTGCCATCCCAACCGCCGACGCACCGCCGAGCACCATGTAGCCGGCGATCGTCGCCTGACGACCGAACCGTTCGTTGAGATAAGCCGCCGACAGGTAGCCGGGAATTTGCGCGACGTACATCAGCAGCGAGAAGCCGAAGCTCTTCGTGATGGTCATGCCGTGCTGAACCAGCAGGCTCGGAATCCACGTGAAGAAGGCGTAGTAACTGAAGGCGATGGCGAACCACATTGCCCACGACATCGCAGTCGTGCGACGAAGCTTACGTGACCATATCGCGCCGAGATTGCCGAAGAACGACGAACCATGCTGCGCGGTGACGGACTGTGCGATTGACGCCGGAATGGGCTCGAACGCTTTGCCTTCTTTCCTGACTTGCGCCTCGATCCGGTCGAGGGTCGCGTTTGCTTCTGCGAGACGTCCACGGCTTTCCAGCCAGCGCGGCGATTCGGGCAGCGAACGGCGCCACCAGAGCAGAATGAAAATCGGCAACGATGTAATCACAACGACGACTCGCCAGCCGCCTTCCATGTGCGGAATGATCAGATTGCCGAGTATCGCGGACATCACATAGCCTACGGCAAAAAAACCGGCCAGCGCTCCGGTAAAGGCGCCCCGATATTTGCGGGCAACGAACTCGGACAGGAACGGCGCAACGATCGCGCTCTCGGCGCCCGCGCCGAACCCCGCGAAGATACGGACCGAGTAAAAAGTCTGCCAATGGTCCATCTGCGAACTGATCAGAGACGCGATGCAGAAAATGATCAGCGCCGTGACCATCACAAAGCGGCGTCCGAATCGGTCGCCGCATAAGCCGGCCAATAGAGCACCAAAGAAAAACCCCGTATAGGTGCTGCTGGCGATTAGTCCGGTCTGGAATGAGGTCAGCGCCCACGCCTTGGTGATCGCGGGAAGGACGAACGCCATGGATGACGAATCCATCGCGTCGAAGGTGTATCCCAGTCCTCCCATAAAAAGGAGCTTTTTGTGAAAGCCACAGAACGGAAGCCGTTCGAGTCGTGCAGCAACGCTGGACATACTGATTCTCCTGACCTTCGCGACCCGCCGCGAGAGACGACATATCGATTATTTCCCCGAAACGCGGACCTCAACGTCGTGCCCGCGCCGCGCGCCGCTCTGACGGGCGCGATGTCATCCATTAAACGGGCCCGGCTTATATGCGTCAAATGCGAAAAACAATTGCTCATATGCGAAAATAGTTCAAAGGAGGAGAGATGCTGAACGTACGCGAACTTGAAGCCTTTCGGGCATTCATCGAATGCGGGTCGGTCACGCAGGCTGCCGAGCGGCTGAGCCGGACCCAGCCGCAGATTGGACGGCTGTTGATTGCACTCGAGGAGTCGGTGGGATTCCGGCTGTTCAACCGGATTGGCAAACGGCTACAGGCTACGCCTGAAGGCTGGCGCTTCTACGAAGAAGTGGATCGTGTGATGCGCGAACTACAGTCGCTGTCCCGCTCGGCCGAGCAGATTCGTTGTGGCGCATCTGATCATTTGAGAATACTGGTGGCGCCTCACGTCACCAATGCACTCGTTTCACCGGCACTTGCGGCTATTCAGCGAAGCTCACCGGATCTGACCGCGGAAATTGCGTCGCGCGTTAGGCTCGACATCGAGACATGGATCACGCAGGAGCAGTTCGATATCGGCGTCAGTATCTTGCCGATCGACAATCCCACTGTGGAAGTCGAACCGTTCTTGAGAACGCGCGCCGTGGTCGTCATGTCGAAAGATCATGCGCTAGCGAAGCGTCGGACGATCAAGGTTGCGGACCTGTTCGATATCGCGATTGTCGCGACGCATGGGCGGTCACTATTGCGGCAGCATCTCGAACGTCTATTCCGTGAACACGCGCGCAAGCCGAACATCCGGTTCGAGGCCACCAACGGCCTGATCGCATGTGAACTGGCGGCGCAAGGGCTGGGCGTGGCGCTGGCCGATCCGTTCGTCGCGCTATCGACAGGCGCGCGAAATCTTTCCATTCGGCCTTTCGCGTCGGCGGTAGAGTTGGAATATGGCTTTCTTTATCCGATCGGACGGGCACGGTCGCCCGCCGCGCTGGCTCTTGCGGATGCGATCAAAATCGCTGCCCAGGATCGCATCATCGCAATGGGCATTCAATAGTCAGCTAATATGGGCAGATAGCATCGGCTGCTGTGGATCCGCCAGTCAGGACCATGCTAGGCCCTGCTCCGGTCTATAACCGTAGGGCAATTGGCAAATGTCGAGGCGCTCAGCTTCGATAGCGGGTGCGAAACTGGTTCCGCGGCGCCATCGTGTATGCTTTTGCGCATGGCTAAATCTTCAAACGAAAAAAATACATCGGCAAACGCCCGGCCCGACGTGCGCTTTCGCATGCGCATTGTGCAGGCGGGTACGATCGCGCTTGGTCCGGGCAAGATCGCGCTGCTGGAAGCCGTCAAGGAGCATGGATCGATTTCGGCTGCCGCGCGCAGCCTCGCCATGTCGTACCGGCGTGCCTGGCTGCTGATGGACGAACTGAACCGTTCGCTCAAGTCGCCTGCGACCGTTTCTGAACATGGTGGGCAGAGCGGCGGCGGCAGCGTGCTGACCCCCGTCGGCGAAGAGATCATTCGCCTTTATCGCGGCATCGAAGCCCAAGCGTATGCAGCCTGCGCGGAAGACATCGCCGCGTTGACGAAAATGGTGAAACGCTAGGCCCGCCTATCTATCCGTGCCGCAGGCAGAAGCGCGGTGCCGCGCCTGCTGAGGTGCCCGCCTGCGCGTCGGCATCCAGCCGGCCCATCAGTTCGATAAAGCTCGCCACACTTGCCGTGCGCAGTGGGTAGTACGTGACCTGGCTGCGCTCGCAGACCCGCTTGAGCATGTTCATTGAATCGTGATCGATGCAATCGACGGGGAACACGACCATATCCGCACCCGGCAACGCGGACGCCAGCAACCCTTTGCGATCTTCGATGCCGCCGTCGTGTACCGTCACCTGACCGCCTGCCGCCTCCACGACACGCTTCACCGCGCTATTCGAACCTGGCCTTCCGCCGACATAGACGATCCGCTTGCCGTGCAGAACCGCGAACGCATCTGAGCGTGACGATGGACTATCCGCCGACGCCGCCATTTCGCGCTCCATCGCGGCCAGTTCGGCTTGCAGCGCCTTTAGTAGCGCGTCGACTTCATCGAGCCGCGCGCGTAATGCGCGTGCGCTTTCCTGCTCCGCTGCGGCGCGCTGCTCGGCGGCTTCACGCCGGTTCGTGTGCAACGCGAGCCGCTCGTCGCGCGCGGCGAGCGCTTCGCGCAACATGCGTACTTCGCCGCGCAGATCTGAGTTGGCGCCGGCGGGCTGCGTCGGTAGGCGAGCCGCTTGCGCCGACAATTTTTGCGTCGCTGCGTCTTGCTGCACGCTCATTTCCTGCAATCGGGCCTGCTGCCGATCGACTTTCGCACGCAACGCAGCGTTCTCGTCTTCGAGCGCGACCAGACGCCGGATGTCTGCGCGATTGGCTGCGCCGACCAGGTGCGACAGCATGTGCAAATCGCCGAATGCAGCCTGACGAACCAGCATCGTCGATTGAGGATGGACCATCAACGCCCAGTAGGCGGGCGGGATGTCGCCGTTCTTCAGCGCGTCTTTCCACAGCGCGAGCACGGCTTCAGGTTCCTTTGCTTTATCGAACAGACGTAGCGCGCCAGCGTAGCGCTCGTCGAGTGCCTTTTGCAGCGCCTTACCGCCCGCACCGCCCTCGATTGCGAGTTCGACGGCGGCGTGATGAATCTCAAGATCGGTAGCGCGCTGACGGTCGAGATCTGTGAACTTCGGCACCAGCTTGCGCAACTCGTGCGTGCTCAGACACGTGCCGATGATCGAGCAATGCAGATGCGCGTCGAGATCCGCAAGGCGCGTGCGCCGTTTCAGGTCGGCCAGTTGCTCCTTCGGCGGCGTGCAGCATGCATCGGTGCGCATGCGGGCGCCGCTACTGGTGAGCGTGCCCGACGCTTCGATGCCCGTAGGGCGGGCGAGGCGGAATGGAGGAGCGTGCATGATGACCTCTAAGCCGGTACTGAATCTTGACCGCAGTGAAGCGAAATATACCACTGAATATAACGACGCGCGCCTGATCGGATCAGCATGCGGACGCGGGCTGTCGTTTGCGCACACGGTCTACAGCATGTTCCAGCGATTGAGAGCGGGGCGTTGCTAGAGCATGCCGTTCAAGCACATGTTCGACGCACAATCCGACCAGTATGGCGTCGACCTGTTCAAGCGCCGTCACTGTTTCGCGCATGGCAACGGCGTCGTTGCTGAACGATTCTGAGAAGACGGCGTCGCGCGTGCGCTCAAGCAGGCGCGCTTCCTTGATCGCGAGCTTCAGTTCGCACAGACGGCCGAAGCGCGCGGCTTGCGCCTCCCTCGCCAGCATCGAGAGCAGCTCGCGCAACGAGATTGCGCCGAAATCGCCAATGGATGCAGGATCGCGTGCACCCGCGAACATGCGGACGAAGCGCTGCACACTGTCATGCAAACGCCGGAACGCATCGACCACGTCTCTGATCTGTTCCGCACGTATGCGGCCGGATGCGGACTTAGGCGCTACTATCGTGGTGGACAGTGTGCCCGGCTGCAAACCCGATAAGATCGGCCGCTCCGGTGGCGCGCGACGACTGCGGACCACGTGATATCTCCTTTGGCGGGTGTTCGTTGATCGTGTCGATGTATTCTACTGAATATATCGAAAAGTGGAAGAATATCACTTTGTGACGTTCCTGCGGATGGTTCCACACACTGGAGCGTACGCATGATCGCCGCCGAGACGGCGATTTCTGCCACTAGCGCAGGCTTGGGCTCGGACATTGCGGGTGCGGGTCAGGTGCGTCACGATGTCTTCACGCGTGCGGATCGTGGCGTCGAGTCCGCTTCAGCATAAGACCGCAACCAATGCGAGCAGTGCGATCGCCACCAGCATCTCGATCAACGTGAAGGCGGACTGCCGTGCGCGCCTGCCACGGTGGCGTTTGAGAGGCATGCCGCTAACGTGATTCACGGTGAACCGCTGTCGCGATGGCCGCGAGTTCCGTGCTGCTCGATGCATTCCGGTACACCACGATGGTCACCGCGCGGATCGATGGCGTTTCCGACGGCGCCACGGTCTCGCGGCAGATGAATGCCTGACCACCCTGTGGGCACGGAAACACGCGACGACCGACGTCGGGCCATTGCCGCGTGATCAGCAACTCGCTCAACGCGTTATCCCCGATCGCATGAAACAGTGTGCGACCCGAGGCAGTCGCTAAGGTCATTCAAGTCGTAGGCCTTCTTCCGGCGCATCTTCGGCCACGTCCTCGCCCTCGCGGCGACATTGCGCGGCGAGCACTCTGATTCGCTGCGCAATGTCGCCGTCAACCGGGGTATAAACGATCAACCCCAAGTCCGGTCGACCATCGACGGAAAATGCCGAGTATTCCAACTCGATCGGACCCAGCTTGGGATGCAGCAGGCGCTTCACGCCGTCTCCATCTCCATGACTCAGCACCTCGTTGTCCTGCCACAGAGCGTCGAACTCCGCGCTGACGGCACGGAGTTCGCCCACAAGTTCGCCGACTTCGGATACCAGACCGGCGCGAGCCACATCCGCTCTGAACGCGCCCACCACGAAACGGGCGACGCTTTCCCAATCGTGCTGCTTTGCACGGACAGCGGGATTACGGAACAGGAAATGGAGAATATTGCGCTGACCGACCGGCAGCGCGCCATAGTCAGTCAGCACAACGGCTGCGGCACGGTTCCAGGCAACGACGTCCCAGGTGGCGGTCTTGATGATTGCCGGGCTGGCATCGAGCGAGTCGAGCAGCCGCTGCAGCCGCGGATTCACGCCTTCGACGGACCTGTAGCGGACTTCGGGCGGCCGCCCCAGTCCTAGCATGAAAAGATGCTCGCGCTCCGCATCCGTCAGCATCAGGGCGCTGGAAATCCGGTCCAGCACTTCTGCCGAAGGCGCGCCGCCGCGTCCTTGCTCGAGCCAGGTGTACCAGGTTGGGCTGATGTTGGCACGCTGGGCGACCTCTTCCCGGCGCAGGCCCGGCGTCCGCCTGCGTCCGGAAAACCCAAAGCTCGCCGGGTCGAGGCGTGTTCGGCGGCTTCTCAGGAAATCTCCGAGCGATCTGGCCGTATTGACTGACATGATGACCCTGTTAGTCGTTTTACTATGATGAGATCACTACTTTAACGGGATAACAAATGATCGGATAGTGAACGCGTTACGACCAAGGAGGCTTCACTATGCGTATCTTTCTTACGGGTGCGACCGGTTTCATCGGCTCGGCCCTTGTTCCCGAACTCATCAAGGCCGGTCATCAGGTGCTCGGCATGACCCGCTCGGACGCGGGAGCGCAAGCGCTTATCGAGGCGGGCGCCGAGGTGCATCGCGGAACCCTGGAGGATCCCGAGAGCTTGCGCAGCGGCGCCGCGAAAGCAGACGGCGTCATCCACATGGCCTTCGACCACGACTTCTCGAAGTTCGTCGAGAATTGCGAGAAGGACAAGCGTGCCATCGCCGCACTCGGTTCCGCGCTCGCTGGCTCCGACCGGCCCCTGATCATCACTTCGGGGACCGGAACGGGCAGCGGTCAGCATGGCGAGCCGGCGACCGAAGACGTCTTCAATACCAGTCATCCCAATCCGCGCATCGCATCCGAGCTGGCTGGGAATGAACTGCTGGAGGCGGGTATCAATGTGTCCGTGGTGCGATTGCCGCAGGTTCACAATCCGTTCAGGCAGGGCCTCATCACGCCGCTCGTCGGCATCGCTCGCGAAAAAGGCGTGTTGGCCTACGTGGGTGAGGGCCGTAACCGCTGGCCGGCGGGTCACCTTTCCGATGTCGCGCGTCTCTACCGGCTCGCCGTGGAGGCACGTGAGCGGGGCGCACGTTATCACGCGGTCGGCGAGGAGGGAGTCAGCAGTCGCGAAATCGCCGAGGCGCTTGGCCGGGGCCTGAACTTGCCGGTCGTTTCTATCGCGCCGGACGAAGCAGCGGCGCATTTCGGATGGATGGCGATGTTCGTCGGTCTGGATATGCCGGCTTCCAGTGCCCGGACGCAGGCGCGGTTGGCCTGGCATCCGACGGGGCCGACGCTTATCGCCGATCTCAACGAAGCGCGTTACGTCGAGTAGTCTTTCCGGGCGACGTGCCATTGCACGACGGCTTCAGAAACGTCTGGGCCATTCGGACGCTGAACGCGTCATGCGCGCAAGCGTCCGAAATTAGCCGGACAGAGCCTGGTGCGATCGGCGTAAACCGACCTCTGAACGGCCACATGCGCGCGGTGCGAACGGCGACAATCGACCCCGCATCGACCTTACCGTCTATCGGATAAGGCTCGGCGTAGTTCGACGATAGCGGCGATTCATCCGAGATGGCACATCGACAGGTTACCTTGGATTCGTAGACACGATTGCCCCGTTAGGGCGCTACCCTTCAATTCTTGGCGATTCGAATCACTCAGAGGCCTCAGGTTTCAGATGCGCGCTCCATTCGTAGCGGAAGGATAGCTGCCGCCCCGAAAGCCAACACGTGAAGACAGGAGAGCATCACAAAGGCCATAAAGAATTCCCTTGGCTGAGCGTTCTTAGGGTTGTGCATCGTCAACGAGATGACCACGGCCAATAGCGTGGTCGCAACCGGACCGCCGACCCTTTGTACAATGTTCAACGCGGTGTTCGCGACGGCAAGCCTCGCTTTCGGGATCGACGAATACGCCGCCGATATCGACGGTATGCTGATCGTTCCTTGACCTGCCCCGGCCAGGAAAAGGCTGATCACAGCCCACGCAGTCGAGAACTGATGCCCTATCATCCAGAGGAACGAGATCGTACTCAGGAAAGCCAGCAACGCACCTCCCGCCGAGACTGCGCGGCAGCCATATCTTTCTGTCAAGAATCCTGGAAGTGGAAACGAGCACATCATGCCGACACCCGTCGAGGCGATGAGCCAACCTGCTTGCGCGGCGGACAACCCATGTCCTGCGATCAGGTACAAAGGAACGACAAGTTGCCGGCCAAACAAAATGCCGTTGGCGAAAAATTGCGTGGCCGCGGCGACAGAGAAAGTCCGGTCCGCAAAGATCCGCACGTCGATGAGTGCCGAACTGCCCTTGCGTTTCGAGTGCCATAAGAATCCCGCAAGAAACACGGCGCCAACGAGCAGAACCCATCGCCCCTCTGTGTGCGACGCATTTTGAAGCCCGTAGATGAGAGCAACGAGGCCAGGTGAAATCAGCGCGAAACCGAGGAAATCGAACGGGCGCTTTTGTAGAGAGATGGCATCGCCCGGAAGCAGCAACACAGCCAGCCCGACACCGAGAATGCCGACAGGTACGTTGAGGTAGAACAGCCAGGACCACGCGGTGTGCGCAAGGATCGTCCCGGCCAATACCGGACCGAGGATGGGACCAAGCAGGATAGGCAGGGTGGTATAGCCCATCACACGCGCCATGTTTTTCCCCGCCACACGCGCAATCATCATCTGTGTCATTGGTGCCAGCACGCCGCCCACCAGACCCTGAAATACGCGGGCACAGATCAGCTCATCCATAGTTCGGGACGCCCCGCAGAGAATCGAGGCCAATGTGAATGTAGAGAAGCCGATAATGTAGAGGTGCTTCGCGCCGATGCGGTCCACGAGCCAACCGTTGAGTGGCAGCATCAGCGCCATTGCCAGCAGGTAGCCGCTGACGATCCACTGCGCGGTCGCAATCGACGAGTCAAGTGTGTGACTGATGGTCGAGAGCGAAACGTTGACCACGGTCGAATCGAGCTGCGTCATGAACGGCCCAATCACAGCGACGAGAGCCACTTTCCAGACAGACGGATCAATCCCGCCAGATGCGTTGGCGCTCTTGCCTATCTCGCTCATTTCCCGGCCAGTTTCTTGATGATCCCCGCAGCTTTGAACAGCGTGTCTCGCTCCTCTGCATCGAGTTCCGCGATCACCTGCGATAGCCACATCTGCTTCGCCTCGCGATTCTTTTTGCGCAACTGAACACCCTTCGGCGTCAACTCGATAAGCATCTGCCGTCCGTCGGTAACATGCGGCGTGCGCTTTACGATGCCCATTTCTTCAAGCGAGGCAATTGTCGTTCCCATCGACTGCGGCTTCATTCCTTCGGCGCGCGCGAGTGCCGCGGTAGTGGCGGGCCCGTCATTAGCCAGCCGCGACATGACGACAGATTCCGTCATCGAGATCTCCCCCGCATAGGATTCGTTGCGGGTACGTCGTACGAGCAGTCCTATCGCCTGCATCAAATCGATGACGGCTTGCTCGAAAGTCCTGGTAGGCATGATTTTTCAAACGCGATCGGGTTGAACGTGTGTCAAGGATGAATGTCATCAGCCAAACTTGCAAGGTAAACTTGCAAGTTTGGCCGATTAGTGCGAATCTTGAGCTATGCATTGGTCCGCCGTCGGCGTGGCGAATCGGCAGGCGCGCCACGGGGCCACATGACCGCCCGCTTCGCAGCATAAGGCGGCCTCAACAGACACTGTTATGACGATTGGAGAACCATCAGATGCCGTGGTATCAGTACCTTTCCTACTTCCTGGGCGGAATTGTTGTTTCCAACGCGATTCCACACTTCGTAAGCGGAATGATGGGTCGGTCTTTCCAGAGTCCATTTGCCACGCCACCGGGCAAAGGACTGTCCTCGGCAACCGTTAATGTGTTGTGGGGGGCGTTCAACGTCGCGCTGGGGTACTTTCTGATCTACCGGGTTGGAAATTTCGATATACGCGCCACGGCGGACGCTGGCACCGCTGGTCTCGGTGCGTTGTTGATGGCGATCATAGCCGCCCGGACGTTCGGGCGTTTTCATGGTGGCTTCCCTGCCACCAGATAACGGGCTATTTGTCCCGCTGAGCGGTCATTCTCCCGCGTCAGTTTGATTGACGATAAGTACAGGCGTGAGAGCAAGGCGCTTTTGCAGAAAATAGCGTGCATATCCTGGAAGACATCGATCGACGGGAGTGATTCGTCATGAATATCGCTGTCCAACTGGACACGCACTACGCGGTGATCGGCGCGAATTCAGCAATCCGCGCACGCGCGTCATGAAGGCTGACACGATCATCTATCGTGCAAGCCAACTCGACTCTGAGCGCTGTTCGATGAAGGAACGCCGCTGTCCGAATACGCCATTTCGCAAGATAGCTCGCAGCATCCATAAAGCTGCGCGTGAAGAAACCGGGCGTATTGCGAAGACGCCTGAATACAGCCGATCTTGCCATGAGAGAAAGAAGGCGGAGAGATACCTAACCGGCGTACGAGCGCGCGTACGCGTGCTCGCTGAACGCCACCGGCTCCGTCACCGCCGAATAGAAGTTTCAGTCAACCCTCGCGGTCACTCTATCAAGCGCAATCCGCCCGGTCTGTCCAAAAAATCCGGGACAAGCTGGTTTGTCGGCAAGCCATCCGGTCAGAAGCATCTGCCAGTGTGCTTTGGCTTATTGGCGTGATATTACGAAGAGACCAATTCTTCGAGCGTTTATCGTTATGATTTCCGTCCCACCCATCCTCGATATCCAGCTTGGTCAATTTTCATCCACGATATGTGCGCTAGGTGCGATCGCCGACGCCGTAGGCACTCAGAGATTTCTACCGGTACTGTTCGAAGCTGTCGGGAATTTTGTCGATTGCGATTCGCTGCACCTGGATTACGTACAGACATGTTCGACGCCCCGCAGCATCTGCTGGATCGGGAGCTTCGGCAAGAATCCCGAATTAATCGAGCAGACAATGCAGCTCTACTATCGGACCTATGCTCAGAGCGATCCAACGTTCGATCAGATTCAATGTGAGCGGGAGGTGCGGCTGATGCAGTTGTCTGCACAACGGGTCGATACCAGGCTACGCAGTATTTTCTATGACGTGGCAGATATTCACGACGAGTGCGTGGCCTTCTATTTGACACACGGTACGGAGTATTCAATGTCTGTGTGCCGCGCGCGGCGCCTGCCACCTTTCTCACTCAGGGAATTGAGCATCCTGAAGCATTTGGCCCTGATTGTGCTGCCGCTCGCAGCCGTGCATAAGAACCTCGTCGGCGAAAAAAACTCCAATGAGCATGGCTCGGGAACGCCTGGCGACACGATCGCGCGATGGTTGAATGAGAAATTGACGCCGCGAGAAGCCCATGTTTGCTCGGCGTTCATCCAGGGTATGACAACACCAGCAATCGCGCGGTCAATGGGCATCAAGTCCTCGACCGTTGAGACGTTTGCGAAACGGGCGTTCGTGAAACTGCAAGTCGACTCGAGACGCCAATTGCTGGCGCTTGTACTCAAGAATGCGCTCGGTGGGCCGAACTGCTCGCATATCATTTGAAACAAGGAATTGAGGTTGATCCAAAAGCAGAGCCATGCCTCGTAAGCTGGACTCGCCCCTGCATGACCGGACGCGCGGTCACGCTTAGATTGGTGAATTTGCTTGCTGGCGAAACCCGCGTGGCGCGCGGTATTGCAGGGCGCTGTGCGGATGCGACTTAGAACCGTTTCTTTCTCATGCAAATTCTCCTTGTTTGGTCGTATTGCGAAGAACTGCTTATGCGCTAGCCGTATCGAGCGACTTCCGTACGGTGGCTGGTTGTGGCGTCGCGGGCAGGGCATCGGCGGCTTCGGCCACGGCAAACGCCATCTGCATGTCGCGTGTACGCTTGCGTTCCCGAGCCTGCATCCATTGATTGACCGCGATCACGCCGATCGTCACCGTGGCGATGAAGATCGTCGCCAGCGCGTTCATTTCCGGATTCAGACCGAGACGCACACGCGAGAAGACGACGAGCGGTAGCGTGGTGGAGCCAGGACCCGACAGGAACGCGGACAGCACGAGGTCGTCGAACGACAGCGTGAACGACAGCAACCAGCCGGACATCAACGCCTGCGAGATCAGCGGCAACGTGATCAGGAAAAACACCTTGAATGGGGGCGCGCCGAGATCGAGCGCGGCTTCCTCAAGTGACCTGTTCAGCTCCTTCACGCGGGATTGCACGATGATCGCGACGTAGGACACGCACAGCATCACGTGCCCGATCCAGATCGTGAATATGCCCCGGCCCCTCGGCCAGCCGAGCGTCTGTTCGAGTGCGACGAACAGTAACAGCAGCGAGATGCCCTGGATCACTTCGGGAATCACAAGTGGCGCGTTGATCATCCCGGCGAACAGCGTGAAGCCGCGAAAACGCCCGAAGCGTGCGAGCACGAAGCCCGCCCACGTGCCGATCACCACCGATGCGCACGCCGTCATCAAGCCGATTTTCAGCGACAGCCAGGCGGCCGTGAGCAATTCTTCATCCTGCAGCAGCGCCGCATACCATTTCAGCGAGAAGCCGGACCAGACCGTCACGAGCTTCGACTCGTTGAACGAGTACACCACGAGGCTGATGATCGGGATATAGAGGAATAAGAATCCGAAGGTCAGGACTACGGTAGAAAGGGGTTTGTTTGGTTTGATCATTTCGCGCCCTCCAGTTCCTTGACCTGGTAGTACTGGAACATGGCCATCGGCACGAGTAGCAGCAGAACCATTGCGACCGTGACGGCGGATGCCATCGGCCAATCCATATCGTTGAAGAACTCATCCCACATCACACGGCCGATCATCAGCGTGTCGGCGCCGCCGAGCAGTTCGGGAATTACGTACTCGCCGACCGCCGGGATAAACACCAGCAGACCGCCGGCGATGATGCCGTTCCTGGACAGCGGCAACGTGATGCGCGTGAACGCGGTCCACGGCCTGGCGCCGAGGTCGTAGGCAGCTTCGAGCAGCGTGAGATCCATCTTGACGAGATGCGCATACAACGGCATCACCATGAACGGCAGATACGAATAGACCATGCCGATGTAGACACCGATGTCGGTGTGGTAAAGCCGCAGCGGCGAATGGATAATGCCGATTGCCATCAACGTGTGATTGAGCAGGCCGTCGTCTTTCAGGATGCCGATCCAGGCATAGACGCGGATCAGGAACGACGTCCAGAAGGGCAGCATCACGCCCATCAACAGCAGGTTGCGCCGGTTCGGTTCCGAGCGTGCGATGTAGTACGCGATCGGATAGCCGATCAAGAGGCAAAACAGCGTCGACACCGCCGCCATCTTCAGCGAGCTGATATAGGTCGCGATGTACAGGTCGTCCTGCAGCAGGAACACGTAGTGACCAAACTGCAGCGCGAAGTGGACCACACCGTCCTTCGCGCTGATGAGGGTCGTGTAAGGCGGAACGCTCAGTCGCAGATCGGCGAAGCTGATCTTGAACACGAGCACGAACGGCACCGCAAAAAACAAGGTGAGAAAGATGAAAGGTACACCTATGACCGTCGTGCGCCCGGACGGGAGTATCCGGGCAAACAGAGCACGGATCGAAGCGAATCTTTGCGCCGCAGTGGTGCCAGTGCCGATCCTCGTAGGAGGAGTAGGTGCAGGCGTTCTCATTGCGTCAGCACCACGCCGCTAGCGGGTGACCAGTAGACGAACACGTCGTCGTTGTAGGCGGGCGCACCTTCGCTCATCAAGTGCGAACTGGAGAGATTCGACACAACGGTCTTGCCGCTCGCGAGGCGCACGTGATAGAGCGAATAGCTGCCCATGTAGGCGATGTCGGCAACCACGCCGCGTGCCCAGTTATGCGACGAACCCGGGCGATCGAGCGACACCTTCACGCGTTCCGGGCGCACCGAGATACCGACTGGCATGCCGAGCGGCCCCGTGATGCCGTGGCTCACGTACATGCGCGCTTCGAGATCCTCGCTCTCGACGAAGATATGATCCGGCTCGTCTTCCACGACGACGCCTTCAAACAGGTTCGTCGAGCCGATGAATTCGGCGGAGAAGCGGCTGTTCGGAAAGTCGTAGACCTGATTGGGTGCGCCGATCTGCACGATCTTGCCCTCGCTCATTACGGCAAGGCGGTTCGCCATCGTCATGGCTTCCTCCTGGTCGTGCGTGACCATCACGCAGGTCACGCCCACCTTCTCGATGATGCTGACCAGTTCGAGCTGCGTCTTCTGGCGGAGCTTCTTGTCAAGGGCGGACATCGGTTCGTCAAGCAGCAGGAGCTTTGGTCGCTTGACCAGCGAGCGCGCGAGCGCCACACGTTGCTGCTGACCACCGGAAAGCTGATGCGGCTTGCGCTGTGCGTACTTGCTCATCTGCACCAGATTCAACGCATCGGCGACACGCTCCCTGATCTCGTTCTTCGGCGTGCCTTGCTGCTTGAGGCCGAACGCAACATTCGCTTCGACGCTCATGTGCGGAAAGAGCGCGTACGACTGGAACATCATGTTGACAGGACGCTTATAAGGCGGCAGCGCCGCGAGGTCGTCGCCGTCGACGAATATCTTGCCCGAGGTTACCGTCTCAAATCCCGCAAGCATTCGCAGCAAGGTCGACTTGCCGCAGCCGGAGCTGCCGAGCAACGCGAACAGTTCGTTCTTTGCGATCGTCAGGTTGACGTTGTCGACGGCCGTACTGTCGCCGAATTTCTTCACGATGTTTTCGATGCGGACAAATGCAGTCGAGGTCGACTGTGGGCTGGGCAGCTTTTGTGCCGCAGCGGTAGTGCTAATTGGGGATATTGATTTCATGGTGTAAGCCGTTCCTTTCGGATCGCGGGCTTGACTTCTCCCGCGCGAGACGCCAAAGCAGCTCGCAGGGATCGCAGCGATCGGGAAAACCGGGGGACTGCGTGTGGAAGGCGCAGGCTGATTGCTTTACTGCTTGCTTCGGCCCCGCGATAGCCTGACGAAAATGACAAACGCTCATGGTGTTTCCCTTCAAGGTGGAGAATCCGGTACGAGCGTGTGTTGCGCATGAGTCGGCACGCCCGCGCCGGAAAGAACTACCGTTAAGAAAGTCCCAGATGTCGCGCGGTCGCATCAATGGCATTTTTCGCTTTCGACACGAGTTCGTCGATTTCTTCCCGGGTGATCACAAGTGGCGGTGACAGCAGCATCCGGTCGCCGGTGGCGCGCATGATCAGGTTGCCGTTGAAGCAGAAGTCGCGGCAGATGGCGCCGACGTCGGTTCCATTTGCGAAGCGTTTCCGGGCTTGCGGTTCCTCCGCGAGCTGGATGCCCGCGACCATGCCAGTGCCGGTGATCTCGCCCACGATCGGGTGATTCGCAAAGGTCTCGCGAAGTAGCTTCTGGAAGTACGGCCCCGTGTCGGTCTTCACACGCTCGACGATCTTTTCGTCACGCAACAGCTTCAGGTTCGCGACCGCGACCGCCGCCGCAACCGGATGCCCGGAATAGGTCAGCCCGTGATTGAAGTCGCCGCTTTCCTCGATCACCTTCGCCACTCGGTCATGCAGGCCGACCGCGCCCATCGGCACGTAGCCGCTCGTCAGGCCCTTCGCCATCGTGATGAGGTCGGGCTCGAAACCGAAGTGCTGATGCGCGAACCATTCGCCGGTGCGCCCGAAGCCGCCGATCACCTCATCGGCGGCGAGCAGGATGTCGTACTTGCGGCAGATGCGCTGGATTTCCGGCCAGTACGTGGAAGGTGGAAAGATTACGCCGCCCGCGCCCTGGAACGGTTCGCCGATAAAGGCCGCAACGTTCTCTGGGCCTAGCTCGAGGATCTCCGCTTCGAGTTGTTGTGCGCGGGCAAGGCCGAATGCTCCCGGTGTCATGTCGCCGCCTTCACCAAACCAGTACGGCTGATCGATGTGGACAATGTGCTCGACCTGCGAAGGCATTTGCTTGTGCATGTAGCCCATGCCGCCGAGCGTTCCGCCCGCGATCGTCGAACCGTGATAGCCGTTCTTGCGTGAGATCACGAACTTTTTCAGCTTCTTTCCCTGCGCGGCCCAGTATTGGTGGACGATGCGCAGGACCGTGTCATTGCCCTCGGAGCCGCTGTTGCAATAGAAGAAATGATTGAAAGGCGCAGGCGTCAGTTCGGCGAGCAGCGCCGACAGATCGATGACAGGCGGATGCGTCGTCTTGAAGAAGGTGTTGTAGAAAGGCAGTTCCTGCATCTGCCGATACGTGGCGTCCGCCAGCTCGCGGCGTCCGTATCCGACGTTGACGCACCACAGGCCCGCCATGCCGTCGATTATTTTGTTACCGTTCGAGTCCCAAAGATACACACCCTTCGCTTTCACGATCACGCGGCTACCCTCGCGATTGAGCGAGGCCATGTCCGAGAAGGGATGAATGTGGTGCGCCGCGTCGAGCGCGCGATATTCCGCCGTACTGCGCTGCTGTTGTTGCGATGCCTGCGTGTCGTCAGCCGCTTGGGCCGTTTGCACGTAGGCGACTTCTTCGGACCTGTAGCTCATTTTGCCTCCTGTAGTCTTGCGGTTGCGGGTTGCAGGCTCAAACGTGCAGCAGCAGATGTCTGCGTTCCCACGAACTGATCACGCGAGAGAACGCTTGGTATTCGGTTTCCTTCAGGGCGAGGTACGCCTTGACGAACTTCTCGCCGAGAGTTTCGGCGAGCGGCTCGCACGCGCTCATCAACGTCAGGCCTTCCTCTAAATTGCGCGGCAACTGATAGGGCTGGTCGTAGCCGTCGCTCGTGAGCGGCTCGGTCGGCTTAAGTTGCTGCGTCATGCCGAGATAGCCGGCAGCGAGCGTCGCGGCAATCGCCAGATATGGATTGCAGTCGACGCCCGGAAGGCGGTTCTCGATCCGGCGCGCGGCCGGTCCCGAATGCGGCACCCGGAAGCCGACCGTGCGGTTGTCGTAGCCCCACTGCACGTTGATCGGCGCGGCCATGAAGCGCGACAGCCGGCGATACGAGTTGATGTACGGCGCGAAGATCGGCATCAGTGCGGGCGTGTATTTCTGCAGGCCCGCGATATAGCCTCCAAATAGTTCGGTCGGCTCGCTGTCGCTGCCGGTGAATAGGTTGCGGCCGGTTTCTTCGTCGACAAGACTTTGATGCATATGCATCGCCGAGCCGGGCTCGTTCTCCATCGGCTTCGCCATGAAGGTCGCGTACATCTTGTGACGCAGCGCCGCCTCGCGCACGGTGCGTTTGAAAAGGAACACGCCGTCGGCGAGATTCAGCGGATCGCCGTGCATGAAGTTGATTTCCATCTGCGCGGCGCCGACTTCGTGGATCAGCGTGTCGACCTCGAGCTCCTGGATGTCGCAGTACTTATAAATGTCTTCGAACAGCGCGTCGAATTCGTTGACGGCCTCGATCGAATACGCCTGGCGTCCCGTCTCCGGGCGCCCTGTCCGGCCGATCGGTGGCTGCAGCGGCAAGTCTGGGTCCTTGTTCATATCGACGAGGTAGAACTCGAGTTCTGGCGCGACCACCGGCTTCCAACCTTTTGCCTTGTAGAGTTCGAGAACCTTGCGAAGCACACGGCGCGGGGAGATCGCGACCGGCGTGCCGTCGAAGTGGACGCAATCGTGGATCACTTGCGCGGTCGGATCAACGGCCCATGGAACCAGCCGGATCGTCGTCGGGTCGGGGACGCATACCATATCGGGGTCGGTGACGCCGGTGAGGCTGCCGTCTTCCGGATAGTCGCCCGTGACGGTTTGGATCATCACCGCCTGTGGTAGACGCATCGATTCTCCGGACTCGAATTTGCTGCGCGGGATGATTTTGCCGCGAGCGATCCCGGCCATGTCGGGAATGATTGCCTCGATCTCGGTGATGCGGTGCTGCTTCAGAAATTCGTCGATTTGATGCATGATTTTTCTCTCGGTTTTTGCGCGGACGGCTTAGGCGTTTGTCCCGACCACGGACAGAACGCCCGAACCGGCCTTGATGCGCATTCGATCGCGGCATGCCTTGCCGAACGCACTGAAGATCGCTGCCGACAGCGCGTCGTTCGCATGATTCCACTCGGGGTGCCATTGCAGGCCCAACGTGAAGGCAGGTGCGTCCTGGACGCTGATCGCCTCGATCAGGCCGTCCGACGCGACGGCCTCGCTCACGAGACCGTCGCCGAGCCGCGCGACGCCTTGACCGTGCAGTGAATTCACGCGCACTTCGTCCGCGCCGCTCATCGACTCAATGAGGAGGCGCTGCAGCAAGCCGCCAGGGGTCAGGCGAATCGCATGAGATGGCGCGTATTGCACGTCAAGATCGTCTTCTTTGTTCAAGCGGTGGTCGGCATAACCGTCCACCGCTTGAACGCTTTGATGCAGCGTCCCGCCGAATATCACGTTCATCTCCTGGAAGCCCCGGCAAATCGCGAGAACGGGCACGCCGGCGTCGATCGCGGCGCGCATCAGCGGCAACGTGGTCGCGTCGCGAGCCGGATCGTGCAGCGTGCCCGGCGCGCTTGCGCGACCGCCATAACGGTGCGGTTCGACGTTCGAATAACTGCCGGTGAAAAGCAGTCCGTCGACGTTCGAGAGCAGGTCGTCGACCGACTGACGCGTGCCGAGTGCAGGCAGCAGCACAGCCAGCGCCTCCGAGCCATCGACGATGGCCGTTATGTATTTCTCGCCGACGACGTGCGCCGGATGCTCACCCATCATGGTTCGGTCGGCACTGATGCCGACCATCGGTTTGTTTTGCATGACTAACAGTGTGATTGAATGGCCGTAAGATGCGGCATTTACATCGCGCGGAACGGCGCTGCAGCTTTGGGATTTTGGCTAAGCTTGGTGAAACGATGCGACGCGGAAAAACGTTCCCCCGAGTTGTTTGTGGAGAGCGACGCACGCTGTAGATGTCGCTTTAGTGCGAAGTGCTGCCGGATCGGTCCAACGCTCGACAAGAACGCTTGCGTGCGTTCGGGATCACGAAAAGCACGCACGCCCGGAAGGAAGTCCCCTTGGGGGATGCGGCGCTCGCGTTCACGCATAGGCTGATGGCTGTTTTCAGCCCGGTTGTTGACCCTGGCACTGGCTTTGACGAAGACGTACGGCTCAACTGAAAGCGAAAATACCAGCGCACAGCGCAACTGATAACGGGAGCCGGAAAGCGGTCCCCATGATCAAGCGATTTAGAATTCTTCATCACACGATCCTACGCGACAGCTAAAGCCAGACAGATTCGGTCCATTGTGCTGGTTCCTTCGCCGCCGAGCGGCCGTTCAGTCACGCTTCGCAGCTACTCTATCAAGGGTAATCCGTCCGGTCTGTCCCAAAAATCCGGGACAAGCTGGTTTGTCGGCAAGCCACCAGTAAGGTACCGGTGGAAAGATTCAGTTGTCAGGCATCAGCCGACGCGGTGACACACATGCGCGTACGCGCCTGATCCACGGCGCGCGCAGTGTGCTCTTCCACGGGAAACATGGCGGGGCCTGGACCGGGCAAATGCAGACACGACGACCGTCAAATGTGGTGACCGTAGCACTCGCCAACAAGATGGCTCGAACGTAAGCGCGAATTTTCCTGCACATAGCGTCCTGCCGAGGAGCAGAGCAGGATGTGCCCATTGAAATAACAGTGGACGCACCCTATGACTCAGACCGATTCAGATCTGCATCTCGAAGTCGAGCAGTCGCTGCAGCTTGACCCGTTTGCCCATGCTGTTTTTGTGTTTCGAAACCGAAAATGTCCTTCTCTGTGTCGCGCTTGCGCGTGAAGGATTATTTGTTTGCAGGTTCGGAGAGCGGCGGCGCGCGCCGCGGCGCCATACTCACTGATCGGCACTGACGTGCAAGTTGAAAGGTATCAACTCGCGCGCCTACCTCGAGTAGGTGCTGACACGCCTCGCCGATCACAAGATGTCTTGCATCGACGATGCTGCTGCCTTGGGGCGTGACGCCGTTTCTGAATCGCAACCAGCCCTCGTCGACTTGAAGTGATTCACCATCGGCAGGCGTGGTCTTCCGTATCGCACGTCTCCTTTCTACCCAATTTTCCAATAGCACTTATGAGGCTCATACCTGACTGGATGGCTTGCCCACAAACCAGCTTGTCCCGGATTTTTGGGACAGACCGGACGAATTGCCCTTGATAGAGTAGCTGCGAAGCGTGACTGAACGGCCGCTCGGCGGCGAAGGAGCCGGCCGCATTGAGTGAGCACACGAAACCCGGGCTCGTGCAGCATGTCAGGTGTCGCTTTCGTTTGCCGCTCGGCTGTGCGTACCAAAAGCCCAGGCGGGTATCGCGCGCAAGAAATTATTTACAAGTCATTTACAGGCGGCGACGCATGGCGCCGCGCCATGCGCATTCGACACAAAGGGGATCATCATGGTTGCTTGGTATCGTCGTGAAATCTTTGCTTGTACGTCTATTACAGTTGCAAGCGTTTTGGCGACTTTTATTAGCGCACAGGTACATGCTGCCGACACCGAGTTGAATGTCTACAACTGGTCAAACTATATCGCGAAGGACACGATCTCGAATTTCGAAAAGCAGACGGGTATCCATGTCAGATATGACAATTACGACAGCGATGACACGCTGCAGGCGAAGCTGCTTGCCGGCGGCTCGGGCTATGACATCGTCGTGCCGACGTCGAATTACATGGCCAAACAGATTCAAGCGGGCATCTATCAGAAGCTCGACAAGTCGAAGCTGCCGAACCTCGCGAATCTTGATCCCGTTCTGATGCAGAAGATCTCTGATGCGGACCCGGGCAATCAATATGGTGTGCCTTGGGCATGGGGTACCGACGGCTTCGGCTACAACGTGCAAGCTGTGAAAAAGGTGCTTGGCGAGAACGCTCCTGTAGACGGTTGGTCGCTCATATTCGATCCTGCAAACGTTTCGAAACTAAAGAGCTGCGGCGTATCGCTCCTGGACTCGGCGGACGATGTATTCGCAGCGACGTTACAGTACATGGGGAAGGACACCAATAGCAAGAACCCGGGCGACTATCAGGCGGCATACGAGGTACTGAAAAAAATTCGTCCTTACATTACGCAATTCAGTTCATCAGGTTACATCGATGACCTTGCCAACAATGATGTCTGTGTCGCATTCGGTTGGTCGGGCGACGTAGGTGTAGCGAGACGGCGGGCCCAGGATGCGAAACGTTCGTACGAGATCAGGTACACGAACCCGAAGGAAGGGGGGATTGTCTGGTTCGATGTGATGGGCATTCCGAAAGACGCACCGCATCCCGAGGCGGCGCTCAAATGGATCAATTACATCCAGGATCCGAAAGTCAATGCCGCAATTACTAACGAAGTTTTTTATCCGACAGCAAATAAGGCCGCGGGCCAGTATGTGACGCAGGCGATCGCGCAAAATCCTGACGTTTATCCGCCCGCAAACGTACTCGAAAAGATGTCACTGGCGAGGCCAAAATCTCCAGACATCGCGCGCCTTGAGAATCGCCTGTGGCTGCAGCTCAAATCCGGACATTGATGCCGAATGCTGGTGCGCGGGCGTTCGTATCATGCAAATGGCCATTGTTCGGTAACCACATGAGTTTGCCTGGCGGTGCGCAGACTCGCATTGTTTGAATCTGCTATCTGGTCACGTTCTGTTGTTTTCCTCTGTCTACTAGCACTGGGGTGCGCGATTCTTTGCGCGCCGATGTACGGCGTCTCCTGTTAATACGGGTTCTATAACAAAGAACATATACCAAAGTAGAGCGTTTGGAGAATTCGCATGATAAAGAAAGTAATTTGCCTGATTATGACTTTCGGAATACCAGGGATTGCACTTGCCAATTCGACTTCCGCCGATATCGAAGCGCTTCAGTCTCAACTGAAGCAATTGCAGAAGGAAGTGAATACCTTGAAGTCGGAATTGACGGCGAAATCGTCTGGAGCATCCGCAGGTGGCACGGCGCAGGCGGCTCCTCCTGTCGATGCGTCTTCGCCTGATTACGGCAAGACGCCCGTCAGGTTAACCAATGACGAAGTTAGCGAAATGAGGCAGCAGCTCGCCGGTCAGCAGCTCAAGATCGATACGCTGACCGACGCAGCCAATACTGGTCCGATTGCAGGTTTATCCGTGACCGGATACATCGATCCGACCTATCTCTACAATCGTGGGGCGGGCACGTCGTCGTTCCTGTTCGCAAATCACGACAGCGCCTACAACTACTTCAATAGCACATTCGGCGACGTTTATCTCGATATCAAGAAGACCTTCGGTGTAGGGCCGATGGCGCCATCGGCGGAAGTTACACTCATGCCCAACCGAGGCTCTGGCTCGCTCTTCATGGATGAGCACGGCGACGGCGGTCTCGACATCCTGAATACGGCGATCATCACGGTACCGGTGACGGCGACGACCAGCTTCGTGGCTGGATTGATGCCGAGTTTCGGTGGCTACGAAGTGCAGCAGTCAAATCAGATGCTCACGCTGACGCACAACCTGTTGTACGACTTTTCGGATCCCGGCAGCTACATCGGCGCCGGAGTCAATTATCTAAGCGCGGATGGCCACTGGGCATGGAAGTTCCTGCTCGGAAACGAGCAGTACCGCACGTCTGGCTCAGTCGCGCAGACCGGCACGAATGCGCTGGGTGACCCTATCACGTCGAGCAACAGAATGCCGACATTCACTGCGCGCGTTGACTACATGCGCGGCAGTGCACTCGATATCGGCGGTTCGTTCAATATCGGCCGCCAGACACTGGTTTCAGGTTCGGACAGTAACGGTAATCCGGTGTATGGAGTCGGGGGTGCCGCGCACAATGCATACGGCACGTTCTTCTTCGCCGAAGCAGATGCGACCTATACGCTTGCCGATGTCCAGTACAACGCCGAGGTCGACTATGGTCAGCAACAGAACGCCGCGTATAACGGTGGCCAGGCGCAATGGTACGGCCTGTCGTTGCTGGGGCATCGCAAGTTCAATATGCCAGTGCTCGGCCGCATGGGCGTGACCGCACGCTATGACCTACTCGTTAATGCAAAGAATGGCGGCGGTGGCGGCGGCATCGCTCAGAACGCGAACGGCATGGATACGGCGAATGGTTTCGGTATCGGTGCAAGCTGCCTGGCGAACTCGAAGGCCAACGGCGGTCTGGGCTTTGAGTGCAAGGGTGCGGCGCACCAGGATGTGGCGCTGGACCTTCTATTCTATCCAACTCAGCAGATTACGGTGAAGGTCGAATATCGTCACGACTGGGCGACGCAGGACGTGTTCTCGCATAACGATGGCTCGTATGGCAAGTCGAACGACATTGTTGCGACGCAGTTCATCTACACGTTCTAATTTGCAAGGCTGGAGCGCGATGCCTGGTTATACCGAACGTGCTCCGGCTAACTTCGACTCTTTTTCCTATGCTCCGATTCTCGAACCAGTCTCACGCCGCATCGTACTATGTGGCGACCGTCAACGACATGACCGGTCATGCATCGCTCGTCGAGACACTACATGTGGATGTGTGCGTGATCGGCGCGGGTCTAACCGGTATTTCCACTGCACTGAATCTTGCCGAACGAGGGTATCGCGTTGCCGTGCTCGAGGCATCGAAGGTCGGCTGGGCCGCGAGCGGTCGCAACGGCGGGCAGATGATCGGAGGCTACGCGTGTGGCATGGACACGTTCGCCAGATATATGCCCGCCGAGGACGTTACGCGTCTCTGGGCGATGGGCCTCGAGGCCCTTGAAATTGTCAGGGAGCGCGTCACGAGGCACCAGATCGATTGCGATTTGCGTTTTGGTTATTTGCATGCCGCCAACAAGCCACGCGATGTCGCTGCGTTACGGCAATGGCGCGACGACGCGCGGCAACGCTTTGGCTACGATAAATTTCGCTATATCGAGCGCGAAATGATGGGCGATTATGTGCAGTCGTCACGCTATCCAGGTGGTCTGTTCGATCCGCATAGCGGTCATTTGCATCCACTGAATTACACGCTTGGCCTCGCGCGCGCGGCATGCGAGGCTGGCGTACAGATATTCGAGAACACGTGTGCGAGGCGTATTCGCGATGAAAACGGTACACACGTAATTGAAACGGCCAGCGGCGTGGTACGCGCCAGGTTCGTCGCGCTCGCGTGCAATACATGGCTTGGTGCGCTGGCGCCCGACTTGTCCCGCAAGATCATGCCGGTCGGTACGTATGTGATCGCGACCGAACCGCTTGATCCCATGCGCGCGGCTGCCTTGATGCCCGCGCAGGCGGCGATCTGTGACAGCCGCTTCGCGCTCGATTATTTCCGCCCGACGCCTGATCACCGCGTACTGTGGGGAGGTAAGGTCAGCTACTCGACGCTCGCGCCAGGTAATCTCGGTGAAGCGATGCGCCGCGATATGCTGAAGACTTTTCCTCAGCTCGCGGATGTAAAGGTTGACTACGCGTGGGGTGGCCTGGTCGACATCACGATGAATCGCGCGCCGCATTTTGGTCGGATCGCACCGACCATCTATTTCGCGCAGGGGTTTTCGGGGCATGGTTTGAACGTTACCGGGCTGGCAGGCAAGCTGATCGCGGAGGCGATCGGCACACAGGCCGAGCGATTTGATTTGTTCGGCAAGATCCGCCATCGCAATTTTCCGGGTGGACGCCTGCTGCGGACGTCAGCGCTCGCGTTAGCGATGACCTGGTCGAAGATGCGGGATATGGTATGACGCGCGGCGTGACGAGCGGCGGGCTACGCGATTCGGGGTGCGGTTGGGCATACGAGCAGACCGGCTCGCGCCCGGTCCGACGCACCGGAGCTTTGCCGGATTTCAGCACATGAATTGTGCCCACAGATTCGCCGCCGGTGATATCTCGCCGATTGAAGTCACCCATCATTGCCTCGAGCGAGCAGGGCAAATCAATGCAGCGCTTTCTTTCGAACAACTCATCGCTAATGACCGGCCGGCCGCCGAATTTTAGACGACTGGCCATCTGCCTGAAATGTGACCGCCGGAGAATCAACGCTCGCGCAAAGCGGTGTCGTTGATACGACGGAAGCAACTTATAGGGAAATCAATATGCGCACTTCCAATCAGAGTTTCGTCGACGGGGTTTGGTTCGATCCCGTAGACGCACACCTCATCGACGTAATCGATCCCTCCACCGAAGAGTCTTACGCCCAATTGAGGGTAGGGGGGGCATTAGACGTTGATCGTGCTGTTGCGTCTGCAAGACGGGCTTTCTCTCTCTTTTCCGAATGGTCGGTCGACCAGCGGGTAGAACTCCTCGAGAACGTTCTGGCGGTATACACCGCTCGGTACGAGGACGTTGCCGAAACAATCAGTCAAGAGATGGGGGCGCCTATTTCCTTTTCCCGATCCATGCAGGCCGCCGTTGGAACTGCACATCTTCAGCAAACCATACGAGCATTGAGGGAGTTCGAGTTCAGCAGGCAGAATGGATCGCTGCTGGTTTCGTACGAACCCATCGGCGTATGCGGGCTCATTACGCCATGGAACTGGCCGATCAACCAGATAGTATGCAAAGTGGCTCCGGCGTTGGCCGCAGGGTGCACCATGGTGCTCAAGCCGAGCGAGATTGCTCCGTTTAGCGCCGTGTTGTTTGCGGAGATACTTGACGAGGCTGGCGTTCCCCCCGGCGTTTTCAATCTTGTTCACGGACACGGTCATATCGTGGGTGATGCCCTTGCCCGTCACCCAGGCGTGGATATGATCTCGTTTACGGGGTCCACCCGAGCTGGGATCGATGTGGCAAAGGCCGCCGCCAACACGGTTAAGCGGGTTCACCAGGAACTGGGCAGTAAAAGCCCCAACATCATATTTCCCGATGTAGATCTGGAGGATGCGGTTACCCGCGGGGTCAAGAGTTGTTTCAGTAATAGCGGACAATCGTGCAACGCTCCGACACGCATGCTGGTGCATGCCGACCTGATACGCGCTGCTGAGGATATTGCGCGAATTGCCGCGGAAGCGACAGTAGTGGGGCATCCCAGGTCCGAGAGGTCGGAACTTGGGCCCGTGGTTAGTCGCGTCCAGTATGAGCGGATCCAACAGTTCATCAAGGCCGGAATCGAGGAAGGTGCGACGCTGATTGCTGGTGGCTTGGGGAGACCCGACGGACTGGACACGGGTTTCTATGTTCGTCCGACGGTCTTTTCGAACGTGCTACCCACCATGTCGATCGCTCGGGAAGAAATATTTGGTCCTGTCCTCTCGATCATGAGCTATAGGTCCGAAGAGGAAGCCGTCTCCCTCGCGAATGACAGCGTGTATGGGCTGGCGGCCTACGTGCAGTCGAAAAGTCTGGACCGTGCGCGTCGGATAGCGAGACGTCTGCGCGTTGGGAATGTACACATCAATTATCCGCCGTGGAATCCGGCCGCACCGTTCGGTGGTTACAAACAGTCAGGAAACGGGCGGGAGTACGCAGAATTCGGTCTTGCAGAATTTCTGGAGATCAAGGGCACGACTGGCTCGCTTTGCTGAGCCGATCAAGGTACTGGTTGCGACATTCGTCAACTACATGGTTCGCAATTTCACGAAAGACGATGGCCAGATGGTTCGGATCAAGCCGGCCGCGAGGGCGTGCACACTGACGATGGGCCGTTAGGCCACAGGGAATCCGCGAAAAGCCGTCGATCCGGTTAATCGTCGTGCGGCCTTCCGCGCAGACTCTGCCACGACAAAATCGCCCGGCCAGTTGCAAGTTTGAGTTCGTACCGGTGATTAGTCGTTTTTTCTGGATTATCCATCCAGAAGGCGCGGGCCTATCTGTCTTTCGAGTCCGGTTAGACTTTAATCTCGATGAACAGTCCAGGAAATCTCATATGGCAGACCATTCAATCAAAGGCAAAACCGTTCTCATCGCGGGTGGCGCAAAGAATCTGGGCGGCTTGATCGCTCGTGACCTTGCACAGCAGGGTGCCAAGGCTGTCGCTGTCCACTACAACAGCGCAAGCAGTAAGGTCGAGGCCGACGCGACGGTCGCCGCCATCGAGGATGCTGGTGCGAAGGCAGTCGCGTTCCAGGCCGATCTGACCACTGCTGTCGCGGTCGAGAAGCTGTTTGCCGACACCATTGCCGCGATCGGCAAGCCGGACATCGCCATCAACACCGTGGGCAAGGTGCTGAAGAAGCCGTTCACGGAAATCAGCGAGGCAGAATACGACCAGATGACGGCCGTCAACTCCAAGACCGCTTTCTTCTTCCTCCGGGAAGCCGGCAAACATGTCAACGACAACGGCAAGATCGTCACCCTGGTGACTTCGTTGCTGGGTGCGTTCACGCCGTTTTACGCCGCCTATGCCGGCACCAAGGCACCGGTCGAACATTACACCCGTGCAGCTTCCAAGGAGTTCGGTGCGCGCGGCATCTCGGTCACGGCGGTCGGTCCCGGCCCGATGGACACGCCGTTCTTCTATCCGGCCGAAGGCGCCGATGCAGTCGCGTACCACAAGACGGCCGCCGCGCTCTCCCCGTTCAGCAAGACCGGCCTGACCGACATCCATGACGTGATCCCGTTCATCCGCCACCTGGTCAGCGATGGCTGGTGGATCACCGGCCAAACCATTCTGATCAACGGCGGCTACACCACCAAATAAGCCGGCCTTGCCGCAGGCTTTCCTGCGGCCACCTTCCGTCGCGGGTAATCTGCATTACTGGATCGACAGTCTGCCGTTCGGATTGACCTGTTCGACACGAGGAAGAACGATATGCACATGCTGATGGTGATCGGGGGCGGCGTTATCCTGATGGGGGTCTTCCTGCTGTTCGGCAAGTTGTGGGGCGGCGATGCAGCCGGTATGGCGCTGGCCGCAAGGGTCTTTATTCCGGTGTGGCTGCTTGTCGCCATCGCCAACCTCTGGGTCGGTGTGAGCCATGCCGGCTACAGCGTGCGCGAGGAGTTGCCGATCCTGCTGGTCGTCTTTCTGATACCGGCTGCGATCGCCGCGCTGGCGATCTGGCGCTTCTCGCATTCGTGAGGCGCGGCGCCACAACGATGTCAGCCAGATCCGTGTCCGACCATCCCTTGCTACGGCATCGCGATGGTCACCATACTATTGGCGCTACTGGCCTTTGCTCACTCGGAGGATGCCGGTGACCAGGACCTGTCTGTCGTGCTCAACGCTCGACTCGGACACTCTTGGCTCGCCCATGGCAAGGGCATCGGGATATCATCCGTCGGTTTGGCCGCTTCCCCGCAATGCCGGAACTGTGACGTCGAGGTAAAAGGACAGGATGGACAAACTCGACCAATATCGCGTTTTTATTCAAGTCGCCGAGATGGGCAGCTTCATCAAGGCCGCTCACGCGCTAGACCGGCCTCGCGCCTCGGTATCGGCCGCTGTCCAGCAACTGGAGTCGGCCATCGGTGCGCGGTTACTGCATCGTACGACGCGTCAGGTACGTCTCACTCCTGATGGCGCCCAGTTTCTCGAGCGTGTAAAAGCGTTGCTGGCCGATGCGGAAGATATTGAACAACTATTTCAGACGCGCCAGCGTCAAATCTCGGGACGGCTTAACGTCGATGTGCCCAGCCGCATTGCGCGCCGGTTGATCGCCCCGGCGCTACCGGGTTTGCTGCGGCGTTACCCCAAGCTGCAACTGGGGCTGGGGTCGACAGACCGGGCCATTGACCTGGTGCACGAAGGCGTGGACTGCGCGGTGCGGGTTGGCAGCCCGCGCGATAGCAGTCTGGTAGTGCGTCCGCTAGGACACATTGCGTTAATCAATTGTGCCAGTCCCGGCTATTTGAGCGAATTCGGTATACCGGAGCAGCCGCAGGATCTTGCCTTGGGGCACTGGGCTGTCGGCTACGCGTCCTCGACGACGGGAAGGGAAGTCGCGTGGGAATACCTGGGTGCTAATGGCGAGCAACAGATGCATGTCCCTAGCCGGGTCGTTGTCAACAACGCTGAGAGCTACATCGCCTGCTGTCGGGCGGGCCTGGGGCTGATCCAGATTCCGCGTTTTGATGTGCAGCATCTGCTGGACCAGGGGGAGCTGGTCGAAGTCATGCCGGGTTTCCGGGCCGTTTCAATGGAGATATCGGCGCTTTATCCGCACCGACGGCAGCGCTCCCGCAGGCTGAATGTCTTCATCGAATGGTTCGCGGCGATTTTGAAGCCCAGTCTGGAATCTTGAGGTCGCATAGCCTTTTCGTCTTTCGGGCATGTGACGTGCAGGAACGACTGACGAAATTCGCATGACGGCCGATAACGCAAGTTCAGCAAGTCGGGCTGATGATCGGCCTTTTTTCTTTGAAAATTCAGCTTCTTCGGTTATCTATCCCTCCAGGCAGGCTGGGCCGTCGAAGGCCTTCATGCGGGTTGACTTTCAAGACAGTTGCTCAGGCCTGCCAGCGGCGGTCCATGCCAGATTTTTTCAAGCTGTGCGCCGCAATGGCGGTATGCATTCGGGATAAGCATCGCTCACTCCGGCGAGCGACCGCAAGTTTTATCAAGACGCCGCGAATCTGGCTTGCTATATTCCGCGAGCAATCTGGCCTTGCCCCTCTCCGGGGTTAGCGCGACAGCTTGGAGAGGAGTACTCGGGCGCGTCAGCAGTACATGTTGCCCGGGACGACCGGAAGCTCACCATACCAACGATGACCACAAACCTCGCCACCGCCGATGCACGCGCAAAAGGCTCGTCTGCCCAGGCAGCGACAACGCCTGTCGACGCTGCCGGACCGGATACGTCCGCAACCGAAACCCTCGCCGCCAGCGACACCGTCGAGACGCCAAAATCCACTTTCCGTCCGGCGGCGCCGATACCCACGCAGGCAGGACCGCTCGGCATCCGCTTCGATTTCAACGACGGCTGCCGCGTCGTGCTGCCGAAGGCGTCGAAGACCTCGTGGCACGTCAGGCTAGCGGATATTTCGACCGGCAATGGCCTGTTCGAAACCACCATCGAAGCAGGCACGGTGGCGAGCAGCAAAAAATACTTCGTGCCGTTTTCCATCGAGATCGAAGCGAAGGGAAAGCGTGTTTTCGAACACCGCTTCAGCGCGAAAGATCAACCAGTGCTGATCGAATTTCCGGTGGGCACGCTCGGCGACATTATCGGCTGGTTTCCGTATGCGGTGAAATTCCAGCAGCAGCATGGCTGCAGGCTCACGTGCTCGATGGGACCGTTGCTGATTCCGCTCTTCAAGGCCTGCTACCCGGACATCGAATTCGTCACGCCTGAAGAGGTCGAGGCGGAGCGCTACTATGCGACGTATCGCATCGGCCTCTTTTTCGGCGATGAAGCCAACATCCATCAACCGACCGACTTCCAGCTGGTTGGCCTGCATCGCACCGCTGGCTACGTCCTCGGCGTCGATCCCGCGGAAACGCCGCCGCAAATCGACGTGCCGGACAGCGACGGCCGCCCTGTCGCCGAAAAATACGTTTGCATCGCGGTGCAGAGCTCGACGCAAAGCAAGTACTGGAATCATCCGCCGGGCTGGCGCGAGGTTGTCGCCTTCCTGAAGGAACACGGCTACCGTGTGATCTGCATCGACCAGAAAGCCACGCATGGCTCAGGCATGGTGTGGAATCACATTCCGTACGGCGCCGAAGATCAGACGGGTGACCGGCCGCTTACCGAGCGCGCACGGTGGCTCAAGCACGCGGAATTCTTCGTGGGGCTGTCCAGTGGCCTGTCGTGGCTTGCGTGGGCAGTGGGCACGCCGGTCGTCATGATCAGCGGCTTCACGCATCCCACCAACGAGTTCGCCACGCCCTACCGCGTGATCAACTTCCACACCTGCAATAGCTGCTGGAACGACGTGCGGGTGCGTTTCGATCACAAGGATTTTCTGTGGTGCCCGCGTCATGCCGGCACGCCGCGCCAGTTCGAATGTACGCGGCTGATTACGACGGAGCAGGTCAAGCAGACGATCCGGCGCATACCGGTGTTTACCGCAGCGGCTTGAGCCGCGCATGAACCGCTGAACGACTGAAACAAGAACAAAGAAAGATCGGGGGTTGTAATGAAGCCGTTGACGTATCGCCGCAAGTACGGCGTGCATCGTTTTGGATACTCGGGTGCAAATATCCCGAGGCTGACATGGAGGCTCGTTCAATGGAGTCTCTATTCCGCCGGCGTTGTGGCTCCGCTTGTGGTGCCTGGCCACGCTGACGCAATGGTGATTACCATGTCCCCCGGAATGACAGCCGTGGGCTACGAATTGTCATCCGGCGACGTGCTTTACGTGACGAGCGCCGCGACGGCGGTCGGCACGTTGATCGATGCCGGCGGTGTCATGGTCGTGTCGAGCGGCGGATTCGCAACGGACACGGCCGCGACCACGACCCATTATCCTTTCGTGGTGAGCAGCGGCGGTGAAATGGCTGTCTCCGCCGGCGGCACGGCAATAGACGTGGTCATGAGCAGCGGCGCGATCCTGGTGACGAATACGTCGGCCACGATCACGGGAACGAATGCGCAGGGCACGTTCTATGTTTCCGCCAACACCGCATCGAGCGTGGTGCTCGACAACGGCGGCAGCCTCGATGTGCTCTCCGGTGGCTCGTCGTTGGCTACGACGGTGAACAGCGGCAGTATCGAAAACGTGTCCGGCGGCTACGCCGCGTCTACAATCGTCAATGCCGGCGGCACGCAAACCGTTCATGCCGGCGGATCCGCTTATCTCGCCGTTATCTATGGGATAGAGAACATATCGAGTGGAGGGAATACGCTCGATGTAACCGTCTTTAGCGGAGGCGTGCAAAACGTCTTGAGCGGCGGTTCAGTAGCGTATAGCCGTCCTGGGCGGCGGCACGGAAAATGTTCAGGATGGCGGCTACACGAGTTCAAGCATCCTGGATGGCGGCGTCGAGAATATATCGAGCGGTGGGCTCGCCGAGCGAACCGAAGTGTATTCCGGTAGCCAGGTGAATGTTCTGGATGGCGGCACCCTATCCGACGCCTGGATTGCCAGCGGCACCGCGACGGTTCTCTGGCGCCAGCCTCGTCGCATCTACCTCGGACACGATCGAATACGGAACCAACGCATCCGGCACGTTTTCTATTGTGAACAACGTCGCGTCGAATGTCCTGCTGGAAAACGGCGGCAGTCTGAGCGTGCTGGACGGTGGTTCGTCAATCGATACGTTGGTCAACAGCAGCGGCATCGAAATCGTATCGTCTGGTGGATCAGCTTACGCCACGACGGTCTCGTCTGGCGGCGCAATGAACGTGCTCGCCGAAGGCTACGCGCAGAACACCGCAATTTTGTCGGGTGGGACCGTCTCCGTCTCCGGAGCTTCGATTGATCCCTCCTCCGTGGGCCTGGTCAGTGGCACGACCGTCGATAGCGGCGGCACGCTGAATGTCTCGACCGGGGGCGTATCGATCGCGACGACGGTCAACAACGGTGGCATCGAAGCGGTGCTGACGAGCGGCCAGTCGTTCAGCACCGTAATCGGGAGCGGCGGCACTCAACACGTCGACGGCGGCGGGGTGTATGCCGCGACGGTCAATAGCGGAGGCACCCAATACGTCGAGAGTTCCACGACAGACTTCTTCGTGTCTGGTACCACGGTCAACCAGGGAGGTACGCAGGAAGTCGCGACGGGCGGGAGCGCTGTCGACACCACCATCCTCGGCGGCACGCAGCAGATCGACAACGGCGGCGTCGCAACCAGCACCACGGTCACCAGCGGCGTGCAGACCATTCTGGCGGGCGGTTCGGCCGTCGACACCAACGTCAGCGGCACGCAAAACGTCTCCGGCGGTAATACGTCCGGCACCGGCATCGGCGCGGGCGGCCGGCAAAACGTCTACAGCAGCGGTGTGGCGAGCACCACATACCTATTTTCGGGCGGCGCGCAAACCGTGTTCGCGGGCGGCGTGGCGGCCACCACGACCGTCGAATCGGGCGGTGTGGCCGTCATCAGCAGTGGCGGCAGCGCGGTGGACTTTACCGTCGCGAGCGGCGGCATCTTCGTGATCTCCAGTGGTGGTGCGCTGAGCGCCGATACGAGCAACACAATCGTCTCCGGCACCAACGCATACGGCTCGTTTTCGATTGCCAACAACACCGCGACCCATGTACTTGTGGAGAACGGCGGCAGCCTGGCCGTACTGAGCGGCGGTGCCTCGATCGACTCGCTTGTCAATAGCGGCGGTACCGAAACGGTTTTCTCCGGCGGCAGCGCGCTCGGCACGCTCGTCGCCTCGGCGGGCAAGCAGCTTGTTTACGGCCTCGCGAACGGTACGACCCTCACGAACGCAGGCTCACAGGCGGTCCTGTCCGGCGGCGTTGCCAGCGGCACCCTGGTTGCGGCGGGCGGCGTGCAGAGCGTGCTCAGCGGCGGTTCGTCGTTTGATACGGTCGTCAACAGCGGTGGCAGCCAACTGGTGTCGTCCGGCGGCCAGGCGAGCGGCACGACGCTCAACGCCAGCGGTACACAAAGCGTGCTGTCAGGCGGCTCCGCAATAAACACCGTGGTCAACAGTGGCGGCGATCAGCAGGTTGCCTCCGGTGGCACGGCCATCTCCACCGTAGTCAGCAGTGGCGGCGTGCAGGACGTCATTTCCGGCGCGACGATCATCGATGCGGAGATCCTCTCGGGCGGCACGCAAAACGTCATTTCCGGTGGCGTGGTAAGCGGTACGACGATTTCGTCGGGCGGTACCCAGTCCGTCACGTCAGGCACCACCAACGACACGCAGGTGACCTCCGGCGGCACGCAACGGGTTGGCGCCGCGGGCGTCGCCGTAGCAACCGTGCTCAACGGCGGCACGCTCACCGTTTCTTCCGGCGGCGCGACGAGCGGCACCATCGTGAACAGCGGCGGCAGCGAAACGCTTTCGTCGGGCGGCACCGCGTCGGGCACGACGATCAACAGCGGCGGCACGCAATCTATCCTTGGCGGCGGCGTCGCCTATGCCACCACCGTCAACAGCGGCGGCTTGCAGTACGTCGACGGCGTGATCGAAGGTTATGCGTTCAGCACCACGGTCAACAGCGGCGCGACTCAGGAAGTGGCGTTCGGCGGCTACGCGTCGGGCACGCTGGTGAACTCAGGCGGCGTGCAAACCGTCGACTCCGCAGGTTCGGCGGTCGACACGACGCTCAACGGCGGCACTCAGACAATCTCGTCCGGCGGTTCGGCAACGACAACCCTGGTCACGAATGGCGGCATCGAGAATATCCTTGCAGGCGGCTACGCGAGCGGCACGACGGTTTCGTCGGGCACGGTGATTGTCGATGGCACAGCGGTCGATCTCACCGTGGACAACGGCGCGACGGTGACGGGCACCGGCACGGTCGCCTCGGACCTGGCACTCACGAGCGGCAGCACGCTCGTTGCCAGTACGTTGAACGCGGGCCTGACGGTGGACGGCACGCTCGCCTTCGAAAGCGGCTCGACCTACAACGTAACCGTCAACGCTGCGGGCCTGAGTGGCGTGACGGCTGTGGTCGGCAATGTGACCATCGCGTCGGGCAGCACGCTGACGCTCACCGCAAGCGCCGGTTCGTATTCCGTGGGCACGGCGTACAAGATCATCACGTACACCGGCACGGAAAGCGGCACATTCAGCACGGTGAACGCGGACTTCGCGTACCTGACGCCGTCGGTGAGTTATACGGCGGGCGCGATCACGGTCACGCTCAATGCGTCGAGCGACTTCACGACGCCGCCGTCCACGCCTTCGACGCCGACCGGCTTCGCGATTGTCGCCACGACCCGCAATCAGACCAACGCCGCCAACGCGCTGACGCGTACGTATAACGCCGGCGGCAACACGCTGACGGCGGCGTTGCTGACCGCGTCGAAGAGCCAGGCGACCAATGCGCTCACGCAGATCTCCGGCGACGAAGCCGCGATCTTCCAGCAGATCGCGCAGAGACGCACCAGCGCGACGCAGGATCTCGTCGCCCAACGGCTCGCGGCGCCTGTGTCTTTCGCGACGCGTAATGATCTGTGGGTCAGCGGCAATTACCAGCGCACGCACGAGTCCGGCGACGACGGCCTTGGCAGTAGCGCATATGAAGACCAGTCGGCGAACCTGACGCTGGGCTACGACCAGGCGGTGACGCACGCCCTGCGCATTGGCGGCGCGCTGGCGGTCAACGACGACACCGTGCAGTTCTCCAGCCGCGCCGCCAACGCCCGAGTCGACGGCGCACAAGCGTTGCTGTACGGCTCGTACACGCCGGCTGGCACGGCGTTGTATGTGAACGGCATCGCAGGCGCCGGCTACTGGGACAATGCGCTCACACGCTCAGCGCAAGTCGGTGCGCTGTCGGGCTCACCGGAAGGTTCGTTCCACACTGCCAGCGTGGCGTTGTATGCAGAGACCGGGCTGAACCTCGCGTCCGTGACCGGCAACTGGCAGCCGTATGCAGGTATACGTGCGGGTCATTACACGCAGCAGGGTTTCAGCGAAAACGGTGGCGGCGTTTTCAATCTGGACTATGCGGCGACCAACAGCAATGCGGTATCGAGCGCGCTGGGGCTGCGCTTCCTGAAGGCGGCCGGCACGCTGTTCGGTCATCCGCTCGGCTGGCAGGCGGACCTTGCGTGGGAGCACCGTTTCGGCAGCACCGCGCAGTCGGTGAGCGCAGCGTTCGCGGATGCGCCGTCGCAGACCTATCAGGTGTTCGGTACGCCGTCGGATCGCGACGCGGGGCGTCTCACGGTGGGCGCGAACTGGCAGCCTAACGCGCGCGCGACCGTGTATGCGAAGCTCGGTGTGGAAGCCGGTTCGCATACACGGGACTATGGGGTGACGGCCGGGGCGCAGTGGAAGTGGTAACGTCGGCATACGTGGCCGTGTAACCGTATCCCTTCGCCAGCGAATGGATCTGCAATCCCTCTTCATTCCGCCCGGATATTGCGGCCATCGTTCTTGTGCCCGCGTCCGTTCGTCAAAGGTTATCCGCCTGAGTGGGCGATACGTATCACGAACCAACAAATCCATTTCGAGTATTCTTTCCTTCCGTAAAAACCTTTCCTCATAAACCGTCCTTGGTCATCCAGCGTCATGAGCGAATCCGATATTACTGAAAACAGTCAGGTGCAAAGTCTGATTGAGAGCGAGACCAGACTTGTCTATGCGAAACCGCCAGCGGGGCCGCGCCACGATTCCAAACCCAGAGGGCCTTTGCCCTCGGCCCTAGATGACTGGCGCCTCGCCCAGGCTATTCGTTTGATGGAACGAAACCCGGCTGAGCCCGTCCTCCTTGAGGAGATCGCAAAACATGTCGGTCTGAGCGCTTTCCATTTCCAGCGCTATTTCAAGGACGCGATGGGTGAATCTCCGGCGGCGTATCTGCGGCGCGTGCGTCTTGACCGCGCTGCGCTGAATCTGTGCATGAGCGGCGATCAGGTACTCGACATTGCACTGAGAGCGGGCTACGCCAGCCACGAGGCTTTCGTGCGGGCTTTTCACCGCCAGTTCGGATTCGTCCCCACGCAGTATCGCGTCTACGCCCGGCAGGCATCCAGTGTGGCTGAACCGGGCGATTTCGAGCGCGCGCAGCAGGTTCGCGTATGCGAACGCCCGGCTGCCGTTCTGCTCGGCATGCGTTTCTATGGTCCCTATGCGAACGTCGAGGCACACTGGCAGAACTTCGCCAGGGTACTGGAAAGGACAGGGATTCCGCTCAGGGGTCTCCAGGCAATCGGTATCGTCCAGGATAACCCGGAGATCACCACTAACGAGTTCATTCGCTATGACTGCGCGGTCATCGACCCCAAGGTCGATGTCGGTCAGTCGCCGCTTACGCGCCTCGACTTCACGGCGGGGACATATGTCTCGCTTAAGCACGACGCAACGTATAGCGAGATCTTTACGACATACAGGACACTTAGCTTCGCGTGGCTACCTAAGGTTGCGGCGGAGTTTGTCGCGGATGCTAATGGCGGCTATGAGTTCTACCAGCAACCTCCTTGGGAACACACTGGCGCCGTGCAGCAGATCGAAGTCGTGTTGCCGCTACGGAAGGCGGTTTCCTGAAGCGTGTGGGATGCCGATGGGCTCCCGGCCTGTGACGCACGGCGGGGTCGATGCGCATCAACGCGCGAATCGCGAGGGGTGCCCAGCCGTCGGGGCATGTGCTCGCGCGCATGGACGTCGATACGGACGCATTCGAATGGGTCGATCTCGGCGATGTCGCGGCGCGTGTGATCGGCGCGACCGGACTGTGCCGGGTCGGCGAACACTATTTCACGGCCTTGCAGATCCGCATGCCGGGCACCGTCGGGACTTTGCTCGCGGAACTGGACGAGGCCGCGCGGATTCGCCGTGTCGCGCGGCTCGAACCGGTGCTCGACGCCCATTCGCTGCTGGCGTGGCACGACCAGCTGCTCATCTTGAGCAGCGGCACCAATCAGGTTTTCGCGATCGACCGGCCGCGCGACGGCTACGTGCGCGGCGCTTTCTTTCATCCGTCCTTCATCAGCACTTTCCCCGATCCCGCCAGCATCTCGTGCTCGAACTACTTGACACGATGAATTTGACTCCATAAATTCGCTCCGACTGAGCCGTCATGTGAAATGACGGCTCCACGGCAACGTTGCCGTGCCACATATGGAAGGCTATGCAGCCCCCAAACTTGCGCTCAGCGCCGGTTTGGGGGCGTTTTATTTTGGGAGACAGAAACGATGTTGCAGCACGACCCGGCAGAACAGGGCTTCGAAGGTCCCGTCGTCGCGTGCGTTCAGATGGAACCGCACGTCGGTGACAAGCACGACAACGTGTCTCGCGCGCTCGGGCATATCGAGGAGGCCGCGCGGCAGGGCGCGTCGCTGGTGGTATTGCCCGAACTGGCGACTTCGGGCTACCTGTTCGCGAGCCGCGACGAAGCGTTCTCGCTCGCCGAGACGCTGCCGGACGGCGAATCCGCGCAGCGCTTCGCAGAAGCCGCGGAGCGCCTCGGCGTCCATATCGTGACCGGCATCGCCGAGCGCGATGGCGCGCATCTCTACAACTCCGCGCTGTTCACCGGGCCGGCGGGTCATCTCGGCATCTATCGCAAGCTGCATCTCTGGCACGACGAGAAACGCTTCTTCGAACCGGGCGACCGTGGCGTCCCCGTCTTCGCGACGCCGCTCGGGCGCATCGCCATCGCTATCTGTTACGACGCCTGGTTTCCCGAAGTGTGGCGGCTCGCGGCCATGCAAGGGGCGGACATCGTCTGCGTGCCGACCAACTGGGTGCCGATGCCGTCGCAGCCCGACGACCGCCCGGCGATGGCCGTCACGCTCGCGATGGCCGCCGCGCACAGCAACGGCCTCGCGATCGCCTGCGCCGACCGGATCGGCACCGAGCGCGGCCAGCCGTTCATCGGCCAGAGTCTGATCGTCGGCGGCGACGGCTGGCCGCTCGCGGGCCCGGCGAGCGATGACCGCGAAGAAATCCTGTATGCCGCGATCGACGTGAAACGCACCCGCGCCGGGCGCACGCTGAACGCACGCAATCACGTGCTGCACGACCGGCGAGCCGATCTGTACGATCCGATGCTCGGCACCGGCTGGCCGTCGCAAGGCACCTGACATCCCGGCGCATGTCCGGCTATTTCTCCAGATTCACCACCACTACGAAGGAACTTCGATGAGGCCGTTCAAGAAAAAAATGCTTGCCCCCGCCGTTGCGGCGATTGCCGGGATCAGCGTCTGCACGAGCGTGTTCGCGGCCGATCCGATCAGGATCGGTGTGGCGGTCGGGTTGTCGGGCGCCAACAGCGTCGTGGCGCCGGCAGTGGTTCAGTCGTCGCAACTCGCGGTCGACGAAATCAATGCGGCCGGCGGCATTCTCGGCCGTCACGTCGAGCTCGAGATCACCGACGATGCGTCCGGTGCGGTCGGCGCGCAAAAAGCCTACGATACGCTGGTGTTCCAGAAGAACGTCGACGCGATCCTCTCGATGGAAACCAGCGCGGCGCGTAACGCGGCGCTGCCGATCGTCGCGCGCGGCAAGAAGCCGTTCATCTACACGTCGTTCTATGAAGGCCGTTCATGCAGCCCGTGGATGTATGTGAACGGCTGGGTGCCCGAACAACAGGTGGCGCCGGTGGTCGATTACTTCGAAAAGAGCAAGGGCGCGAAGACCTTTTACCTGATCGGCAACGACTACGCGTTCGGCCGCGGCATGCTCGACTTCACGAAGAAGTACATCGAGCAGCATGGCGGCAAGGTGATCGGCGAAGAGTATCTGCCGATCGACGGCACCGACTGGACGCCGGTTCTGTCCAAGATCCGTTCCGCGCATCCGGACGCGCTGATCAGCGCGACGGCCGGCGGTGCGCCGAACGTGTCGCTCGCCAAGCAGTTGAAGGGCTCGGGCATGACGCTGCCGTATGGCAACCTCGCGATCGACGAGGGAACCGCCAAGGGCATGGGCGACGTGGCCTCCGGCATCTATATGTCGGGCTCGTATGTGACGAGTATCGATTCGGCGGCCAACAAGAAATTTCTCGCCGCGATGGACAAGCGTTTCGGCAAGGACGTGAAGACGCCGAACGAACTCTCCGAGCCGCAATACGAAGCGTTCTATCTATACAAGGCAGCAGTCGAAAAGGCCGGCTCGACCGATCCCGCGAAGGTGATCAAGGCGCTCGGCCAGGTTTCGTTCGACGGTCCGCGCGGTCCGGTCACGATGGACAAGAGCCGCCATACGTCGCTCGCCATGCGTCTCGGGCAGATTCAGGAAGACGGTTCCGTCAAGGTGCTGCAGACCTTCCAGAACGTCGACCCGGGCGCGCAGTGCCCGAACATCAGGTAAGCGTTGCCGGCACTACACCGTTCGTGAGCGCGCCGGCCCGGCGCTCACGGACCAGGATGGAGAAGACGATGGTTCTGGTATTGGACATTCTGACAACGGCGGCCGTGCTGTTCATCGTGACCGCCGGTTTGATGGTGATTTTCGGCGTGATGAAAATCGTCAATTTTGCGCACGGCGCATTGCTGACAATGGGCGCTTACGCCAGTTTCGTGGTGACCCAGCTCAAGCTCGATCCGTGGCTGAGCGTGCCGCTCGCGATCGTGGTCGGTACGCTGGCCGGCATGCTGGTCGAACAGGTCATCGTGCGGCCGCTCTATAAAAGGCCGCTCGATGCGATTCTCGCGACGTGGGGGCTCGGTATTGTGATCGGCCAGATCATCGTGATGATCTTCGGCCGCGAGGTGCAGTTCGTAGAGACGCCGCTCAAAGGCGCGCTGTCGCTCGCGGGCACCAGCTATTCCGCGTACCGTCTGCTGCTGATTCCGGTCGCGCTCGGCCTGTGTGCGCTGATGACGCTGCTGCTGACCGGCACGCGCTTCGGCGTGAAGACCCGCGCGGTCATCATGAACGAAGATCTCGCGCGCGGTCTCGGCATTCATTCGGACCGGATTCGTTTCATCACCTTCAGCCTCGGCGCGGCGCTCGGCGCACTCGCCGGCACGCTGATCACGCCGCTGTCGAGCGTCGATCCCGACATGGGCGTCGCGTGGCTGGTCAGCGGCTTCATGCTGGTGATGGTCTCCGGTCATTCGGTGATCAGCCTGCTGGTCACCTGTTTCGTATTCGGCGCGTGTCAGGTGTTGGTCAGCACCTTCGTCAGCCCGGTGCTCGGCGGCCTGACCATCGCCGTGCTCGCCGCGCTGATGCTGCGCATCCGTCCGCAGGGGTTCTCTCATGGCTAAAGTCAGCGCGGGGCTTCATCATGCCGGCGACGCGTCCGCGCAGCCCGGCCGGCGGCCTCGACCGCGCGGCCCGCTGGCGGCCGGCGTCCTGATTGTCCTGCTGCTCGCGGCGGGGCCCCTGGTGTTCGGCGCATATCTGCTGAACATTCTGGTGCAGGCGTTCTTCTTCACGATCGTCGTCTTGACGGTGGACATCCTGTGGGGTTACGCCGGCTATCTGACCTTCGGGCAATCGGCGTTCTTCGGTCTCGGCGCTTATGCGGCGGGCCTCGTGTTCACGCACGGCGGCTTCTCGACGGGCTCTGTGCTGCTGGCAATCGGCGTGGCCATCGCGGCGACGGCCGTCGTCGCCGGTGTGCTCGGCTGGCTGTCGTTCTATCGCGGCGCATCGCCGTTCTTCGCGACGGTGATGTCGCTGGTGCTGCCAATCGTGCTGAGCCAGTTGCTGCTGTCGGGCGGCGCATGGACGGGGTCGAGCTCGGGCCTGACCGGTTTCGAGACTTTCGATCTGTCCGTCGATGCGTGGTACTGGATCGCCGGCGCGGCGCTGCTCGCCGTGGCGGTTCTTGCATGGGTGTTCGTGCGCAGCGACGGCGGCCGCGTGCTCGCGGCGATTCGCGACAACGAATCGCGCTGCGCCTATCTCGGCATCAATACGTCGCGGGTGAAAATCGCGCTGCTGGTCGTGACGGCGATCGTCGCCGGGCTGGCCGGCTTCGGTTACGGCGCGTTCAGCGGCGTGGTCGCGCCCGAGCTGGCGGGCTTCGTGCTCGGCACGCAGTTGATCATCTGGGTTGCGCTCGGCGGCCGCGGCACCTTGTGGGGGCCGGTGCTCGGTTCGCTGCTGATCAACGTCGGCACCGCCTATCTGAGCAGCAGCATGCCGTTCGCGTGGCAGTTGATTCTTGGCGCCGCTTTCGTGACGGTGATCGTGCTGTTGCCGCAAGGCCTCGTGCCGCTGCTGTTCAAGCCGTTGCGTCATCTCGCGGATCACGCCGGGCCGCCCGAACTCGTGGAGCGTGCAATGCGCGTGGACAGCGCGGCGCCGAATGGCGCTGCGTGGTCGCCCGCGTTGCAGATGAACGGTGTTGCCCGGCATTTCGGCAGCCTTAAGGTGCTGGAAGGCATCGACCTCGATGCGCGCGGCGGCGAACTGATCGGCTTGATCGGTCCGAACGGCGCCGGCAAGACAACGCTGATGCGCTGCATGAGCGACGGCGCCGAACGGTCCGCCGGGACCGTGGTGCTGTGCGGCCACGATATCGGTAAGTTGCCGCCCGAGCGCTGCGTGCAGTTCGGCCTGGGCCGCAAGTTCCAGAACGCCAACATTTTCGAAACGCTGACAGTGGCCGAGTGCCTGCGGATCGCCGGCACGATCATCGAGCGGCCGTCTTTGTTCCGTCGCGCGCCGGTGCTGTCGTTGCCGTCGTATGCGATGGAAGTGATTCGCACCACGAGCCTCGATCGTAAGCTCGGCGCGGTGGCGAAAGACCTCTCGCATGGCGAGCAGCAGGCGCTCGAACTCGCGATGGTGCTGGCGCTCGAACCGAAAGTCGTGCTGCTCGACGAGCCGACCGCGGGACTGACCAAGACCGAACGCACGCAGATCGGCAAGGTACTCGCGGCGCTCGCGCATCGGTACCAGTTGTGCTGTCTGCTGGTCGAACACGATCTCGACTTCGTCGCGGGCATCGCGACGCGCATCGTGGTGCTGCATCAGGGGCGCATCGTGATGCAGGGCAACTTCGACGAGGTCGTCAATTCGGAACTGGTCCGCACCATCTACGCGGGCACCGCGCAAGGCGACGGCGCACCGGCGCATCAGGAGGCTTCATGAGCGATATCGCGCTGAACCTGAGGGACGTGACGAGCGGCTACAAGGCCTCGGTAGTGCTGCGCAAGCTGTCGATGACCGTCGCGAGCGGAGAGGCGGTCGCGCTGCTCGGCAAGAACGGCATGGGCAAGACCACCTTGCTGAAAACCATCATGGGCTATCTGCCGAAGAAGAGCGGCGCGGTGCACGCGCATGGACTCGACATCACACGCCTGCCGCCGCATCGGATCGCGCGGGCCGGCATCGCCTATGCGCCGCAGGAACGCGCGCTGTTTCAGGACCTGAGCATCCGCGACAACCTGTGCCTCGGTCTTGAAAAGGCATCGGAATTCGACGAGCGCTTCGCGGTGATCGCGCCGGTTTTCCCGGTATTCGAAAGCCGCTTGCGTCAGTTCGCGGGTACGCTGTCGGGAGGTGAACAGAAGATGCTGCTGGTGTCGCGCGCGCTGATGATGCGGCCATCGATCATCCTGCTCGATGAAATTACGGAGGGCTTGCAACCTTCGGTGATCGATCGGCTGAGCGAGGCGCTGCTGTGGGAACGCAGCTGTCATGGCACGACGCTGCTGCTGATCGAACAGAACGTGCCGTTCGCGTTGAAAGTCGCCGACCGCTATGCTGTACTCAAGCAGGGCGAAATCATCGATCACGGCGATGCAAAAGACGAAGCCGCGGCAGCGTCGATTTTCGACCACCTACGCGTTTGACGGGAAGCCGATCCCAACCATGAATAGCGCATCTTCTCTTTACCGGCCGCTGTCGGCGCTCGATTGGCTCGCGCGCACTGGCAGCGACTTGCCTGCCCGCAGCGCGCTTGTCGAAGCTTCGTTCGAGCGTATCGACGCAGTCGAACCGCAGATTCGCGCGTTCACCGCCATCGCGGAACGCGACGATGCAATCGCTGTGGTGAGGGCGGCAGTGACGCCGCTTGCGGGCGTGCCGGTGGCCGTCAAGGATATCTTCGATACACACGACTTCGTCACGAGCCACGGCTCGCCGATTTATCAGCATCACCGGCCCGCTTCCGATTCGGCGATCGTCACGTTGTTGCGCCGGCAGGGCGCGGTCATCGTCGGCAAGACGGTGACGAGCGAGTTCGCGTATATGGCGCCGACCGTCACGCGCAATCCGTGCGTCCCGACGCGGACCGCGGGCGGTTCGTCGTCGGGTTCCGCCGCGGCGGTCGCGGCCGGCATGGTGCCGTTCGCAATCGGCTCGCAGACGGGCGGGTCCACGATCCGGCCGGCGTCGTTCTGCGGCATCGCGGGTTTCAAGCCGAGCTTCGGTTTGTTACCGACTGCCGGCATGAAGTGTTTTTCCTGGTCGTTCGATACGGTCGGTCTCTTTGCCTGCGGCGTGCGCGATGTCGCGTATCTCGCGCAGGCGCTGTCCGGCCGCGCGCTCGCGCTGAGCGGCGCTGGCGAGGCGCCGGTGTTCGGCGTGCCGGACGGTTATCCGTGGACGGAGCCGTCGTCGAATGCGGTCGCGGCACTCGATACCGCGATACGGGCAATCGAAGAGGCGGGCGGCCGTATCCGCCGGATACGTTTTCCGTCGTGGATGGCCGACATGATCGCCGCTCACGAAACGATCCAGCAGTTCGAGGCGTTTCAGACACTCGGCTACGAATACGACCATTTTCGTGCGGACCTGACGCCGAAACTCGCGGCGTTCCTCGGGCGCGCGGCGCAAGTCGATGCCGTTGCCTACGACGCCGCCTGCGCATCGATGCGGCACGCCAGAGATGCGCAGGCCGGCCTCTTCGACGGCCTCACCGGACTGCTCACGCCGTCCGCACCCGACGAAGCACCCGATGGGCTCGGCGGGACCGGCGACCCGGCATTCAACCGCAACTGGACCTTGCTCGGCAACCCGTGTGTGAACGTGCCGGGCTTGCGCGGTTCGGGCGGCGGGCCGATCGGCGTGCAGGTGATCGGCGTGCCCGGCGATGATGCCCGCTGCCTCGCGGCGGCGGCGTTCGTCGAACGCGCGATCGCGGCCCATGCAGCGTCCGCACCGGCGCCCATTCATGCAGCAAGCCGGTAATGCAAGGAGACAACATGATGGAGGGTAATGCACGACAGCCGGCCCGCTCGTCGCCCGCGGACGGCGGATGGCGGATCGGCGTGCTGTACTCGCGAACCGGAGTCACGGCCGCAACCGAGTCCGAGCATTTTTTCGGCACCGCGCTCGCGATCGAGGAGATCAACGCCGCGGGCGGCGTTGACGGGCGTCTGCTCGACCCGGTCGTGTACGACCCGAAAAGCGACCCCGACGAATATCGCCGGCTCGCGTCGCGGATGTTGCAGGAAGACGATGCGACGGTGATCTTCGGCTGTTCCACCTCGTCGAGCCGCAAGGCGGTGCTGCCGGTCATCGAGCGCTATAACGCGCTGCTCTGGTACTGCTCGATCTACGAAGGATTCGAATACTCCCCCAACGTGATCTACACGGGCGCGGTGCCGAACCAGAACAGCGTGCAACTGGCCGCGTATCTGCTGCGCAATCACGGCGGGCGGTTTTTCCTCGTGGGCGCCGATTACATCTATCCTCGCGAGTCGAACCGCATCATGCGCGACATGGTGGAGCAGCACGGCGGTGAGATTGTCGAAGAAGTCTATTTGCCGAGCGATGCCGATCCGGCCGCTCTCGAAGACGTCGTGCGGCAGATCCGCGAGATCGAACCGGACGTGGTGTTTTCGACGTTGATCGGGCGGGGCGCGCGCGGCTTTTATCGGCTGTACCGCGAACACGGCATCGACCCCGCGCGAATTCCGATTGCGAGCCTGACCGTCACCGAAGGCGAAATCCGCATGATCGGCCCCGAACTGTGTGGCCATCATATCGTCTCGGCGAGTTACGTGAACACGCTGAAACTCCCGGGCAACCAGCGCTTTCTCGCCGCGTGGCACGCCCGTTTCGGCGATCAGCCCGCGAGCATGTGGTCGGAGATGGCGTACAACCAGGTTCATCTGTTCGCGTTGGCGCTGGCGCGTACCGGCAGTCTCGATACCGCGAGACTCGTCGACGCGGTGCATGGCGTCGAATTCGATTCGCCCGAAGGCGTGCTGCGCATCGACCCGGAAAACAATCACGCGGTGCTGACGCCGCGCATTGCCGTGTGCCGTCCCGATGGTTTGTTCGACATCGTGTGGGAGGGCCGCGGTCCGGTCAAACCTGACCCTTATCTGGTGTCCTACGGTTTTGAAGCCTTCTGGCTCGACGGGGAAGCGCGATGAATTCGTGGGCCCGCCGGCTGTTCGACGATCTGCGCACGCTGCGCGTGATCGTGATTCATCCACCCGGTGACGATCGTGCCGTGCTCGAGGAACAGTTGCGCCGCATCGGTTGTCCGGTGCGTGTGTTGTGGCCGTTTCCCGCGCACCTGCCGGCCGATGCGGACGCGGTGCTGTTCCTCGTCGGCCCCGAAACGCGCAGCGCCGGCAACTGGTGCGCGGCCGATACGCAAGCCACGCTAATCGCACTGTCCGACTACGAGAATCCCACTGCGCTGAAAATGCTGGTCGATACCCAGGCACATGGCGTGATTACAAAACCTTACCGGTCGACCGGGATTCTCAGCACGCTGGTGCTGGCGCGTGCGTCGTCGGGCTATCAGCAGCGTTTGCAGAACAAGATAGGCAAACTCGAAGATGCGATCAAGGCGCGGCGCCACATCGAACGCGCAGTTCGCATTCTGGGCGACGTCAACCGGCTCGGCGAGAACGAAGCGTACGAACACATGCGGGCGCGCGCGACGGCGCTGCGCGTGACAGTCGGCGAGATCGCGGCGATGGTGATCGACGCGCACGAAGCTGCGGAAAAGCTCGGGCTCGGCAAAGGGCTGCGGCCCTGAAGCGTCGACGCACGCTTTTATACCGGCATGATCCACGGCTTCTTCTCGATGGGACGCGTGATACCCGAGGCGCAAGTCGCGCATCGCGACGTGGCGGCCGCGTTGCGCGACGCGCTGGCCACCGCGTGAAACGGGGTTTTGTCGCGGGCAGCCGGTAGATAACAGCTGGCGGATGGACAAAACGTCTATCAAAGTCAAAGGTCAGTGGAAGTACCTCTACCGGGCGGTGGACAAGGCGGGCAAAACCGTTGATTTCCTGTTCAGCGGATGAAAATCAGGAATGGAACCCATCCGTTCGCCGCCGAGCAGTTTTATTCGATGGTTATGTGAGCAGTCTTGTCATTTCGGGTCTGTTCATCAAGATGGCTTTATTGCGACAGAACCGGGAAACTCCGTGTAAAAAAGGTACGGCAGCGCCGTTAAAGGAATCAGGAAGGCTGTTCGATGTCTGCCGTCCGCTTTCAGCGCAGGTCCTTGTCGCGCGGCGGCCGGCGCCGCAGTTCACCTTCGGGCAACGCCCGTGCTGAAGGCTTTCACCTCTTCAGCGCATTTTGCTTCGGAAAGTTGCTACTAGCGCACCTTTGCTAAGAATATGTAGACCGCCTTAACGGCGGTTTTTTATTGGCGCGGCCAAGGCGACCGTGCGATCAATAATCAAATTGCAACCGGCAATCACATAGAGTGCGAACTGGAATCTATTCATCAGGCGCCAGCTAATGGCGGAGGTACATCGCGCTCGTTTCTGACAAGTGATGACTGCATTAAGTATATTAAGTTCCCATTTTTCTAAAATAAACTTACGCTGAGCTTGGGACGGCCTTGGGTAATTGCTACATTTTTTAACGATTTGCCGTTTTCACCGCTGATTGCTCCGGTCCGATTAAGTCGGCCGTATTAAAGTACTGTTGCATCTGCACAACTTTTATATTGATTAGTTGCAAACAATTTACGACTAAGGCAAGTGCGACGCGCATTGGATTTTGCGATAAATGCCTGAAAAACAAAGACTTATTGCCGACGGCAAAGGGATTATTGCTAAATTCGAAAGATCGTGTTGTGGAAATTGCAGGCATCGATACCAGGGTGTCCACCTACACTCACGCTTCGTTTCAAGGGGTGCCCGGCTGATCCGAAACGGTTCAGCGAACAGGGCGGCGGCGCGTGGTGCATGCGCCGTTGAGGCAGGTCTGCTCCCCACATAATTCATCGAACCTGGAGTCCCACGCATGAAAAAGAGTCTCATCGTCGTTGCGGTTGCCGCATCGTTCGCTTCCGTCGCTCACGCACAAAGCAGCGTGACCCTGTATGGTCTGCTGGACGCGGGCCTGACCTACACCAGCAACGTTAACCACGACGCAAAATGGGCAGCAGGTAGCGGCGGCATCAACCAAAGCATGTTCGGTCTGCGTGGCTCGGAAGACCTGGGCGGCGGTCTGAAGGCAATCTTCACGTTGGAAAGCGGCTTCAACATCAACAACGGCAAGTTCGCTAACAACAACGGCATGTTCAACCGTCAAGCGTTCGTCGGCCTGTCGAGCGACCGGTTCGGTTCGGTCACGCTGGGTCGTCAATACGACGCAGCACAAGACTACCTGGCACCGCTGACCGCAACGGGCAGCTGGGGCGGTACGTACTTCGCGCATCCGTTCAACAACGACAACCTGAGCACGAACGGCGGCTTCGCAGTCAACAACTCGATCAAGTACTCGAGCGCTAACTACGCCGGCTTCACGTTCGGCGGCACGTATGGCTTCTCGAACCAGGCTGGCGCATTCGCGAACAACCGGGAATACAGCGTTGGTGCTGCATACCAGTACCAAGGTCTGCGTTTGGGCGCTGCTTACGCACAGCAGAACAATCCGGGTGCAACGAACGCAGCGGGCACGGCAAGCAACGGCGGTGCTTCGGACGGCTCGATTATGGGCTTCACCGGCAACTTCCGTCAGCGTGAATTCGGCGCAGCAGGTTCGTACTCGTTCGGTCCGGCTACAGTCGGTCTGGCATGGACGCAATCGCGTATCGACAACGTCGCTGGCGCACAACAATCGCTGCGCGCTAACAACTACGAAGTCAACGGTAAGTACAACGTGACCCCGGCTCTGGGCCTGGGCGTTGCCTACACGTTCACTGACGGCAAGGGTTATGGCGTTGGCGCGAACGGTGGTTCGGAGTCGGTGCGTTACCACCAGATCGGCCTGCAGGCTGACTACTCGCTGTCGCGTCGTACGGACGTCTACGCTCAAGCCGTGTACCAGCACGCAATGGGCGACGGCGGTGTCGCTTCGATCTACAGCGGCGACGTGACGCAACTGCCGTCGTCGTCGAAGAACCAGACGGCTGCTACGGTCGGTCTGCGTCACCGCTTCTAAGCTTCAGCAGAGGCTGCTTGTTGTTGTACAAAAAGGTGCCGTTCGCGGCACCTTTTTTATGGGCGCGCGGTTTGCACGACCCCTATCGGAACCTGTCTGACTGAATCAGAAAATCGTACGCAGACCGAGTGCAACGCCGGTCTGATTGTTCCTGCCCGGCAATTCGACCGAGGCAGCACCCGACAACTTGTCGAAGTCGATCGTCCCGTATCGCTCTTACCCGTCTGACAAGAATTAACTTTCGCGAAAGCGAGCTTGGGTTAGTCTCAGGGCCATCGATTCATAGACCACATTTTCGCGGCGACGCCAGCACGTGTGCTGCAGCCGCGCGTTGTTACCGCATGGATACTTCCGCTTCAAACTCATCGGCTCGTTCGCCGGCTGCCCAGGATCTGACCGACGAGCAATGGCATCGCATCGTGCCGCTCCTGCCTGAAATGAAGGACCACGGGCCGCGACGCGGCCGTCCCAGCATCGATATCCGCCGTGTGGTGAACAGCGTGATGTGGGTGCTGCATGCGCGCGCGCCCTGGAGCGCGATGCCCGAACACTATCCGCCCTATCAGACCGCGCATCGCTATTACCTGCGCTGGAAGAAGTCGGGCGTACTGGCCGACATCGCTTTCGCGCTGTTCGGGACCGACGCTATCCTGGAGCGGCCGGTGACGCGAAAGAGCGACACCCGCGCCGTTTAGATCGATCGGGACCTCCCTCGTCGCGCACAAAAACACAAAGGCCGTCACCGGCTATCCGGTGACGGCCTCGTTCGATCGGGCCGGAAAGTGTCCCGCTCAATCACGCATCCTGTTCGACCTTGAAAACGGCAACGGCATGTCGGAGCCGTTTCGTCTGCTCATCGAGCGAGCCGGCTGCGGCCGCGGCCTGCTCGACGAGCGCGGCGTTGCGCTGCGTGACGTCGTCCATCTGCCGGATCGCAAGATTGACTTCGCCGATGCCCGAACTCTGTTCCTTCGACGCCGCCGAGATTTCGTTGATGATCGCCGTCACGCGGCGCACCGCGTCCACCACCTCGCCGATCGTGCTGCCCGCCCTGCCGGCCAGCGTCGAGCCTTCGCCGACTTGCGCCACCGATTGATCGATCAGCACCTTGATTTCCTTGGCCGCCGTCGCACTGCGCTGGGCAAGATTGCGCACTTCGCCCGCGACCACCGCGAAGCCGCGGCCCTCTTCGCCGGCGCGCGCCGCCTCCACCGCCGCGTTCAACGCGAGAATATTGGTCTGAAACGCGATGCCTTCGATCACGCTGATGATCTCGCCGATCTTGCGCGAACTCTCGGTGATGCCGGCCATCTTCTCGACCACGTCGTTGACCACCTGACCGCCGCGCGCGGCGATGTTTGATGCATCGGTCGCCAGTTCCGACGCGGTCGCCGCATTGTCGGCATTCTGCGTGACGGTCTTGGTGAGTTCGTCCATGCTGGCGGCGGTTTGCTGCAACGAAGCTGCCTGCTCCTCGGTGCGGCTCGACAGATCGAGGTTGCCCGCCGCAATTTCTCTCGAGGCGACGGTGATCGTCTCGGCGGAGGTCTTGATTCGGGCGACGGTGCCGGCGAGCTGATTGCGCATCTCGCGCAACGAGAACAGCAGGCTCGACGTGTCGTCGCGGCGCAGGTCGATGCGGGTGGCGAGATCGCCTTGGGCGATCTGCATTGCGATGGCTGCGGCGCTGGAAGGCTCGCCGCCGATCGAACGCGACACGTTGCGCACCACGCGCGAAGCCACGAACGACACGAGCACGCCTAACAGCACGAGCATGCCGGCCGAACGTCCGAGGGTTGCGTAGAATTGCGCCTGGATGTCGTCCATATAGGCGCCGGCGATGAAATCCCAATTCCACGGGCCGAAGCGCTTCACGTAGCCGATCTTTTCGCTCGGCGCCGTTTCGCCGGGTTTCGGCCACCAATAGCGCAGATATCCGGCACCCGCCGCCGAGCCGCCGGCTTGGGCGATGTCGTGATACAGCGCGTTGCCCTTGGCGTCGCGGAAGCCGCTCATGTCCTTGCCGTTCAGCTTTGGGCTCATCGGATGCGTGATCATCACCGAATCGCCGCGCACGATCGTCACATAGCCGGATGTGCCATAGCGCTGCGCATCGACGCGGGCGATCGCCTGCTGTTTCGCTTCGTCGACGGAGAGCTTGCCGGCGTCGGCCTGCTTTGCGTAGTCGGCGACGATCGATACCGCCATGTCGGTGACATCGGCCAGATCCGCGCGCCGTGCGTCCATTTGAGCGCTACGCGCTTCCAACGCGTTCACAACGGTGACGATCAGGAGCGCTACCCAGCAGAGGAGCAACGGGATCGACAACTTCTGTTTCAGTGTCAGACGGTTCATTATCAGCTTGGACAGGACGTTGAGTTCGGAATTGGGAAGGGCTGCAATCTGCGCTGCATAGCTCGCATAACGGCTTTTGCGGCGCTTTCTTTATCCGGGTGCTCAGAATTTGGGCTGATAGCGGTAGGCCGTGGATGGGTGGCCGGCGGGCGATACACCCGCCAACACGCCGACTTCTGGTCAAGCCGGTTCACAAAAGCCAGGGCGAGCCACTCTGTCATTTGAATGACGGACAGTTCACCATGACGGTTGCCAGGCTTGGTTCATCAATGAAAACAATCGACGGCGCGGCCCGCGCCTCAGGAGACGATGCGATGAAGCACATGTTCGAAGAAGGCCTCGAGCGGCGTGAGGCCAATTATGTCCCGCTGACGCCCATCGATTTCATCGTGCGCGCAGCGGAGGTCTACGGCGAGCGGCCGGCGGTCGTCCATGGGGAGGTTCGCCGCAACTGGCGCGAAACCTATGAGCGCGCGCGGCGTCTGGCCAGTGCGTTGCGGCAGGCCGGCATTGAACGCGGCGATACGGTCGCCGCCTTGCTGCCCAATATTCCTCCGATGATAGAAGCGCACTTCGGCGTGCCGATGGCCGGCGCCGTGCTCAACACGCTGAATACGCGGCTCGACGTGCCGTCGCTGCTGTTCATGCTGCGCCATGGCGAGGCGAAGGCGCTGATCGTCGATACGGAGTACGGCGAATTCGCGCATCGCGCCGCGCTGGAATTCCCCGATCTGCGCGTAATCAGCGTGGCTGACGCAATGCCCGCCGACGCCAGCAAATTCATTCGCGCGACGGACTACGAAGCGTTCCTGCAATCCGGCGATCCGCAATTTGCGTGGACCATGCCGGCCGACGAGTGGGACGCCATCGCGCTGAATTACACGTCGGGCACGACGGGCGATCCGAAGGGCGTGGTCTATCACCATCGCGGCGCTTATCTGAATGCGCTCAGCAATATCCTCGAATGGGACATGCCCAAGCATGCGATTTACCTGTGGACGTTGCCGCTTTTCCACTGCAACGGCTGGTGTTTTCCATGGACCGTGGCGGCGCGCGCCGGCGTCAACGTTTGTCTACGCAAGTTCGACGCGAAGACGGTATTCGACCTGATTCGCCGTGAAGGCATCACGCACTATTGCGGTGCGCCGATCGTGCAGAGCGCGCTTGCGAATGCGCCGGCCGAATGGAGAGACGGCATCGGGCATCGCGTGTCGACGATGGTGGCGGGCGCGGCGCCCGCGCCGGCGGTGATCGCGAAGATGAAGGAGATCGGTTTCGATCTGACGCACGTCTACGGACTCACCGAGACCTATGGCCCGGCCGCAGTCTGTGCGAAACAGGAGGAATGGGAAGCGCTCGGCGACAGCGAACGCGCCGAACTGAACGCTCGACAAGGTGTGCGCTACCACTTGCAAGCCGCAGTGACGGTGCTCGACCCGGATACGCTCGCGCCGGTGCCTGACGACGGCGAAACGATCGGCGAGATCATGTTCCGCGGCAACATCTGCATGAAGGGCTATCTGAAGAACGAGCGCGCAACGGAAGCGACCTTCAGCGGCGGCTGGTTTCATACCGGCGACCTGGGCGTGCGGATGCCTGACGGCTATATCCGGATCCGCGATCGCAGCAAGGACATCATCATTTCAGGCGGGGAGAACATCTCGAGCATCGAGGTCGAAGACACGCTGTACCGTCACCCCGCGGTAGCGGTTGCCGCCGTGGTGGCGATGGCCGATCCGAAATGGGGCGAGGTGCCGTGCGCCTTCGTCGAACTCAAGGACGGCGCTCAGGTGAGCGCGGAGGAGATCATCGCGCACTGCCGGCTCTTCCTTGCGGGATACAAGTTGCCGAAAGCGGTGCGCTTCGGCGAATTGCCGAAGACGTCGACGGGGAAAATTCAGAAGTTTGAATTGCGCGCGCGGATCAAAGCGGAGCAAAGCGAGTAAGGCCACATGCGATTAACGTAGCCTGCCGAATTAGCGGCTACATCGTGCCGCAAGATGCGCGCGCAAGTCATGCGCGCGTCATCATGCCGAGCCGCAGAATCGCGCGCTTAACCGCGCGTGTCGACCCAATTGCGTGCCCAGCTTGCCGAGTGCTGCAAGGCCTGTTCCTCGTTCGTGAAGTAATCGAGCGAATAGAACTGGTAGCGCCCTTCGGCACGCGCGCTGTCAGCGCGTTCGAGCAACAGGTTGGATGAAAAGCTACCGTCGGGCAAACGATGCGCCGAGGGTTGGACGGCATAGCCGTTGTAGTGATGCATATGTTTGTTTGTCATTTTATATTTTAATGATGTTCGAGTGCGCGGCTGCCTGGCGGATCGTTGTACGAGTCACGCGGACGAGCCGATTCAAGCCATTGCGAGCCGAATCACGACGCAGTCGGAAAGCGAAAAAAGGGCGTTGAAGCCAGAGGGAGAATGAGGTGCAACGAGGCGTTTGGCGCTTTGGGCTTGCTGCGGAAAACACATGCAGCTAAAAAGCGATCGCGCCAACTGTGGGAGACGAAGCTCCGCGAGGATGTCGCTGCAGCCCGATGTCCGTTGCCGGACACCGAGCCCTTCAAACTTACAGCGGCTTGATGTTAGCCGCTTGCAGACCCTTCGGGCCTTGCTTCGTTTCGAAGCTCACCTTCTGATTCTCAGCCAGCGTCTTGAAGCCGTCGCCGCTGATTTCGGAGAAGTGCGCGAACAGGTCGTCGCCGCCCTTGTCCGGGGTGATGAAGCCAAAGCCCTTGCTGTCGTTGAACCACTTAACGGTACCGGTATCCATGAAGAATCCTTGAGGAAAAAATAGAAAGATTTGCTCTGTTGAGGAGCGCGTGAAGCGTCAAGGAGGGAGAGGACAACGAATACCGCTGAGGAGCGAACATTGATGAACAGCAATCGAACTTCTTGAACTTCGATCGTCACAGTAACCGCCGGGGCATGCCAGCGTCAACACTTAACTTGTAACTGTTTTCGGACAAGCCCTATTGCTTCCCGCCGGAGCATGCCGATGCGGCCCTGGTTCGGCCTGTCGCGCGGTGCGGCACGAAAGGCCGTTCAAGTGCAAGCGAGGTTTCAGATGCCGACTTTATGCGCCGTCAGGATCAGGCGCAGTCCCAGCGCGGCAACCGCGCTTGCCGCGACGCGATCGATCCACGCCTTCCACTGCAGATAGATTTCGCGCGGCCGCTTGCTCGAAAAGCACAGCGCGACGATCGTGTACCAACCGGCTTCGATAGCGAAGATCGCAGGCGGCAATGCAAAGTAGGACCACAGCGGCGGATGTTGCGGAAGCAGGGCCGCGAAGATACTGCCGTAGTAGACGGCTGTTTTCGGATTGCTGAGTTGCGTGCTCAAGCCGATCCAGAAAGATTTGCGCACGTTGGCGGGGGCGGCTTGCGCCGCATCGAATGCGAGCGGTTTGGCGGCGCCGCGCCAGATCTTCGACGCAAGATAGATCAGGTAGAGACCGCCCGCCACTTTCAGACCGACGTACAGCCATTCGACGGTGGCAAGCAACGTGTAGAGGCCGAGCAATGCGACGCCGCTAAAGAACACGCCGCCGATGCCCATGCCGAGCGCGGTGGCGAGACCATCGCCGCGGGAAAGCCCGATCGCATTGCGGGCGACAATGACAAAGCTCGGTCCGGGGCTCATGGCGCCGAGCAGCAACGCGGCAAGTATTGTGACGATTGCGGTTGAGGCGGGCATGCTGCATGTCTCCTGTGCGCTCAGATGTTAATCAGTGAAACATAGCATGAGTGGGTGCAGTCTTACATTCGCGTTTTTCCGTGCAGATTGTCTTTACCTTTGCGGCAGTACCTATTCTTGCCTAATTAACTCCGCGCCTGTGCGGGCGACCCTAATAAGCCAATAAGGAATTGAAAAGCCCCAGATCGCAGGTAAAAAACCCCTTGCTGCAAGCAGAAGAAATTGGATGCTAGAATTACTTTCAATACGCTGAAGCAGCCTCGGGCACCGAGGTAGGTCACGGGCCGAATTCGAGCCGTTTGCCGTCGAATTTCCCTAAATCCAAGATTTGTTGGGCATGATTTCCAGGTGCGAGTTTTCCCGCATCGGGAGAGGCATCGTGAGTTCGATTTGCACTCGACCCATCTGAATCACGCATAGGCTTCGCGTTGTTTTAGCGAAGTCTTTGTATATCCAACGCGAGCATTATCAGCCGCGAAACCGGTACGTTATGAAAGAGCGAGAAGAACAACGGCTGTTCGACCTCGACGGGAATGCGCGTGAGCGCTTGATCCTGTGGATACGCCGACGCATGGACGAATACGGCATTACGATGGAAGCGCTCGCCGAGGCGATCGAGGCCGACGCGGCCGCGACGCGAGCGGTGATGTATCGCGATGCCTACGGCAATACGTGGGACGGTCACGGCGATAAGCCGGATTGGCTCGCGCGCGCTATTTACGCTGGGCAGAACATCGATCATTTCCGTTGTTGACGACTGTGTTTCAAGCTCGCATGGCGATGATGAATCAGCCGGCGTGCGCCTTTGCCGTTGATCGTGTGCTCGATCTGTCCTAATATCGGCGGGTCGTTGCCGATTCCGCGCCCAATCAATTCGGGCTCACACGGCACAGAACTGGAAGCTGCATGCCGTACGGTCGTCGAATTCCATCATCCGAATTTCCTGCTTATCGTTTTCCTGCGTGGCTCCGCTATCTCGCGTTGTTCGGCTTGTTGTGGCTGAACATCGGTTGCTCATTCGGTGCGGGCCATGAGCCTGTGAGGCATCCGTCCGCTAGCGTCAGCCGGCAGATTGCGCCGTCCAGCGGGCATGCGTTTAAAGCGAAAGTCAAAACCCAAGCCAAAGCTAAAAAGCGAACCGCCAGCAAAGCGCGGCGCCGTATCGCACACAGGCGCAAGCATGTGACGAGCGTGCAGCGGCCGATGCATGTCAGCAAGGTCACGCCCAGGCATCGCCGGCAGGCTGCGCGTATTGCGCGAGAGCCGCATGCCGTGAGGCGTCCTGAAGCAATAGCGGGACGGCGCGATGCGCAGCAGCGTGCGTTAGCGTCGCGGAAATCCTCGCATGCGTCGCTTCGTCTATTGGCGCGCTGCGGCTACACGCCTAAATCGCGGGCATTGCTTCGTGCAAAGGCTGTCTACGTCGTGGATGGGCGAACGCATACCGTGCTCACCGAAAAGCAGGCCGATAGAGTCATGCCGATTGCTTCGGTATCCAAACTGATGACGGCCGTCGTGTCGCTCGACGCAAAACACAAGCTGAACGCGCCGCTCAACGTCACGGTCCAGGATCAGGATTTCGACAAGTTCACCGGCTCACGCCTGAGCGTCGGTTCGATCTTGTCGCGGCATGACATGTTGCATATCGCGTTGATGTCGTCGGAGAACCGCGCGGCAGCCGCACTCAGCCGCGATTACGTGGGAGGGCGGCCGGGTTTTGTCGCCGCGATGAATGCGAAGGCCCGCGCGCTCGGCATGCGGCATACGTCGTTTGTGAACGGCACGGGCTTGTCGCCGCGGAACGTTTCGACTGCGCGGGATTTGTCGTTGCTGGTGGAGGCGGCGAGCCGTTATCCGTTGATTCGCGCCTATTCCACTGACCGCGAGCAAATCGTCTTGCCTGGCAGCGGCCGGGCGCGTCTGAGTTATCACAACTCGAATGCGCTGGTGCGAGGCGGCGACCGGTCGATCGCGTTGCAGAAAACCGGCTTCATCAACGAGGCGGGGCACTGTGTCGTCGTGCGCATGATCGTGCATGGCAGGCCAGTCGATATCGTGGTGTTGGGCGCCCCCGGCGCGCGGGATCATATTGCCGACGTGGTGAGAATCAGCCGCTGGCTGCGGTGCTCTTTGAGGTGACTGTTTTCAGCAGGCGCAAAAAAAGCCCGCGCGAGGCGGGCTTAACTACTCGGAGTTTCGTGATCCAGTCGCCAGACGGATCAACCTCAGTGTAGGTGAAAGCAATATGAAAGTATAGAAATTCCGCTTCACAGATCGAAAAATACGGTTTCCTGATCGCCCTGCATGTGGATATCGAACCGGTACACGTTGGCCATATTCGGCTCGCGGCGCGCGATCAGCGTGCCACGCCGGTCCGCAGGAACCGTCGCCAGCACGGCATCGCGCTCGTTCGCCTCGGTTTCGTCCTCGAAATAGACGCGGGTGAACGTGTGCAGCAGCATGCCTCGCATCGTCACGATCACATTCAGATGCGGCGCTTCATCCGGGCTCACACGGCCGGGTTTCACCGTTTCCACGACAAAGCGCTGGTGCGGGTCCGTACCCGTGCCGACGCGCGCGAAGCCGCGAAAACCGGTCTTCAGGATTTCCTCGCGCGATTCTGGAAAGCGGCCATCCGTATCCACTTGCGACACTTCGAGCATTGCGTCGCCGATCACCTTGCCGTCGCCGTCGAACACCTGGCCGACGATCGTGATGTGCTCGCCGGCCGCTTCGCGGTCGGCCAGAACGGGCGTGAACAGGCTTTTGAAGTCGAAGTCGTATTGCTGCGGGCACAGACCGTAAGCGAAGTACGGCCCAACCGTTTGCGAAGGCGTTTGCTTGAGAGTGGCCATGGCTTAGTGCTCCATCGGAGTTTCGTTGCGGCCGCGCAGCACGATGTCGAAGTCGTAGCCGAGCGCGTAGGCTTCTTGCGTGGTGTCCAGCGAGAAGCTCGCGATCAGGCGGTCACGCGCGTGCTCCGGCGTGCCCTGGAAAATCGGATCGAAGGCCAGCAGCGGGTCGCCGGGGAAGTACATCTGCGTGACGAGGCGCGAACCGAAATGCTCACCGAACAGCGAGAAGTGAATGTGATTCGGACGCCATGCGTTCGGATGATTGCCCCACGGGTAAGCGCCCGGCTTGATCGTCAGAAAGCGATAACGGCCTTCGTTGTCGGTGATGCAGCGGCCGGCGCCGAGGAAGTTCGGATCGAGCGGCGCGTCGTGCTGATCGTTCTTGTGCACGTAGCGGCCGGCGGCGTTGGCTTGCCAGATCTCGACCAGCGTATTGCGCACCGGACGGCCGCCTTCGTCGAGCACACGCCCCGTCACGATGATGCGCTCGCCGAGCGGCTCGCCGTTGCGCACGGCATTACGCGTCAGATCGTGGTCGAGCGCGCCGAGGTCTTCCGTGCCGTAGACGGGTACGCGCTGATCGCGCAGCTTTTCCTTCAGCGGAATCAACGGACGCGTCGGGCCACGTTTGACCGATGAGCCGTAGCCGGGATAGATGTATTCGGGGTGGGACGCGAAATCGCGCGCGGTGAGAAAGGACTCATCCATGGTGTCTCCTTCGAGGAATTGTGGGATACAAGCTTATGGAGCGACTTTATCTAACCGGAGAGGTTATGCAAAGTGACGTTTTCGCCCTTTTCGTATAACCTTTCGTTATGCAACGAAGTCTCGCGGACAGCCGCGTCAAATTCCGTCATCTCCAGTGCTTTCTGGCCGTTGCGCAGTTCGGCAGCGTGCAACGGGCCGCCGAAAGTCTTTCGATCACGCAGCCCGCGGTCTCCAAGACAGTCGCCGAGCTTGAGGCGATTCTCGGCGTGAAGCTGTTCGAGCGCGGCCGACACGGCGCCGTGCCGACCCGCGAGGGCCAGCTCTTCATGCCGCACGCGAGCGCCTGCGTCAGTGCGCTGCGGCAGGGCGTCGACTTGTTGGCGCGCCCGGAAGGCGCGGCCGCGGCCACGCTGGAAATCGGCATTCTGCCGACCGTCGCCGCCGCGCTGATGCCGCCGGTGCTCAAGCGGTTCGCGGCTTTGTGGCCGCGCGTGATCGTGCGCCTCGCGACCGGCGCCAACCCCGAATTGCTCGAACGCCTGAAAGCGGGCACGATCGAATTTGCGATTGGGCGTCTCGCCGACCCCGAACGAATGGTCGGGCTCAGCTTCGAACAGCTTTTCAGCGAGCCGTTGATTGCCGTGGTGCGTGCCGGACATCCGCTGGCATTGGGCGCCGGTTTGCCGGCCACGTCGCTGGAAGATTTTCCGGTGGTGCTGCCGCCGTTCGGCACGCTGATCCGGCAATCGGCGGAAAGTTTGTTGAGCGCGTGGGGCGTGCCGCCGCTGTCGGCGTTTGTCGAAGTGTTGTCGGTATCCACGGGGCGCGCGTTGACGCTCGAAAACGACGCGGTGTGGTTCGTGCCGCTGAGCGCGGTGGAGTACGAACTGGCGCACGGCATGCTGGTGCGTTTGCCGTTGCCGTTCGCCGGCACCGACGAGCCGGTCGGCTTGATCCGGCGCTCGGACACGCAGCCGTCGCCGGTGGGGCGGGCGTTCATCGACGCCGTGCGCGAGGTCGCGCAACTGCGTATGGCCGCCGCTGCGGGCAAGTCAAAGCCCAAGCCGAAGACGACGGCGAAACGCGCGCCGAACCGCAGTTCGCGCGGCACGCTGAAAACCTGACGCGCCACGCTCCCGCACTGCACGCGGCCAGTCGATTCGTCGCGAGTGAACCATTCAGTACAAAATGAAAGTTGCGAACGCCGGGCTACCCGGTGTACAAACACGGTGCAAAAGCCGTCGCCAGCCACGTTGCCGCGGCACACCACGCATCCGCTGCCACACTGCAGGTGCTTGACGGCTTGCACCGAATATCAGGAAAAGCGTCGAAAGACTGCACAAGGAGATTGCCATGCCCAGCGACTTGCCCACTCCAGACGCCGCGCTGCGCGCCGTGTCGGCGCCTGAGCACAATCCGCTCGGCACCGCCGGCCTCGAGTTCGTGGAGTTCGCCGCGCGCGAGCCGCAGGCGCTCGGCGAGACCTTCACGAAACTCGGCTTCAAGGCGATTGCGCGCCACATCAGCAAGGACGTCACGCTGTATCGCCAGGGCGAGATGCATTTCCTGATCAACGCCGAGCCCGATTCGTTCGCCGCGCGCTACGCCGAGGAATACGGGGCGGGAATTTGCGCAATCGGCATTCGCGTGGCCGATGCGCAGCGCGCGTTCGATCGCGCGATCGAACTCGGCGCATGGGCGTTCGAAGGCGAGCGCCTCGGCGCGGGCGAACTGCTGATTCCGGCGATCCAGGGCATCGGCGACTCGCACATCTATTTCGTCGATCGCTGGCGCGGTCGCGGCGGTCAGCGTGGCGGTCTCGGCGACATCTCGATCTTCGATATCGACTTCCGGCCCATCGAGATCGACACCGCGCACGCCGATCTGAGCCATGTGGGCACCGGCCTTGTCGCGATCGACCATCTCACGCAGACGGTCGGTGAGGGCCGCATGCAGGAATGGCTCGACTTTTATCGCGATCTGCTCAACTTCCGCGAGATTCACGAGCTGCACGCAAACTGGCACGTGTCGGCGGAATCGCGCGTGATGGTGTCGCCGTGTGGCGCGATCCGCGTTCCTTTGTATGAGGAAGGCACGCGCCGGACCAACCTGATGCACGAGTATTTGCCGGATCATCCGGGTGAAGGCGTGCAGCACATCGCGCTCGCCACCGACGATATCTTTGCGTGCGTCGAGCAATTGCTGGCGAACGGCGTTGAATTCGTCGAGCCGCCGCAGCGCTACTACGAGCAACTGGATGCGCGCCTGCCGGGGCATGGGCTCGATGTCGAGCGGCTCAAGCGCACGCATGTGCTGGTGGATGGCGAGATCGGCGCCGACGGCGTGCCGCTGCTGTTCTTCCAAACTTTCGTGCGCCGCAATGCCGGCGAGATCTTCTTCGAGATCGTTCAGCGGCAAGGGCATCACGGGTTTGGGGAAGGGAATCTGAGCGCGCTGGCGCAGGCGCGTGAGCAGGCGGGCGCGTGACGCTTTGAGGCTTGGCACTTGATCAATCGGTATCGGGATTGCCGGCCAGCTCAGGATTCACCGCGCCATACGCAGCCGCTTCCCCCAACAGCCATTCGCGGAAGCTCGTGAGTGGCTTACCGTGACTCAACTCGGTCGGATAGACGAGGTAATACGCGGAGTCGGCAACCGCGGGCGCATTGAGCGGTATCACGAGTCCGAGCTGTTCGAGTTGCGCGTCGACGAAAAAGCAAGGCACCAGCGCGATACCGAGGCCGGCCGCGGCGGCGCTGATCAGCATCGTATGGAGTTCGTAGCGCACGCCTTGCATCGTCCGGTTGTCGTCGACGCCGAGGTTTGCGAACCATGCCGCCCAGCCATCGGGCCGCGTGGTGGAATGCAGCAACGGATAATCCAACAGATCCGCCGCGCTCCGAACAGGCCGCTTCAGCAGACTCGCCGCGCACACCGGCACCACTTCCTCGCTGAACAGAAAATCCGCTGACGTACCCGGCCACGTTGGTTTGCCGTAGTGAATCGCCGCTTCGAAATGCGTATCGGCGAACGGAAACGTGCCCGTGCGCACGCCCATATTGACCCGCACATCCGGATACTGTTCGTTGAATGCCGCGAGCCGCGGAATCAGCCATTGCGACGCGAAAGTCGGCAGCACCGCCAGTTCCAGATAACCGCCGCCGCTGCCATGCGCGATGATCGACAGCGTGTCGCGATCCAATTGCTCCAGCGAGCGCCGCACCTGCGCGCTATACACCTTGCCCGCTTTCGTCAGCACCACGCGTTGTTTGACGCGCACGAAAAGCCGCACGCCGAGATTGCTCTCCAGTGTATTGATCTGCCGGGACACCGCGCTTTCGGTGAGGAACAGCTCGCGCGCCGCATGCGTGAAGCTCTCGTGTCGCGCGGCGGCTTCGAAAGCGAGCAGCGCGCCCATGTTGGGGATCTTGAACTTTCGCATGTTGATTCCAAAAACGCATCAAGTGGCGATTTTATCTCGCTTTACGGCGGCGCCGGGGATTTGAATAATCTCGCCTTCGACAATGCCGTGCATACGCCTTGAAGCCACGCCGGCAGGTAACCTTCCAATACATGAACGCGTCCTCACAGCACTTCGCCCGGAACCGATATGCGAAACATCAAGAATGCGAATGTCGAACAACTGCTGCTGAAAGTGCTCGGCGCCGATAAAACCAGGCGGCTGTTCGCCACGCTGAACCATCCGCGGATCCTCAACGAATGGGAAGACGGCGCCGTGACGCGTGCCGAACTGGCCGAGGCGCTGAACATGGCGCTGTTCGAAGACCTGCTGGCGCGATCGGCGAATGGCCGCGAGTACACCGAGGAGACGATCGCCGCGGGCGGCAGCGTGTACTTCGACCACGGCGCATTGCGCACCGTGCGCTGGCCGCAGAACGGCGCGCTGCCGCCGGGCGAAGCCGCATTCGCGCGCATCCTGCGTCCGCTCGGCTTCAGCATCAACGGCCGCTATCCGCTCGACCGACTCGGCATGACCGGCCGCGCCTGGGCGCACGACGACGCGCCCGATGAGATCGCGCAGTTCTTCGTCAGCGAATTGCATCCGGAGCGCTTCTCGGCGGAATTCCAGCAGGCGGCGACGAACGTGATCGGCGCGTCGCGCGATCCGTTGACGCCGCAAGCCGCCGGCCACTTGTGGGAACTCGAACGCGAAGGCGTGCTGCCGCTCGAGGCGGCGCATGCGTTGCTGCCGGTGATCGTCGGTGCGTTTGCGCGTCAGCACGAGACGCCACGTGAGGCGGATTACGAAGTATTGTTGAAGGAGTCGGCGGAAATGGCGTGGATCGCGACCGAGGGCAACGCCTTCAATCACGCCACCGACCGCGTCGCGGACGTGTTCAAACTCTCCGACGACGAAAAAACCAAGGGCCGTCCGATGAAACCGGAAGTGGAGCGCTCGCGTTCGGGGCGCGTGTTTCAGACCGCGTATCGCGCGGACGTCGTGCGGCGCGAATTCCGTGCGGCCGACGGCAGCATCGTGACGCGCGAAGTGCCGGGCTCGTTCTACGAGTTCATCACACGCAAGCGGGCTTTCGATCAGGACGCGCGCCGTTGGGAAACGGACCTGCGTTTCGACGCGGGCAACGCACAGGGCATCTTCAAGATGACCGCGAACCAGGCTGTATGAGTGCAACGTGGCAGCACGGGCGCTGGGCATGAGAGACGAGGGCGCAGTGGGAACGTCACTAGATGAAGAGCAGGGCGCGGGCGTGAATGCGTTGTCTAGCGATGCAGCACACGGCTCGTTGAATGAGCCGCGTGTCGCCAAGCCGTTCCTCGGGACAGCCGCCGTGATGCAGGCGCTCGAAGCCGACTTGCGCCACAACGTGCGTGGCGAAGTGCGCTTCGATCAGGGATCCAAAGCATTGTACGCATCGGATGCATCGAACTATCGGCAAGTCCCGCTCGCCGTGGTGGTGCCGTCGGACGTCGACGATCTGCTGGAAACGCTCGCCGCCTGCCGCCGCAACGACGTGCCGTTCCTCGCGCGCGGCGGTGGCACGTCGCAGAACGGCCAATGCGTGAACGTCGCGGTAGTGGCCGACGCGAGCAAGTATGTGAACCGCGTCGTCTCTGTCGATCCTGAGGCGCGCGTGGCGATCGTCGAACCGGGCGTGGTGTGCGACACCTTGCGCGATGCCGCCGAAGCACACGGTCTCACGTTCGCGCCCGATCCGGCCACGCACAGCCGCTGCACGCTCGGCGGCATGATCGCCAACAACTCGTGCGGCGCGCATTCGGTGATGGCTGGCAAGACGGTCGAAAACGTCGAGGCGTTGGAAATCGCGACCTTCGATGGCGCGCGTTTCTGGGTCGGTCCGACTTCGGACGACGAACTCGAACGCATCATCGCCGCAGGTGGCCGTCAAGGCGAAATCTACGCCGCGCTCAAGCAACTGCGCGACACCTGCGCCGACCTGATTCGCGCGAAATTCCCCCAGATCAAGCGGCGCGTGTCGGGCTTCAACCTCGATCAACTGCTGCCTGAAAATGGTTTCAACGTCGCGCGTGCGCTGGTCGGCACCGAGGGCACGTGCGCCGTGACCTTGCAGGCGAAAGTGCGGCTCGTGAAGAGTCCGGCGAAGCGCGTAGTCGTCGTGGTCGGCTTCATCGACATCTACACCGCCACACCGCCGCGGACGCCGTGCCGCATTTCATGCGCTGCGGGCCGATCGCGATTGAAGGACTCGACCGCGCGATCATCCGCGGTTTGCAGGCGCGTGGTTTGAAGAAGGACGAAATCGCGTTGCTGCCGCAAGGCGATGCGTGGGTCGTGCTCGAATTCGGCGCGGATACGCAAGACGATGCCGTGCGCCAGGCGCAAATCGCTGCGGCATATTTTTCGTCGGGAGAAGCAGGGCCGAACGTGTCCGCGCTGCTCGTCGAAGATCGCGCGTTGCAGGCGAAGGTGTGGTCGATCCGCGAGACAGGGGCGTCGGCGGTGGCGTTGTCCGTGGATGCGAGTGCGCCCGATCCGGTGGTCGGCTGGGAAGATGCGGCGGTCGATCCCATGCGTCTCGGCGATTATCTGCGCGCGTTTCAGGCTTTGGTAGATCGCTACGGCTACGAGACGAGTCTCTATGGCCATTTCGGCGATGGCTGCGTGCACGCGCGCATTACCTTTGATCTGCGCAGCGCGGAAGGTATCGCGACATGGCGCAAGTTTCTGCGCGAAGCGGCGGAACTGGTGGTCGAATTCGGCGGCTCGCTCTCGGGCGAACACGGCGACGGCCAGGCCAAGGCCGAGTTCCTGCCGATCATGTACGGCCCTGAATTGATGCAGGCGATGGAGCAGTTCAAGGCGATCTGGGACCCGGCCAATCAACTGAATCCCGGCAAGGTCGTGCATGCGTATCGCGCCGACGAGAACCTGCGCATGGGACCCGCCTATAAACCGGTGACCCTGCAAACGAAGCTCACGTTCGCCAGCCAGGAAGGCGATGGCTTCCAGCGCCAGATCGAGCGATGCATCGGCATGGGCAAGTGCCGTTCGCTCGAAGGCGGCACGATGTGCCCGAGCTATCGCGCGACGCGTGAAGAGAAATACTCGACGCGTGGCCGCGCGCATCTGTTCTGGGAAATGCTGCAAGGCGACGTGATCGCCGATGGCTGGCAAAGCCGCGAAGTGAAAGAGGCGCTCGATACGTGCCTCGCGTGCAAGGGCTGCAAATCCGATTGCCCGACGCATACGGATATGGCTTCATACAAGGCGGAATTTCTTTCGCATTACTACGAGACGAATCGCCGGCCGCGCCAGGCGCTGTTCATGGGGCGCATCGGGGAATGGGCGCCGTGGGCGGCGCGCTTTCCGCGTCTGACCAACTTTGTGACTTCGGCGCCGGGTTTGTCTGCGGTCGGCAAATGGGTGGCGGGTGTCGCGCAAGCGCGTGAATTGCCGAAGTTCGCTGCGTCCACCTACAGACAGATCGCGCGGCGTTCGCCGCAAATGATGCGTGACGCTCGCGACCAAACGAAGAAAGTCATTCTGTGGGTCGACACGTTCAACGACCACTTCACGCCCGAGATCGCGCAGGCCGCCGCCGATGTGCTGACACAAATGGGCTGGCACGTCGTGCTGCCGAAGAACCGTTTATGCTGCGGCCGTCCGCTGTATGACTTCGGCTTGCTCGAACGCGCGCGCGAGTTGCTGACCATCATGCTCGACGACCTCGCGGACGATATCGCCGCCGGCGTGCCGCTAGTCGGTCTCGAACCCGGTTGCTTATCGGTGTTCAAGGACGAATTGCTGAAGCAGCTTCCCGATCATGCTTTAGCGAAACAGCTGTCGGCGCAAACTTTTCTGTTCTCCGATTTCGTCGCGCGTCAGCCCTTCGATTGGCCGACGCTTGCCGCGAACGTGATCGTGCACGGGCATTGTCATCAGAAAGCGCTGTTCGGCATGCAAGGCGACACGACTCTGCTGACCAGGCTCGGCGTGAAATGGACATTGCTCGATACCGGATGTTGCGGCATGGCGGGATCGTTCGGCTTTCACGACGAGCATTACGCGCTTTCAGAGAAGATCGGCGAAGACAAACTGTTTCCGGCTGTGCGTGCCGCCACTGCGGCGAGTGCGGAAACGATCGTGCTGACTAACGGCTTCAGTTGCCGCGAACAGATCGAACAGGGGACGGGGCGTCACGCGCTGCATATCGCGCAACTGGTGCAGCGGGCGTTGGCGGCGCGTCGTTAGGTGCCTTCGTTATTTCTTGGCTGGTTCGGTAGCCGTTGCCGGTGCTTGTTGCGGGATATCCGCGCTGGTCGCCATCCACAACACTTCGGCGTCTTCTTCGCTGGTGGAGACCGCGGCGTGGCCGGTGCGGCTGTCGAAGTACAGGCTGTCGCCGGCGTTCAGATGCGTGGGCGCGTACAACTCGGAATAGAGGCACACGCTGCCGCTGATTACGTATAGGAATTCTTCGCCTTCGTGACGGCCCCAGTCGTCGAACGCGTCGAGCGTGTGCGCGGAGATGCGGATGCGAAACGGCAGCATCGCTTTGTGCGCGAGGTCGGTGGCGAGTAGTTCCATCTGATAGCCGCGATAGGCGTGGCGCTGGCCTTCATTTTTGCGGGTCAATGCGCGGCGGCCGTTGGCGCTCACCTTGGGTGTCGAACCGAACAGCTCGCCGATTTCGATCTTCAGGCCGAGGACGATTTTCTGCAGGACATCGAACGTGGGGGACATCAGGCCGTTTTCGACTTTGGAGAGCGTCGAGCGGGAGACGCCGCAGAGGCGGCTCGCGGTTTCCAGCGTCAAGTCCTGCGCCTGGCGCGCGGCGCGAACGCGGCGGCCGAGGTCGGTTGTGGAGGGGTCGGCGGGTTTGGTGAGGTGGGTGTCCATGGGTCCAACGGCTTGAAAGCGCGCCTCTGAGGCGAATTATGTTTCCGATAATAACATTTGGGGAGGGGTTGGAATGGGCGGGCGCTTCACGGACGGCGGTAGCCTTCGGGCCGTGAGCTCGACACGCGTGCTGCCGGGAGGTATGTAACTTTTCTCATCAGAAACGTTGCTTTCCGGCTTTCGCGCCGCGCGACTGAATTCAGTCGTGACCGGCGATTGATGAGGTGTTCCGGATGACTAGTTTTCGGCCAATGGCTGGCTACCGTTTCACAGGCGCAGCCGTTCCCGGCATACAGTTAGCGCCAGTTGTCGGAGCCAACGATGAACAGGGTCGACCTCTAAACGGGGATGCCACATCTGCGATACCGTAATCTCCCCGGTTGGCACGGGAAGCTCGAAGGCGTAAGTGGTGGCGGATGCGGGCAATTCTTGCTGTTCAGGCTGATTGCCCAGAAGAGACGCAGGCACGAGCGCTATCAAGTCGGAGGCTCGCGCCACAGCGAGCGCGGCGGGAAAACTCGGAACTACGGCGACAATCGTTCGTTCTAGCCCTAAAGCGGCCAGCCCCTCATCAACCGGTCCGCTTGTGCGACCGCGTCGTGAAGCGACGACATGGCCGAAGGCGGTGTACCGTTCGGCCGTTACCTCGCGCTCCATCGCGAGCGGATGGCCCTGTCTGACGACACCAAGAAAGCGATCCAGGAATAATGCCTGCACGCGGACTTCCGGCCCCATCTCGCCCAAAACACCGATTTCAAGATCAGCGGAGCCGTTTCGCAAATACGCCGCCGTCTTCTCAAGCTTGGGTGCAAAACGCAAACGCACAAGTGGCGCAGCCGCGGTCGCCGCGGCGATCAGTGAAGCGCCGAAGGCCTCCACAAAACCGTCGTTGGCGCGAATGGTAAAGGTTCGCTGCAACGTTGAAAAATCCGGTTCCGTCGTTGAGGGACGAAGTACGGCACGTGCCTCATGAACCGCATTCTGAGCGCGTTGACGCAGTGCCTCCGCATGAGGTGTCAATACCATATGGCGCCCCGCCCGAACCAATAACGGGTCACCGGTCGCCTCGCGAAGCCGAGCCAAGGTTCGGCTCATTGCCGAGGCACTCAGTCCCAGTCGACGCGCAGCACCGACCACGCTGCCATTGGCAAGCAATACGTCGAGCGCAATGAGTAAATTCAAATCGGGTTCTAGCATGCCTGATCGTAGCATCATCCGTCGAGACATAGCGTTTGATGCACGTTATAAGTGCAACTGTTGCGTCTTCCGCCATGTCTCTCTCATCGATATATTCCATGTACCGACTCATGACCGAACGCGTGGTACTTCAAGGCCGCGTTCTATCGGGTCTCACTCACAGGGAGCTATCAATGCAGGACATATCTCCGCAGAAAACCGTCCTCCTCATCGGTGCATCCCGCGGCCTCGGATTCGCAATGGTCGAGGAATACCTCAAGCGTGGCTGGCGAGTGATTGCCACTGGGAGGGAGGACTCAATAGAAAAGCTGCGCCAACTCTCGGAAAGCACCCAAGGCGCGCTGGAAGTTGAAGCAGTCGATATCACGATTTCCGACCAGGTCGCCGCGTTACACGGTCGTCTTAAAGATCGACGACTGGATGTACTTTTCGTGAATGCCGGTGTCAAAAACGACGATCGTGAAACGATCGCGGATGTCTCGACAGAGGAATTTGTGCGCGTAATGGTGACGAACTCGTTGAGTCCAATGAGAGTAATCGAGGCGTTTCAGGACCTCGTGCAACCAACCGGGACGATTGGCATCATGTCGTCCGGGCAGGGCAGTCTGACAAACAACAATAACGGCAATTACGAGGTCTACAGAGGCAGCAAGGCCGCACTCAACATGTTTATGCGTAGCTTTGCTGCGCGCCACCGAAACGACGCGAAAACCTTGTTACTGATGGCGCCCGGATGGGTACGGACGGACATGGGCGGTCCTGAAGCGCGTTTGAGTATCGAGGAAAGTATTCCGAACTTGCTGAGCACGATAGAGGCTTACGAAGGGCGCTCCGGATTGCATTACCTGGACTACCTCGGGAGAGTCGTTCCCTGGTGACACGGCGGAGCAATATCAACAGGAGCTCGAGTGTGTCGTCCGGCACTAAACCGCTCAACAGCGGTCAACGAGCCGCGCCAATAAAAAGAGAGGCGCACTTGCGCCTCTCTTTTCAACTACAGCATCCCCGCCAGACGCTCACGCGAGCGAATGCGCCAGGTAAAACACGTCCCGCATAAAACTGCGCAAAACGATAGCGCTTCACTGACCGCCCAAAGGCTGCGGATACGGATTCACAGCCGGCGCATTAACGCCGGTTTGCGACGACCCATTCGCCGATGACCCATACCCCGTAGTATCAGCTTGCGCAGTAGCATTCTGCGCTGCAACGCGTGCTTCAGCAGCCTGAATATCCGCGGGATAGTTCGCGTCGACCGCGACAGCCGGGTTGTAGCCGGCTTCTTCGATTTGACGCAATTCCGCCTTGACCTGCGCACGCGTAAGCGGTTGCGCCGACTGCGCGAACGAAGCCACAGGTGCTGCGAGAACAACGGCCAGCGCCACGGCTTTGATCAGCGATTTCATGATGCTTCCTTCCGAGAATTGTGTAAGGCGCCGCAACACGTGTTCGCGGCAACCAATGAACAAATTCTAGGAAGCTAAAAACCTAGGGGTAACCCCTGATCCCGTAATTCAGTCTTGCAGAAAACAACAAGTCGGAATTGTAAGGAGGCGCGCTGAAAAGTATGAGGAACGCCTCAAATGCCAATGCGTACGCCGACCCGATACTGAGTCACTTGCCGGTATGTGCGGCCGGGCCGCACGATAACGTCTCCTTGCCCGGCCATGTTCACCTGATTCGGAAATCCGCCTGCTTCGAGACAAAGCCCGGCATGCGGTTGGTACGCGATGCCGCCACGTCCCGTATCGCCATTCAGTGCATTGCCGCTATAGAACTGTAAGCCACGCTGATCGGTGGACACGGTTAGCTCGCGTCCACTGCCGGGGTCGTATGCGCAGGCGACCTCGCGCATCCTCGGCGCGATTGCGCCCGCATCCGCGTCCGCAGAAGCATCAGACGCGTCCCCCAACACATAGCAATGATCGAAACCCCCAGCCCTCGCAAGCTGCGCATGGGGCCAATCCAACCGCGCCCCGATCGGCGCACTCTGCCGGAAGTCGAACGCATTGCCCGCCACCTCGGCAAGCTTGCAAGGAATCAGCGCCGCGTCGACTTCAAAGAACCGGTCCGCATCGATCGACAACACATGCCCGCGAATATCCGCGCCCGGCCGCCCCGTCAGATTGAAGTACGGATGACTCGTCAGATTCAGAGGCGTCGCTGCATCAGTGATCGCTTCGTACTCGATCGTCAACGTGCCTTCGTCATCGAGCGAATAACGCACTTGCGTCGTCACGTTGCCGGGAAAACCGGCGTCGCCTTCGGGCGACTCCAGTCGCATGATCAATGCGCCGTTGTCCTCGCTCGCATCCCACAGCGCGCGATGAAAACCCTGCGTGCCGCCGTGCAATAGATTCGCGCCTTCGTTGCGGTCGAGCGTGTACTTTATCCCGTCGAGCGTGAAGCGCGCATCGGCAATGCGGTTCGCCCATCGGCCGATCAATCCGCCCATATAGGTGGTGGCGGTAACGTATTCAGCGGGCGTGTCATGGCCGAGCAGAATATCGCCGAGACGCCCCGCGCGATCCGGCGCATGCCACGAGACCAGCGTCGCGCCCAGGTCGCTAATGGCGACTTTCATGCCGTGCGCGTTGCGCAGCGTAAAGAGCCGCACCGGATCGCCGCCGGGCAGCGTGCCCCATGGCTCAGAGGAGAGTTGTGCAATGCTGATCATGTCGTTGGTGGAGAAGAAAGTAAAAAGGCATGGTCAGCCGGGTGCTACCGTCGAATTCGCACGTTCCTGATATTCGCGCGGCGTACAACCGAGTTCACGGCGAAACACCGCGTACATGTATTGCAGCGACGTGAAGCCGCAACGGATCGCCACCTCCGCACTCGACGCATCGCGCTTCGCCAGCAGTGCTTTCGCGACATCGAGTTTGTGGCGCAGGATTTCCTGATGCACGGTGCACTGCCGCTCGCGCCGAAAGTACTCTTCGAGCGACGATCGCGACACGCCCACATAATCGGCAACCTGTTCGGTGCGAATGCCCTGGCACGCGTACTGACGGATGAAGTGCCGCGCGCGCATCACATACGGGCTCGCGAGCGGCTGATGCTTCGTCGATTCGAGCACGTTGATGCCGACCGGCGGCACGAGAATGCGCCGCCCCGGAAAACGCGCGCCGCGCAGCATTTGATGCAGCAAGTGAGCGGCGGTGCGTCCCATTTCCTCGGTGCCTTGAATCACGGAGGAAAGCGGAATGCGGGTCAACGTGCGCGTAAGCGGATCGTTGTCGATGCCGATGATCGCGACTTCTTCCGGCACCGGAATACCCGCGATCAAACAGGCCTGCAGCAGATGCCGCGCGCGGGCATCGGTGACGGCAATGATACCGACCGGCTTCGGCAGTTGGCGCAGCCACGCGGTGAGCTGCTCGGTCGCCTGATTCCATGACGGCGCGCTGGTCGACAGGCCGCGATAAATCTCAGTGCGGATCTGCTCGCCGCTGTGGCCGTCCGTGCTGCGCATATGCGCGAATGCCAACTCACGCTGTTGCGCCCAGCGATTTTCCTGCGCCTGCGGAAGGCTATACAACGCGAAGTGTTCGAGTCCCGCGCCGATCAGATGCGTGTACGCGAGCGAGACGAGCTTGCTGTTATCGGTCGCGATATAGGGTAAGTCCGGAGGATAGTGCGCCGAATCTTCAAACGATGAACCGACCGCGACCACCGGCAACGGACAATCGCGCAGCGCTTCGCCCACGGCAGGGTCGTCGAAATCCGCGATGATGCCGTCGCCGTCGAAGCGCTCGATACCCGTCAGCCGGCAGCGAAAATCTTCCTCGAGGAAGAGATCCCACGCCACACGCGTGGACAGCAGGTAATTGCCGATACCGGTAATGATCTCGCGGTCGTAGACCTTGTTCGCGTTGAACAGCAGCGCGATCCGATGGGTCGTCTGTGGCGTTTGCGGACGGGTCATGGCAATGGGCGGCGTGCGGATCGTCGGGACTCGCAACGCCATCGTCTCCTGTTAGGCGCGCCTTGATGGGCGCACTGTTTTAAGCGTCTGGTTATTCTAGGCCGCGAATCTCGCGGCGGTGCGAAACAAACGCATGGGCGGTAAGAAACATCAAGCACGCTGCGCAATTTCGCAATTGCCGATGCACCTGGCAAGCGGCAGCATGGCGTCACCTTGTCGGCCGGCGCGGCCACGTCGCGCGGGTTGCAATGCAGCATAAAACAGGAGACGCTGATGTCCTACTTCGAACACATTCCCGAGATCCGCTTTGAAGGTCCGCAATCGGATAACCCGCTTGCGTATCGTCATTACGACAAGAGCAAACGCGTGCTCGGCAAGACACTCGAAGAACATCTGCGCATTGCCGTGTGCTACTGGCATACATTCGTCTGGCCCGGCGTGGATATCTTCGGGCAAGGGACGTTTCGGCGTCCCTGGCAGCAAGCCGGCGGCGCAATGGAGCGGGCGCAACAAAAGGCCGATGCCGCATTCGAGTTCTTCTCGAAGCTCGGTACGCCGTACTACACCTTCCACGATACGGACGTGGCGCCGGAAGGCGAGAGCCTGAAGGAATACAGCGAGAACTTCACGCGCATTGCGGACTATCTGGCGCGTAAGCAGCAGGATACCGGCATCAAGCTGCTGTGGGGCACGGCCAATCTGTTTTCGCATCCGCGTTATGCAGCCGGCGCGGCGACCAGCCCAAATCCTGAGATTTTCGCGTTTGCCGCCACGCAGGTTCGTCATGCGCTCGACGCGACGCAGCGGCTCGGCGGCGAGAATTATGTGTTGTGGGGCGGCCGCGAAGGTTACGATACGCTGCTCAACACCGACCTCGTCCGCGAACGCGATCAGCTCGCGCGTTTTCTCCACATGGTGGTCGACCATAAACACAAGATTGGGTTTAAAGGCGCACTGCTGATCGAACCGAAGCCGCAAGAGCCGACCAAGCATCAATACGACTACGACGTCGCGAGCGTACACGGCTTCCTGCTGCAATTCGGGCTGGAGAAAGAGATTCGCGTGAACATCGAGGCGAATCACGCGACGCTCGCCGGTCACTCGTTTCATCACGAGATCGCGACGGCGTATGCGCTCGGTATTTTCGGCAGTGTCGATGCGAATCGCGGCGATCCGCAAAACGGCTGGGACACGGACCAGTTTCCGAATAGCGTCGAGGAATTGACGCTGGCCTTCTACGAAATTCTCAAGCATGGCGGCTTCACTACAGGCGGAATGAATTTCGACTCAAAGGTACGGCGGCAAAGTGTCGATGCGGAAGATCTTTTCCACGGCCACGTCGGCGCAATCGATAACCTGGCGCTCGCCGTCGAGCGTGCGGCAACGTTGATCAAAAACGACCGCCTCGAACAATTCAAGCGTCAGCGTTACGCAGGCTGGGACTCGGAGCTGGGCCGAAAGATCCTGTTGGGCGACTATTCGCTTTCGACGCTGGCCTCGGATGCACTACAGCACGATCTGAATCCGCAGCACGCAAGTGGTCGTCAGGAGCATTTGGAAAACGTCGTGAATCAGGCGATTTACAGCGGGCGCTAACAAAGCGCACGCGACGAAGTAAAGCCCGCAAAAAAGCAGGCGTTAATAAAAAATCGCGCGTCCACGTTGACCGCGCGAAACAGAAGCTTTGGGTTGTCGCTTGTCCGGTCTTGCGGCTCGCAGCGCAGGCCGTCCAATCCGGTATTCCGGCTATCAGAAGAAGGAGAGAGACATGAAATTCGCAACGCGTCGTACCGTACTGAGTTCGCTCGTGTGTGGAGCGATGCTCGCCAGCCTGTCGCTTGTCGCGCCGCTGGCGCATGCAAGCAAGGATCATCCGGAAATTGGTTTCTGTATCGACGATCTGCGCGTCGAGCGCTGGTCGCGCGATCGCGACTATTTCGTTGCAGCAGCGGAGAAGCTCGGCGCGAAAGTTTCGGTGCAATCCGCCGATGCCAGCGAGGCGCGGCAAATCTCGCAGATTGAAAACCTGATCTCGCGTGGTGTGGATGTGATCGTGATCGTGCCGTTCAATTCGAAAACACTCGGCAATGTCGTCGCCGAGGCGAAGAAAGCCGGCATCAAGGTCGTCTCGTATGACCGGCTGATTCTCGATGCCGATGTGGACGGCTACATCTCGTTCGACAATGAAAAGGTCGGTGAACTGCAAGCGCAAGGCGTCTACAGCGCGCAGCCGAAGGGCAACTACTTCCTGCTAGGCGGCGCGCCCACCGACAACAACGCGAAGATGCTGCGCGAAGGCCAGCTCAAGGTGCTGAAGCCCGCGATGGACAAGGGCGATATAAAAATCGTCGGTCAGCAGTGGGTGCCGGAGTGGAGCGCATCGACGGCGCTGCGCATCGTCGAGGATGCGCTGACCGCGAACAACAACAAGATCGATGCGATCGTCGCATCGAACGACGGTACCGCAGGCGGCGCAATCCAGGCGCTCGCCGCGCAACACATGGCGGGCAAGGTGCCGGTGTCGGGTCAGGACGCGGACTTGGCCGCAGTGAAGCGCGTGATCGCGGGCACGCAGACCATGACCGTCTACAAGCCGCTGAAACTGATTGCCGGCGAAGCGGCAAAACTCTCCGTCGCGCTTGCGAAGGGCGAGAAGCCGGCCTATAACGCGCAGTACGACAACGGCAAGAAGAAAGTCGATACGATTCTTCTGCAACCCACGTTGCTCACCAGGAGCAATGTCGATGTGGTCGTCAAGGACGGCTTCTACACCCAGGCCCAGCTCGCGAGCCAATGAGCGTAACGAGTGCGCGGTTCGAGCCGGGGTGCATGATGCGCATCGGCGCAGCCGCGCACCTTGCAGCGAGGCGTAGCGAATGACGCAACCATTGCTGACGATGCGCGGCATCGTCAAGGCGTTTTCCGGCGTGAAGGCGCTCGACGGCATCGACCTGACGGTGTCGCCGGGCGAGTGCGTCGGCTTGTGCGGCGAAAACGGCGCGGGCAAATCAACGTTGATGAAAGTGCTGTCCGGCGTCTATCCGTACGGCACGTGGGACGGCGAAATCAGCTGGGAAGGCGAGCCGCTGAAGGCCGCGAGCGTGCGCGACACCGAACGCGCCGGCATCATCATCATTCACCAGGAGTTGATGCTGGTGCCGGAGCTCTCCGTGGCGGAGAACATCTTTCTCGGCAACGAAATCACGCTGCCCGGCGGCCGGATGAATTACGCCGCGATGTACCGGCGCGCCGATGAATTGCTGCGCGAACTCGGCATCAGCGGAATCAATGCCGCGCAGCCGGTGATGAACTACGGTGGCGGCCATCAGCAATTGATCGAAATCGCGAAGGCGCTGAACAAGCGCGCGAAACTGTTGATCCTGGATGAACCGTCGTCGTCGCTGACCGCTTCGGAGATAAGCATTCTGCTGGACATCGTGCGCGATCTGAAACGGCGCGGCGTTGCCTGCGTGTACATCTCGCACAAGCTCGATGAAGTGGCTGCGGTATGCGACACGATCAGCGTGATTCGCGATGGCCGTCATGTCGCCACCGAGCCGATGCACGCGCTCACCACGGATCGCATCATCTCCCTGATGGTGGGCCGTGAGATCAAGAACCTTTTTCCACGTGAGCCGCATCCGATCGGCGACGTAATCTTCGAAGCGCGTCACGTCACCTGTTTCGACGTCACGAATTCGCGCCGCAAGCGCGTGAACGATGTGTCGTTTTCGCTGCGGCATGGCGAGATTCTCGGCGTGGCCGGTCTGGTGGGCGCGGGCCGAACGGAGTTGATGCAGGCGATCTTCGGCGCGTATCCTGGCGTGAGCGAAGCGACCGTGGTGATGAACGGCAAGCCGTTGAAGATTCGCGCGCCCGTCGATGCGATTCGCGCGGGTATCGGCATGGTGCCGGAAGATCGCAAACGTCACGGCATCGTGCCGGGTTTGAGTGTCGGTTATAACATCACGCTCGCGGTGTTGCAGCGCTTTGCTTCGGGTGGCCGTATCGACTCCGCGGCCGAACTCGACACGATTCAGACGGAGATGAAGCGGCTTTCAGTACGCGCCGCGCATCCCATGCTTTCTATCGCGAGCTTGTCGGGAGGCAATCAGCAGAAAGCCGTACTCACGCGCATGTTGCTCACCGACCCGAAAGTGCTGATCCTCGACGAACCGACGCGCGGTGTCGACGTCGGCGCGAAGTTCGAAATCTATAAACTGATTTTTCAACTGGCGCAGCGCGGCATGTCGATCGTGATGGTGTCGTCCGAATTGCCCGAAGTACTCGGCATCAGCGACCGCGTGCTGGTGATCGGCGAGGGCGAATTGCGAGGCGACTTCGTCAACGACGGTCTCACGCAAGAGGACATTCTCAGCGCCGCGATTCGCCCCGTGCAGCGATCCCCGAACCCAACCGCAGCGAGTGCCGCATGACTCCCGACGTTACTTCCCAACGCGCCGACGACGCCGCGCCGCGAGGCGCATTCGGCGGTCCGCAGCGTATTCAGCAACTGTTCTCGCGCTATAAGATTCTCGCGTTGCTGATCGCCGTGGCCGCGATCTGGGTTTTCTTTTCAGTGCTCACGCACGGCGCGTTTGTGACGCCGCGCAATCTGTCGAACCTGCTGCGGCAGATGTCGATTACCGGCATGCTCGCGTGCGGCATGGTGTTCGTGATCATTGCCGGCGAGATCGATCTATCGGTCGGCTCGTTGCTCGGTTTGCTCGGCGGCGTTGCCGCAATACTCGACGTGAACCGGCATTGGCCGATCGGCGTCACGCTGCCGGTGGTGATGCTGCTCGGCGTGCTTATCGGCATGCTCAATGGATGGTGGTCGACCTACCTGCGTGTGCCTTCGTTCATTGTCGGCCTGGGCGGCATGCTGGCGTATCGCGGGATTCTGCTCGGCGTCACAGGCGGTTCGACGATTGCGCCGGTTTCCGATAGTTTTGTTTTTGTTGGCCAGGGGTATTTGCCCAGGCTTGCGGGCGATACGCTCGCCGTCGTGCTGTTTCTGCTGCTGGCGTTTCTGACGGTGCGGCAGCGGCGCAACCGTGAGCGCTATCAACTGAGGGTGGTGCCGGTTTGGCAAGACGTCGTGAAAGTGGTCGGCGCGGGCGTGATTCTGGCCGGTTTCGTCGCCACGCTCGATCGTTACGGTGGCATTCCGGTGCCGGTTCTGCTGCTGCTCGCGCTACTCGGCATTTTCACGTGGATCGCAACGCAGACCGTGTTCGGGCGGCGAATCTATGCGGTGGGTTCCAATCTCGAAGCGACGCGGCTTTCAGGCGTTAATACGAACCGCGTGAAGCTCGTGATCTTCGCGCTGATGGGGCTGATGTGCGCATTCGGCGGGATCGTGAATACGGCGCGCCTCGCTGCGGGTTCGCCGTCGGCGGGCTCGATGGGCGAACTCGACGCGATCGCCGCGTGCTTTATCGGCGGGACGTCGATGCGCGGCGGCTCCGGCACGGTCTACGGCGCATTGATCGGCGCGTTGGTGATGGCGAGCCTGGACAACGGCATGTCGATGCTCGACGTCGACGCCTATTGGCAGATGATCGTGAAGGGCAGCATTCTCGTGCTGGCCGTATGGATCGATGTCGTGTCCGGGTCTAACCGGAGATAAGGTGCTGGCGGTGCGTCAGGCGCATGCCGACGCACCGCTCCAGGCTAGCTCGGCGCCGAGACTCGTATGAATGCGGTTCCACACACTACCCGCTATCTGGTCAAAATCCGCCTCACCTCACCGTCTAGCCGTTCAACCCCGTTGCACTGCAGCGTGCCGCCGCGCCGCGAATAACATTTAATGAACTGACAGACGGGCTTGCGCCCAGCCCTTTTCCCGAGAGAGCAGCGCCCCAAGCGCCGCCCCGCCCCGCTTGTTGAAAACGCGCCTTTCAGTCCACCAGCCACTTTCCCGTCTTATTGCTGTCCAGAAGAAGAAACACCAGAGGCGCCAGCCAGCGCCTTCGCAGCTTCCCAGTCACCGTGCCAAGCCGATCGACCATGCCATGTTAAAGCGCAGAACCTTCCTGCTCGGCGGCGCCGGCGCTGTCGGCGCGCTGCTGGTCGGCTGGTCGGTCCTGCCGCCGGGGCAGCGGCTGACCACCGCCACGCCGCTGCCCGCGCAAGGCTCGCAAGTGGCGCTGAACGGCTGGGTAAAAATCGCCGCCGACAACAGCGTGACGATCATGATGTGCAAAGCGGAAATGGGGCAGGGCATCCACACCGGCCTCGCGATGTTGCTGGCCGAAGAACTGGACGCGGACTGGTCGCAGGTGCGAGTCGAGAACTCGCCGATCGACAAGATCTACAACAGCTTGCAAGTCATCATCGACGACTTGCCGTTTCGCCCCGACGACGACAGCGCCGTGAAACGCGCCACGGTCTGGATAACCCGCAAACTGGTGCGCGAAGCCGGCACGATGATGACGGGCGGTTCATCGAGCATCAACGATCTATGGACGCCGATGCGCGAAGCCGGCGCCTCGGCGCGCGCGATGCTGATCGGCGCGGCGGCCGCGCAATGGAAAGTGCCGCCCGGCGAATGCCGTACCGAAAGCGGCCAGGTGTTGCACCCGTCAGGGCATAAAGCGAGTTTCGGGGAATTGTCCGCGCTGGCCGCGCAGCAACCGCTGCCGCGCAAGGTCGCGCTCAAGAATCCCGCCGAATTCAGACTGATCGGCAAACCGGTGCGCCGCCTCGAAGCCGCATCGAAAATCAACGGCACGGCGCGCTTCGGTATCGACGCATTGCCGGATGGTTTGTTGTACGCCAGCGTCGTGATGTGCCCCACGCTTGGCGGCACGGTGGCGCATTTCGACGCCACGCCCGCCAGGAAAATACCGGGCTTCATCAAGGCGTTCGCGGTCGCGCCGTACAACGGCGGCAGCGGCGGCGTCGCGGTGATCGCCGACAACCCGTTCCGCGCGATGAACGCGGTCAAAGCCATCAAAGTGGATTGGCATGACGGCGCGGCGGCGACGGTGTCGAGCGCAAACGTGAACAGCCGCCTCGCGCAAGCATTGGACGAGAGCGACGGCCACGCCTACTACCGCCGCGGCGACGTGGATGCCGCATTGCGCGGCGCGGCGCAAACCATTACCGCCGAGTATCTCGCGCCGTATCTCGCGCATGGCGCGGTCGAACCGGTCAATTGCACGGTGCAGGTCGCGGACGGTGCGGTCACCGTCTGGGTTTCGACCCAGGTGCCGGCGCTCGCGCGCCAGCACGTCGCCAAAGTGCTGGACATCGACGCCGACAAGGTCGACATGCACACGCAGTTGCTCGGCGGAGCGTTCGGCCGGCGGCTGGAGCTCGACTTCGTCGCGCAGGCCGCGGCGATTGCGCGCGAGGGCGGCGGCCGTCCGGTGCAAACGCTCTGGTCGCGGGCGCAGGACTTCACGCACGATTTCTATCGTCCGGCGTGCGTGTCGCGGCTGAAAGCCGGTCTCGACAAGGACGGCAAACTCGTCGCGTGGCAGAGCACGTCGGCGAGTCAGGCGATCGTGCCGGAATCGCTCGCGCGTTACTACGGCGTGCCGCGCATTCCCATCGACAAAACCACCAGCGAAGGCGCGTTCGATCAGCCCTACGAATGGCCCGCCGCGCGCGTGGCGCACAAGATCGTCGAGTTGCCGGTGCCGGTCGGGTTCTGGCGCTCGGTCGGCCACTCGCATCAGGCCTTTTTCACCGAGAGTTTCACCGACGAACTCGCCGCTGCCGCGGGCCAGGACCCGATCGCGTTTCGCGCCGCGCTGCTCGCGCAGCATCCGCGGCATCTGGCGGTGTTAAAACGCGTCGCAGCGTTGTCGGATTGGGGACGTCCGTTGACGCATGCCGCCGACGGCGCGCCTCGGGCACGCGGCGTCGCGCTGCACGAGGCGTTCGGCAGCGTGGTCGCGCAGGTGGTGGAGGTGTCGATCGGGCCGAACAGGCAGATTCGCGTGCATCGGGTGGTCTGCGTGATCGATTGCGGTTTGCCGGTGAATCCGAACCTGATCCGTCAGCAGATGGAGAGCGGAATCGTGTTCGGTCTGTCGAGCGCGTTGCAGAACGAGATCACCATCGCCGACGGCAAGGTGACGCAGGAGAACTTCGTGGATTTCCCGGTCGTGCGGATGAGCGATTGTCCCGTGATCGAAACCGACATCATGCCGAGCCGGATGCATCCGCAAGGGGTCGGTGAACCCGGTGTGCCGCCCATCGCGCCGGCGGTGGCCAACGCGGTGTTCGCGCTGACCGGCAAGCGCTTGCGCGCGCTGCCGTTGAGGCTCGTGTGAAGCCCATCGCACTCAGGGGACAAAGCATGACTTCGCTGAACATCAACGGCCGGGCGGTGGCGGTGCATGCCGAGCCGGACATGCCGCTTCTGTGGGTGCTGCGCTGCGAGCTCGGCATGACGGGCACCAAATTCGGCTGCGGCGTGGGCATTTGCGGCGCCTGCACGGTCCATCTGGACGGCAAGGCGTCCCTCTCGTGCCAGACGCTCATGTCGAGTTTGCAGACGCAGAAGATCACGACGATCGAAGGCGTGCAGGGCAAGGAGGCGCAAGCGCTGAAGGCGGCGTGGATCGATCTGGACGTGGTGCAGTGCGGCTATTGCCAGAGTGCGCAATTGATGGCGGCCTGTGCGTTGCTCAAGCAGAAACCCAATCCCACCGATGCCGACATCGACGCTGCGATGTCCAACATTGTGTGCCGTTGCGGCACGTATCCGCGGGTGCGGGCGGCGATTCACCAGGCGGCGAAGCGCCGGGCCGCCTGAGGCCGCCGACGCTTTTGCTATCGCTTTCGCTTTTGCGCCCGCAGGCCGTGCGGGCTCAATTCGCCAGCATTTCCACCACGGCGACCACGACCGTGAAAATGCCGATGCATCCACCCAAAGTGGCTGCGCCTTGCATGAAGTTAGACATACATAACCCCGTAATGTGTAGTTGAGGCATGTATTTAACCGCAATTGAAAGGTAAAAGAAAGGTTATCAAAAATAAATCGCGAGCCGTTCAAGGCGCCTTGGTCGTCGCCGTCGGAACGGCTTTGGCGGGTGCCGCCGCGGGTGCCGGCGAGCCAGGCGCCGCCTGTGCATCCGTCTCCCAGCCGCCACCAAGCGCGAGGAACAGATTCACCTGATCAATCGCCACCTGGCCTTCCGCGGCCGCTACCTGCGAGTTCGTCGAAGTGAGCGTGCGCGTCGCATCCAGATCGGAGATGAACGACTCGCGCCCGGCGCGATACAGCCGATGCGTTTCATCCGCCGACTCGGCAGCCGACTTCAATGCGGCGCGCAAAGCGTCGGCGCGAGCATAGTCGGATGCATAGGTCGCGAGGCTGGTCTCGGTTTCGCGCAACGCGGTCAGCACCACGCCGTCGAATTTCGCCAACGCCACCTGGCTCGACGCTTGCGCCTCACGCACGCGCCCGCGCGCGCCGTTCGCCGGAAAAGTCCAGCTGATCAGCGGACCGAAACCCCAGCGCGCCGTGGGCGACGTGCCCAGGTCTTCCAAAATCCCGGTCAAACCCGCCGACGCGCCGATGCTGACCGTCGGATACAGCGCGCCGGTGGCCACGCCGATCCGCGCAGTGGAAGCCGCCAGTTGACGCTCGGCCTCGCGCACGTCCGGGCGGCGCTTGAGCAGCGCGGCGCCGTCGCCGACCGGAATCGGCTGGCGGATCTGCGGCAGCTTCTCGCAAGCCAGCACGGCCGGCGGCAGATCGGACGGCGCGCGGGCGAGCAGCGCCGCGAGCCGGTATTGCGCGATCTTACGGCGCGCCGTGTAGCGCGGAATGTCCGCGGCCAACGTATCGACCTGGGTCTGGCCGCGCGTCACTTCGGTTTGATTGCCACGGCCCGCGTCACGCAAACGGCGCGACACGTCCACGCGCTGTTTCTGCAATGCCAGCGACTGTTGCGCGATCCTGAGTTCCTCGGCCGCCGAGCATTGCTCGACGTAAGAGCGCACCACGTCCGCCACCACGCTGATCCGCGCGAGGTCGCCCGCGGCCTGCACGGATTCGGTGTCCGCCTGCGCCGCTTCCACGCCGCGCCGCAGCTTGCCGAACAGATCGATTTCATACGACACGCTGATGCCGATATCGCCTTCATTGACGACCGGCAGCTTCTCCGTGAGCAGATACTGCTCGGCCGATTCCTGCGCGCGTTCGACCAACGCGGACGTCTTGCCGGAAAAACCGCCCTGCGCCTGCGCGACGCCCAACGCCTCGCGCGAGCGCGCGAGATTCGCCGCCGCGACGCGCAAGTCGGTATTCGATTGCAGCGCTTCGTCGACGAGGCCGTTCAGCACCGGATCGTCGTACAGTTTCCACCAGACGGCCGGCACGTTCCGGCGCGAGGTCAGCGTGGCATCGGCGCCTTCGATCGGCGCATTGGCGAGCGGCGCGTTGACGAGCGCCTGTTTCGGCAGCGAGTAATTCGGGCCGACGTTCATGCAGCCGCTGAACGCGAGCGCTAGCGGCAACATGCGCAACGCAGGCAGCAGCGGCAGTAAGGGCAGGGCGCGCGACAGCTTCATTGCGAGGCGCCCGATATGACCGCGGCTGACGCAGGCCGCGCAGCCGGGGCCGCTGAACCCGCGGACGTAGCCAAAGCCGCCGACGCCCCCACCACGCCCGAAGCGCCCGAAGCCGGGTGCGTCTTGCCTGTCGGCGATAGTTCGCGTACCGAAACAGTCGCGGTGCGTCCGGCGATCATGCGGAAGTCGGCGGGAGTTTCGTCGAGCGCGACGCGCACTGGAATCCGCTGCGCGAGCCGCACCCAGCTGAACGCCGGGTTCACGTTCGGCAGCAGACTCGAGCTTTGCGTGCGGTCACGGTCCTCAATCGCGGCGACGATGCTTTGCACGTGGCCGCGCAGCACGTTCGGCTCGCCCATCACTTTGATATCGACCGGCTGGCCGATGTCGATGCCACGCAGTTTGGTTTCCTCGAAATAACCGTCCACACGGAACGAATGCATATCGACCACCGCGAGCACCGCACGCCCCGCCGCGACGAATTCGCCGGCGCGCGGCGCGCGGTCGTTCAGATAACCGTCGACGGGGCTCACGATCGTCGCGCGTTGCAGATTCAGCTTCGCCGTATCGATGGCGACGTTCGCATCGGCGATCGCGGCTTCGGCCTGCTCGACCCGCGAGCGGCTTTCCTCCGCGACTTCAGCGGCCACCAGGTTGCCGAGCTTGCGGTTACGCGCGTCCTCGCGGCGCGCCTGGTCGAGCGTGGCGCGGCGTTGCTGCGCGGTGGCTTGCGCCTGGCGCAGCGCGAGCGTGTAGCGGGCCTGGTCGATCACGAACAGCACCTGGCCTTGCTTGACCTGCTGGTTGTCCACCACCTCGACCGATGAGATCAGCCCCGAGATGTCCGGCGCCACCTGGATCACGTCGGCGCGCACGTGTCCGTCGCGGGTCCACGGCGCGAACATGTAATAGCCGACCAGTTTCCACAGCACGAGTGCCGCTACCACGACGACGATCAGGGTCAGCAGAATTTGACCGACGGAGAACCAGGTTTTTTTCACGTTGATTTCACGTTATGAGTCTGTGCGAAACAATGACGACAAGGCCCAGCACCAGCACATAGATGCCGAGATCGAAGATGGAGCGATGCCAGACGAAGCGGTAAAAGCCGACGCGAGCGAGCGCCGTGCGCAGCGCCAGGTTGATCAGGTAGGCGACCAACATCAGCACGAGCACGGCCGGCACGAACACGCCGAAAATATCGATTTCACCGATCATCGCGGGGATCGCGCTGGGCGCGCCGGCATTGGCGAGCCCTTGCGCGGTGACGCGCGCCACGGCCGCATCGATCGACGACATCAGACTCTCGGGCACCGGCTCCCGCTTGCGGCGGTCGATGCAGGTTTCGTAGTGCCGGCGCACGTCTTCGAGCACGTGGTCGATCGCAGCCGGCGCTTCGCCGCCGAGCTTGCGGGTCAGGCGGCGCAGATCGAGCGCGTTGAACGCAATGCGCAGGTCGCGAAAGCTTTCGATCGACGGATGGCGATGGTCATCCGTGGCGGCCAGGCGCGGGATCAACTGCATCAGGCGGTCGAGCATGCGCGCCGCGAGATTGCGCGGGTCTTCGATCGGCTGCGTCGACGCCGTGAGCGCCACATCGGCCCAGCTCGAACGCAACAGGCGTTCAGCCGCGAGTTCGGCGCCGAACGGGCGCGTCGCGCGGGTCCACAGATACGCATACAGCAGGCCGGCGAGGCCCGCGAGATTGCTGTTAATGAACACCAGAAAGTCGGCGTCGTAGGCGTCCTGAATACTGATGAAGGTGGCCGTGTTCACGGCGACCAGCATCGTCACCATGTTGAACGCCGGGCGTGGGATCAGCGTGCCGACGAGGATGAACGGCGCGGCGAACAGGATGACGAGCATCGGGAAATCGTGCACGTGCGGCAGCACGGCGAAGAGATACACGCCCGCCGCCGCCACGCTCACCGCGGTCGCCACGAAGAAGCGGAACACCATCGGCGCGGGCTCGTCGAGCGCGGCAAAGAAGCAGCAGGCCACCGCCGCCAGCGTTACCGCGCTGGCGCCGTCGGCCCAGCCGGAGCTGATCCACAAACTGCACGCGAGAATGACCGCTGCGGCGACCGAGCCGGTCGCGAACAGCATGATGCCGCGATCGTAGAAACGCTCCGTGCCGCCCAGCCGCCAATGGCGAAAGCGCGGGCGCCACGAGCCTTCTTCGCGCGTGATGATGATGCGCAGCGACCGGCAGTCCTGCCACACGTCGATCACCTGTTTCATCCGCCACAGCGCGTTCGAGAGCAGCGCGCCGTCCCAGTTCGCGAGCGCGGCCGGCGGCGGCTGCATGGCCGCGATGCGCTCGCGCAATGCGTTGGCCGCCGGGTCGGGGTGATAGCCGCTGCTCGCGGCCGGCAACGGTTCGTTGAACCACCTGATCACGTCGGCCAGCAGCGCTTCGAGACCTTCGGGCCACGTCTGGCGCCCGCTGTTGTACAGCGCGATCAGCGGATCGGCGAGCGAGGACATGATCGGCAGTATCAACTGCATGCGTCCGCGCAACTCATGCACGCGCGCCAGGATGTCCGGCCTCGTGTGATCGTACGCAAGCTGGCTCAGCAGCAATTCGAGGCCGTTGATGGTGGCCGCGAGCCGCTGCCTGGCGCCCGAGATCACCGAGCCGGCAATGCGGCCTGACAGCGTTTCCGTTGCATAGAACGCGGCGTCGCGAAACCACGCGTCGGTCCGCTCGATGATGGTGGGCGCGAGCCGGCTCGGAAACAGCGCGCTGCCCACAATACTTGCGCACACGATGCCGAGCGTGATCTCCTCGGTGCGGCTGATCGCGAGATCGAACACGCCGCCTGGATTGGTCACCGAAGGCAGCGCGATGATCGGCATCGTATAGGCCGCCAGCATGAACACGTAGCTGCGCGCAGTGCGGTCGGATACCGCGAGATACAGCATCGTGCCGGTCCATAGCGCGACGACCACGCTGAACAGATAGGGCGATTCGACGAAGGGCGGCACGAGGAACACCGCGGCCGACGCGCCGAGCGCGGTGCCGAGCGCACGATAGAGCGCCTTGGAGCGAGTCGCGCCGACGAACGGATTCGACACGATGTAGACGGTGGCCATCGCCCAATAGGGACGTGGCAATTCGAGCGCGAGACCGATGTAGAGCGCGATCATTGCCGCGGCGAAAGTCTTGACGGAGAACAGCCAGTCGCGGAGGGAGGGGTAGACCATAAACCGTTACGCCGGATCCCCGGCGTTGCGCGCCGCCGCCGCGGTTGCTTTGCCCTTGCTGGGCTTTTCCGCTTTGTTACCGGCTCGGGCGGATTGGCTGGCTTTGCGGGTTTTGCCCGCGGCCTGCGCGTGTTCACGCCTGGCGCGTGGCTTGGGCTGATCGCGTTGATCTCGATCGTCGCCTTGATCCGCACGCTCGGCGGCATCCGCCGTGAAAGCGGACAGCACGCGCAAGGTCGCTTCCAGATCGTTGCGCGACACGCCTTTTAACGCCTGTGCGCGCAGCGTGACCAGTTCTTCTTCCATTTGCGCCGTGACGGCGCGACCTTCGTCGGTAAGTACCACGGTTTTCGCGCGGCGGTCTTCGGGGTCCTCGTCGCGGCGCATCAGGCCCGCCGCGCACAACTGATCGAGCAGCCGCACGAGCGAAGGCCCTTCAATGCCGATGTGATCGGCCAGCGTGACCTGGCGCACCGCGGCGCCGAGCCGGCTGGCGGTCAAGAGCGGCGTGGCGCACGCTTCGGACACGTTGAAGGCCGCAAGCACGCCATGGCTCGTGCGCCGCCATTTTCTGGCAGCGACGATCAGGCTGCTGCTGACGATGCGGCGCAAGAGATCGAGATTCGACATGGCCGGTATTGTATTTGCAAACGATTCGTTAGCAAACTATTGAATTGGGAATTTTTGTGAAGATGCGTTTCGAAGGCGGGACCACGTGCGCCGTGATGCCTCGTCTGAGATCTTTCCGCTCAGGCGGCGAGGCCGAGCCGCACGGTACGCGCCAGATCATCGAGTTGAAAAGGCTTGCGCAGGATCGTGCAGCGCTTCACGGCAAGACCGGAAATATCCACGCCCGCATAGCCGGTTACGAGGATCACCGGCAAATCCTCGTGCATCTTGCGCGCCTCGGCGATCACGCGCTTGACGGTGGCGGCCATGGCGCGGATGCGCTATGGCGTTTGCACCGATTGAGCGGCTTGCGATTTTTCAGCCGGTACGGCGTGGCCGCAATTTGTGTGCTTATTCTTTGCGAACGCGTGCCATCACGAGTTGAATGAAGCGCGTCGCCGCGCTGTTGTGCAATGCCGCAGGATAGGCGAGATGGAGCGGCGCGCTCAGCTTCGACGGATTGGCCAGTGTGCAATACACAGTTCCCACCTGATCGTATCGTTGCATGGACGCCGGTACCAGCGTGACACCCAGGCCCGCCGCGACCAGATTGATGCCCGAGAGCATGCGCGGCACTTCACGCGCGATTCGGGGGACGAACCCGGCTTGCCGGCACGCCGCCAGAATATCGGCGTACATGCCGGGCGCCCCAGGGCGACGGACGAGAATGAAGTCCTCGTGCGCCAGTGCCTTCAACGACACTTGCGGCCGCTTCTTGCCCGCGCCCAGCAATAGTGGATGCCCGACCGGCAACACCACCACCATCGGTTCGTCGAGCAACAACTCGAAGGCCACGCCCTCGCGCGCGTCGACCGGCTTGCGTAGAAACGCAGCCTGAATCTGACCCGCCGCCAGGCGCTCGATAATTTCCGCCGCGTTGAGCTCGGCAAGCTCCACCGCCACCTCGGGACACACCGCGCGAAAGGCCCGGATCGCCTCCGTCGTGAACGGATGGAACGCAGCGGAACTCGTGAGGCCGATCGAGATCGTGCCCAACTCGCCGCGCGCGATCCGGCTCGCCTTGTCCACCGACTGCTGCAGATTCTGCAGCAACCGCTGCGCGTCTTCCGCGAAGGCCTGCCCCGCTGGCGTCAACGTCACGCCGCGCGGCATGCGAATGAAGAGTTCGAAGCCGATCTCTTCTTCCAGGGTTCGAATCTGCTGTGAGAGCGGCGGCTGTTGCATCGCCAGCCGTTCAGCCGCTCGGGTGAATTGGCCTTCCTCGGCGACCGCCAGAAAGTAACGCAGGTGGCGAAGCTCCATTGTGTTCGGTCTCCCTTGCAGCACGCGGCACGTCATGCGAACTGCCATATTCGATATATATGGGTGGTGTGTAAAACAGGTATTTTACATTTGTCACGGCCGACCCTAGGATCTCGTCCATCGCATCGATTGATGCCTGTGCCGCTCGAGGCAAGCAGGTTCGATGACGGCGCGACATACAACAAAATCGACAGGAGACGTCAGTGAAAAAACAATGTGCGGCAGCCACGCTGGCTATGGCGAGTTGCGCGGGCGCGCATGCTCAGGCATCGGTCACGTTGTACGGTCTGATCGACACCAACCTCGAATTCCTCAATCATGCGGGCGCCGGCGGCGGCTCGCTCGTGCGTGAGAATTCCGGTGGTTTGAGCAATTCCCGCTTCGGCTTTCGGGGCGCCGAAGATCTCGGCGGCGGCAATCAGGCGTTCTTCATTCTCGAAGCAGGATTCAACGGCAACGACGGCACCAACGCGAGCGACGGCGTGCTATTCAATCGCACCGCCGCAGTGGGGCTTTCGAATGCCTACGGCGCGTTGTCGGCGGGTTTGCAGTACACGGCGATGTACGACACGCTCATCAAATACGATCCGATGGTGTTCGGCCAGCAATACACGTGGATGCCCACCACCGGTTCCGCGGACAGTTTTTCGTTCAAGGCGCGCGTGAACAACTCGGTCAAGTATGTGGGCCGCTTCGGCGGTTTGACGGCGACAGCCGATTACAGCTTCGGCGGCTCGGCGGACTCGTTTCAAAGCAGCGCCGCGTACGGCGGCGCGCTCGACTACGATACCGGCAGTTTCGCCGCGGCGCTCGCGTACGACTACCGCAACGGCGCGATCAATTCCACCGGCATGTGGACCAAGTCGCGCAACTGGAGCGCGTCGGCGCGCGAGCGGATCGGCGACGCAACCATCATGGGCGGCTACGAGCATTACCTGTACAACCCGACCAAGGGCAAGACGGTGTCGTCGGCATTGTGGTTCGGAGGCGTGCGTTATCTGATCGCGCCGTTTTTCCGCATGACGGCCGCCGCGTACTACCAGAGCAACAAGGCGGAGAACGTGTCGAACTCGTTGATGGGCGTGCTGGGCGCGGACTATATTCTGTCGAAGCGAACCGATGTGTACGCAACCGTCGCTTACGCTGCGTCCACGCGCTATGCCGGCGAACAGTACACGCCGGTCGGCGTGACGAGCGATACTGCGTTCGGTCCGAATCAGACGGGCGTGACGCTCGGTATTCGCCATCGTTTCTGAGCGAACAGGCAAGCTTTTCAACGACGGATTCAACGATGCGCCGCGCTCAAGACACTGCACGGCGATCAGGAGCAAGCTGCATGACTTTCAAGCTTTCACGACGGCTCGCGATACGGTGTGCGACAGTGAGCGCGGCACTGCTGTCGATGCTCGCGTTACCGGCGTTCGCGGTGCATGCTTACGAGCCGCATCTGAAGCCGGTGGCGACGATCTCCGATACGCGCTTCTCGATCGACACGCCACAAGGGCAGGCCGAATTTCCGCTGTATCTCTCGAAGGACTGGAATGTCGCGCAGCCGCAAGTGACGCGCGCGGTGATCGTGATTCACGGCAAGCTGCGCAACGCGGACGTCTACTTCCGCACCGCGCAGCATGCACGCGACGCGGCCCACGCCGATCCCGACGCCACGCTCCTGATCGCGCCGCAATTCCTGGCCACGCTCGACACGCGCGTGCACGACGAACCCGCCGATCTGCTGCGCTGGACAGGCGACGCGTGGATGGGCGGCGAAGCGGCGCGGGCGCCGCTGCCGGTCGGTTCATACGAGGTGCTGGACGCCATCGTCACGCGCCTTGCCGATCGCAAGCTGTTTCCGAATCTGCGGCACGTGGTGTTTGCCGGGCACTCGGGTGGCGGCCAGGTGGTGCAGCGTTACGCCGTCGCGGCGCGCAATATCGCCGTGCTGACCGCCGAGGGCATCGACGTGCGCTATGTGGTGGCGAGTCCGTCCACCTATGCGTATTTCGATGCGCAACGGCCCAATGCGCAAGGTATCGCGGCGCCATTCGACACAGCTCGATGCCCCGACTTCAATCAATGGAAATACGGCATGGACAACCGGCCGCCCTATCTCGACGACCGTTCGCCCGCGCAGCTCGAAGCGACGTATGCGGCGCGGCGGATCGACTACCTGGTCGGCGGCGAGGATGACGATCCCCAGCAAAACGCGCTCGATAAAACCTGCGCGGCCGAAGCGCAGGGGCCGCAACGTGTCGCGCGCGCTGAGGCGTATTACCGCTACATGCAGTCGCGCCATCCGGATGGCATCAGGCAGCGCTTTCATATCGTGCCGGGCGTGGGCCACAACGGCGCGCGCATGCTGACGTCGGTCTGCGCGTTGGCGGCGATGTTCGACACCACGGGATGCGAGCAATGAGCGAGGCGATCTTGAATCAACGCGACGGTGCAACGTCCGGCATACAGTCTCCGAATGCATTGAGTCCGTCGATGGTGCGGCGCGCGATCTTCGCCTCGGTGCTCGGCAACGGCCTCGAATGGTTCGACTTCCTGATCTATGGCTACTTCGCGAAGATCATCGCGCAAGTGTTTTTTCCCGGCGGCAGCGGTTTCGTGTCGATCATGCTGACGCTCGCCACGTTCGCCGTCGGTTTCATCGTGCGGCCGATCGGCGGCATTCTGCTTGGCATCTACTCGGACCGGGCGGGGCGGCGCAAAGCGCTCTCGCTGCTGATCATGTCGATGGCCGCGAGCACGCTGTTGATGGGGCTCACGCCGGGCTACGCGCGCATTGGCATTGCCGCGCCGTTGCTGGTGGTGTTCGCGCGCTTGCTGCAAGGACTCTCGGTGGGCGGCCAGTTCGCGACCGCTTCGGCGATGCTGGTCGAGTATGCGCCGCCGCACAAGAAGATGTTCTATGGCAGTTTCAACATGTCGGCGCAGGCGTTCGCGTTGCTGCTGTCTTCCGGCGTCGGCTATCTGCTGACCACGCACCTCACGCATGAGCAACTGGTGGCGTGGGGCTGGCGCCTGCCGTTTCTGTTCGGCGTGTTGGCCGGACCGTTCGGCTTCTACATCCGGCATCGCGTGGCGGAGTCGCCGGAATTCGAACGCCTGCTCGATCGCAAGGAGAAGCCGCCACGCGTGACCATCCGCCAGTTCTTTCGTGACAACGGCGACGCGGCGATCTGCGCGATGGGCGTGATCATCGTCGGCGCGGCGACCAATTACGTGTGGCACTCGTATCTGTCGGTGTATGTGGAGCGGCAATTGCATCTGCCGCTGTCTACCGCGCTGCTCGGCGCGTTCGTTTCCGGCGTGCTGAATCTGTTTCTGTTTCCGTTGTCGGGCAAGCTCGCCGATCGTTACGGCGCATACCGCTTGTTCTATCCCATCGTGATCGCGTGGATGGTGTGCGTGTACCCGCTGTACCACTTCGTCGTGACGAACCCGACGCCGGGGCATCTCTTCATCGCGCAGATGATCGCGACGGTGTTTCTCGCCGCCATGTCCGGTTCGCATCCCGGCATGCTCGCGACGCTGTTTCCGGTGCGCAGCCGTTCGGCGGGCGTGGCGCTGTCGTACAACGTCGCGGTGACGCTGTTCGGCGGCATGGCGCCGCTCACCATCACCGGCTTGACGCGCGTAACCGGCAGCAGTCTGACGCCTGCGTTCTACCTGATTTTTGCCGGCTTCGTGTCGCTCGCGATGGTGTACTTCACGCGCGCCGGGCGCGAGCTGCGCGGCGCGGCCGCGAGGCCCTCCACTCATTAGATCAACCACGAGTTATTGCATGACCCAGCCTTTGATTGCAGATGACGAGCGCGCGCCGAATGAACGTCCGGTCGCGGTCGTCGCCAGCCGGCATCTGAATGTCGCGACGCATGCCGGTAGCGGTACGGTGCCGGTGTTCGCGAACGGCGACTGGCTCGCGCCGACACGCGATGTCGGGCGAGCAGTGATTCTGATTCATGGACGCCTGCGCAACGGGCACACGTATTTCGATCTGGCGCAGCGGGTATGCGCGCTTGTCGGCGGCAGTGCGGCCGACACGCTGCTGATCGTGCCGCAGTTTCTCGCGAGCGCCGATGTCGAGGCGCATGACTTGCCGCCGTCCACCTTGCATTGGAACTGGACGAGCTGGATGGGCGGTGAGAATGCTGAAGGTCCGGCGCCGATCAGTTCGTTCGACGTGCTCGACGCGATTTTGCACGCGCTCGCTTCGCGCGAGCAGTTTGGGTCGCTCACCGAGGTGGTGATCGCGGGGCACTCGGGCGGCGGACAGGTGGTGCAACGCTATGCCGTGGTGGCGCGCGGCGACGCGCCGCTCGCCGCGCGCGGCATTGCGTTGCGCTATGTGGTCGCGAATCCTTCGTCGTATGTGTATTTCGACGCGATGCGGCCGAGCGCGTCCGGCGAGTTTGCTGCGTTGGATGCGGCGGCATGTCCGTCGTTCAATCGCTGGAAGTATGGACTCGGGGAATTGCCTGCCTATGCGAGTGGCGAAGGCCGTAGCGTTTGCGCTGAAACATTCGAATCGCGCTACGTAGAGCGTAACGTCACGGTGCTGCTCGGCGGCGCGGATTGCGATCCGCGGCATCCGGCGCTCGATCGTTCATGTGCCGCGCGGGCGCAGGGGGCGCATCGGTTGGAGCGGGGGCTGGCCTACGCGCGTTATATGGCGTTGAGGCATCCTGAAGGACTGTCGACGCATCGCACGTTGGTGATCGATGGTGTCGGGCACGACGCGCAGGGAATTTTTGCATCGGCGCGGGGGCTGGCTGCGTTGTTCGGTGGTGCGGGCTGACTTATTCAGCACGCTTGGGTTCGGGGTATTTCGCAAGTGTAGGGAATTGGGCCGCGAAACGATTGGCCTCGGCGTTGCCCCGCTGCGCATTCTTCTGCTTGTTCTTGTGACTGCATCAGTTGGGCGCACTGGGTACGAACTCTGCTACCGTTTTGTAGCCACCCTTTGAAGGATTGCGCCGACATGAACAGGACCCGATTACTCGCCACTGCGCTTGCCGCTGCATCGCTAGGCGTCTTGCTGCCCGGCATCGCGAATGCCGACGATGCGCCTAGCCCGTGTACATCGCTCAAACGTATCGTGGCGGCTGCGCCAGGCGGCTTGGCCTCGCTGACGCCGGACGACGGCAGGGGCGTCGCGCAACCCTACGGCGACGATGCGCAATGCTCAGCGAGCCGCGGCAGCTACCAATGCATGTGGACGCCGCATCATGACGCCGGCTCGAGCGCGGACGCATTGCAAGCCGTCGCGGCGGACATTGCGTCGTGTCTGCCGGAAGCGACCCACGATCAGAATTCGCCGGGACGTCAGCACTTTTATTTAGGTGCACCGGGCAAGCGGACCGAAATCACGTTGGCGCCAGCGGGTTCGACCAAGCTGCGTCTGGTGGTGTCGGGCAAATGAGCGGCACGCGGGCCGATACGCCAATTTCAATCCGGCGGCCGGCGCCGCGTTGGTGTTGTTAGTGCGATGCGGGCCGCCATGTCCAGCCACGCTGTGAGCGCCGCAATTCGACCAGCGACAACGGGGCGATTTCAATGCGTGGAAACATGGCGGGCGGCGCTCCGAGAGCATGAACGAGCGCCGCCCGGATCACCGGCGCGTGCGTGACGGCGATCACGTTGCGCGAGGTTTGACGCGGGGCGCTTGTTGCGTCGCTCATTCCGCGCCTTGATGTGCCGCTTGTTCCTTCGCTTATTGCATCGTCTAGCGCATCGAGCCATTCCCCCATCCGCTCCACGAGTTGACTGAACGACTCGCCGCCGTGCGCCGCGAAGTCGGGATCGCGCGTCCACGCAGCGAGGTCTTGCGGCGCTTCATTGGCGAGATCGACGAGGCGGCGCCCATGCCACTTGCCGTAGTCGATATCCGCCAACGTTGTGTCGACCGTCGCGGCGAGACCCAGCGCCAACGCCGTATCGCGCGCGCAAACAGCCGGGCTGACGAAGACTGCCGCGTCGTCGTCAGGCATCGCGAGGCGCTTACGTGCGGCCTGGGCTTCGGCGAGGCCGCGCGCGTCGAGCGGGTCGTCGGCGGGGAAGCGGCCTGCACGCATGGCGGCGGTCGATGCATGGCTGATCAGTAACAGCCTGGTGTTCATTCAGCTGACTTCCATAGAGGCCACGTAAAAGCAGAACGCCTGCGTGTACGCGTTGCGCTACCGAGTGTCAAAGTTTAGCGCGTAGAATGGCGGGACAGCGAAGTACGGAAGCCGGTGAGAGCCCGGCGCGGTCGCGCCACTGTAATCGGCATCACGAGCCGAAAGCCAGACCTGAGCTTCGCACCTTTCCTCTGCAATCGACTATCGGGGCGCGCTACCCCAGGAGATGTCCATCATGACCGAAGCTGTTTTCGATCCCGCCACCCAGCCCGCCGCTCAACCCACGCCGATTCCGCTGCGCGAGTTGCTGCCTTGGGTCGTGTTCGGCGGTTTGCTGCTGTTGCTCGCGCTTTACTTCGTTGGGGCGGAACAGGGCGCCACGTCGCTGGTGCCCGGCATGTACGTGCATGAGTTCGTGCACGACGGCCGCCATCTGCTCGGCTTTCCCTGCCACTAACGGAGTCCGACATGGTTGGTAAATTGTTGTTACGCGGGATGCTCGCAGGCATCGCCGCGGGATTGCTCACGTTCGGCTTCGCCCGAGTGGTGGGTGAGCCGCAGGTCAATCAGGCGATTTCCTTCGAAGAAAAGGCCGGGGCCGAGGCTGAGGGCGGCGAGGCTCATGAGCATGAAGACCTCGTTAGCCGCGACACGCAGGCGGGCTTGGGGCTCTTGACCGGCGTGGTCACGTATGGCGCGGCGTTCGGCGGGCTGTTCTCGCTCGTGTTCGCCTACGCCTACGGACGGGTGGGCGCATTGAGCGCGCGCGCGTTGTCCGCATGGCTTGCGCTCGGCGCGTTCATTACGCTGGTGATCGTCCCGAACATCAAGTATCCGGCGAATCCGCCGGCGGTCGGCGACCCCGACACGATCGGAACGCGTACCGGCTTGTTCTTCCTGATGATCGCGATCTCGCTGACCGCGATGGTGTTTTCGCTGAAGGTGCGGCGCCGCGCGGTGATGAAACTCGGCGCGTGGAACGGCTCGATCGTGGGCGGCGCGGTGTTCGTCGCGATCATCGCCGCCGTGCAATTGTCGATGCCGGCGATCAACGAAGTGCCGGCGAGCTTCCCGGCCGTGCTGTTGTGGAAGTTCCGCGTCGCGGCGATCGGCATGCAGGTGATCATGTGGACGACGATCGGACTGCTGTTCGGCGCGCTGGTGGAGCGCAGCGGGTTGACGCGGGTGGACACGGGGCGTGCGGCGGTGAAGTCTGTTTGATACTTTCTGAAGTGAGGGAGCGCAATCGCCCACGTGGCTGCGCTCTCTCGCGCGCAATGTTCGAGAAGGTATTCGCGTCAAGGACTTGGGGCGGTTGTGGGGAGGTTGTCCACAGACTAGCGAACATAATCTGTGGATAAGTTGTCGGGGAAAGGCTGGCGACCTGGACGTATGAGGCTGAGCGGTCAGTTGGGGAGTGCCGGGGGGGCTGACGATGTCCCCATCATTCCCCGAGCCCCACGGTCCTCGCAGCAACCCACCTGGACGGATTCCTCTTGATCTGGATGCCCCGGTCGCGGCTCCCGGCTTCGACTTACTGCATGACGCAGGACGAATCGAACGCGCAGTTCATATCGTTCAACCGGCCTTCAATCAATTTTTCTGAATATCACTCGTTCGACTGGGTGGTGGCCTCCTGCATTCTGCAACTCCTGTCGTTGTCGTCGTGATCCGGTGATGCCCGACACGCGCATACGTAGTTTCCTATGCATTACGTCGGCGCTTGCAAACCATTGCTTGTGTTAATGCGAGGGCGATTGCATGAAACGTTACAGATGGTGAAGGGATGCTTGTAAACCCGGGTGAAGGCCTTGTAATTACCCACTATTTTCGCGAATCCTGGTAACCTGGAGTGCGTCACGACGAGCGTGCGAGAAGAATGGCCGGGAAACGACAGGTAGAAGATCGGGCGTGGTTTGAGCGGGAACGTGAAGGAAGTG
>WNGR01000627.1_pt1 | contig 105737 bp, 96 predicted proteins | sample 5407581 | NCBI WGS metagenome assembly WNGR01 (sample SAMN13153383, study PRJNA577476) | soil metagenome | isolation source: 80 cm soil or saprolite under Garry oak tree replicate 2 | place: USA:California | collected 2016-06-15
CGGGTACTGGAAGGAGTTAGCGTCATTCAGCGCGCCATAGCCCCAGACGGTTGTCTTGGGCATTACATCGGGAAGGATCTGCTGCTGGAACTGGCGGGCGGCGATCTGGTAATAATCGATGCTGCCTCCGATGGTTCCGGATTTGGGCATCGCCGGTGGGATGGACAAACTGTTCTTGTATTTCGGGATAGTAGTGGGATCGAGCGTCCCACCTGGTACAAAAGCGAAGCTGTCGGCGGCGCCCAGTGTCGCGAGCAGAGCGCCCAGGATAATGCTTTTTCTTTTCATGATTTTCCCCTCCTGCGTTTAGTTTAAAAATCGCTTTCTTTTCTCTACCAATTGAACTCCTCTTGCCTGTCACCTCCTTTCGTCCTGACCTGCGCCTGGCGGCTGTAATATTCAAATTCGATGCATGGATGGCTGTAAAAACATGAAAATTCGCCGCATACATTGCGCATCGTTTTCCTCCGTGAACAGTGAACAAATTCAAATCTGTGCGCGCATCCAAGAATAGCAGGCAACATATGGATAACTTGGTCGGTATTGCTTTTTATCCGGTTAATTTTGCTCTTTTAAAAACAGGGATTTTACGACGGTTTGAGCGGAGTACCCGATGTTGAAATTCACCGGGAGATACTGCGGCGGTGCGGGGGGTCACCATAATGTCCGGTGAGCTGCGTTGATCCTGGTGAAGCGAACATCTATTCCGGGCTTGCGGCGGATGGAGAAGGAGTTCATCGCTTTATTGCGGGGATTGCTCCATTGAGGTCATTGCTGCGGTTCCGCATGATTTCTGATACCCTTTGGGAGTGAGGCCGGTAATCTTCCTGAATTGCCGGTTGAAGTTGCTCAGGTCATTGAACCCGGCCTTGAGTGCAACGGTGGAGACGGGAATGTTTTTACGGAGGAGGGCCTTCGCCCTATCGATTCTCATGAGCGTCAGGAAGTTCATCGGGCTCATCCCGACCGCCTTCTTGAAGACCCGGCAGAAATGGAACCTGCTGACACCCGCCTCGCTTGCGAGTTGCTCGCTCGTGAGCGGTTCGGCAAGATGCTTGTCGATGTAGATGGCCACCCGCAGCAGGTTTGTCGGAATATTGATGCCAGCAGGAAAAAACCGCTCCGGGACGCCGGCCGGTCTGGCGGTTTCAGGGGTAATTGGTGGAGTCCTCTTCTCCCCTCCGGTTGTCCTGATTTTCTGCAGCTTTTCGATTGTCGTCTTCAGCCCGAACAGATCGACCGGTTTTTTGAAGTAATCACGCGCACCCAGACGGAAAGCCGTGACTGCCGTATCCTCCGTGCCGGAGTCGGTGATGAGGATCACCATGATGTCCGGACGGGCCGCCTTGATTTCGTACAGCAGGCGCAACCCCCTGTTTTCGTCGAAGCCGCAGTCGATGATGAGGATACCGGGGTTTCCCTGCCGGATGGAGTGGGTAGGAGCGTCGAGAGGATGAAATTCCACCTGCTGCTCCCAGAGGGGTAAGGCGCGGTAGTATTCGAAGTTTTCCCGTTCAGAGATGATAAAAATGCTTTTATTATCCATGGTAAGAGCCTCGGCCAGCCTTTACATTATCCAGGCCAAAAACGCTGACTTAAATATCATTAATAATTACGATGGCTTACATCTCTTAGCCGCGAAGGGGGGGGATGCAAGAATTTTATCCTGAATATTTATGAAAAACCAGCGGAGCCCTTGAAGATTGGGCGAATAGGGACGAGAATAAATACTATTAGTCTGACAACCTTTGAGCACCGGGGGAGCAGTAACCGACGTGCATGGTGCCAGCGTAAAGCAATTTCAGGTGCCTTGCTGCCCGGTTTATTCTCGCGGATACAGCAAAGGCGGCCGATTGGCCGCCTTTGAATATAGTTGATGGAAAAGAGGTTCTCTCTACCGGCACGGCCGGCTCAGGGAATCACAACATACGATCCGCTGCCCGTAGTATCGGCCTCGACAGTTTGAATACTCCCTGCAAACGTCAGGCGGGCCTTGGTGCCGTTGCTGCCGGAAAACAGGAGCTGTCCGGCGGTCGGAGTGCCGTCGATGGCTGATACCGTCAGCGGCGTAATCGTGCTGATGACGACAAAGCCGTAGGCCGGATGGTAGTACTTGCCGCTCACGGACAGAGCAGAGCCGGTCAGCGACAGGGTGTAGCCACTTAACCAGTAGTTGCGGCCTGAGACGTTGTCGGCAAGCATGATGGTAATGGCCACATTCTTCGTCGTCCCGCTGGTACTGGAAGTCACGCTGCCGGACATCGTATAGGAAGCAGTTCCCTTGATGGCGGACAAATTATGAAAGATCATATTCATACCGGAAAAAGTGCCGCTTGTACTATTGAAGGAACCGGAAAACTCCAAAGAGCCGGTCATGGCGGCTGAGGTGCTGGTATCCTTGTATTGGGAGAACGAGAAGGAACCGGAAAATGTACCTGTAATCGGATCAACGGTGATGGAGTAGCTGCCGGTTCCGCTGTAACCGGGGATGGTATTCTGAACGGTGACGGCAGCGGCAACGGCTTTTGCCGAGGATTTAGGTGCTGTAACGGCAGCCGCGATACTCGTTTCCATGGCAGCTGCTGTTTCCTGAACCACGGCAAGCTGACCATCGCTGATGATGGCCATTTTGCCGATGCCGGACAACTCGGATGCCAGTTGGTTGCCGGAATAGGCATCAGCCGATAAAGCCTTGGCATTTGATGAAGACACGGTCGCCTGAGTCGTCACACCGGAGTAGGAAACATCAGCCGGGGTGGAGCTGCTGCCGCCGCCACCGCCGCCGCAACCGGACAACATCGTTAAAACAGCCGGGATTAAAAACATTCTTTTGTACATGATTCCTCCGTTTTTTTTATTTTGAAGATCCTGGTTCTAGCGGCCCTTTTTTGCCCTAATCAGACATTGCAGTGGCGAAGTCAAACTTACAAATAGTGGCGTGGTCAATGGGTAAATGTGAAGCATCTCACCACGCTTTTTATTGTCCCTTACGTCTAATTGTTGCTCCCTCTGCTGCTTACCGGTTTCATAGATATTTCCCGTATGTTCACTGATTGGTTCGCACATCTACTTCAAACAACACAGCCTTCTCGTATGTTACAGGTTATTTACCAACCGCTTTATGCCATCCTTCAGCATAGGTACGTTCCAGTTTAAAAGGTAGCCAAGACGGCACCCTTTCATTTTCAAATAGGTAAGAAGTTGCGCATCATGTATTGGCAGTAGTCGCTCAACCGTCTTGTTTTCAATAATTATCAGATCTTCAACCAGCATATCAATGCGGTAACCAGCATCGATCCTGACAGTTTCGTATTTTACTGGAAGCGCAAGTTCACATTCGACACGCAACCAATCATTCCCAGTTCATAGTCCAAACATTTCTGGTATGCGGATTCAAGTAATCCCGGCCCCAGTGCCCGATGCACCTTTATTGCCGCTCCAATTACAGTATTGCCTATCTCTTCAATATCCATGATTTTATCCTGTCCTTGAAAAACATTTGAACCGCTAAGCCGCGAAGAACACTAAGAAAGCCTGTAAGATGATACTGAAACCCGTCTCAGCCTGAAAGTGACTACAAAACGTTTGTTACTCATTTCTGGTTTCTTCGTGAACTTTGCGTCTTTGCGGTAAGGAACTGCTTTTTCCCCTTCAAAGCCTATCCAACCATTGCTTGCGCCGGACATCCGATTCATCCGAGTTACAAATCAGTCTTGTCCAGGCTCTCCAGTGCAGCCTTCACCTTTGCCAGATATTCCTCGCTAACCTGCGTTTGTGCCCTACTGCCAGCCTTTTTCTGGGCAAGCTTTTCAACAATCTTACTGATGCTGCTTGTCTGCACAGCCGTACCTTTGGCATCGTAACTGGTGGAACGGGCATGTACCGACGTAACAGAGTTTTTCATCTTAAAGACGGAGAAGGCTTCATTCAGCATCCTTTTCAGATTATCAAAAGGAACCTCGAAGAATCGGGCTATCCTGGCCGTCACCTCGGGCGGAATCTGTTCAGGTGCCACGTCGTTATTCTCGATTTTAACAAGCTCTGCGAGTTCGATTCCAACCGTATTGCAGACCACGTCCGGAAGAAGCTTGGTGGCACTGATCACTTCCCGAATGTATTCACCGAAAGAGATATATTGCTCCAACAGTGGTGCATTGGCCTTGCTTATGGCCACGACCCGCTCGCTCTCCAGAAGGTTCACACCGGCGGAAGGCACTTTTTCGATGAGATTATGCACCAACAGGTTCATCGACGGCGTAATCTCCACCTCTCCCCGCTCCCACCGGCCATAGGTATTGCGCCCGACGTGCAACAGGTCGCAGATCTCTTCCAGCTTCATGTCCAGCACGCGCCGCAGGGTTTTCAGCTGTTCGGGTGCAAGCAGCGGTTTCAGCCCGAATTCAAGAGCGATCCGCTTCTTGTCGATATCCAGACTCTGGGCATGGGTAAAGGTTATTTCGCCGCAGGTCGGACAGGTCTCACAGTCGAGGTCGCGCAGAACGTGGCTCTCACCATTGACGGTGACCGTTAATTCGGTCTTGGCGGTCTTGTATTCGGCTTCAAAACAGTTTGTGCAGATCACTGTCATAGTCCTCTCTATTTGTTCTCGAAAGAGGTCAGTTTCCAGCAGATAAATTCATTCGTCTGCGGATGGTAGTTGCTGCAAACCTTGCAGTACACTTCAGTTCCCCTGATGCTTGTTCCACGTATTACATAGTGGGTGTTGTTCGTATTGCTCGCCTTTTCACTCGTCGCCGGCATGGCTTTTTCAATCGTATCTGCCTCCATGATCACCTTTTCAACATCGGCCTCATGAAGTTTTGCCCGATCCATATCCTGCATACAATCAAGGGTTTTACGAACCTTGCCGGCGATGTACGCCGCCTGAATTGTGCGTAGAACAAAGTCATCTAAATCGGTCCCGATTGGTGTCATATTTTCTCCAAGAACTATAAACACCAATTGGTATAATTACAAATATACCAATTGGTGTTTGAATGTCAATAAATATTATATTTTCTGCAACTCAGAGCAGTTCTGTGTGTCACATCCCCTCTCCCCTTCTCACCGTCCAGAAATCATCCGACAGATTCCGGTCAATCACATAGGCGTACGGCATGGTAAAGTATCCCTTCTGCCCCCAGTCGCTCCCCCAGGAGTTGCGGACGATGATCCGCTTGGCTCTGTCGTCGTACCCTACCGCCAGCACCGCGTGCCCCCCACACATCTTCTCCCCTCTGGCAGGCATCTCCAGCACCCCCGTTTTCGCCACCTTCTGCGACTCGAAGCCGTCGTAGACCGAGAAGCCGAATACAAATGGGAAACCGTCGGCCAGGCAGGCGCGCATCTCGTCGAGGCTGTTCAGGCGGGCATAGGAGAGGATCTGGTACTTGAGGGCTTCCGTGTAGCTCTTCCTGGTCGGCCTGACGGCAAACCTGGCGATGTCGTAGGGCCAGCTTTTCTCCGGGCAGGCACCCTGCTTGACGAGGGTCTTGATGCCGTCGCGGATCATCGCCCCGGAATCGGTCGCTGCCGTGCCCTCGATGACCCGCTCGTTGTAATAGATGAACAGCCGGCTGAAATCGGCGAACGGCACCTTGTCCTTCAGCACCAGGAACTCCAGCGCCCCGGCAAGTGCATTGGCCGTGCAGCTCCCCAGATCCTGCTGGTCCTCCACCTTCGAGCAGCCGGGCCGCAGATCGACCTTCGAGGGGAGCCTGGCCGGGATCTTCCTGACGGCGCCGTAAAGATGGTCCCGGTAGTCAGGGATGTCGGGGAGCCAGCCGTAGACGGCTTCACGGATTGCGGGAGCGGCCGGAGCGACCTTCGGTGCTGCTGATTTTGCTGTCGGCATGGTTATTTTCCTTTCCGCATTCAATGGTTATTGCAAATGTAATTCTTTGCACACCGACCTCCTCGACATATTTCCCTACATCAACTCCACCCCCAGCGCCTCGGCCGTCTGCGGCCCCACCTCTCCATCCGCAACGAGCCCCCTGTTCCTCTGGAAAACCGTGACCGCCGCTGCCGTATGCGGGCCATACCTGCCATCGAGCGCCCCCGGATTAAGCCTCCTTCGGACCAGCGCCTTCTGAATCGCCAGAACCGTGGCGCTCTCCATGAGCGGCGTCGTCAGACGGTAGATCAGGCCGGGCTTGACCACTACCGGAGCTTGATTGGCCGGGGTATACGTGATCCAGGGGATGAGAATACCGACATCCCATCGCCGCTTGTCGAGTGTGTCGGCAATGACGCCGCGTGCCGTGGAATGGGCTTCGATGGTGCCTCCTTTCCCGTCGGAGATGACAATATGGCCGCATTTCGTGCCCGGATTCCGGAGGACCAGCGCCCCCGGAGTCGCAGCAGCCTGGGTCATGGGAATTACGGCGCCGAGCTGGCCGGCATCCCGCCCCCAATAGCCGGTATAGGCATCAGCACGGGCTGGCGAACCGGAGTCGTCATTGCAGCCATAGAGCTTTTGTGAAACCTGGTAGACACACCACGAAGCAAACTCGGCGCAGTCCCACGGCCCTTTCCATGTCGGATTGTCCTTGGGGACCGGCGCCCCGAAGATGTACTTTTCGCCGATGTGCCGCCTTGCCGCTTCGACAATGTCATTACCTGTCGGCATACTTGTTCCTCCCTCCCTGGGTCGATTGATTCAACTTCGCGGTTGCTGAACTTTTACTGTGAGCATCAAGCCGGAAACCTCTTCATCTCATCAGTACGAATTTATAAAAAAGCGAAAATGCAAAAACCATCGCCATCGCCAAATTGAACATTTTCGCCAGAATCAGCTGCGCTTCCGCATATCCGCCGGCCAACAGGCCGCCCGTAATCCAGCCGGTCCGGATTGCTTCGAGACCTGCCGGAATGACGAACCGGATAACAATATTGATAAGGATGCAGACAATCGGGATTACCCACCACGGAGCCATTAACAAATCCTCTGCCATCGACGTTCTTTGGTGCTTCATTATCACTTTCTCCTTTAACCGAAGGCATTTCCATAGACTTTCTCCAGGGTACCGTTCATGGACACGAGTTGCCGGGACTACCGCTATCGGTTACCCTTCCAAAATCACCGTCGAATTATCGTAAATTTCCTGCGGAAAAATGATGGTATCGCACCACTTGCCTGCTATTCCGGATGTTCCCATATTGAGATCAATCCCCATCTTCCTTCAGCTCCCGGCCCCGCTGCCTTCCTCATGCCTCTCTCCCAGCACTTTGCGCACCTTGAGCAGGAGCTTCTTGGGATTGAGCGGCTTCGCGACAAAATCGAGGCTTTGATCTAGCAAACCCCGCTTATGGATGATGTCACGGGTATAACCACTGATGAAGATCGCCTTGATGTCGGGATTTATCTTCTTCATCTCGTCAAAAACATCTTTCCCGTTCATCTTCGGCATGATGATGTCCAGAATCACCAGATCTATCATTTCCCTGTTCTCCCGGAACCGGTCAAGCGCTTCGTTCCCATCCACGGCCGTGATGACCCTGTAACCGAACATGCCGAGGAACTTTTCCGCCAGTATCCGCATCGAGGCATCGTCATCGACCACGAGGATCGTTTCCGTCCCCCCTTCGAGAAGCTCTTCCGTACCGGTTTCCCTTTCCGTCCCCGCCGATCGTGTCCGAGGGAGGTAGATTTTAAAGGTCGTCCCGTTGCCCGGTTCGCTATAGACGTTGATGAAGCCGTTATGCTGCTTGACGATCCCATAGACTATGGACAGCCCCAGGCCGGTTCCCTTCCCCACCTCCTTGGTGGTGAAAAACGGCTCAAAGACCCTCTTGCGCATGGTTTCGTCCATACCCTCTCCGGTATCGGAAAGAGAAATCACGGCATAGCAGCCGGGTTCGCCGAAACCATGCGCCTTGACATAATCCGCATCCATTTCTACCGTGCCGGTCTCAAAAGCGAGCAGGCCTCCATGCGGCATGGCATCCCGGGCATTGGCCGCCAGGTTCATCAGGACCTGTTCGATTTGCCCGCTGTCGGCATTGACGGTCAATTCTTCCAGGCCTACCAATATCCTGAGATCGATATCCGCTCCGATGATGTGCTTCAGAAATTTTTCGATCTTTTTGATGATCAGGTTCAAATCGACCGGTTGCGGATTGATGATCTGTTTTCTGCTGAAGGCGAGCAGGCTGCCGGTCAGATCGACGGCCCTGTCGGCAGCAGAAAGCACCTGGACCAGATTCTCTCTCTGGGGGTCGTCCCTGGTCATGTCCATCTCTACCAGGGTGCTGAAACCGATGATGGCTGTAAGGATATTATTGAAATCATGAGCCACGCCCCCTGCCAGCTGGCCTACGGCCTCCATCTTCTGGGCCTGGAAGAGTTGGTTTTCCAATGTCTTGCGTTCGGTAATATCCCGGTAATTGCAGACGCAGCCGTAAAGCTTCCCTTCCGGATCATGGAGGGGAGAACCGGAAATGAAGAAATGGCCGCCAAGGCGGGGTTCGTAGATTTCCGCCAGATTGGGAACGCCCTCGGCCAGGATTTGCGCGTAAGGACAATATGAAGGAGGCTCGTCAACGCCATGAACACTCATGTAACAGATCATGCCGATAATTTCGTCCGGCGCTACCCCAAGCTTATCCGCCATGGCCCTGTTGACCCTCGTAATCTGGTAACCGGCATCCACGATCATGATCGGATCAACGATGGCGTCAAAGGCCCTCTCCCATTTCCCGTTCACCTTCCGGATCTCCTCCTCGGCCCGGTTTCGCTCGGTGATATCGGTAACGATGCCGTCGCGGGCGCTGAGGATGCCCTGCCGGTTATAGCGCGGCGCTGGTCTGTTCCGTATCCAGCAGGTCCGCCCATCCTCCAATTCCTTGAGATGCATGTTGGGCAGGATGTACTGGTCATCGGGGGGAGTGACGACACCCGGAGATGCCGCCGCCGGCGTGGACGGCGGTCCGTCCAGCTCCCTGCGCGAGGGGATTTTCAGGCGATCGCCCACTTGCAACAGGTCCGGGTTGCCGATACCGTTGTATTTGGCGAGCTTCAGGGCATGTTCGGCGCTACCGAAATACTTTTCAGCGATCTTCGACAGGGTGTCAGGAATCAACAAAGGGCCCAACATTCAAAGCCGCCGTTGCACAAAACGACTGCTCGACCAGCGAATTGAATAAGACCGGCTTTCAGCGCATCTGTTATACAGAAATTGTGCCCGTATTTTTAATGTTGTAATACTGGCTTAATATCAGCATGTTACGCTATTTTTGGGTGCACAATATTGATCAGCGCAATGAAGCCGGAATGACCAGTTTCTGTTCACTGCCAGATAACTACCTGATTGTTTTGACTTTTGTCTTTTGTTCAAAACTGGACAGAACCTGCTAACCACCTGATAATATATGCTTATAGGAAATGTTCAAAATTGGACAGCTGTGAAGCGCCGGTATGTGCGGGCTCAAACCTGCATCACTATTGATGTGTTTTGGGATTTGACAGACAACAGATGATTGAGGAATGGAGATTTAAAGAGGGAAGAGTTAAAGCTTTTTTATGGGGCAAACCCCCAAATACTCCAACTAATAAATGGCATAAATATCAACAAAACAAAGATAAAACTTAATGTTGCTACTAAAATTAATATACTTATCAGCACTAAAACATATTTTTTATGGTATGATCCACTATAAGCTAAATATATACATAAAGAAGCAATAGATGCTATAAAGTATACAAACATTAAGCTAATAAATGTCTTAACATCGACATTAATTATATTAACGCTAAATATTTTAACAATAGTATTATTTTGAAGCAATAATATTGTTATAATCAAAGATGCTAACAATATGTATTTGATATGTTTATTAAGTTTATCAATTATATTTGTTTGCATAAATTATTTACTGGTCCTGATAGTAAAGTTGGACTTTGCATCGATTCTAAAAGCTTCCGATTGGTTTTCTGTGCCTGGTTTTGGTGGTACAGGCCAATTTATTGGGTTACGACTTAACCTGCTTAAACAATTTAATAGGTCAAAATCACAACTTTTTTTCAGTTCATTATTATTACCACAGTACCGACTATCAATAAAACCGTAGCAATGATCATGGTTCATATAACAAATATATGTACTGTCTGTGGGTGGCGAGGAGTCGGCCCCGAGGGCTACTTCTATGATTACCTTATCTGATAGCTCCCATTCTTTGTGTCCCATGACATACGAATCAACTCATTATTACTGCCTTCCAGTTTTGTAGGCTTGTGTCCACCGACCTTATAGATACTACTTTTGCTATTAGCCCAAATTCTATCGTCACCACTTTCTTGAAAGTCTGATGGTGTTTTACCTTCAATAAATATTTGCCAAACATCGACACTTAATTGGTGTCTAGCCAAATTCTTTGAAAAGCATACCGTAAGCCCGTCATCGCGATAAATGCAGTCTGAATGTGACCGTGAATGAAGCCAAGCCGTTGCTTCATTAATAGTGTCAAAATGCTGTTGTCCTTCTTCTAGAACACCTCGTTTAATCCCGTTATGTCCTATCCAATGAAAGCCAGGACCAGGGTAATATAGCCCGAAACTGCCGTACCACCTTTCTGTTCTTGACCACATAACTACAGACCTTGTTGCGCCATCCCAAGAATAATTTCTCTTCAACCCTTTACCTGATCTTATCGTAATTTTTCCACCAGACGTTGTTGCCTCAATCATTGAATCTGGTGGCATAACAATTTCATTATTTGCAGGAATCTGTGGATCACCTTTTCTTATATTATTAACAAGCTCTATCAGACCACGTCCGGTATCAGTGAAAATGAGAAAGTATACTGATAGAACCAATACCACATTTATAATAATTATTTTTTTCATGCACTACTCTCCCAAAATACCGCCACACGAACAGGGATTTGGCTCAATTCTATTACCTGGGCGTCTCATTGCAGCGCTAACTAAATTTCCATCTAAACCTCCTGCCGTTAGGGCCGCATCGTCGAGAGATGCGTCACAAACTAGAAAGCATTGCCCTCTAGAATTTTTATCGCAAGGATAGGAATTCCGACAATTATAATAGCATTTATCATGTACTTCACATGCTCTATCTAATGGGTCTAAAGGGCCAGAAAAATAACCCAGGACATCGTGATTTGGGGAATATTCTTCTTCTCGTCCACCTGTCCAATTTCCACCACACCATTTCCCATGAATTGAACCTGTAAACGGCCAGATCAAACCGGATGGATCAGTCCTGTTTACAGGATTATTTTGAACATATCCATACAGCACAACATCTCCGCCACCAAAACCAATCGGATCTTTGTTGATGAACCTCCCATCCATCGGATCATAGTATCTTGCACGGTAGTAGTAGAGCCCCGCCTCCTTATCCCACTCCCTTCCCGTATAGGTAAACGGTTGCTTGATCCTGTTCTTCTGGTCCTTGAGATTCCCGAAAGAGTCATATTCGTAGTTCTGAACAACCTTCCCTGATTGATCGGTGAGCGCGATTATAGAGCCTAACCCGTCGGCATGGTAGTAATATTTATCCTTGCCGGACGTGACCACCAGCGGCTCATCTATGTTCGGGCCGTGGATGTAACGGTTGCCGATTGCACCGAATTCATCATAGTCAAACAGGATCGCCTGATTGTCGTAGAAGTACTTTGTTGTGGCGGTTATTCCGCCTTCCGTGACCTTCTTCTCGATCCGCCTGCCAAAGGGATCGTAGGCGTATTCCGAGGTTGTGGAGGGTGTTGCTGCATTTATCAGCCGATTCTCGAAGTCCCATGTGTAAGTCGTGGTTTCCGTGGTGGTGGTTTTCTGCACCAGGTTGCCGTTCTTGTCGTAGCTGTAGATCGTGCCGTTTTCACTAATTAACTGATTTGCCGGTCCATAAGTGTAGTTGCGGTTGTTGGCAGAGGTGAGGCGGTTGCCGACCGGGTCGTAACTGAAGTAATCCTTCTGCTGTTGGACGGCGTTTGCAATTCCCTTGGTTGCTGTGGTGTTAGTGCTGTAGCCCGGCGTGTTGGTCAAAGCCTGGGTCAGGCGGTAGATGGCGTCGTATCTGTAGCTGTTGGTCAGGTCCTGGGTGGTGTTCTTCTCCCGGTTGCCGATCTTGTCCAGAGTGTAGCTGTTGCTGCTGATTACGTTTCCGGCTGAGTTTTTGCGCAATAGGTTCGTAAGTCTTCCCTGTTTGTCGTAGCCGTACGTTGCCGTGTCGCCGTTGGGATAGCTGAGGCTGCTTCTTTGTCCTTTGCTGTCGTATCCGAAGGTGAAGGTGCCGCCGTTGATGATCGAGGTCAGACGGTTGGCCTTGTCGTAGGTGTAGGTAAGCGATTTGCCTTCCGGCGAAATCATCCTGGTCTTGTTGCCGAGGAGGTCGTATTCGTAGCTGATGACCTTGCCGTTGGAGTCGGTCGATGAAAGCATCCTTCCTGCGGCATCATAGGTGAAGGTGTAGGCAATATTCTTGTTGGCGGCGGTGAGGAGGTTCCCTTTCGCATCGTAGGTGAAGGTTTCCTCCGTGCCGTCGGGATAGCTCTTTTTCAACAACCTGCCGTTGGCGTCGTAGCTGTAATTGATCGTGTTGCCGTTTGCGTCGGTCTTCGATACCGGATTATTCCGGGCGTCGTAGTCATAAGCAGTGCTGTTGCCGAGCGGATCTGCCTCTTTCACCGAACGGCCAAGCTGGTCGTAAAGGTAGCTCGTGACATTGCCATTGGCATCGGTGAGCGCGGTCAGCTTCTCCCCATTGCCGCCCCCGCAACTCGGGCAGCTGCTGCCGCCGTAGGCATAGCTGGTGACGCTGCCGAGGGCGTCGATGGTCTTGATAAGCTGGTTGCGTGAGTTGTACTCGAAGCGGGTTGTGTTGCCGTTGGCATCGGTCTCTAAGAGCTTGTTGCCGTTGGCATCGTAGCTGTATAGCGTTGTATTCCCTTGCGGGTCGATCGTCTTGATCAGCCGGTTCCTGACATCATAAACGAACTGCGTAACCGCACCCTTCGCATCGGTGATTGAGGTCACGTTTCCCGCCGCATCATAGACGTAGCTTGTAGCAGCGCCAACCGGGTCGATCATTGAAGTCAGATTCCCCTTCACATCGTAGGTGAAGATTGTCGTCTGTCCGGCAGCGTTGGTCACCTTGGCGATGTTGCCCTTCGTGTCGTAGGCGTACGTGGTGGTCGCGCCCGTCGGGTCGGCCAAGGAGGTCATGTTCCCTTTGGCGTCGTAGGCGTATGTAGTTGTCCCGCCCTGCGGATCGGTGATGCTCGTCACCTGGCCGAAGGCGTTGTAGCTATAGCTGGTTGTCTGCCCCAAGGCATCGGTGCTGGCGAGAATGTTGCCGCTGGCATCATAAGTGGATGTTGTGACCGTGCCATCCGGACCGGTGGTGGATATGCGGTTGCCATTGGAGTCGTAGCCGTAGGATGTTGTCCCTCCCTGCGGGTCGGTCTTGCCGAGCAGATATCCCTTCTGGGTGTCGTAGTTGTACTGCCACACCCCGCCATCTTTTTCGGTGAATGCGGTCAATTTAACCGTCTCTGTTGTCTGGGGATAGGTTATGCTTCTGGTCCGCCCCTCGGGATCGCTGGAGGAGATGGCCCGGTGCTTGTCGTCGTAGCCGTAGCTGGTGACGTTCCCCAGCGGGTCGGTCTTGGTGAGCATGTAAGCGTTGGCGTCGTAGGTGTATTTCCATACACCGCCGTCAGGTTGAGTAACAGAGGAAGGGCTGTTGCCGGCCACGGTAAATGAATATGCATTACCTGAGGGATCGGTGATCGAGGTCAGATGATTGGCAACGTCGTAGGCAAAACTGACAACCCGCCCCGACGGATCGGTGACAGTGGCAAGATTGCCGCTGCTGTAAGCAAATATAGTGATGTTGCCGTTGCGGTCGGTAATGGTAGCAACCTTACCGTTGGCAAAGGTATACACCTGCCCATCTTTGTGGGTGAGAGTGAAGGTTCCGTCCGTATTTTTGACAAGAGTAGAGCTGTTGCCGGTTCGTCCCGTGTACACGCCATTTACAAGCGTGTAGTACTTATGCCGCCAGTTACCCTCGCTGATCAGCACCGAACCGTTACTGTTTTCCTTGCTTGACAGATCATAATTGTGACTCCAGCCACGCCCCAGAGATCCTTTCACAGGATCGAGACTGTTGTAGTACAGACTTAATGCAGCAGGTGAAGCCCCGCCGCGAGAAGAGAACAGTTCTTGAGAATGGGAGAGATTGCCGCTTGCCATGTGGGCAGAAGAACCAAATTGGACATAGAGTCCGCATTGGTCGTCCTCGGCTTTGGTAACAGTGAACTTTACTGTCTTGCTGTCGATACACTGACCATCTGAAGCCTGTTTCGCAGTGAGCGTCGCAGAGTACTCCCCCTCTTCCACAACTGTACCGTCAGTGTACTTGCCGTTCCATGTTACATTGATCGACTTTCCACTGCCGGTGAAAGTTTGATCAAGTATGTTCAGAGTCCAGGTTATTGGCTGGTTGGATGAGTCAGTGATTGCACCGTTAATTCCGACACTACCGCCTGAAGAAGGATTAATTATTATATTCGTACCGGTTAGGGAGGCTATTTTGAGATCACAGGCTAAGTCATAGTACGCAACGTACTGTTCATATCGTAGCCAGTCAGGAGGATAGCCGTGTATAGTATCTGGTAGGCCTTCGCCTATATAAAAAAGAATGGTCCAATCATCACAGGTCACGTCAGGTATACCATAAGGGTTATGATACCATTGATTAAAATACACATATGTTATCCGAGCGTTTTTTCCACAAGCAGAGTAGATCGAACCAACGCTTGGAAGCGGATTCATGTTATTCACTATAGGGGAATAAGAATAGGCAGGAGCTACGCTAAACAGAACAATAGCAAATACCAATAAAGTTAATTTTCTTAATCCATGCTTGAGATACATTTTGACCTTCCTTCTGGGAGTCTGTCGGACTTGAAATTTTTACCAAATCCATTTTATCCGTAAGTTGAGCAGCCGGTCGAAGACGATCAGCCAAGCAAGTCCATAGCGAGTCCATAGGGTAAGTCTGCGGGATCAGGCTTCCAAGATGCCAAGTTATTCCAAACAGCATTTACTACGTCATTACCGAAACTCTCATTTGAGATGGTTTTGCCAACGATGCGAAAGGCCATTCTTTCCTCCATTTACAGATGTATTGTATTGTTGAGCTGGTGCGGATCAATACCTTGACACCCAGAAACAGTTCCACCGGCATTCAGCGCATCAAGCATATACAGATTTGGTGCCCAATTTTTTAACTATGAAATACCGCTTTAAAATCGGTATGTTAAGCAACTTATGAACGTACGTGATCAATCCGCGCCGTGAAGCCGGAATGACCAGTTTCCGTTCATTGCCAGATAACTACCTGATTGTTTTGGCTTTTTTCTTTTGCACAAAACTGGACAGAACCTGCTAACCACCTGATAATATGTGCTTTTAGGGAATGGCCAGAAACTGGACAGCTGTGAAACGCCGCTGTTTGCGCGCTCAAACCTGCAGCGCTATCGGTATGTTTTGGGATTTGACAGGCGCTTGAGATTAAAAGGAAAGGGTGTTCGGAGTATCGAGAGGGGGGTAGATCAGGTACCTGGTTTCCTGCGTAACGTCATGTCCTGGGAGATTATCTGTTCAAGGGTCGCGTCGAGATATGTCCGCCGGCAATCAACCCCGTCCATGGCGCCGGTGCGCAGACGCCGCAGGAAGCGGCAACCACCGAAGCAGAGCGGCAGATAGGGACAGTCCAGACACTCGTCGCACTTCCATAAATCAAGACCGTGGCTTTGGGCATAATCCCCAACCCCCTCAAACAATGAGCCGATCCGGAGAGATTCCTCGCCCATGAAGGCCGGGCATTTGTAAAGACCGCCGTCATACCCCACCACCAGGTCATTCCTGAATTCAACCATGCAGCCGGACGGCTTGAACTTCAGGGTATCGAAACCGCGCCTCAGGATCTCTTCCCGCAGGAACAAACTGGCCTCGATCATCCAGGGCTCGTCGGTGCAGGCGCAGACCGCGCTGACATCGCCTGACGCCATGCTGCCGTCGGCCCTCGGGGTTACCGGGCTGAAAATTACAAACTTCAACTTATCCGTGCTAACCCCTTCCCTGAGGAAGAAATCCAGTAATTCCGGAAAGCGGCGATAGTTGTAGCGGGTGTAATTCCCCCCCACCTGCAGGGCCAGCAGATCGGAGGTCGCCTTGATGTTCGCGACGATGAGATCGAAACTCCCCCGACCGGAGACAAACGGGCGCTGCCGGTCGTGGATATCGCGTGGGCCGTCAATAGTGAGCTTTGCCCCCTTCAGACCCAGGGGGAGCAGCTCCTCCACCGTCCCGCGGGTCAGCAGGGTGCCGTTGGTAACCATGTTGAAGTCAAAACCGACACACCTTTCCTTGGCGGCAGCGGCAAGTCTAGCGGCGATATATTTGAGCAGGGGCAGCGCCATCAAGGCCTCGCCGCCATAAAAGCTGACGCTCACCGACAACCCGGCATCCATTCGCCCGGTCAACAGCCTCAACAACAGGTCGGCGGTAGCAATGCTCATCGCGAAACGTCCCCGGAAGCTGCCTTCGTAGCAGTAAGGACAGGAGAGGTTGCAATCCAGGGTCAGGGTCACAATGGCGTTGAAGCGGCGGCTGTCCCGGTTGATGCGGTCAAAACCGGTGCGCACTTCCTCCCGCTCCTCTGCATGGTTCGGCGTCAGGAAACCGAGACGTGCCAGGGTTTCCTGCTCCTTTTCCGCCAGGCTCCCGGTGCGGGCCCGCTCCAGCAGCGATTCCGGCACCTCCAGCAAGGCGCAGCGCCGGGTGCTGTACAGCAGGACCCGCCCAGGCTTGTCGGGGCAAGGGAAAACCTTCAGGTAGCGCGTCAACTCCATGGCTGCTCCTGCGAAAAAAAAGGGGGGGGGTGCCCCCCCCCAAGCACTTCATCAAACTATAAAACTAAAACTTAAAGTACAACAGGTCTTTTCGGGTCCGCCATCGAACCCCTCATCCAGAATCACGATCTCCTCGTTGAGCATCTGCATCGGTCTCACCTCCTTTATTTTTATTCCCGGTTCAATCGGGTAGACAAACCGGTTCCGAGTTTGCTAGTGTACGCTCACATAAATCCTATGAAAACATTTATTATCGCACATATCATGAGTCTGATACTCATCTTTCCCTGCCTGTTCACAACTAGCGCGCATGGCGAAGAGGCAGAGGACACCCTGGGGCTGTACTCATCCTGGCAGGAGCAGTCGGTCTCGACCGGACGCGCGTCCAAACCGCTATCCCACACCCCTGAAAACGTAAGCGTAATTTCCGCCCGCAACATCGAGGCGCTCAACGCCCATACCCTGGCCGACGTGCTGGCCACCATTCCCGGCATCCAGCTGGAAAACCTGAGCGGCCCCGGTGGCGTGGTCTTTACCAATATCCAGGGTTCCAAATTCAACCACGTGCTGGTACTGGTGGACGGCGTGTCGCTCAACAATGTCGCCGAAAACTTCCCGGACGTGGGGCTGGTACCGGCCCGGATCATCGAACGGATCGAGATCATCAAGGGGGCGGCCTCCTCGGCCTGGGGTCAGGCCCTGGGGGGGGTGATCAACGTCATCACCAAGACCCCGGATCAAGACCGGCCGATCGGCGGTTCGGCCTCCGCTTCCCTGGGAGAACACACAACCGCCGACAGCGGGGTCGAACTGAGCGGAACCAGCGGCCGGCTTGGATATTACCTGTCAGGCGGTTACCTTGGCTCGAGCGGTCTGCTACCCAACACCCAGATCTTCTCGAATAATGCCTACGGCAAACTTAATTACGACCTCCACGGCCAGGACCGGATCAGCGCCACCTTCAACTATACCAACGCAAACCGGGGAGAATTCGCTTCCTCCCCCTTCAAGGCGGATGATACGGCCCGCTACCTCAACGCCACGCTTGCCTATCGCACCGACCTGACCACACAGCTGGCACTGGAAACGTTCGCCCACCACACTTACCGCCGGGTTGAAGTTGCGGCATCCCTGATAGACAGCGGCGACATTTTGAAGAAGGCCACCAGTCGGGATAATTCGACCGGGGCCGATGTAAAACTCATCTGGCGCCAAACTGACAATCTGCTGGTGGCCGGCGGGGATTATGAGCATGCCGGGTTCTCTTTATTAAGCGGCGCCGCATTACTGCAAACAGATGAACAACAGCGCACCGTTGACCGCTGGGGCGTCTATCTGAACGACACCCTCACCCTCGGATCGCTGGCCATTTCCACCGGGGCGCGTTTCGACCACACACAGAGCGGTGGCGACCAGTTCAACCCCACCTTGGGCGCCACCTGGCAGCTGGCCGGCTCAACCATCCTGCGGGGATACACGGCCAGGGGCTTCAGCCTTCCGGCATTGACCCTCGACCTCACATCAGAAAAGGTCTGGACCTCCCAGGTCGGCATCGAGAGCAGCATCATCCCCTACCTCTGGTTCAAGGAGACCCTCTTCCGCAACGAGACCTGGGACGTGACCACCACCGATCCAGAGAGCGGCGCAAGAAGCTCGGAGCGCCGCATCGCCCTCGGCAGCGAGACCGAAGCCCGCACAATCCCGATCAACAACACTTCTTTAGGGGTGGGATACACCTTCACGGACACCACCCGCAGCAGCGATGATTCCCAGGTCAAAGGGGTAGCCCGCCACACCCTGCAACTGGCCCTGCGTTACGACGATCTCCACCTGTTCCGCGGGGTGCTGACCGGCCGTCACATCTGGTGGAATACCGATCCGGCGGACCTGGGCCGTTACTACGGCCTGGTCTGGGACCTGCATCTGGGAGCGACCCTCTTCAAGCGAGAAAAAAACTCGCTTGAGCTGTTCTTCTCCGGTCACAACCTGTTCAACAATTCACAATTCACGAATCAGCCCTTCCCCAATCCTGGCCGCTGGTTCGAGAGTGGCCTGAAGGCGCGGTTCTGATGCGGATTCTTCTCTACATCATAACCTGCCTGATACTGGTCATGCCCTCTCTGGCCGGGGCCTATGACGTACTGGTGGTACAGGATCAGCGCAGCCCCACCTATGATGCCATCCTGCAGGGATTCCGGTCGGTACGCCAGCTCAAGGAACGTGTCATCGTCATGCAGGATTACGCCGAAAACGACCTGCTCAGGATCACCCGTGAGGACCATCCCGCCCTGGTTCTTGCCGTCGGGGGCAGGGCACTGATCGAAGCGCGCAAGCTGCATCAGACCCCGGTGGTTTCGGTCTTCTCCTATGCCATACAGCAATCAGGCCCGCCGTCCAATCTGGTCCAGGTCAAGATGCTTATGCCGGCGGAAAGGTTTGCCGCCCTCTTCCGCGCCCTGGGGGCCAAACGGGTCGGCACCGTTCTTACGCCCATGAGCTCCGGATTTGCCGCCGAAGCCACGGAGGCCTTCCGTAAGGCAGGAATCCGGCTGGTGGTCCGTGAGGCGATGAAGCCGGGAAATGTACCGAAACAGCTCGAAGCGCTCAAAAGCACGGTGGATGCCCTCTGGCTGCTCCCTGATCCGGGCATTGTCACCAGTGAATCCGTCGAAGCATTTGCCCTGTTCTCGATGCAGCAGCGTCTCCCCTGGGTCTCCTTCAGCGATGCCCACCTCAAGAAAGGGGCGACGGCCGCATTCGGCATCGATATATTCGATATGGGCCGTCAAGCCGCCGAGACGGCCGGCAGCATCATGGCAGGAGTAAAACCGGCCGACCTTGAAGATATCCACCCGCGAAAGACACGACTCCGCTTCAACCACCCGGTGTTGGAACACTTAGGTCTCTCCGTCGAACCGCTCAGGCAACTGGGCGGGAGCGCGGCAGAATAGACATGTCCCCCCTTCAGCGACTCAGCCGGTTCAGGAGCAGTTTCCGGTTCAGGCTCTTCATCATCTTTACGCTGGGCACGGCACTGATAACCTCTATCCTCACTTCAGCATACATCATACGGGAAAAGAACGAGTTTCGTGAACATACCACGGAACGGGCGCGGCTTCTGGTCGCGGTCCTGGCCGGCAACGCCCGCCTGCCGCTTTTCGGTAACGACCGGGCCCTGCTTCAAAGACTCGCGGAAGAAACGGCCCAGCAGCCCGACGTGACGGAAGCTCATATCAACAACAGCGATGGGGTAGCCGTGGCGGAGATACATCATAGGGCCGCCGTTTCCGGGACGATCACCGAGTCACTGAAAATCACTTCACATGCCGATGAAAGTCCCAACCAACTTGCCATGACCGGGAACAAGGATCCTATCTCGCTCGGCGAGGTACGGGTATCGCTCGACACATCCCGTCTGAACAGCTCAATTCGCAAAATGGCCGTATCGATCGCCCTCTATGCCGCCATTTTCTGGCTGATCGTCATAACAATCAGCTATCTTGGCCTCAACCGTCTGACCCGATCCTACCGGAGACTCATGGAAGGGCTCGCCGCCATGCGTGCCGGCAACCTGGGGATACGAATTCCTGTGGAAGGGAGCGATGAACCGAGCCAGGCAGCCCGATCAGTGAATGAGCTGGCCGAAGCGCTGCAACAGCGCGAAGCGGATAACAAGCTGCTGCAGGAAAAATTGATCAGCGCCATGCGGAGCCGGGTGCAGGAAGAAAAACAGCAGATCATGGCCAAGCTGATTCAGACGAACCGTATGACATCACTTGGACTGCTCGTCTCCAGTATGGCCCACGAGATCAACAACCCCAATGGGTCCATCAGATTGGACGGCAATTTCCTGGGCAAGATGCTGCGTGACATGGTACCGTCCCTCGAAGGCATCGCCCGCGAGGATTCGGATTTCAAAATTTGCGGGATGCGTTTCGATGACGCCCGCGAAGAGCTCTTTCGCGCTCATGAAAACATCATCCACAATACCGGCCGTATCGAATCAGTTATCAAAGACCTGCGTGCCTACAGCCTGGGCGCCAACAAACCTTATGTTCCCGATATTGACCTGAACCGGGTCGTGAACGGAGCTCTCACCATAATCCGGGCCCATGGCCATTTTACAAATGCAACCATCAGCGCGGAGCTCTCACCTGTACTTCCAACTATAAACGGCAGCCGTCACCAGCTGGAGCAGATTGTAGTCAATCTGCTCCTGAATGCTCTCCAGTCATTGCCGGCTCAGGGAGGAAAGGTTTCCGTCAGTTCAACACCCGCCCCTGAAACCAACGAGATAATCATTACCGTCCGTGATACCGGAGTGGGAATACCCCCCGAACATATAGCTCGACTTTATGAACCATTCTTCTCAACCCGTCTTGAAACAGGCGGTAGCGGGCTGGGACTCTACATCTCCAACTTCATCATCGGCGAACATAGCGGCCGACTTGAATTCGAGTCCGAGGTCGGCGTTGGCACAACAGTCGCAATGCATCTGCCGCTCTCCCTCCCGGGTCATTCAGTATAGCCGGAATCATAATATTCAAGATTACGGCTCCATGTTCAATTTCTTGAGAAGCGTTGTTCGGCTGATTCCCAGCATCCGGGCCGCCAACAGCCTGTTCCCGTCAGTTGCGTGCAAAGCCTCTTCGATCATCAGCAGCTCGATCTCGTCAAGAGTCGGGAATTTCTCGAAGGTGGCCTGTAAACGGTAAAACTTGTCTTTGATTATTCGCAGATTATCATCTGAAGCCGCGGACAAACCCGGGAAATCTTCGATGCTGAGACTCCTGCTGTTTGTCAGGGCGACCGCCTGCCTGACCATGTTGATCAATTCCCGCACATTGCCGATGAACAAATGCTCCTGAAGCGCCTGAAGCACCGCCTGCGGAATGACTGGAGGTTTTTTGCCAAGCTCCCCGGCCAATTTATCAACGTAGTGTCCGACCAGAAGAGGGATATCCTCGGGTCGTTCCCGGAGTGACGGGATGTGAATCCGATAACCGCACACGCGGAAGTAGAGGTCCTCCCGGAACTGACCCTTGGCGCGCATTTCTTCGAAATTGCGGTTTGAGGCGGCTACGATTCTGGCCTTGCATTTCTGAACCACATCCGACCCGGTGTGGAAATATTCCTGTTCCTGAAGAAGCCTGAGGAGCTTTACCTGGGATTCGTGACCCAAATCGCCAATTTCGTCGAAGAACAGGGTGCCGCCGGCCGCCTGGCTGACCAACCCCTCACGTGCTTCTGAGGCGCCTGTATAGGCTCCCTTGACATGGCCGAACAGGGTATCGGAAAACATCTCATCGTCCAGGCTTGCCACGTTCACGGGAATAAACTGTCCGGAAAGGTTGCTGGCCCTGTGGATAGCCCTGGCGATAAGTTCCTTGCCTACACCGGTTTCTCCAGTGATCAGGATCGGACTGCGTGCCGGCGCAACCGATTCGATGGTCATCAGCACTCCCTGCATCTTGGAACTACAGGTAATGATCTCGTTGAATATCTCCGGCCGTGCCAAGGGTGCGCCTTGCAGAAAAGCGGTAAGGCGCCGTATCCGCTCCTCGTAAGCACTGACCAGAAGCGCCTTGCGCAGACAGGAGAGAAGCCGGTTCTCGTCGATCGGTTTGTTGATGTAGTCGAACGCTCCCTGGTTGATGCATTTGACAACAGTCTCAGTATCCGTGACAGCGGTCATGATGATGACAGGGATATTCGGATAGGCTTCGACTATCCGTTCGAGAAGCTCAGCTCCCGAGACATTCGGCATAATCCAGTCGAGCAGTATCGCCGATATCCCGCCGCGGTCAAGTTCGCTAATAACCTTGCGGCTGTCATTAAGCATCATCACATTGGTACAGCCGTTCGTAATGAGCATCCGGCGGACGCTCTCCAGGAATCCCGCGTCGTCGTCCACAATGAGAATTGTGCCGTTGATAGTATCCAGTCGTTGGGTTTCGGGCATGATGTTTCCAGTCTCCGCACCGTTTGAAGTGCTGTGAATAAATAACCTATAGCTGAACATATAGGACTGGTCAGTATCCGATTACAGACGTATCTATTAACTCAGTATGCAGAATTGGGACCAACAGTTTACGATAAATTATAGCAGGCATTACAGAATATTACGGTTTTATAGCTTGAGGAACGTATGGAACCACAATTAATCACCGTCCACAATCTGAACAATTTACCGCAACGTCATATTTGACGACTGTTTATCCGACTGTCCAGAGAGTGAATATATTTTTTAAATCGTTTGATTTAAGTAATTCCCGTTGGAGGACACGTCCAGCCAATGAAATTAGGAGGCGAGACGTAGTAGCGCTTTGGACGCGATTTTGAGCCACTCACTACCAAACGTCACGGGTTTGTTTGTACTACGTTTTTTGAAATCATAGTATAGTTAAAATGAATGGAACAGCTCGTACGCAGAGGCAGGATTAGCGGGACTGGAAAAACAAATTACTCTAAAAGTTACTCGGAAAAAAAATTAGCAGGAAAGTTTATTCGAGGTTACACGAAAGGTTACACGGGCAAAGAAAAAGGGATTAGCTTTTCAGCTAACCCCCTTGAATTCTTTGGAGCGGGAAACGGGATTCGAACCCGCGACTTCGACCTTGGCAAGGTCGCACTCTACCACTGAGTTATTCCCGCTTGCGAGACCAGATGTATAGCAAATCGAATTATCAGTGTCAACTTTTTTTAGCACTCGACCCATTTTTTCAATGCGGGGAGATATGCTGCGGCGATGCCGGCAGCGTTCGGTAGACGGACTCCAACAGCCTTGATCTGGCGCTCCAGGAATGTTTATTGACCGCTCTCTCTCTGACCCGCCCTGAAAGTGAAATCATCAGTTCACCGTTACGTATCGTTGACACAATAGTATCCGCAAGCGATGAAGTATTGCCACGCTCGACGTATATCCCGTCATCGCCTAGTATCTCCCGGTTGATCTGATTGTCGAACACCACCGTCGGCAGCCCGCAGGCCATATAGTTGAACAGCTTGCCGTTGGCCTCGGTTTGCGCCAGCTTCGGCGACACCGCAAGATCACCGGCGCAAAGGAGAAACGGGGCACGGTCATAGCTCACCCGTCCGGTGAACGTGATTACATCGTCAATGCCCATTTCTGCAGCTTTCCTGCGGTATTCCCCGTCGGGAAACCCCATCAGCAGAAACCGCACCTCCGGCGCCTTGCCCTTGACCAGGGAAATTGCGTCCAGCAACAGGTCGACCCCCTGGTAGCGATTGAACAGGCCGAGATAGACGACCAGCCTAACATCCCCGGCAATCCCCAGCTCGCGGCGCGCCTCGCTTCGGGAGTGCGGCCGGAATATCTCCGTATCGACGCCGTCGATCAGGTTGACCACCTTTTCGGGAGCTATACCCCAATCGTTTATCAGCTCCTGCCGCCCGCTGGCGGAACTGGTGATAATGAGATCGGCCCGGCGGTCGATAAAACTCTCCAGCTTTCTGAACAGCTTCAGCAGAATGGATCTGTTGCTAAAAAAGCCATGATTAAGGGACTCGCCGCTCAAACTGCCCTGATAATCGAACAGCAGCGGAAGACGAAGCAGGCGCCCCAGGACCGAGCCGATCAGGGCTCCTTCGTGCAGGTGGGCATGAATCAGGTGGGGGCGGAATGAACGGACTACGGCAAGTGATTTCCACAACAGGAGGGCATCGAGGTACGGCTTATGCCAGGAAGGTCCCGCTTCCAGCTTGTCATACCACGGGACATGCGGTGTTCGCACCACCCTGACCCCGGGCATATCGCGACCCAGGTGATACGTCACGATACAGACTTCGTGCCCCAGTTTCGTCAGCGCCAGCGCTTCCTCATATATCCTGACGTGGCACCCCCGGTCGGAAAAATAGGGGGTCGGGGCGATCATAACTACGCGAAGTGCGTCTTCAGTCAAGGTTTATCCTGTCTTTGACAACATAGATCGGCTTGCCCTGCGACTCGAAGTAGGTCCTGGCGTTAAGCTCGCCGAGCAGCCCCAGCACGATAAACTGGACCCCCATGAACAGCAGGAATGCCGTCACTATCAGCAGCGGATTGCGATTCATGCTGAGGTTTTCGTACAGTTTCATGTACAGGGTCATCGACCCGGTGCCGGCGCCGGCAAGCATCGTGTAGATCCCCCATTTGCCGAACAGCTGGATCGGCTTGGTGGAATAGGCCATCAGGAATTTAACCGTCATCAGATCGAGGATGACACGCAGGGTGCGGGAGATGCCGTATTTGCTGACTCCATGCAGGCGGGGAAAATGGTTGACCGGCAGCTCCGTCACCTTGGCCCCGAACTGGGACGCCAGGGCGGGAACAAAGCGGTGCATTTCGCCGTACAGATTGATGCCGTCCAGCACTTCGCGGCGATAGGCCTTGAGCGTGCAGCCGTAATCATGCAGGTGAACACCGGTCAGGCGTGAAATAAGGGCATTGGCAAGCAGTGAAGGGATTTTGCGGGTCACAAACGTATCTTTGCGGTTACTGCGCCACCCGGAGACGACATCGTAACCTTCATGTATTTTTGCAACAAGGCGCGGAATATCGGCGGGGTCGTTCTGCAGGTCGCCATCCATCGGGATGATGATGTCTCCCCCGGCAAAATCGAAGCCGGCCGACATGGCCGCGGTCTGGCCGAAGTTCCTGCGGAAACGGATCACCTTCAGGCAGCTGTCTCCGGCCGCAAGCCGGGCCAACAGGCTGTATGAACCATCGGATGAGCCGTCATCCACCATGACGATCTCATAAGAGCACCCCATGGCCTTGAGTGCGGAGCTGATCGCGGCATAGACCGCCTCCACGTTATCCTGCTCGTTGAATACCGGTACGACGATACTTATATCCACGGTTTTCTCCATCAAGTTAACTTCTCCCCGAACTCCTTTATTCTTCTTATCCGTATGGAGCCGTCACCAACCGGCTCCGGTTTCCCGATAACCAGTCCCCACAGCAGACCGGCTCCGTTAACGATGTGCATGAGCGGATAAATGCCGATCAGGAACAGGGAAAACAGGCGTCCAGTCCGCAGCAGAGCAATGAGTGAACTCGCGAATGCCGCAGTCAGGTATACCACGAGAGGCACGAGCAGTAAAACATACTTTATGCATATCAATGCGATAACAAGATATAAGTCAAAAAAAAGCGGGATGAAACTTGTTAACGAATACGATGACGTGATCAGAGTCTGCTGCCCCCTGCCGCGACCATAGCTGAACATCTGGCGGATAAAGGCCTTCAGGGTCCGGCGTTGACTGCGATAAACCAGCATTGACGGGTCATGGAGCAGCGTAAAACCTGCTGACGTGACTCTTTCCAGAAATTCATTTTCCTCGTTCGGATACAGACGTTCATTAAAACCGCCAAGTCCGGCGAAGACGGAACGACGAACTGCCAGGTTGCACAGAATCAGCTCCTTGTCCGTTGTCTCGCGGATTTTGCCGCAGGCCCGATAGCGATTGCCGACGGCGCCGGAACCGAATGCCGAGGCGAGCGCATACCCGAACAGCTGCTGCAGCCTGCTGTCTCCGGCAGGGGTAAGCGAAGGCCCGCCGACAACGGCTACCGCCGGATCACTCATACCTGCAGAGCAGAGCGCAAGATTTTCAGGGCTGATCAGGGAATCATCGTCAAGGAAGTACAACACATCGCCGCCCGCCTCGCTTGCGGCAAGATTGCGCTGCCGGCTCGGCGCCCTCCCTTCGGCGAGCAGGATTTCATACCCTGGATCATCGGGCATGATCTTCTTGAGATGCTCGCAGGCGGCGACATAGCCGCCCGGCTTTACCGGAATGATGATGGAAAAGGTAGTCTCGCGACTCATAGCTCAGACGTCTCCCTTTGCCAGCAGCCTGCCGAACTCCGGCAGCCCCTTTAGCGGCGCAAGATATTGATAATCGACCATGTAGGAAATAATCTGGGCCGGGGCATAGTTCCCGCCGAAGATCCGGCTGAAGGCAAGCCAGAGATGTTCCGGCGTGATGCCGTGAGCCACCGTGTTGTTCACGACATACAAACCGTCGTCCCAGCCGGTCATGAAACCGTTGCCAAGGGACCGGCCATAGACCAAAAATGTGGCCGCAAGCATGAGCAAGGCCGGCGCGGCATGACTGCGGATTGTAACGCGAACTGAATTCATAGGTTTTCCGGCGTCAAGGCGCTCTCCTGTTCGATAAAGCCGGTATCAATGGCGCTGTTTGACTGCAGCAGGCGCCACATAGCCACACGGCTTTACGGGAATGATGATGAAAAAGGTAGTCACAGGGCTCTCTCATGTTGTGAAGGTTATGACTTGATTCGGTACGAAGTGTATCCGGGCTGAAAGTTCAGCAGACACCAACCGGAAAAATACAGTATAAATTTAATGTTGCCTACACAAATCAACTATCCACAACAAGACATCTGGATATGACCGCACATAGTGTGGTATAAATTCCCATCAATTGCGTTGAGATAGGATAGCTGCTGATGCAAACAACATTTACTTCACGCTTATCAGAGAAGCCATGAATACCAAAGACAACTGCGGCTCACCTGCAAGCGTAACAAAAGTCTTTGAAAAGATCCTCCTGTTCGTAGTGGTGGCGGCCATTGCCTCTTTTCTGGTGAATGAGGTCTACGACCTGGATGTGTGGTGGCATATACCCATCGGCAACGACATCCTGAACAGGCTGTCGTTGCCGCTTCAAGACCGTTTTGCCGCGGCTTCCCTGGAGCGCCCCTATCACGACTCCCATTGGCTGTTTCAGATCATGCTGGCGCTTGCCGACCGCGCCGCCGGAATGGCCGGAGTGGAACTCCTGATGATCAGTATCTGGGGGCTGACGTTGTTTTTCTGTCACCGGGCCGCTTCCCGGTGGGGGTCGCCTGTTGTCGCCCATCTTCTGCTCTTCATCGCGGCCATGGCCGCAACGGAACGGTTTCTCCCCCGCCCGGAGATCATCACCTTTTTAATGATCGCTTTTCTCTTCCAGCGCCTTCAGGAGAGAAGATATGTCACCTTTGTTGACCTGGCGCTGCTGGGTACTGCCCAGGCCATCTGGACCAACTGCCACGGGTTGTTTGTTATCGGCCCTTTCATGGCGGGGTGCTACTGGTTTGTGGCGGCCATCGATCACCTGCGTGGCCGTAACAACGATTTCCGCCGCCTCACCAGGCTTCTTGCCGTGCTGCTGGCGGCAACGCTGGCAACCCCGTACGGCTTCGGCGGATGGCGCTACGCCCTTCTTCTCTTCACCGAGACAGGAGCGGCAGCGCCCCTGGCCCTCAAGGGGGTAGGCGAGCTCAGCCCCACATTCGGCGCGGCGGCACGTTCCGGATACGCGTTCTGGTTTTTTGCCGTGCTACTGGCCGGGGTGGTTCTCACCACTATAATAAGGCTGGTCCGGCGCCAGGTTTCCCTGGAGCGCCTCCTCATCGTTATTGGTTTAGCCGCCGCGGCAATGACAGGCAGGCGAAACATCGTCCTTTTTGCCCTTGTCGCAGCTCCCTTCACGGCTGAACAGCTTCAGACGCTCATGCCGGAGAGAAAGCGCCTGGTGGCGCCCTTATGTGCGGTTTTTTCCCTTGCCCTCCTTGCCTGGGCATGGTTCCCGCTTTCCGGCGCTTATTATCTGAAGATGGAAATACCTTCCCGCTTCGGTTTAGGTGCTACCTCGGCCTTTTTCCCCCACAACCTGTCCCGGTTTCTCGACCGGACAGGCTTTCAGGGCCAGGTATTCAATTCCAACTCCCTTGGGGGATTTTATCTATACCACGGCTATCCACAACGCATTCCGCTGACCGACGGGCGCTGGGAAACGTATGATCAGCAGACCCTGAACATGATAAACGAATCCAGCGGGAATCCCCTGCTCTGGGCAAAGATCCTCGAAAAATACGCTATTCGCGGAGTGCTGCTGCAGCACACCTCTCCCGAAGCCGTGAGGCTGCTGCCGCTTCTTTCAAAAGATAATGCGTGGCGACTGGTTTATCTCGACCATGCCGCCTCATTCTGGATGCGTAACGACACCCCCCGGATTCCGGACAGGATCGACCTTTCCGCACATGGGACCCTCCCCTCCAATCCAAGCAGCATCCATGATTGTCTCATTCTCGACAATTTTTTGGCAAAAGTTGAAGCACGGGAGTTGAGAATAGCCAACCTGCGGCGCGCCCTAAGTTTTGGGATGGCAACCGAGACTCTGCTCGAACCTCTTGGGCAGGAGCTGCTGCGCGCGGGGCGATTGCAGGACGCAGAGCTGACTTTCGAAAGATTGCAGCGGCTCGACCCTGAAAACAAGAGCGCTCTTAGCGAGCTTGCCTTTGCGGCATACAACCGGGGGGAACTGACAAAGGCCGAGTCGCTGTTGCGGCGCGCCCTGAAGAGCGCGCCCGATGATCCGGACATCAAAGCAAACTACCAGCGGGTGCGGGAGGCGGTGGAAAAGAAATCCGTAAGGTAGGCTTTGGAGCGAAATGTCCTGCAAAGAGGAAAATACAATGTTGCCTACACAAATCAGCTCATCACGAAATTTCTAAATATAAGAGCAGAATGAGGATGAAACAATGGATCAATATATAGAACCAACCAGGGCTTCTTCTTATAAAACCACTAGTATGCCAACCCATCTCCAACTTTTAGGCTTAGCAATTGCCGTGGTTATTATCTTTTTTTTATGGGGTGCTTTCAAAAATTTCGACTTATGGGATGAAGGCTTTCTATGGTATGGCGTACAACGTGTCATGCTTGGCGAAGTTCCAATCAGGGATTTCATGGCATACGATCCGGGTCGCTATTACTGGTCTGCTCTAATAATGCGGCTGTTGGGCAGCAACGGCATTATTGCCTTGAGAATAAGTCTTGCAATGTTTCAAACGATAGGCGTTTTTGCAGGACTCACTCTGATTTCACGAGAGGCCAAGAATAAAGACTTACTATTCCTTCTCATATCAGCTGCTGCAATGGTTTTATGGATGACCCAATTTTGTAAAATACCTGATTACACAATATCAATAATTACAATATATTTATTGGCCGGTATGATAAGGAATCCGAATCCTAACAGTTTTTTCCTTGGAGGAGTCGGACTTGGTTTAGCAGCGATTTTTGGCCGAAATCATGGTCTGTACGGCATAATAGGACATATCTGCGCGTTCGCCTTACTAAGTATCGGTCCGGTTAAAGGAATAATAAAAAAGAATGTTATTTTGATGTGGAGTGCAGGAATAGTAGTCGGTTTCATGCCCGTATTTTTGATGGCCCTGTTTGTACGAGGATTTGCCGATGCCTTTTGGACCAGCATACTTTTCTTATTTCACAGCAAATCGACAAACTTAGCACTTCCGATTCCCTGGCCATGGAAACTTGACTATTCGAATTTCACTCTCAATACTTCAATGAATTTTACTCCCAATGCATCAATCTATTCCCTGATGCTTGGGCTTATGTTTATCAGCCTTCTGGTGTTTGGGATTTTGTCCGCCTGCTGGGTGGTCTGGAAAAGACATAAAGGGGGGGCACCTTTACCATCGACCTTTGTAGCCGCTTCCCTGCTGTCCCTTCCATACGCGCATTACGCTTTTTCACGCGCCGAAGCGTATCACCTCGGGATGGGCATATATCCTTTTCTTATCGGTATCCTTGTCTTGCTTTCTTCGCAAACTGCCAAAATTAAATGGCCCACCACAATCGTCTTTGTTGTGACGTTTTTATGGGTACCATTGAATAACCACGCCGGGTGGGCTTCTCAAAACAATAATTGGGTAGAGTATGAAATATCAGGCAGTAAACTGATTGTGCCGCCAGAGATGGCCTCCACTCTCACCGATACAAAAGATTTAATTGACACACTTGCCACAGACGGCAAGAGTTTTCTCGTCGTGCCATACTGGCCTGGTATATATGCCGTATTTAATAAAAAATCTCCAACATGGGAAATATTCCCATTATGGCCTCGATCATCCGACTTTGAAAAAGTAGAAATCCAGCGAATCAAAAGCACCAACCTGGGGTTCATTCTGGTATGGAATTACGCGCTTGACGGCCGTCCTGAACGACAGTTCAAGTACACACATCCGCTGACTTATAAATACATCACGGAAAACTTTTCAAGAAATTCGAATGTCGGTTATTTGTTTGAACTATACACCCCAAAAGTTGTTCACAAACCCTTGATCGGAGGCAGTTAGTCAAAGAGTCGGCACGCTAGAAGCCATTTTATATCACCAAACTATCCTGCGTATCAGGGTTAAGTACATTTTCCACCCGGAATTCCGAAAAACGAGTGGCACAATTACAAGAAATACTCCATGCATGAAAGGCACACAAATGCATCAGCACACACCCGGAACGTCACTCTCAATAGTGATCCCGGTCTACAACAGCGCCGAAATCCTGCCTGAACTTTCCCGCCAGTTGGCAGAACTGCTCCCGTCCATTGCCGACGACTACGAGATTATTCTTGTCAACGACGGCAGCCGGGATGAGAGCTGGGAGGTCATGCAGCGCCTCTCCCATGAGTACCCGGCCGTTCGCGGCTTGAACATGATGCGCAACTATGGTCAGCATAATGCTGTGCTATGCGGTATCCGGGCCGCAAAGAATCAGATCGTAGTCACCATGGACGACGACCTGCAGCGCCCGCCCGGGGAGATCCCACGCCTGCTGGCAAAACTCGCCGAAGGATATGATGTGGTTTATGGCACACCACGGGAAGAGCAGCATGGTTTATTTCGTGATATGGCTTCTCGAATCACCAAAATAGCGCTTCAGGTTTCGATGGGTGAGGAAGTTGCCAGAAATGTTTCGGCATTTCGGGCCTTCAGAACATGTCTTCGCAATGCTTCCGTAGATTATCGCAGCTCTTTCGTTTCGGTGGATGTTCTCCTGACCTGGGCCACAACAAAATTTGCCGCTATTCCTGTCGCCCATGAACCACGCCGGGCCGGCACATCTAATTACACTTTCAGAAAACTTGTTACCCATGCATTCAACATGATGACCGGCTTTAGCGTCCTCCCTCTCCAGCTGGCCAGTTTGCTCGGGTTCCTTTGCGCTGGTTTCGGGGTACTTGTTCTCGCCTACGTCATTATTCGTTATATGACGCTCGGCTACAGCGTTCCCGGCTTTCCGTTCCTTGCCTCAATCATTTCCATATTTTCAGGCGTCCAACTACTATCCATCGGTATTATCGGTGAATATCTGGCCCGGATGCATTTCCGCATGATGGATCGCCCACTGTACGTAGTCCGTGACGAGACGAAATAATGAAAGCATTGGTGATCGGTGCAAACGGCTTTCTGGGCAGATATATACTCACGAACTGCAGAGCGCGCGGGTGGAATACAGAAGCAGCCTACCACCGCACTCATGATCGCATACCTTCGGACTGTATTGCTTTTCCGGTCAGTGAGCTGGGCTCGTGCCCGACAGATTACGACGTTATCTTCCTTGTTGCCGCGGCGGTACCATACGGCAGCCTGAATTCCTCAAGTAAAGAGCTGCTTGAGGCAAATGTAAAACTGGTGCTGACAGCCGTGTCCCGCTTTGAACAGGCAAAGATTGTCTTTGCGTCGAGCGTATCGGTCTACGGAAATCCTCTCGGCACGATCGATGAACTGTCGCCATTCAATGCACCGAACCTGTACGGATTATCGAAGCTTGCCGGCGAATTTATTATCCGGCAGCATAGAAGGTACGCAATACTGCGCTACTCCTCCCTCTATGGCTACGGCATGACTCCGGACATCTTTCTGCCGAGAATCATAAAACAAGCCGCAGGGCAAGGCACCATCACGCTGTATGGCAGCGGTGAACGGCGCCAGGACTATCTGCATGTTTCAGATGCAGCTGAATTGGCGCTTCATGCCGCGCTTGCTGAAAAAAACGGTATTTACCTCGGCGTACACGGCACATCGGTAACAAACCTTGAAGCGGCGCAAGTTGTCCAGAGTTGTTTCCCCGCCTGCAACATTATCTTCACCGGTGTTGACAACAGCCCCTCGTTCATTTATGACAACACCTTTACACGAAAAAAATTGGATTTCCGGCCGCAGCACTCGCTGACATCCGGGATTAAGGAGCTTTGCAACAATGAGCCATAATGTGTTGGTAACTGGAGTCGGCGGTGTCGTTGGCCAGGGGATCTTGAGAAACATCGCAGCGTGCGCATATGACATCCGTTTGATTGGCACCAACACCGGCAGGGTTTCGGCGGGCAATCATCTGTGTGACCAGGTCTACGATGTCCCGTTTTCTTATGAAGACGGCTATCTGGAGCAGATGAGAACTATTTGCCGCGAGGAAAACATAGATTTGATCATCCCGGCTACGGATTATGAAGTATATTATCTGGCAACCGCCCAAAACACACTTCCCCCCGTAGTCGGCTCACCGGCAGAAACCGCCAAAATTTTTCTCGATAAATATCTTACCTGGCTGGAGTTTGAAAAACTCGGCATCCCCTTTGCTGAAAGCAGCCTGCCGTCGGCCTATAACGGTGAATTTCCGGAATGCATCGTCAAACCACGCGAAGGAAGAGGCTCACGGGGTATTCATTTCAACCCCGAGAACCCAAGGTCGTTTTCTGAAGATAATGTCGTTCAGAAGCTGCATCACGGCATAGAAATCACGACCGGCTTTTATGTCACTAGAGAGCGGAAAATCCTGGGGCATATCACCCTTGAACGCACACTGTCATCCGGCGCCACCAACTCATGCAGCGTCACCTTTGACCATGACGATGAAATAGGGCGCATCATCACGCAGATAGTTGAAGCTTTTGAAATTCGCGGTTCCTGCAACGTCCAATCGATTGTCACCAGTGACAACCGCATCATCCCTTTTGAAATTAATTGCCGGATATCCGGCACCAATTCAATCAGATCACAGTTCGGTTTCACCGATGTTAAATACACCATCGACGAACACCTGTACCACAAGCCGCTGACACAACCCCATATATCAAAAGGTTCTGCCGTCAGAATACTGCTCGACGTCATTTATCCGGGAATCGGCCTGGATGATGTTCAAAACAAAAATACGCCGCACTACCTCTATTGATATGACACCTTACAAATACCTCTTTTTTGATGTCGCAAACACCCTGCTTCACAAGCCGCTACTTATACCCAGAATATGTGAAACACTGGAACAGTTTGCCATTAAAGTTGATCCGGCACTGGTAAAGGAGCGGCATAAACTCGTATCCGAAATCATCCCGTTCCCGGCCAAGACTTCACAGGAATTCTACCGCACCTTCAACGCAGAGGTATTGCTGGCGCTCGGCATCATTCCGACCGGTGAACTTCTGGATGCCATCTTCAAAAACTGCACCTACCTTGAATGGGCCAGGTTCGATGACACCGGCATACTTGATGCTATTCCCGTGCCGCTCGGGATCATCTCCAATTGGGACAGGACCATTTCAGAAAAACTAAGCTCATTTTTCACCGTCGCTTTTTGCTCGATTACGGCGTCTGCTGAAAAAGGGTGTGCCAAGCCGGACCCTGCGTTGTATCAACATGTACTTGACTCGCTCGATTGCAGGCCGGACGAAATCCTCTACGTGGGTGATTCCATCAAACTCGATATTATTCCGGCTACCGCGTTAGGAATTAATGCCATCCTCATCGACCGTGACAACATGTACCCATGGTTTAACGGCGCCAGAATTACGAGCCTGCACCAACTGGCGCATTACTTTCCGGAGATCACACCAGCACACCGTATTGGAGAATCATGAAAGCTGCAGTTTTTCACCAGACCAGACAGATGAACGAGCAGCAACTCCTGCCACTTGGCACATCCTGGCCCTTCTGCTCTTCAACAGACAGGAAAAAATGTTGCCGATCTTCAACTATTTGTAAAAAATATCTAATGACAAGGTGACATTATGAATAATGATTTCCTACTTAGCTTGGTAGTGCCTGTTTATTTTGAGGAAGAGTGCATACGACAGTTCATCATGGAAGTTGATCAAGAATTGACCAATAATCTGATTAATTACGAAATAGTTTTTATTGATGACGGAAGCAAGGACAGAACGGTTGAATTTATTAAAGACGAGATATCAAGAAACCCGAGAATAAGGTTGGTCGAATTTTCCTATAATCATGGCAAGGAATCGGCAGTTACTGCCGGGATAACATATGCCAAGGGAGATTTCCTCCTGTATATGGACCCTGATCTTCAGGATCCTCCCGATGAAATAATGAACTTCGTCAACAAGATCCAGGAAGGATATGATCTTGTCTTCGGAGTCCGCAGGGAGAAGAAGGACACGTTCTTAAATGTGCTGATGTCGAAGATATTCTGGTTTGTTCTGGATAGATTCACAGGACTTTCTCTGCCCAGACCACTTGCAGTCATGCGTATATTCAGCCGCAGGTTCGCCGACAAGTTTTTGGAATATCACGAAGCAAACCGATTTATTGAAGGCATCTTCATGGATGTCGGCATGAAACGGACTGAAATCTATGTTTCACAGAGGGCTCGCTTTGCGGGCGTCAGCAAGTTTAATTTTCGTCGTAAGATGAAACTTGCATTGAAAGCAATATTCGATTTTTCTGAATTACCTTTGCAACTAGTCATGAGACTCGGAATGTTTTTTGTAGGGTTTAGTTTTCTCGGAGCTTTCTGTATAATATTGGCCAAGATATTTCTTGTTAATTTTCAAGCAGGGTGGCCATCAGTAGTCGTAATGCAGCTTTTTGGCATAGGACTGCAACTCTTCGTGCTTGGAATAATCGGTAAATACGTCGGCAATATTTACAAAGAGTCCAAGAGACGACCACTTTTTTCTGTTAAAAAATTTCATAATTTTAAGGAAATATCATGAAAAAACTTGCAATTATAGGTTCAGGTGACCTTGGCCAGCTTATAGCCCATCACGCTTTAACCGACAAGCAGTACAAACTGGCTGGTTTCTTTGATGATTACAAATCCAAAGGTGACATTGTTGGAATCGGTTCGGTTATAGGCAAGGTTGATGATGTGCAGAATGCCTTCCGGAATGGCACTTTTGATTGTCTTATGATAGGTGTAGGTTACAATCATCCCGATTTCAGAAAGAAGTGTTTTGATGCTTTTTTCCCAAATATTCCGTTTGGAACATTCATTCACTCCTCATGTTACGTTGACGCATCTGCCCGGGTTGCCGAAGGTGCTTTTCTTCTGCCCGGGTGCGTACTGGACAGTGGTGTAATAATTGAAGAGAATGCCTTACTCAATACCGGGTGTACCGTTGCTCATGACACAATTATCGGCAGACATTCTTTTCTTGGACCAGGTGTGATTTTGGCCGGTTTCATAACTATAGGTGAGGGCTGTTTTATTGGCGTCGGAACAACGGTAATAGACAATATTTCAATTGCTCCGCAGGTGCAGACTGGTGGAGGTGCTGTAGTAACTCGGGACCTTCTGGAAGCAGGACTTTATGTTGGAATTCCTGCAAGTAAAATTCGCTGACAGTTGTTCGCAACTGGACGGACTCTGTTGTTTGTGTACAGACTTGTAATGGCATGTAACGCTGGAGCTAATTTGAGAAAAAACACCTTCAATCAGCCGAATGACATCCTCTATTGGTTCCCTGCCCCATGAAGCACTCATGGGCTCCACTGCTATTCCTTAACATCTCCCTACTGTGCCAGGTTCTTTCAGTAGGTTTTGGTAAACAGGCGGCACTAACAATGGCCGTTTTTTCTCCCCATTCGGTGGTAACAAACCGTTATTATTTGCTATCAATAATCTGCGTGGTTATTCAGGCAGTACTATGGCCCCTTGCCCTAAGACACTATCAACTGTCTTTTGCCTATCTTTATATGAGTGGGGCATACCCCGTGATCCTGTTCATGAGTTGGTTTGTGTTTTGTGAAAAGGTAACAATATTCAATATTGTCGGATCTCTTTTTGTCGTAGTTGGTATCAACATCATGCTTGTATCCAAGGAGGGTGGGCGCTGTGGCTAGATATTATCTTATCGCTCTTCTGGCTGTTATCATGACCGCTGTCAGCCAAATTCTGCTCAAAGCGGCGGCAAAACGCTCAAAGCACGAAACCTGGCGGCTCTATCTGAACGGGTATAGCATTACCTCCTACCTTTTACTGGTAGTAGTGACGCTGCTGAACCTGTATGCATACAAATACATACCATTAAAGGCCGCTGTTGTTCTCCTTCCCCTGACTCTAATAATGGTAGTTCTATTTTCAATTTCATTGTTGCATGAAAGACTTTCTCGTCAACAAATTGTCGGCTCGGCCGTAATTCTAATTGGATTGGTAATATTTAATTTTTGAGTAGCCCTTTAAAAAAATATGCCGGTGAAGGCCGGCATGTGTCTCCGCGTGTCGAGTATGAAAAAAATCAGGTTAGAGATTGCGATTTAATGCTGATACCGGATTTTGAAATATCACTCTGTTCCTGAACATTGTCGCCGCTAATAATACTGGAGAATTTGTTTTTTTTGAGAAGAAAATATTTTTCGTAAAACTGGTACGAAAGCGACGATAATAACAGAGTTAATATAATAGACGCACCATAAAGGGCAAAATTAGTTCCGATTACATTGAGATGTATGTCTATTTTTTTATACGCTAAAAATATAAGAATTATTCCCAATGAATGAAACATATAGATTCCGTAAGAAATTTTCCCACCATATTCAAATACAGAATGATTTAATTTTAGTATTGTATCGTGGTTTAGTGCCAAATTGAAAATTATAACACCAAATAAAATAGCATAGGGAAGATGCCCCAGGCCTTTAAATGGGATCTCATAATAAGCGAGAATGATTGTTGTGGCGTAAACAAGTAATTGAAATATTTTACTTTGGAAGACAATAAAAAGTCTGTTTTTGTTTAAGGCAAGAAACGCAAACATCCCGCCAACAGCCATGCAATCAATTCTTGTTACTAAAAAAAAGTTCTTGTATACAAAGAACTGTGACATCATCCCACCTGTTTTCCAAACTAGATTTTCCAGAGTCATATTAATACATATGTAAACAACAATAATCGAAATCATTATATGTAATGGCCTTCTAAACTGTTTTACCAGCAAGGGCCAAATTGCATAAAATTGTTCTTCAACTCCAACAGACCAGGCCTGTGATACAAATAGAACAGGGTACATAGTAATAAAAGCAATGTTTGGAGTAAAAAACATATACATCGCCAATTTCTTGTAATAATCAACATTAAGCATCGTTTTGAAATCGGATATTATTATATTGCTAAAAAAAGTTGGTATTATAAAAAAAGACAGAAAAACAACCAGATAATACAGCGGCCAGATTCTCAAGATTCTCCTTATATAAAAATCTTTCAAAGATATTGATCCGAATTCTTTTTTTTCTTCGAGTAGTAGAAACGTTATCAAAAAGCCACTAAGCACAAAAAAAAGGGTAACACCCAGGCCGCCAAGATTTGTGCCATAGATATTGTCTCGGTAGACAGATGGATAACCGAAATTTATTTTAATTTGTTCAACGTGATGAACTACCACCATCATTGCAGCCACAAACCTGACACCATTCAAATTTGGGAAAAATACCTTCTTCTTGATGGTTGCGGACATGTATCTTCCTTAAATATATAAAATTTATTACGATAAGGTATCATTATACGAGACTCAGTCGCCAAAAACAATAGCTCCATTCTACCTCCCGAGCCGCCGTTTTCACAACTACTTTCCATTTACATAGACTATATCCATATGCTATCAATCAAGCTTAAACTTCGCTGATCAGTAGTACAGCAATCAGCAGCGCAAAGGAACTCTTAACAATGTCATCTTCCATGACACCTGTACGGCGTAATCTGATTATTTCGTCAGGCGCTGCCGCACTCATCACCGGATTTTTACTGGCCGCCGGTATGTGTTCCTATGAGACCAACGACGACATGGCAATGATCCGTCTGCTGAGCGGTCAACAGGGAATTACGGCCACGCCGGACGCCGTTTTTATGTCCCTTCCCCTCAGCTCCCTGCTCTATCTGCTCTACAAGTTCTACCCGACAGTACCGTGGTATGGATTGATGATGTACGGGGCTCTCATAACAGGATGCGCCATCGGCCTGCGCGTAATTGCCGAGGCGCCCGCCGGGATAAGGAGCAGGATCATCTGCATCCTGGCCTTTCTGGGCTTCTACATGGCAATCGCCACCAACCTGAACTTTGCGGCGGTAAGCCTGTTTCTCTGGTTCTGTGTCAGCGCTCGCATTGCCCAGGCAAGCCTTGCTGAACGTGCATATGGCAACATGTACTGGCTATACGGATGCTTGTTGGGGTTCAGCTACATGATTCGTCCCGATATCATACTGTATGTCGCCTCCCTGTTCTCACTGCCGGTCATTGCGGCTCTTTGGCTGACGCCCCGAAGAAAGGGACTTGTTGCCGTTCTCCTGCCCCTTGTTTTGACCATAATGGTTGCCCTCGCGTGGGCACAGGTAGTGCGCAGCACACCCGAAAATGCCGCCTACAATGAATTCAACAAGATCAGGGCTGTATTCACCGACACTTCGCTGTCGGATTTGAACAGAAATTCTATGGCAGCGCTTAACGCGACCGGCTGGAATATTTATGACCATAGCCTGGCCCGACAGTACTGGTGGCTTCATGACGGTTCCCTGTTCAGCACCAGGAAGCTCAATACCTTTATTACACTTAACAAGTCGTCCGGCGGTTCGTTATTCAATTTCCAAATGGGGATGGCAAACCTGCGTGAACAGAAAACCCACCTCTGTATCATCGTGTTGACTCTGGTGATTCTGCTGGCTCCCCCCTCCCCCCCCTCCAACCTCAACCGCACCGGACAACGAATTTTATCATCTTTACTGGCGGTTACCCTGATCAGTATGCTGCTGCTTACCATGGTCCGTTTTCCGGAGCGTGTTTCGCTGCCTGTCTTCGTCTGTCTGATGCTGTTTACCGTCGTCTTCCGTTCGTTCCTGGGAAGCACCATGAACCTGCGCTCCATTCGCGTATCATGGGCACTTTGGGGCATCTGTGGCACGATTGTGTTGACCTTGCTTGTTTCGAACTACCGCAAAGCGGCCAGGAACATTCTGGTTTTAAGAGAAACAAAAACGTATTCTGAGCAATCCATCCAGGCGGCGCAACTGGTGGCCGGAAAGGATGCCATATTTTTGAGCACAAGCCTGGCAATGGCCAGTTTCGGCACTGAATTTATAAACCCGCTCAAGGAGTATCGTGACATGACGCCCTTCATCAATATGCCCTCGGGCTGGTTGATTTCTTCGCCTGGATACAACTCTTTTCTCCGGGCAAATGGGCTGATCGACCGGGAACACCTGGTAACTCGTCTGGTGGACAACCCGAGGATTGTCCTGGCTTTCTGGGATGAACCAAGACAGCCTTTTTATGAGTACAATAATATGTTACTGCAACAACTGCAACTTCGTTATGGCCCGCATTTCCCCGGCGCCACGCTTACCATGAAAATAATTCTGGACAGACGAACGTCCATAAACGGGGGGCTTGCCGGATGGGTGTTCTTCACCATCAAAACGGCGCCGGGCGGCAGCGGACAAATACTTGCACCGTGACGGCATAAAATACAGATTATTGACAGCGGGACGCCATGAACAACACACCTGATAAGACAAAAACAGACACAACCTTACAAACAACGCCAAACTCCTGGTTTTTCGAGCGGGGCATTGTTGCTTGCATACTATGGCCGTGCCATTGCTGATCCGGATTTCTGGTGGCATCTCAAAAGTGGTGATGTGATGTTGAATCAGGGGCACCTGCTCAACATAGACCCGTTCAACTATACCGGCGATGTAGTGGTGCACCGACGCGAGGCCGTTATTCTCAAGGGATATTGGCTGTGGCAGTGCGCGGCCGCTCTACTCTATCGCATATGGGGTTTTTACGGCATTTTCGTATTGAAAGCCGGAACCCTGCTGCTGATGGCCGGTGGCCTAATGAGAGAAATGCGGCGGCAGGCCGTTTCACCTTTTTTACAGCAGCTGTTGATCGGTCTCGGTGCAGTCGTACTGCTCGGCGGATATGGCGGTTTTACCCTTGAACGCCCCCAGATTTTTTCGTTTATTTTTGTAACTTTTCTTCTCGGCATGGTGGCACGGATCCGTATGGGACAGAAGCCAAGCTGGCTGTTGCTCCCGTTGATGGCGGTGTGGTCGAATATTCATGGCGGCATTGTCGTGGGAGACATCCTGCTGGCCCTCTTTGCTGCCGGAGCCATCGTCCAGTACCGCAATGACCGTGCTCGCCTTGCATTGCTTCTCTGCTGGGCAATGGCAGGAATTTTGGCCTCTTTTTTCAACCCGACCGGCTGGGAGACTGCCATTGAGCTCTTCAGTTTTTCCCGGCAGAATTTATCCAACCAGATTGATGAGTATCGAAGCAGTTGGGTTCAATTTTCTGATGTGAAGCTGATCGGGCTGCTCTGGGTAATTGCCGGATTACATCTCGCCGGGTTGTTTTTTTCACGCAATATTTTCTGGCCGGAAATAATTATTTCAATCTTTTTACTTGCATTCGGACTTAGATACTTACGCAACATTCCTTTTATTGCGCTATCCATGCTCCCGATGACAGGGTGGTATCTCGACCGGGCGCTGGCCAGATTAGGCCATTCGCGAACTCGCATCTGGCAGTTGGGGGTGTTGATCATCCTGTCAACGCTCTTTGTTTGGCAAACTACCAATGAATTGAGACAAAGAAATAACGGCTGGCCTGTTGCCAGGTACTTCCCTGAAAACATGGCACGGTTTCTTCGGGACTCGGGTCTTTCCGGACATTTGTTCAATGAATATACTACGGGAGGTTATTTAAATTGGGTCTTGTTTCCAAAATGGCAAACTTTTATTGATGGCAGGGGGCTTAACTACTCTGTATACAATGTTTATAAAGAGATCTTTTTGGCCGAAGGCAGCCATGAAATGCTCCTGGAACAATATCAGATTGATGTCGTTGCCCTGAATATTTTTAAAGACGGAAAAGTCAATTTTTTGCTGATATCTCTTTTGAATAACAGTCGCTGGATTCCCGTATATCTTGACAGCAATTGCTTCGTTCTTGCCAGGGATACGGAAAAAAACAGTGCCGCAATCAGGAGATTCAAGGTAAACAAAAATATTTTTCTAAACAGTATCCTGCTGAGATGTTATTCAGTTTTACATGCATCCCCCGAAAATTTTGATTTAACGGTTGGTTACACGGAATTGCTGATCTGTGCCGGAAAGTACCCCGAGGCCGAAATAATGATAAATAAAATGGAGCGGATGCGGCCGGGAGCAGAAATTATTTCCATGCTCAGGCGCAGTATCGACACCTCGAATATCAGAAAATAAACTTTCACCCGGCTGACAAGGAACTTTTATGAACATTCCCTTCAACAGGCCGCATCTTACCGGCCGTGAGCACAGCTACATGACCGAGGCGGTCACCAACGGTCATATTTCAGGCGACGGCAGTTTTACCAAGCGCTGCCACGCCCTCCTCGAACACTCTCTGGGTGTGCCGCGTACCCTGCTGACCACGTCCTGCACCCATGCCCTGGAGATGGCCGCCATACTGCTGAATATCCAGCCGGACGATGAAGTGATCGTACCTTCCTTTACCTTCGTCTCGACCGTAAACGCCTTTATCCTGCGGGGCGCAAGACCGGTCTTCTGCGATATCCGCCCGGACACCCTCAATATGGATGAACGGCTCCTGCCGGGCCTCATAAGCCCAAGGACTCGCGCCATCGTGCCGGTGCACTACGGCGGTGTCGGCTGCGAGATGGATGCGATCATGGAACTGGCACGGCAGAACGGGATTGCGGTCGTGGAGGACAATGCCCACGGCCTGTTCGGCACCTACCGGGACAAGAAGCTGGGCACCTTCGGCTGCCTGGCGACCCAGAGCTTCCACGAAACCAAGAACCTGCACTGCGGCGAGGGGGGTGCTCTGCTGATTAACGACCCAACCCTCATGGAGCGGGCCGAAATCATTCGTGAAAAAGGGACCAACCGGAGCCGCTTTTTCCGTGGACAGGTGGATAAATACACCTGGGTTGACGTTGGTTCCAGCTACCTGCCGTCCGACCTGCTGGCGGCCTTCCTGCTGGCCCAGTTGGAGCATGCCGGGGATATCCAGGCCAGGCGACGGCGGATCTGGGAATACTACAACATCAACCTGGCCGGCTGGGGAGGGGCACATGGCGTCCAACTCCCCCACATCCCGCCCCACTGCGGCCAGGCCTATCATCTCTTCTATCTACTCATGCCGTCACTTGATGAGCGCCGGCGCCTGATCGCCGGCCTGAAGGAGCGCGGCATCCTCAGCGTCTTTCACTACCTGCCGCTGCACATTTCTCCCATGGGCGAGCGCTTCGGCGGCCGACTCGGCGACTGCCCGGTGACCGAGAGCGTCAGTGACCGGCTGGTACGACTGCCGTTCTATAATGATCTTTCAGAAGCCGACCAAGAGCGGGTCGTCGCGGCCATCCGGGAGATTTTTTAACGCCTGGTGCGCCCCTTGAACCCGACCTTGATCATGGCGCCTCCGCTGCCCGAACGGCATCTTTTTGTGCGTCTGCATGCTGCCCGAGCCAGGCCAGCAACGAATAATTATAAGGGTTTTTCGGATCCGCGGCGATGCGGCGATGATAAATCAGCAGCATCTTTTGCAGAAATACCACCTTCTCCATGCCGTATTTTTCAATAATGTCCGCATTGCCGGTCGAGCGCACGAAGATGTACGCGTTTTCGTCGAGATAAACCGGAATCCAGGAGGGATCAAAGATGAACGCTTGCATCAGCGGCTGTATTCCGCCATACATCAGCACATGTTTTTGTAAAACATATTCAATTTTATATTTGTTCAGTAAATACCTGTAAGTGTCAATGCCTTCAATCCTGGTCGTATCCGCGTCGTCGATTTTAAAATAGTCCTTGTATTCCCGGGCATCGAGACTTCTTCCATCAATAAAGACTTTTAACTGCGGTCCAAGCGTCCAGATAAGATAGCCGCCCCAATCATAGTCGTTGTAGATATTTCCGGAAAATCTGTTGTTCTTTATGAATTCAACAGCTTTTTTCGGATAAAAATCCGGTCCCAGCTCGACATTCCCGTATTTTACAATGCCTTTGGTGTCGTATTCATTATAGCATCCATAGACAAGCAAGGTAATTGCGATAAGGCTGAATGCGGTATAGATAACACGCGCATGCTTGAATTCAATCTTATTCAAATAATAACCCAGACCGGGAAGCAGCGCTGCCAGATAGAACGCCGACATCCGGTTATACATGACACTCAACACCGCAATGAGAATAAATAATAAAACATCCGGAAAATAGCGTTTCTTACACTTGGCGAGCGCATAAACATGCACCAGCAACGATATCCAGAGTACGGCAATAAACTTGTCCGAATATTTGAAAAACCAGAAGGTATTGCGATATTCAATGATATCTTCCTGAAATATTTTGTTCGCTGGATTGAACATTTCGAAGAACGCATAGTAACTGGTTGGACTGCACAGTGAAGCCAGCGCGCCTCCGGCAGCCCAGAGCAAAATGGATTTGAGCCGCCCCCGGTCGTTCCGGTATTCCCAGCATGCCCCGACGCAGAAAACCGCCAGCAGCAGATCGCCAAAAAAGAAACCGGCATGGCAATTCGCCCACAGGATCATCAGAGGGAAAAGTAACCGGCTCGGTCGGTCGCCGCGCCGGATCGCCTCAATCATCCCTGCCAGAACAGCGCAGAACAAAAACGAAAAGACCTGTGGCCGCTCCAGGTAATACATCCGCGCAAACAGGAGCAGTCCGGCCGAAAGTAACAACATGCTGATCGCCGGACGTATCCGTTCCTTACGCATCCGGTGGCCCAGCACGCAGAGCAGCGCTCCAAGCGTTGCTCCGTCCAACAGGGTGATGCCGTCAAAGCCGAGCGCGGCATAGGCGCCGTAAAACAGCACCTGCCACAACCAGTAACCCTGCAGGATCAGCTTTTCCCGGATACCGACCGCGCCGTCGCCGGTAAAGGCAAAGGGATCGGCGCTGAGCAACGCCTTGGTATGAACCATGACTTCGCCGGTCTTCAAGTGCCACCAAAAATCCGCATCGACCGGCGGGCGCGCAACATACAGCAAAGCCAGCAGCAAAAAAGCCGAATAAAAAACCAGCTTGAGGATAAACTCAGGCCGCTTCGTATGCTTTTCGATAAAATATCGCATTGTTATATCCGACGAATCGGTTTGCAAGGTAATAAAACGCTCACCATTATCGCGACCCTTCCCCCTTTTCCAATCGGTGCATCATCCGTTTCAACCCCGTTTCAAAATCCGCTTCATCACCCGGTACATTATAATGTATGAAATTAAGGTCTGCACCCGCCCCTCTTTAAGATCCGGACACAAAAAAGGGGGTGGAATCGCTTCCACCCCCGGATTACTAAAAAAGACAGATTACTTGCTGTGGCATGTCAGACAGAGAGCACTACCGGTGTTGGCTACACGCAGGAACGGTGAGTTGGTGTTGTCATGAACCGAGTGGCAGGAAGCGCACTCAAGCTGGTCTGCGCCAGCGCCGAAGAGCGGCAGAGTTCCGCCGACCTTACCGCCGACCGGAGTTACGAGTGCGCCGTCGTTTCCAGCCAGGGTGCCGTCATAGGTAAAGCTGACCGGATGGTCGTTGTTCATACCAGTGGTAGCATCGTTGATCTGTTTAGTTGAGCCAAGGGCGGCACCAAGCGTGATCGAAGCGTCGGCGACCTGGGCATTGATATTGGAATCGTGGCAGCTCAGGCAGAGCAGCGAAATACCGGCGGGGTTACCCACGGTAGCATTCAGGGTGGGGCTGGCGTATTTTGTACTAACTGTGACAGCGGCACGGGTCCAGAGCGGCACTGCGGTAGGAGCGTTATGCGGGGTGTGGCAGTAACGGCAGATCTCGTCGGAGGTACCTTTTTGAGCTGAACCACCGGTTGAGCGCAGGTTGTGCTTGGTACCGGCGATGTTGCTGGCGAAGGCGCTGGTGGCGACCATAACGAGTGCTGCTGTCAATAAAACTTTTTTCATTTTGTTACTCCTTTTCATTTTTTTGTGGGTTTTTACTTCTGATTAATGTACTGCCTGCTTGTCCATAAATCCAACTGCTGACCTATCCTCCTTTCACTAGATTTGCAAACAACCCCGTTTCCAACTTGACTTATAAAAGATCCAACCAATTACTGCCTAAATACAATACAATTGCCGTGCCAATATCTATTCTATGCATAACTGCTTGTAATTACAATAAATTCAAGCCATGTACCGCACGATGCCGGGACCGGCACTGCCAATTAGCATCTATCCAACGGCTAAATAACCGGATCCTCCGCATCGAAAGCTCCGGCTTTCCGTTTACTTCTCCTTTTTCTCCTTTTTCTCCTCTTCAGCCGGTTTAGCCAGCGGGGTATCCTTCAAGATAGGATGCTTGCTCAGGTAGGCGGGGGTCAGGTACTGGTACTTCTGAAAGCGTTTGGCGAATTTGTCGACGATATAAATGGTGTCGTTCTGATCTATGAATATGCCCATCGGGATCAGAAAATCGCCAACCTTTGGGCTCAAACCAGCCACAGAACCGATGGCGATGAGTAATGCCCCTTTCTCATTTATTACATTGAATCTGTTGGACTTGGAGTCGGTCACATAAATGTGGTCTTCGCTGTCCACGGCGACCCCCTTGATGACGGAGAATTCTCCCGCATTGTCGCCGCGCTTGCCGAACAGGGAGAGGAACTTCCCCTCCGGGGTGAACCTCACTATGCGGGCATGCATCGTATCGGCCACGATGATATTGCCCCCCTTATCAAACGCGGTAGCGGCGGGCATATTAAGAATACCCTCCTCGCCTTCGTATTTCTCCAGGGTTGTGAGTACCTTGCCGCTAAAATCCACGATATACACCTTGCTCGCACGGGGGTCGGGGACAGCCAGCCGTTTCCTCACCTTGTCGATGGCGAAAAAACCGATGGACTTGGCCTGAGCGGAAAGATCTATGACCGAGACAGGCTTCTCGTCCTTGTCAAAGACGAAGATCTTCTGCTTATCCGTGTCGCCGACATAGATATTGCCGTCACCATCGAGAGCGATGCCGCTCGGCTTGGCGAGAAGAGCGGCGCTTTCACCAGCCATCCTGTAGGACTTACTCGCCGTGAAATCGAATACCAGTACCCCACCCAGCTTCATGTCGGTTACATACACCTTGCCGTTGCCGTCGGCGGCAATCGCCTGCGGGTTTTGCAGGGAATCGGAAGCTTCGGTCCCGAGTAGCAGCGCGGACAGCCCTTTTTCCGTCAGATCGGACTGGTTTCGATAGACTCCGAGAAACTCGACCTTCGGCTCTTCCGGCGGTGGCGGCCAGACAAAGCGCTCGGCTACCACGGGTCCGGACGCGCACCCCGCCAGACATAACGCCAGCACAGCAGTAGACAACGTGATTACTTTGCAGATTATTTTCATCTCTTTCTCCTTTATCGGTTGTGACACGCAGCGGTGTCTCATATACTTTTACCGGTGCAGATTACCACCCTCGACGGGACACCGTCAAAGCAAATTAAAAGCAAAAAAGACGTCAAGGGTTCCCCCTGCGTCTTTACGTTAAACATTGTCCTCGTGCGAAGTTCAGAATCTTTTCTTTATATTGGCCGATATCCTCTTTTCAACCCTGTTGTCCGTCTTGTTTTTACCATAGGTGTAATCGAGACTGGCTTCCAGAAGCTGGTACCGCGCGGAGAGAGAGCCGTAATAGGAGAGTGCGGCCTCTGCGTAACCATTCACAAAAGCATATCTGGCGCCGCCGGCAATCATGATCTGGCGCAGGGGGAAATATTTTGTGCCGAGCAGAAGCGTATTGGTGCGTTGTTTTGTTGCGACGGAAGTTCCGCTGGCCCCGATGAGAGCCACCTGTTCGTCAATAGACGTAAAAGACTCATTGATTTCAAAGAGCTTGTTAGCCATGCCGCCGACCTTGTAATAATTATAATTAAGTGACTGTTCCGCATTGATCGTTTCAGTCGGGCTACCGCCAAACGCCTTATAATAAGAAAATCCGGCCTTTGCATCCAGGCTGCGGCTGAAAATATAGCTTGCATTGATTGAACTGGCTATCTGGTTTGTAAACTCGCTGTTAATTGCATCATCGGAGTTATAACTGGTTATAAGGGATATTTTATATTTGCTTTCGGCGTAGTCGAGCGTTGCAGTCACATTGGTGATGCCGCTTGGCACGCCGGACTCCGGAACATAAACATCCTCGGACGCCGACAATCCGGCGTTCAGACGCGGTTTCGGATTCCACGCAATTTTCAGGGCCGTCGTGGTCTGATAGCTTGACTTGCCGGCGCCTATAGTCGCACGGGGGGATTGATATTGAGGCGAGTTTATCGTGACGCCGAGATCAGAGCTGTTGATGGTCTGAGACGTACCGGTCGTAAAGCGGTTTGTCTGCTCTGCCGTCAGACGTAACTTGTGTGCCAGGTCATAACTGGCAGAGCCTTTAATCACCTGATCGATGAAACTGGACGAACCGCCGCTGCTTGAATTGCGATAGTCACGAATGTCATAATCCGCCTTCAGGGATAAATCGCGAGAGAATTTCGGGGTGCTGGCTGTGCCGACGTGGCCGGTCATGATCAGGGAATCCGCACCGTTTGAAGCAGAAACCTGCTCGACGCTCAGGCCCTGACTGAGTGTAAATGAGGATTTGCTAAAGGCATCGATGTTGTAACCGCCGCTACCGGTTGTAAAATACTCCCCCTTAGCGGTATTGTTATCGTTGGTATGGCTATCGTCGTACTTCGAGTAAGCGCTCCATCTTGCGGTAGGGGTGATAATGCCGCTGGCATAGACCGGCAGCGAGGTCTTGTAGACGATCCTTTCGCGGTCGTTTTCATTAAGCCGGGTAAAATTATTAAAAGAACGCAGCTCCCAGGACTCCCTGCGGGCGGTCCCGAAAAGATTCAGACTGAACTCCTCGAAGTTGTCATTGGACCTTTCATTAACCCGCCTGGTAAGCTGGCCGTCAGCGGACACACGCAGCCAGTTGGTAAAATCGATCCAGCGGCGCTGCAGTAACTGGTCGACGGTGCCCAATTGAAACTGGGTCTCATTGTAGTTATTCAAGTGATCGATGTAATCGTTATACGTCACAAAGCGGTAATGGAACCAGTTATCTTTTTTATTGAGACTGACAAATGCCAGCCTGGTCAAGCGATTGTCGACCGGATAGGTACTGCTGCTGTCCTTGTTAATCGTGTCACGATAGTCCAGCATCAGCATCGGAAAATGCCGCAGTATTTCGTTATACCCGTTCGTCATCCCGTTTTTAACGCCCGCTACGAGCGTGGCGCCGCTATCAATACGCGTACCGCCGGAAATGCCGGTAGCGGTATTGGCAGGTATGGAAAGGTTGGTCGTATTGCTGCCGGATAACCCGCCATTGATGGAGGGGGCGTCAAAAAGCTTGTCACTACTCAAACTATCCGTCAAAAACGTGCTTCTGCTCAAATCCCGGCTATAGAGGGAGAGCCGAAGCGGGATTTCTTTTGGATCCAACAGCAGGTCACCGTTGAAGATTAAATGGCCTTTGTTCTCATTGAGATTATTTGCTGGAGCAGCGTTTGCTTTAATGCCGGTATCAAACGCAAGCCACTCGTATCCCAAAGCTACGTCATATTTGCCCAGGCGACCGTTAACCAACCTGCCGGATGTATCATAAAGGACCGAATAGCGCTGGGTAAGGGAGTGCGTGGAAACGTGCTCAGTATCAGTACTGGATTCATAATTGACATAACCGAGTTCGGCTTCGCCGGTCAGCCGGCAGGAGGCATCGCGCGGCACCAGGAAAACGCTCATCAGAGTCAGCATGATGAGGGTTGAACCGATCGTTATGTGATGGCATCTGTTCATTTTAGATAGGCTTACCGGTACCGTAGTATTGATCTGCGAACAGATATTGTGCAATAATCGAGCCATTCGGCGCCGTTGCAAAGCATGCAGTGTGAGGTGTCTTTGGAATGAGGGTAGATCCGTACCTATGGCCACGGAAAATCAAATCCCCCTCAATCCCCCTTTTGCAAAGGGGGGAGGCTTTAAAACCCTATCATTTTGATGGGGAAGACTTAAAGTCCCCCAATTTCCGAAGCGGGAGATTTAAAGTTGCCCCCCTTTATGAAGGGGGGGGGCAAGGGGGGATTTTCCGGCGCCATAAATAGCTTTCATCCGGATTTTCCGGCTTCCGACAAGCTAAATAGCGCCGCAATGTGGTTATTTGACTTGCCGGGTTTCCGGGGATTTGGCCGGTGACGGCTTATCAGACAGATACTGAAAAACCTGAATCCTGGCGTTGAGTTGGTCCACGACAAATATCCTGCCAAGATTGTCGATATCAATCCCCATAGGCAACGAAAATCCGCCGGGAGCCCTCTTGCCTGATGATGAGACCGCGTAGAAACTGCCGAGAGACAGCAGCAGTTCACCTTCTTGGTTAAATATGCTGATTGAACTCGAGCGACCGTCAACCACGTAGATATTGTCATCCGGATCCACGGCAACCGATTTGATCAGCTGAAAATTTCCGGCGCCTTCCCCGCGCGTGCCGAATGCCAGGCGAAAAGCTCCGGATTCGCTGAATATCTGGATACGGGCATTAAAAGAGTCGGCAACGATAATGTCACCTTTCGAAGTGATGGCGATGCCCACCGGCTTGTTAAAAGCGCCATCGCCGTGGCCTGGCGTCCCGAAGTCAAAAAGCCGGTTGCCCGCCGGATCAAGCACAAATATTTTGTCTAGCTGGACATCGGAAACATACAGACGCCCCCTGCTTTTATCAACGGCAATAGCTACCGGCCTCTTGCAGATACCGGCAAGATCAATGCTGCGGACATATTTTTCGGAACGATTAAATACCAGAATTTTCCTGAGCCGGGCCTCAAGAACATAGAGGTTCATGTCTCCGTCGAGAGCCAGACCTACCGGGACAATCTGCTCTGAGAGCCCGCTGCCGGAAATGGAAAGTTTTCGTAACTCGCTGTTCTTCAGGTCAAACACATACACGCCGCCAATTTCAGTGTCGGCAACATAGACCTTGTCCGACACCGGATCGGCACGAACTTCAACCGGTTTTTTCAGAGAGAGCGGAATATCCTGTCCGGCAATAAACTCCTTGATGCGCCGGACTGTGGTCATTTTTAAATCAAGCTGACTACTGTAAGCGCCCACCCATTCGATGCGCGGGGGCAATGGCGGGGGAGGCCAGAAATAGCGTTCCTGCGGCACCAGCACGTCCGGAGCGCATCCGGCCAGGATAGTTGCCATAAGAAGTGACGATAGATATATTTGAAACTTCCTCATGCGTTACCTCAAGTAGAATTGCAGACAGTATGAAACAAACAAGAGCTGATTCCCGCGTTTATTCGAGATCGGTGCTACATATTGTGGCACATCTGGCAGAGTGCCATGCGGTCCTCCGAGTTGTTGACAAAATAATACCGTACCATGCCGCCATGGGGGTTGTGGCAGGAGATGCAGCTCATCTCCCTGCCGCTCCCCTTTTTCGCCGGGTCCTGCTTGCCCGTGAGAGGATGCCCTTCTCCGCTCTGCATCCGCACGACGTGTACCTTGCCGCGAATATGGCCATGACACGAGAGGCAGAGCTCGTTGATCGGCTTCAGCAGCTGTGCTTCATTCTGGCTGCCGTGCGGGTCATGGCAGGCTTCGCACATCCCCGCCTCGACCGGACCATGCAGAAATTTCAGTTTCTTGATCTGCACCGCCATATCGGAATGGCACTCATAACAGAGGGCAGCTCCGCGCTTGGGGACGGCGTGCTTCGGGTCACCCTTGCTGGCATGGCAATAACCACAGGAATAGGTGCCTGCCGGACCGTGTACGTATTTTACCGCCAGCATTTTCTTGTGACAGACAAAACAGGGATTATTCTTTTCAACGCTGTTGTTCATCTGTGCCGAGGTCGGATTCATCACATGGCAGGACTGGCAGAAACGCTCCTTTTCGGGTCGATGCATGACCACCGGGGTGTACTCCGGCAGAACCTTCTGATTGCCGTCTTCCGGAGCATAAAAAACCGACAGTTCGGCGGATTCGATCTTATGGCCGCCGTTAAACAGGTCTACGACAAGTTTGTTGACCCCGGGATCCCATAGCGACTGGGCGATAAAAAAGTCCTGAAACAGCTTGCGGAATTCCGGCGATCCGACCTCCACCGGTTCCCCCACATTCCCGTTATGCGTGATGCGGAGCGTGGAGACTTCTGTTTGATTGAGTTTGAAGATCAGGTGGCCGGAAGAGGTGACGGCAGAGTTTGGCGAGGGATAGATAAAGTTGATCGCACCCCGGGCATGGGGAGCAAACATGAACAGAGCAACTGGGATATACTTTGGTTTATGGCAGCCGACAACGCAGGTACCGCCATAAGCGGTCTTGGTGTAGCGGACTGGTATCCGCCAGCGACCGAATCCGGGGATCTTGTTCGCGATCAGAAAGGGCTGGGCGGCGGCATGCGGATCGTGACAGACTTTGCACGAGCGCCCCCTGTCAATTTTATTGACGTGCTGATAATGGAGGTTGAACATGCCGTTACGGAAATTGGTTTCCGAGTCGGTGCGCTGGCTGTCGGCCAGGGTATCGGCATGACAGCCGAAGCAGAGCGCGAAGTTAGCTTTATCAAACGATTGATACATCCCGTCCGGAACCGGGCGCTTCAGCAGATGGTGCAGCTGCGTTCCGTGCGGGGCATGACACTCGGTGCACTCTCCCGCAGCCACCGGCGCGTGGACCGATCTCCCGGCAATCAGGGCCTTGTCATGGCAGGTCATGCAGAGAGCCGCCCCCTCCGCCTTGAGCATGTACTTGTGCTCGGACTGATGCGGATCGTGGCAACTCAGGCACTTTCCCTCCGCAACCGGCTTATGGGGAAAGGGAGTGTCAAGCTTGCTCTTGTCGTGGCACATGTAGCAGAGTGCGGCGCCCGCCTCTTTCAACTGAAATTTGTTGTTGCTCTGGTGGGGGTCATGGCAATCGAGACAATCGCCGGCAGCAACGGGGGGATGCACGTATTTTTTGGTGTTCTTGGGCTCGTGGCATTCGCTGCAGAGCCCCGCCTTACCGTTATCCGTCAGTGAAAAAGCCTCTTTTTTGAATACGGGGTGTTTTTTTCCCGAAGGGTTATGACATGACGTGCATTCACCGTTTTTGACCGGCAGATGGACAAAGGCCTTATCGTCTTTATGAGAGTGGCAGCCGCAGTTAACCGTCCCGGCCGCTTCTGCCGTACGCTCTTTGGCAATCAGAGAGATGGCGGCAATACCGGTCAGGAGTGCGGCGCACAGGCAGACGATTTTGCCGGACGAAAACTTCATGCGATACCATAGCCCTTGTTTTATTCCAACAAGCGAAACAACCACCCCCAACCCCTCCTTAGTAAGGAGGGGAGCTTAAAGTCCCCCTCCTATTTTAGGAGGGGCTATGGGTGGTAAGGTTCGGTAATTACATCTTAGAGTTGCCGTAACTGTGCAGACCGGAAAGGAACAGATTGACGCCGAGATAACAGAAGATCGTGGCGGCGAAGCCGATGACCGAGAGCCAGGCGGCGCGCTTTCCGACCCAACCCTTGGTGATGCGGGCATGCAGAAAAGCGGCGTAAACAAACCAGACAATCAGTGACCACGTTTCCTTGGGGTCCCAGCTCCAGTAGGTGCCCCAGGCGTAGTTGGCCCAGGCGGCGCCGGTCACGATACCGAGCGTCAGGAGCGGAAACCCGATCATGATCGCACGGTAGTTGAGGTCATCAAGCACTTTCAGGGGTGGAAACATCGACATGAGCCCGCCGGCCGGCGCCGACTTGTCGGTGCCTTCGGCGGCGGTTTTAATCAGATACATGATTGAAATGCCGCAGGCAACGGCAAATGCGGCATAGCCAAGGAAGCAGGTTATGACGTGGTACAGCAGCCAGTTGCTCTGCAGCGCCGGAACGAGCGGTTCGATGCCGGTATGCATGCCGAGTTGCGCCCATGCCATGCCGAGCAGTGCGAACGGCACGACAAAAGCTCCGACGATGCGGTATTTGTAACGAATGTCGATGTAGGCAAAAAGGAGGATAATCGTCCAGGAAAAGAAGACTATCGACTCGTACAGGTTGGACATCGGGGCATGCCCGACGCCCATGTCGTAGGATTCTTTCCAGCGCAGGCCGATGGCGACCGTTTGCACGGCAAGACCGAAATAGGCGATGAAGCTGCCGGCCAGGCCGAGCGTCCTGTTTTTGCTGGCCAGGAATGCAAAGAAAACTATCATCGAGATCAAATATGTAAAGGTTGTAACGTTAAAAAGCATGGAGCTGGTCATAAGCTGGAGTCCTCCGCTAGATTTTTATTTCCTGGAACTTTTCAGAGATGTCTTCAAACTGCATCAGAAACGCCGCCTGGTTTTTACTGGCATTGCCGTACATACGGACATGCCCTTTCGATACAATCACCCAGATCCGTTTATGCGACATGAAGAAGGCGATGCAAATACCGACGATCATCAGGGTACATCCCAGCCAGACTATCCAGACGCCGGGATCTTTAGCTACCTGCAGACCGGTGTACTGTTTGGCGTTTGTACCTTCATAGCTGAAGATCAGGGCGTCGCCGCGCTGGGCATTGACTTCGGGGTAATTTTTGAAGGCGATAAATGTTTGCGGCGCGCCCCCTTTTTGAGTCACTTCGATACGGGCGGCCGGGCCGGAATATTCCGGGGCGAACTGACGGACTTCCTGGGTCGCTTCCAGCAGTTTGACGGTCGTACCATCCTTCAGGGTGACAGGAACACCTTCACGAACTGCGGCTTTCTCAGGAGTTCCGCCATTTCGCGGAGTGGCGGAGATGAAATGATCGCTCCCCTCGCTGGACTGCCCATAGCTGGACTGGTAAAATGTGATCCCCTTGTAGGTCAGCGGCGAATTGACGATAACCTTCACCTGTGAATAACCGGGGACCGGTTTGCCGTTTTCCAGGACCGTCAGCGTACTTCTGAATTCCTTGGGTGAACCGGTGGGATAAAACTCCACATTGAATTTGTCGCAGAGGAGTTCGAATCCGAGCGGCATCTTCTGGCCGTTCCTGTTTTCAAAGGAGTTGATGCTGGTCCCCTCGACAATGGTGACATACCCCTTGTATCCGAACAGCGAACCGATTATGGCCCCGACGAAGATCACCAGTATGCTGAAGTGGACGACATAGACACCCAGGCGGCACCAGGCCGTTTTTTGCGCGAAAAGGTGGTATTCACCGTTATGTTCAGTAATCACCGGAGCCGAAAATTCTTTCCCGAGAAACCCGGCCAGGCGCTCTTTCCCTTTTTCGATGGAGCCGGAATACGACAGCTCTTTCTTTAACGAAAATGAGTTGCGCTGTCCCTCGCCAAGGACGAGGGCCGGTTCACTGATGAACTTGAATACGTGCGGTAAGCGCTTGATCGAGCAGGAGATCAGATTCAGGCTGAATACATACAGCAGGGAAATGAACCACCAGGAGTGGTACATGTCGAAGAATCCAAGTTTGGAATATATCTGCAGCTTGGTTGGGCTGATCTCGGCGACGTATTCCGGCGGCAGCGCCCCCTGCGGAAGAACCGTGCCGATTATCGATGTCAGGGCCAGCGAGATCAGCAGAAAGAGGGTCAGTTTAAGAGAACAGAAAAAATCCCAGACGTTGTTGATAAAGCTTCGCTCGGTAGTTGCCAATGGAATCTCCAGACTGGTGTAGGTATGAACTGATGTATGGGAATGTATTACATTAACTTTCGAACAATAACCCAAATCTCAAGAAAAATGCACCATTTTTTTTACTCCATGCCCATTTACATCCTGCTTATGTAATGACCGCTTTCAATTTCACAATCATCGTGTATACTCGGCTCTGTATACTAATTTCCGGCTTGGCAGGGCGCTTGCGCCGGTCTACCCGGAAGCGATTTCACCGGCAGGCACCGGCATATATGCCGCTTGTTTCGCAACAATCAAAGGGCTTCTCGAATTCGGGCAGCCTTTTTTAATACAAAAATCCGGAGGAATCAAGCATGTTGCCACTTAAAGACCCCACCCTGCTGAAGCAGCGCTGTTATCTGGCCGGCGGCTGGAGCGATGCCGACCGGAGTGAAACAATCACCGTTACCAACCCGGCCACCGGTGAGGCACTCGGCAAGGTACCAAAAATGGGTTCTGCCGAGACCCGCCGGGCAATTGATGCCGCCTCTTTCGCCCTCCCCGCCTGGCGAAAAAAAACCGCCAAAGAACGCTCCATTATTCTCAGGCGCTGGTTTGAGCTGATCATGGCCAATCAGGACGACCTTGCGGTCATCATGACCGCAGAACAGGGAAAACCGCTTGCAGAGTCAAGGGGTGAAATTGCCTACGCGGCCTCATTCATCGAGTGGTTTGCCGAGGAGGGGAAGCGGGTTTACGGGGACACAATTCCCGGCCACACCGCCGACAAGCGCATAGTTGTCATTAAAGAGCCTATAGGGGTCTGCGCCGCGATCACACCCTGGAATTTTCCGGCCGCCATGATTACCCGCAAGGCCGGACCGGCGCTGGCTGCCGGCTGCACGATGGTCGTAAAACCGGCAAGCGCCACCCCTTTCTCGGCTCTGGCGCTTGCGGAGCTTGGGGAGCGCGCCGGAATTCCGGCCGGAGTTTTCAGTGTCGTCACCGGCTCCGCAGCCGCCATTGGCGACGAAATGACTTCCAATCCCATCGTCCGCAAACTGACTTTTACCGGATCGACTGAAATCGGCAAACAGCTGATGGCGCAATGCGCCGCCACCGTTAAAAAAGTTTCACTGGAACTGGGGGGGAATGCCCCGTTCATAGTCTTCGATGATGCCGATCTCGATGCCGCCGTCGAGGGGGCGATCGCTTCCAAGTACCGCAACACCGGCCAGACCTGCGTCTGTACCAACCGGCTGCTGGTGCAGTCCGGTGTCTACGACCTGTTTGTACAGAAACTGTCGGATGCCGTTGCCGGCATGCAGGTCGGCAACGGCCTGACCGGAGACGTCCAGCAGGGACCGCTGATCAACATGGCGGCCGTCGAAAAGGTTGAAGAACATATCGCCGATGCCACCGCCAAGGGGGCCAGAATCGTGCTTGGCGGCAAGCGCCACGCTCTGGGCGGCACGTTTTTTGAGCCGACGATCATTGTGGATGTCACCCCGGAGATGCTGGTGGCCCGTGAAGAGACCTTCGGGCCGCTGGCTCCGGTGTTCAGATTCGACAGCGATCAGGAGGCGGTTCGGATGGCTAACGACACCGAATTCGGCCTGGCGTCCTATTTTTACAGCCGCGACATAAGCCGCGTATGGCGGACCGCCGAAGCGCTTGAATACGGCATGGTCGGCATCAACACCGGCCTGATATCGACCGAAGTCGCCCCTTTCGGCGGCATGAAGGAGTCCGGGGTCGGGCGGGAAGGCTCCCGCTACGGCATTGAAGAATTTTTGGAAGTCAAATACCTCTGCATGGGCGGAATATGATCCCGCCGCAACCGCTCGCCGAGCGGGTGCGGAATTGTAAAATATTTATTGACACGTTCGCCGTACAACTGATATTTTTAACTCATATTTTTACACCGATCTACTCAACATACATATTCTTATCGAGAGCGACCGAGGGACTGGCCCTGTGACGTCGCGGCAACCAGCCATTTGGCAAGGTGCCAATTCCAGCGGAACCTTTACAAAGGTTTCGGGAGATAAGGAAGAGCGCCATCCACAAGATCCTCTTCCGCACCCCGGAAGGGGATTTACTTTTTGGGAGGATATTTGTATGAACATCGCAACTCAGGCGGTACAGATAGGACTTGAATGGGACAGCCGCACCGGAGCGGTCACCGTGCCGATCTATCAGACAGCCACCTTCAGACATCCGGGACTGGGCCAGAGCACCGGTTATGACTACAGCCGCTCGGGAAATCCGACGCGGCAGGCGCTTGAAGACGGCATGGCTCGCCTCGACGGCGCCGCCCGCGGTTTCGCCTATGCGTCCGGCATGGCGGCCATCGCCAACCTGCTGCTGCTTTTTAAATCGGGTGACCACCTGATCGTAACCGAGGATCTTTACGGCGGCACCTGCCGTCTGTTTGACAAGATCTTCAGCCAGTACGGTCTCACCTTCAGTTATGTCGATACCAGCGACAACGCCGCAATTGCCGCGGCCGTTCAGCCGGCGACGAGAGCCGTTTTTGTCGAGACCCTCACCAATCCGCTCCTTAAATTCGCCGATCTCCGGGCGATTTCCATGCTCTGCAAAGAAAATAATCTGCTGCTGATTGCCGACAACACCTTCCTGACCCCCTACCTGCTCCGTCCGCTCGACATGGGCGCCGATATCGCCGTATACAGCGCGACCAAATATCTGGCCGGTCACAACGACACCGTAGCCGGCGTTGTAACCGTCAAGGATCCGCAGCTTGCCGAAACGGTCTACTTCCACCAGAATTCGGTGGGAGCCGTCCTCGGGCCCCAGGATTCATGGCTGACAACCCGCGGCATCAAGACGCTCGGGATCAGGATGGATCGCCAGCAGCAGAATGCCGGACGGATCGCGGCGTGGCTGAAAGCCCACCCCCGCATCACGAAGGTATATTATCCCGGCCTCGAAGATCACCCCGATCACCTCCTGATGGGCCGTGAATCGCGCGGTTTCGGCGCGATGATCGCTTTTGAGGTTGACAAGCACGAACTGGTCGAGCAGATTCTGCTGAAGACGGCCCTGATCTCGTTTGCCGAGAGTCTCGGGGGGGTTGAAAGCCTGATAACCTTCCCGGAGGTGCAGACCCACGCCGACATCCCGCCTGAACTGCGGGCCAGATTGGGAATTAACAACGTTCTGCTGCGCCTGTCGGTCGGGATCGAGGATTGCGATGACCTGATCGAGGATTTGAGACAAGCATTAGTAAGTTAGAAATTGTTTCTGCACTTTTTTGGCAGAAAATAATTTCGTTAACGCACTTATCCTGTTTATCAGGGCTGGAGGGATAACATGAAACTTGCAACCAAACTGATCCACGGCGGCCCGACCGTCGACCCGCAGACCGGGGCTCTCGGCGTGCCGATCTACCAGATTTCAACTTATCGCCAGACTTCGGTCGACCATTTCAGCAAATATGACTATGCCCGCGGCGACAACCCGACCCGCGAGGCGCTGCAGGACACGATTGCGGTGCTGGAAGGGGGGACTCACTGTCTGGCCTTTTCTTCCGGCATGGCCGCCATCTCCACCACCCTGATGATCTTCTCCCCCGGCGACCATCTGGTCGTCTGCGACGATGTCTACGGCGGCGCCTACCGGGTGCTCTCGACCATCTTCAGCCGGATGGGGATCACCTCGACCTTCGTCGACGCCACCGATCTCGCCCTCATCGAAGCCGCTATCCGCCCCGAAACAAAGGGTATCTATCTTGAGACACCGTCGAACCCGCTCCTGAAGGTCACCGACCTGCGCGGAGCGGCCGAAATCGCCCGCCGTCACGACATCATCACCCTGGTGGACAACACCTTCATGACCCCCTACCTGCAGCGCCCGCTGGAACTGGGGTGCGACATCGTCCTGCACAGCGGCACCAAGTTCATCAACGGCCACAGCGACGTTCTCTGCGGTTTTTCGGTAGTAAAAGACAAGGAACTGGGGCAGCGGATCCGCTATATCCAGAATGCCTTCGGCACCGGCCTGGGACCGCAGGATTCATTCCTGACGCTGCGGGGAGTCAAGACCCTCAAGGTCAGGATGGATCAGAGCCAGCTGAACACACTCAAAATAGTCACATGGCTTAAAGCACATCCGCGCGTTTCCAAAGTCCATTATCCGGGGCTTCCCGAACATCCCGGCTACAGCGTCCATAACGCTCAGGCCGATGGGCCGGGCGCGGTTTTCTCGTTCGAACTGGATTCGTATGAAACGACCAGGCGACTACTGGAAAATTCACACCTGGCGGCTTTTGCGGTCAGTCTGGGAGGGGTTGAAAGCATCATTTCCTATCCGGCAAGAATGTCGCACGCCTCGGTGCCCAAGGAAGAACGGGAGCGTAAGGGGATCACCGATACTCTGGTACGCCTCTCGGTCGGCCTGGAAGACCCGGACGACCTGATAGCGGATCTCAAGCTGGCGATCGGGTAGACGGTGAATCTCCGTATCAACGAAAAGCCTGCCGATATCATGGACGGCCTGACCCTCGGCGCTGTGGCGGATCTCTACAAGGCCGGCGCCGACGTGCTGATCCTGAACGGCTTTCCGGCGCCGGCGGATACGGCACTGAGCGATGGGGACGAGCTGTTTTTGATCCGGCGGGGTGAAGTGCCGACGGAAGAGGAGCTGGAGTACCTGATGGCGGCCCGGCATACACCCGGTGTTCATGCCCGTCTGAAGCGGGCGGTGGTGGGAATTGCCGGCGTCGGAGGTCTTGGTTCGTCGGTGGCGGTCGCCCTGGCAAGAGTCGGCGTCGGCAGATTGATGATTGCGGACTTTGACGTCGTGGAACCCTCAAACCTTAATCGGCAGCAGTATTTTATTGACCAGATCGGCAGTTACAAAGTCGAAGCACTGGCCAGCAACCTGCGCCGCATCAATCCGTACGTAACCGTTGAAGCATATCGTGAACTTCTCGGTCCGGAGAATATTCCGGTTATCTTCTCGGAATGTTCGGTCGTGGTTGAAGCCTTTGACCGCGCCGACATGAAGGCCATGCTGGTAAACACCGTCCTCGAATCCATGCCGCGGAGCATCGTTGTCGCCGCTTCCGGACTGGCCGGATACGGATCCAACAACAGCATCGCAACACGCAGGGTTTCACGGCGTCTCTACCTGACCGGCGATTCCGTATCGGAAGCGGCGCCCGGTAACGGCCTCATGGCTCCAAGAGTCGGCATCGCCGCACATCATCAGGCCAATCAGGTAGTCAGAATCCTGTTGGAGGAAGAGCCATGAGTACAATTGCCGTAGCCATGAGCGGCGGAGTCGATTCTTCCGTCACCGCCGCCCTGCTGAAGCAGCAGGGACACGAAGTGATCGGCATCACCATGCGCCTCTTTGCACCACACAGCAGCGGCATCGGTTCGGCCGTCCACGACGCCGCCGTTGTGGCGGGACATCTGGGAATCCCCCATCACGTCGCCGACTTTGCCCCGGATTTCAGCAGGCTGATCATCGGCGACTTCATCGAAGAATACCGGGTCGGTCACACACCGAATCCCTGTGTTCGCTGCAACCGTTACATAAAATTCGGGCTGCTGCTGGAGAAGGCACGTGAACTGGGGGCCGAACTGCTGGCTACCGGACACTACGTCAGAAAAACGGTCGATCCGGACGGCACCTGCCATCTGAGGATTGCGGAGTACTCCCGCAAGGACCAGTCGTATTTTCTCTATACCCTGACCCAGCAGCAGTTGCGGCAGGTAATATTCCCGCTCGGCACGGTCGGCAGCAAGGACGAAGTGCGCCGTCTGGCACGCGAATTCGCCCTTCCGGTTGCGGAAAAAAGCGAGAGCCAGGAGGTCTGCTTCATTCCGAATGATGATTATGTGGCTTTTCTGGAAGGAAGCGGATCGTTAGGCGCTGTGGCTGGAGACATCATCCATCTTGACGGGCGGGTAGTCGGACGCCATCATGGCACACACCGCTACACGATCGGCCAGCGCAAGGGGTTGGGGGTCGCCTGGAGCGAACCGCTCTATGTTACGGCTATTGACGCCGAACGAAATGTCATCCTTGTCGGAGAACAGCAGCATGTTTATGCGGCCGGTTTGCAGGCGGAGTCCCTCAGCTGGATTGTTGCGCCGGAGGGAGAGGAGTTTGCAGCGACCTGCAAAATCCGCTACCGTCACCAGCCGGTAAGTTGCCGGGTGCGACTGCTGGCGGAAGGCCGCTGCGAAGTCGATTTTAACCAGCCGCAGAAAGCGATCACCCCCGGACAGGCGCTGGTGTTCTACCGGGGAGATGAAATACTGGGCGGCGGGCGGATCGTATCCTGTTTACCAGGGTCAGGTTGAGATATTACTCCAGGCGGAGGGGCTCCTGGGGGTTTTTATCTTGAATTCCAGATACTGCGCCGCTTTTTTCAGTTTCTCGTTGTTTATGGTCATATCCAGAAGCGTGCCGAGAGCATCCAGCACCCTTTTTTCCGCATTTTGACTGTTAAAGCCCGCCCCTTCGACAATGCCCCGCAGGTAGCCTAAAAGCGATTTCTGCTCCTCTTCCCCCTGCAAACGCTTCGGATCGGCAATAAACAACAGATACCGGGCCTTGTCGCGTACCGGTCCACCCAGATGTTTATCCTCCAGAAGCGATTCAACGACCGTCGCAATACTCCCCTGTTCGGCATAATTCAGGTCGCTGTTCTCAAGGTAGGAGGCAAGATACTCCAGAGCAGCCAGGCGGCTTGAAGGACCTCCGATTTTAAACAGCAGCAGTTGCACCGCCTGCAACTTCAGAACATTCGGTTGGTCAGGGAGGAGAAAACAGCGCAGCATCAGGGCCAGCTTGCCTTGGGCAGCCGGTGTCAGGGAAGAATCATCCGCCTTTGAGCGGATCTGCTCCAGCAGTTCGCGTTTGTTGGCATATTCGCCGAAACGGATCCGGACGATCAACGCACGGACCTGCTGATCTTCCACTGCATCCCATAATTCATCAACAGCCCGCAAAATCCTGCTGCAGAGGGAGCGGATCTTTTCCTGCTTGCCCTGCTCTTCCTGATTCCAGTAGTCCGGGTAGGTATCAAGGACGATATCGGCCTCTTCCGGATTTTTTGCTTTTTCCAGAACGGACATGAAGTAGCCAAGGATCTTGAGCTGATAATTACTGCCCCCCTCCTTGAGCGGCCTGATGAGATCATCAAGAAAAGTGCTGCTCAACCCGGAGGCCCCGCTGCAGAGATAGCGATACACCCCTTCAGCCTTGTCAACCTGCTTTTCAATGTATTTACGGTGCAGGGTTTCACCCAGTTGGGTGGACTGCACTTTTTTGAAAAAGGCGCTCAGCAGGTTGGAGGCATGATGTTTGATATTGTTGTCTATGTCATCAGACACAACGATATCCAGGCAGGCATCAAATATTTTGACCTGTTCATTCTCATCGCGGGACGAATCGATATAATCCTCGACGATTGCCAGAATTTCATCCATATGTTTGCGGTTACGGCTGTTGAGAAGCGCCGTGAAGGTATCACGCAAACTGCCCGAATCAACGATGCCGAACAGAAACCTTACGGCCGAATTCCTGCTTGCGGCATCCTTGCTGTCGGCAGACTTCAGCAGCTTCAGAATGCTTTCAGCCGGATCGGTGACCCAGTCGGGTACAAGTTCCTCCATTACGCGTTCGGCTTTTCTTCTAACCACGGCATCCAGATCATAGATAAAATAGCGCGCCACATCGATCCGGAAATCACGGCTGGCGGAGGACGAGGCAACTATTTCGAGCGCCAAAGCCTTGTCTTTGGCCGAGAGCCGGGCAATATCCTTCTTGGCCTTGGATGAATCATTGATTTTTACATAAAAATTGACTATGTCTTTGACCGATACTTCCGCATCTACATCGATTTTCATGTCAGGTGCCTTTCCGAATATTTTGGGTGAGTATAGCCGGAAGAGCTCCTATGCGCAACATCATCGCGGCACTTCCAAAAAAAAAGGGCAATGCCCGACCCGGAGGAAACTACATGCGCATCGAACCGACCCTGATAGACAGGATATATTCCAACTCGCTGATCTGCCTCTGCCTCGTAGTGTTCTCCGCCATTTCCGCGGCTGCGGAGAATAAAATCACCTTCTACCGTGATGGCGCCCTGCTCCAACAGGAAGCGGTCGCAGCAAAAGGCATCATCGATATACCGCTCGCTGCCGGTCTGCTGGAAAATACGCTCACGGTTGTTCCCGCTCCCGGCACCACTATCCTTGGCGTTAAAACCGACAACGCCGGTTCGGGAAGCACAGCTGATAAAGAGCTCGAAGCGCTGGTCGAGGTGCGGCGGAGACTGGAGGATCGACTGCAGGCATTGGAGACCCGCGAGACTATTTTCACCTCCGCAGCCAAGGCCCAAAGCGGCAAGGCGCCGCGCAAGAGCAAGGCGAATCCCGAACCCATGCAGACCATCCGCCAGGGCACCGACTTTGCCATTGCCCAGCTGGAGGCGGTCTATACAGCGCGCCGCAGGACAAAGCAGGAGATCCAGAAAATTGATGCACGCCTTGCTGCTAGCAGAAAAGGGAGCCGGCCGACTGAGAGCACCGTACGGATTACGGTCACACCGGGCCGCGGCAGGGTGACGCTTCGCTATGCCACGGCTGAGATCGGCTGGCATCCGCAGTACAATCTGTACCTGACAAGCGGGGGAACTGCCCGGCTGCAGCTTTCCGCGCGAATAAACGGAAACGGAAACAGACTTCAGACCCGTGTCTCCGCGGGATCGCTTGCTGAAAGCGCCAACGCGGAAACCTTTCAGACTCAGCCAGAGAGTGCGATCCTGGCCAGCTATAGTGTGCCGATTTCGGAAGAACGCTATGTTGAAGGAATTTTCAACAGCTTTTCCGGCAAGTTAACCAACAACAGCGAACACTATCTGCCGCCCGGAGAATCCGGGCTGTACCGGGGAGGAACCTACCTGGGGAGATTCAGATTTGAAGGTCTTTCATCGGGGCGGAGCAGGGTTGTTTCACTCGGCAGTTAACCCCCAAGCCTGAACCTGAAAAACGGCCCTCCCGATTACATCCGGAGGGCCGTTTCAAACTCGGCGGCAGTAATTAATGAGTCGGGTTATTTCATAAGAATTTCGATCTTGGCAGTTTTTTTAGTTTCAGCGAGGTATTTCTGGATGGCTTCGTTAACTTTCTGCCCCTTGAGAAACTCTTCGATCTTTGCTTTCACCTCGTTAAAATCCGTAGTAACGGCAGGTTTTTTCTCCGTAAGCTTGATGACATGATAACCAAACTGGGTCTCTACGACATTACTGATCTCACCGGGCTTAAGCGCAAAGGCGGCTTTTTCAAACGAAGGCACCATCTGCCCCTTGCCGAAAAAACCGAGATCCCCCCCCTGCTTACTGCTGGGACAGGTTGAGTATTCTTTGGCCAGTGCGGCAAATTCAGCCCCGCCGGCCAGATCTTTCCGCAATTTTTCAGCTTTTTCACGGGCTTTTTTCTTGTCTTCCGCAGATGCCGCGCTGTCCACTCCGATCAGGATATGGCTGGCTTTGACACTCTCGTCACGCTTGAACTTGTCCTGATTGTTATCATAGAAGGAGCGGATTTCAGCTTCTGAAACGGCCGCTTTCGACACGAATGTTGTTTCAACGAAACGAGAGATCAACAGGTCGCGGCGGGTATATTCACGGAGATCCTTTTCGTTCATCTCCAGATCCTTGATCGCCTTTGCAAATTCCTGCTCATCCTTGAAGCGCGCCTTACCCAGAGCGATCTTGGCATCGATCTGTTTATCCAGATCGGTAATCTCCAGTTTCGCAGCGGCCTGATACAACAGCTCCGCCGATATCAATTGTTCCACGGCCTGTTTGTCGAGTGCCGCCTGCTGTTCAGCCGCTGCCGTCCGTCCGCGCTGCAGAACTTTTTTTGCACGGCGCAGCTCGACAGCGTCGATAGCCGTCCCGTTGACGCGCGCAACAGCACCCTGAAGAGCAACAGGGGCGGAGGATGAAGCAGTTGCAGCGGCATTCTCTTTTTTCACCTCCGGTTCAGCGGCGGCAACAAGAGTTCCGCACGACAAAAGTGCGGCAACCAGAAATCCTTTTAATAACCATACTGATGAATGAGCGTTCTGCATCGTACCGGTTTCCTCCTTGAGAAAAGATTTTAACAAATATAGCACAGTTGACCCGGGCATGAAAAGCCAAACATATTTTTGACATTTGTTTTGCTTTCAGATATGTTTACAATCCGTTTATGTGCCAATCTGCTCTGTTTTTGTTCAGTCAGCCGGCAGAAGATTCATCAGGAGGTAATTTAGAAATGAAAAAGGTTCTCGTAGTCGATGACAGCCTCTCGGTTGGCCGCCAGCTTGAGAAGATTATCAGTGAATCGGGCGACTTCACCTGCGTCGGACATGCCAAAAATGGCGCCGAGGCGATCAAGATGAATCATGCCGAAGATCCTGAAATTATCTGCATGGATATGAACATGCCCGGCATGGACGGCCTGACGGCTCTGCGGACGCTTGCAGTCATGGATAAGGAGGTCAAGGTCGTGATGGTGACCTCGCTGGGCGGGGTGGGTGACAAGTTTACCGAGGCGCTTAAACTCGGCGCAAAAAATGTCATTTCGAAACCGTTCGAAGCCGACAACGTCCTGCGGATTCTGCGGGAGCTCTGATTCTTCAATCTAAGACAATAGGCAAAGGGGCGGAATATGGCTGTAAAATTTTTCGGACAATTTCTCGCAGAACAGGGCATTGTTACCACTGCTGAGCTGGTGAACGCCATCAACCTTCAGGAGAAGAACAACCTGAAATTTGGCGAGATGGCCGTAGCGATGGGACTGGTCACTCCGGCGGACATTCAGCGGGCTCATAACGCTCAGATGTCCAAGGACCTGAAGCTGGGTGATATGTTGGTCGAGATGGGACTATTGACGCTCGTTCAGATGAATGATGTTATTGCCCGCCAGAAGAACACCCATATGTATCTAGGCGAGGCGCTGGTACAGGTCGGGGCTCTGACCAAGGACGAACTCATGAAGCAGTTAGATGCTTTCAAGGCCGATCAGGCCCGGTATGTATCCAGCGGCATAGAGCTTCCGATTACCTCCGCCAACAGTAAAATCTGGGAAATGACGGCTGATCTTACCTTCAAGATGATCACCCGTGTGCTTGGCCTGCAGTTCCGCCCCGGAAAATGCACTCTGGCAACAGTCATCTCCCCCAACTTCATGCTGGCAGCCATGGATCTGAGCGGTGATATTGAGGCCCGCTATCTGATCTCCGTATCCGAGGAAGGGCAGAAGTCAATCGCCAGGGCGATTCTTGGTGAAGTCTCCGTCGATCATGAACCGGCCGAGTTACTGGAAGACACCGTCATGGAGTTTGCCAACGTTGTCTGCGGCAATGTGGCGGCCAAAGCCTCCCAAATGGGGATCGTGTTCAATATCGACCCTCCGGTAACTGTCCACCCGCCGGCAGACGGCCTGCCGATACCTGACGGCCACACGGCGCTCAACTTCCCGATTCATATTGTTGACGGCGACATGATGGAGATGATTCTGCTGATCAGAGAGTAATATAACCGCCACGTATCGGCAACCAAACCTCCGGAGTTTCAAAAACCACGGAGGTTTTTTATTGCGGCGTTACTGCCATACCTCATTCGTATATTTACCTTCCATATCCCTCACTAAAAGGGGCGCTTCCACAACCGGCGCAGCACGTCTCCCCTTGGCCAGTTCGGCCATGAACATCGTTGCCGGCGATTCCATATTGCTGTGAATCATCCGCAGACGCAACACGGACAATTTCATCCGGGCGGCCACCGCCATGAATTCAGGCAGGCGCGACGGAAGCTGGATGAAGCAGATTCTACCCGACGGTTTCACCAAATACTTGGCAGCAGCCATGAAATCGACAAGCCCGGCGGTTGTTTCATGACGTGCCGCATCACGTCCGGCATGGGGACTGATACGGCCGCTGCCGGCTGTCCGAAAGGGGGGGTTGGATACTACCAGATCAAAGGTTGAGACAGGATAGCTGGTGCGCAGCTTGATGACGTCTTCAACATGCACTGACACTCTTCCGGCAAGATCATTGTGCCGAATATTCCGTTCTACAAGTGCCGCCATTTCCGGATTGATTTCGACCGCCACCACCGAAGCCGCCGGGTTGACCCGGGCCAGCAGCAGCGAAATAATGCCGCAGCCGGCTCCCAGATCGATTATCCTTCCCCCCGGTTTTAATTCCCGGCAGAACCGTGCCAGCAGGAGGGGATCCAGTGAATAACGATAACCATGACGGGGCTGGAACATCTGCAAATCGAACAGCTTGAGATCGTCTATCGTCACCCTTCACCCGTCACCCTTTTGCGACGCATTAGCAATTCACGAATCAGCATTCCTGCAAAGAATGCAAAGGAGCCTAATGTCAGATATTTGCCGATCTTGAAGGGGAGCGGATCGAAAACATATTCAACTTTATGAGAGCCGGGTGTGAGATACACTCCGCGAAGAACATTGTTTACCGGGTAAATATCGACCCTCTTTCCGTCTACAAAGGCTTTCCATCCCTGATAATATTTTTCCCCAAGCACGAGCAGGGCATTCGCCTTGTTGACGGCTGTCAACTCGATATGTTCCCCCTCATAGCGATTAACAGTAACCCCATCGGTCAATGATAGCTGACCCTCAAAGGGAATCTGCGGCGCTGTTTCCACCAGAGCGACCTGACGCGGGTTAAAAGCGGGGTTTTGCAGAATCTGCAGCGTCTGCATCCGGTTTTCGACGACAAAGACTGAAGGCACAAGCCACGCCTTGGGCATTACGTTCCTGTTTTCCAGCACGACTTCCGTTCCATTCGGAGAAGTAAAAACCAGAGCATACTTATTGCTAATCGGTGCCCCTTCCTTGTTGAAATCATCTTTGGACATAATCAGGTATTTGAGATTCAGCATATCAGCTATGGGAGAAACGACAGAAAAACTATCGAGTATTTCCTGCCAGCGTACCTGTTGCACCGCTTGTGAGGTGTAGAATATCGGAATACCATGTTCAGCGAAATAGCTGTTGTCTCCGCCGAGAGACAGTACTCGATAATGCTTGGATTGAGACGCAAGAAAATCAACTATGGGAGTTTTAGCACCTGTGGATTGTTGGGGCACCTGAGTGAGAGGCATGAATTTATAATCCACCCGACCGACATCGCCAACAAATACGAACAGTAAAACAAGCGGTGCAATCAGAGAAAAACGACGCCATCGCCATGCCGCAACCATGACTGCGACATACAAAGCTGACACAACAACCGCAATTCCGGTTTCATAAAAAATATTGTTCCAGCGTTGCCACATAAGCTGTTCGCCCGCTTCATAGCGGGTGGGCTGGGATATCATATCCATGAGCATATTCAGCCACAGATTCTGTCCCGTCTTCAGCGATGCCATGAGCAGCAGTAAAAATAACGGCAATAACGCAATTCCCAGCAGATAGCGTTTAAATATCTTTGTTGCACGCAGGGTCTCGTCTCTAAGGATGTCGATTCCCCGCGCTGCCATGACTCCTAATCCGATAACCGGTATGAACATCATCATCTTGGGCACGCGGAAACGGTTGATGCCGGGAAAATAATCGAACAGAAGATTATAAAAAAACGTGTATTTGCCCATAGAAAAGATAATGCCGCCGATTATGCCGAGCATTGCCAGGAGTGTGTAGCGATCGCGTCTGAATAGCAACGGTAACGGCAGCAGCAGCCATGGGAGCAGTCCAAAGTAACTGGTGGTTTGAGTGAAGTTCATCCTGCCCCAGTAGTATGATCGAATATTGGAAGGATTTTCACCAGCCTCCTGACGGGAAAAGCCAAACAAACCGGGAATAACGAATGCGGCCAGCTCTTCGGGAGGCATAGACCATGACATCGCCTCCTCACGACTCAACCCACCCTTACCCTGATTGGCTCCACTCTGCGCCCCCCTGTTAGTGTCAGTTGACCATGACGCCAGCGGAATAAGTGAGATGGCAACAGTGGACAAGAAAAAAAACAGCGTCACCAGATTCATACCGATCAACCGGCTGGCAATCGCCTTGTCGCTTCGCTCTTCACGAATCACCAGGATCGTTCTGATGACACCATAGAGCCCGACCGCGAGACAGGTATAGTAGGCGATCTGCCAGTGAGTGTAAAAGAACTGCAGCGCCAGCACCAGACCGGTGGTCATGAACCAGATGACTCTACGTCGCAGTAATCCCTTTTCCAGAAAGAAAAACGCCCAGGGTGCCACGCTGATGGTGGCAATCTTTGCCACATGGCCGGCATTGATAAGTGTCGCCACTTCGGGCGCCAGGGCAAAAATGGCAGCGGCGATAAAAGCGGCTGAACGACTGGTGCCAATGGCGCGGCAGTAGCAGAACAATCCGCAAGCGCCTAGAAACAGATGAAATACGATATGCCAGGCAACGGCCGCCGGCAGGGGAATAAAAATATAAATCAATTTTTGCCAGAAATTGAAGTTTCCTCCTACCCCGCCACCAAGCAAGGTATAGCCGGAATTCGGCTCAATGGCCCAGGTTGCTTTCAGGTTGAAACAGAAAACGTCGCCGAGGTTCAGCTTGGACATTCCAATAGCTGACCAATAGTATTCATGCAGTATGTCCGGAGCACGGATAATTTTATCCGTAAAAAGAATTTGAGAAAAGAACAGCACCAGCAGCACGAATAACAGTGCCAAGGATATACAGTTTTTTTTAAGTGGAGTCATTGCCATTCCAATCAATACATCACGATTAATTTACAGTTCAATATTTGTAACACTGAACAGTCCTGACGAGACCATCCTTGAGCTCCGTCTTGGGAGTCCATCCCAGTTCTCTCTTCGCTAACCCAGCGTTGGAGAGGTAGTCGCCGGTTTCAATAGCCAGATATTCCTCCGGCCATGCGACAGTGACTATCTCACCATTACCAGCGATTGTAACGGCTAGTTCCGCAAGTTCACGCAGGGAAATTGATACTGAATTCCCGATATTGAATATTTTCGACCGAGCTTCCTCTTTCCAGCCTGCTAACAAAAACGCTTCCACAAGATCAGCGACATAGAGATAATCCCTGGTCTGCTCGCCCTGTCCGAAAAGGGTGATCACTCCTCCGGCAGCGGCGGACCTGAGAAAACTGTTTATCACACCGTATGCACGCTTATCACCTGCCTGCATAGGACCATATGGATTGGAAATTCTCAGCACCGTTGACTTCATTCCGTATAACTGACCATAGAGAAGATGGTAATTTTCCACGGTGAGTTTGTGCACAGCATAGATAGATTGTGGTGCGACAGGATGCAACTCGTCAACAGGCAGATAGAGGGGCTTGCCATACACCAGCCTGCTGCTTGGGAAAACTATGGCAACATCAGGATTCAGGCGGCGACACGCTTCCAGCAGCACAAGATGTCCCCGACAGTTAATATCCAGGTCATTCAAGGCGGCCTTGTTACTGTCGACCGCACCTGACTTCCCGGCCAGATTGAAGATTACCTCTTGCCCTTTTATCAGACGCTCAATTTTATCCTCGTCTCGAATATCCGCAATGACGACCCGGACATGTGTCAGCATTTTCTGCAGTTGTCCCGTATGATCGGGAGGCATTATATTATCGAGCACCGTGACATCTGCACCTAGATCCAACAAATATTGCAGTATATTCAGACCAATAAAGCCCAATCCTCCGGTGATCAGAACTTTTTTGCCACGATAAAAATTTACACACCCTTTATTTTTCACTTCTTCCTCTCTTCTAAAGCGAGCACATCCTGATAGATTTCTTCCAGGCGGTCCATCATTCTCTCTGCGGTAAACTGACTGATAAATTCTTTACCTTTTTGTACCAGTTGTTCCGACAGCTTTTGATCTGTTAGACATTGAACGATTCGCCTGGACAGAAACTCCTTATCGTCCAATGGCACAATAAAGCCGGTCTCCCCATCCAGGACAATCTCAGGATTTCCCCCGGCATCAGAGAGTATTGCGGGGACACCGGCCATAGTAGCTTCAGACGACACCAGTGGAATCGCCTCGATCTCTGAGGGCATGACAAAGGCCTTGGCTTTGCCATAAGTCTTGTAAAGCTCGGCGCGTGGCATGCCGTAAACGAATTCCACCGGCAGTCCTCGAGCGAGAAAACGCGCAAAAAATTTAACATAGCAGTAATCGTTACCTATCACCATCAATCGGGAATCCGGAACTGACTTGAGTACCAGCGGCAAGGCTCGTAACAAGCGGTGAATCCCTTTACGGAAATAATCCCCCCCTACAAACAGAATCAGATTTTCTTTTTTCTCCCACGGTTGGGATTCGATCTCACTATAGTCAAGACCGTAGTAAAAATTCAAAAACTTGTGCGGATGTACATAAAGGTCAAATACATAGCGACCATGCAGAATAATGCCGTCAATATGATGGAACAGGGAACGATACTTTATCTTGCGGATTTGCTGCAGCAGAAAGCGAACCGGGAAGTCTAGACAGAAAAAGTGGAAGTAACGAATCCAGTAATAATCATGGCTGTCCACAACCAATGGGCAGTTCAACTTTTTAGCAACGTCAAGAGACAGGTGTTTCAAATCTGAGCAGTGGGCAATATCCCAGTCGCCCGGTAAAACCGTCTGGTCGTTGAAGAGAGTGACGTCGTGACGTTTACTGAGCTCGCGAAAGAGAAGCTTATCGTAAGTTCCGGCACCTGTAAGGGAGTCACCCTGTTTGCCGATCATGAGGATTTTCATGCCAGTCCTGCACACCAGTCAGCGTCCACTTTGTCCTCCATAGCGGTAGAATACGGCACCTTCAGGGTAAGTTTGCAAGAACGAGCTTGTGGAAAGCCCAAACTCCCTTACTACATTATTTACAAGCTTCATATCATCAGCAGACCATCGTAATATCATCACAGCTCCAATCTTGTAGTCCTTAAGGTTCCTTCTGATAGCCAGGTAGTTAGGCCTTGTAAAATCATCATTTTGAAGCATTACTGCCCGCCTCTGCAAATAATAAGCTGGTTCCGAGCTATAACTCCATCCGAATACTATTATGACGTCATCGGGATTGGTAAAGTAATCAATGTCGCGTTTCATCTGGGTGAAATACTCAGGGGTACTGCCCTGTAACGGCAAATATGATCGGTAATAATGGAACCATGAACAGGTAAGCACCAACACGAACAATATCACACCGGCTGCACGTTTGAAGAACGATCCTGAAACAGCCAACTCCGCACAGATCATGCCGACAGCTGCCAAAATAAAAATTCCATGGCCGTAGGCATAGTAACCATGAACTAAGTTGAGGTTGCTAAAGACCACAAGATGCAGAACCGAAAAGAGAAATACCGTAAAAGCAAGGAGACGGACACGCCAACTGCAAAAAACCAGCGCAACCGCTGCGCACAAAAGTAGCGTGTTATTACCGAGAATATCTGTGAAGGTGACATTATAGAACTTAACCCACGTTTCCGGGGACAGCTTTTGATCCAACGTGCCGAAGCACCAACTGCTCATAGCGCGTGAGGTGGAACCAGCAGTAAGCGGATTTTGCAATTTGACCGAATCGCAGAAATTGGTCCAGCTGATAAACGCCTGAACGGGGATGACAAACGCGCACATGATAAATAAAAAGTCTGATTTCAGAGCAGTTATTGTCGTTCTCAAACCGCTTTTGCTCAACTTTTGATAGTAAAGAACGGCTGCGGCAGTGAACGCAGCACAGATGAATGGCAAGAAAGTCGTTACCTTGACGCTGGCGGCGCCCCCCCCAGCAAAGGCAATGAAGGCATTCAAGTATAAAGCGTTTTTAAACACCGATAATTCGCGCTTAATATATTCCAGTACAAGCCACAGGTACGTCACTGCCAGCGCCAGGGCTGTAGACTCAATCATTATTGTACGCGTCCAGAACAGGTATTCGGCGCTGGAGCATAGGAGACAAAGGATTGCCAAGCTCTGGTTACGCGAAAATTCCAAAAGTCGCAAAATCCGGTAGCATGGGTAGAGAGATGCGACAAAAAACATGATGCCTAACAATCTGCCAGCCGGGGCCAGCGGCAACAATCCAGTTTTGACTATCAGCGCCACCAACCATTGATAAAGGGGAAATTCGAACGGAAACGACCAGGGGGGGCCTAAAATCGGTGTTTCATATGCCAGCCATGGCCCACCCTTCAATAGAGCTGAAACAGACAGGGCCGTCTGGGTCTGCCTGAACCCGAATTTTTCGCTGATAAATGGCGTTTCCCACCCCGTCAGTGTCATGTAAAGGAACATAAAAAGGCATAATCCGAATGTTGCGTATGCCATCCATCGGCTATATCTATTTTCAGAAGCCATCCCGCCGACTCCTTCTCTGAATCATCTCCAAAATACGTTGTTCAAATACTGTGTTGGTTGTCTTCGTGATAAAAATATTTCTGAAACTCCTAACTATACGGGCAGGCCGGAGCAGGTACGAAAGGCCATAAAAAAGAGACATTCCAACAAGTCTCATCCAACGAATGGTATGTCCAGACATTTTTTCACTGTATACAGTACATGAATTTATGTCCATCTGGCCCAACAACGAATTAAAATAATCGTCATTAATCTCTGGAATGCGTTTTGTTCTTTTTAAGTATTTGAACAGCTCCGACCCAGGATAAGGTGAAAAAAGATACATGGGAACATCATCAACACCATACCAGGCCAATTTTATCTGAAACAGCAGTGTTTTCAGCAAATCCTTGAGCGTTTCTTCGGGAAATCCTATCACCAGGTTACAGCGAGTATGAATTCCGTTTTTGACTGCCATTCGTACGGACCGAACCAGAGCATCCAGGTGCACTTCCTTGTGTATATCTTTCAATGTTTTTGGTGATCCGCTTTCCGGGGCATATACCAGATATTTACAATTTGTCCTGAACAGCATCTCTATAACATCCCGGTCAAGAGCCTCCGATCTCGTTCCCGTCGGCAGGCTCCATGTAGTTTTCAAATTATTCTCAAGGTAGATCCGACAAAACTCCATGATCCATTCTTTATTTATGATTGCAGTAAGGTCATAGAATTCAATATGCTCGGCCTGATAAATTTGGATATAGTACTTAATCTCATCAATAACCGCACTCGGCGAACGCATCACATATTTTTGTCCCCACATTGATTTATTAGAACAAAAACTACATTTATATGGACACCCCCTAGTGGCAACAATAGGCATAGTTCTGCCACTATTGATTCCTACCCCTCCATAATTGCTTGAAAGATATGTCTCGATAGGTAATTTGTGCCATGCGGGCCAGGGGAGTTCTTCTAGATTCGTGATTCTGCTGCGTTGCGGGTTAATTATAATCTCATCTTTATCTCGATAGCATAGCCCTGTAATTTTTCTAACATCCTTTCCGCTCCTCTTAGCGGAAATAAATTCCAGCAACAGATTTTCGCCCTCTCCTCTTCCGCAAAAATCAAGTGCCGCGCAATCTCGAAGACTGAATTCAGCTAAAGCAGTAATGTGTTCGCCACCAGCGATGATCGTTAAATACGGGTAGGTTTCCCTAATACGGTTGATAAGACTACGTATAAGCGGCCATTCCTGCGAGAACATGATAGATACCGCTAAAATATCAGTGTCAGGCACTATCCGGGCGATAATATCGTCGAAAGACAGACCTTGCGCATTCCGTCCCTGTGGCATGGCCTCAATATGGTGTACATCCTCGCCGATTGCATCGACAAGATTTACCGTATAACCGTTTTTTTCCAGTACTGCCCCAAGATAGGCAATTGCAACAGGAGGTGTAATAGGGACACTGAATGAGCGTACCGAAAATATCACCGGAGGTCGCAGGATCGTAATGATTTTATCTGGCATGGGATGCGCTGTCTCTGTCATCAGATATCGGTACTGCTTGTCTCATGGCAGGGTTTACGAGCCAGCAGCAGAAATTGGCGCCCAGCAAACCACCACAGCCAAGGTAAAGCAAGATACAGGCGGGTAAAGAATTTGTTTGCAGGCAGGACACCACGAAATGAAAACGGCAAAAACCTCGGAATACAGCGTTCAATATTGTATCCAGCCGAGTATAGTAGTTCCTCCATGGATATATGAGTAAGTGGAGTTCTATGGTCGGCGCAGTCGAAATAGTTATGCGCGCAATACTTGAAATTCGGCCCCATGACCGAGATCACTCCCCCAGGCTTTAGACTGTCCTTAAACTTGGCCAACAGGTCATATATATCGGCCTGATTGTCCAGATGCTCAAAAAAATTGGACACGAAAATACCATTGAAATAGCTGGCAGGAAGTTCCAAAGAACGGATATCATGTTCAATAAAATGGATACCTTTCAGTGAGCTGTCGTCTATTGCTTTAACAGCATCTACCATCCAGCGTTCATTTACTTCAGGAAGAGAACGCAAAAACTCTCCCCGCCCACCAGCCGGATCAAGGATAATCTCCGGATTTCCCATTAGTTTTTTAATATATTTGGCGATAACCGACCATACTGCTTCACGTGCACATTGATCTACGCCGGCAAAACGGTACTCATAAATACGCTGGTAATTCAACGTCGTCTCCTCTTTCCAGCTTCATCCTTCACATTAAGATCTTTCTCGGTAGACACGCGATAATCACCCTGGCTAAGCCATTTTTCCATCAGGCAGTAAAGAACTATAAAAAGATAGCGCGAACCCATTTCCTTAATACGCAGCTTGGAAACACCAGTTTTTCTGTTGATCCAGTTATTAGGCACAACACTATAGGAATAACCGCGCACTATAGCTTTCAAAGGCAATTCAACGGTCAAATTAAAATGATGGCTGAGAAAGGGCTTCATGCCTTCAATCACATTCCGACGATAAAGTTTAAATGCATTGGTCACGTCGTTGTAACGCAGTCCAAATAACATCTGAATAAAGGTATTAGCGAGCCGGTTAATAACCAGCTTGAAGACTGGATAATCGACAACCCTGGATTGAAAGGTAAAGCGGGAACCAAAGACGCAATCCAAATCCTTGTCAAGCATCTCCCGATAATAGCGAACCAGATCGGACGGTGGATCTGAAGCATCGGCCATACAAATAGCCACTGCGTCTCCGGTGAAGGCCTCCAGACCCCTCCTAACAGCAAATCCGTAACCGTTTGGCGGCTGGTTGTCGATACACCACAGGGTCGGAATACGCTCCTTCAACCCGTCAAGAATAGAGGCCGTACTGTCAGTGGAATTGTCGTTCACCACAATCAGTTCGTGCTCAATCCCCTCTTCAGTAAGCTTGTTGTAAAGATCAGTGATGGTCTGCCCGACACATCCCTCTTCGTTGTGGGCCGGAATAACGACTGAAAGCTTCATGTGCCTCCCATGGAGCGGTTTTTAGCGGCCGTTATAATCTCTTCTACGATATCATAAAGCCCGTAACGATATGACCATTCGGGATAGTCATTCTGGAAACGCCGCACATCAGAGATCCACCAGATGTGGTCTCCCGAACGTGACTCATCTGAAACGGTGTAATTCATCAGTGTTCCGCTCACATCTTCGATAAGGGAGATGGCCTCCAAAACCGAACAGTTGCAGTGGCGTGAGCCACCCATGTTATAAACTGCAGCGGGGCGGGGTTTTTCAAAATAATGCCAAAAAGCGTTCACCAAATCAAAGGAATGGATATTGTCACGCACCTGCTTTCCTTTGTAACCGTAGATCGTGTATTGACGTTGCGTGACTGCACATTGTACCAGATATGCCATAAAACCGTGCAGTTCGGCTCCGGAATGCGCCGGACCAGTCAGACACCCTCCCCGAAAAACTACTGTGTTCATGCCAAAATAGCGACCATATTCCTGAACCATCACGTCTGCCGCCACCTTGCTGGCCCCGAAGATGCTGTGTTTCGATCCATCAATGCTCATTGACTCGTCAATGCCGAACTCATGCCATTGATGACCAGGATCAAGTTCCCAACGTGTTTCATTCTCGATCAGCGGCAGAAAATTGGGAGTGTCACCGTAGACTTTATTGGTGGAGGTGAAGATAAAAGCTGTGTGAGGGCAATAACGACGGGTTGCCTCCAACAGCACCAGAGTGCCGTTGGCATTAACAGAGAAATCAGTGAATGGTTCGCGGGCAGCCCAATCATGGCTTGGCTGTGCGGCAGTATGTATAACCACCGAAATATCGCCGGAAAGTTCATCAAACAGTCTGAAGACGGCCTCTTGATCTCGAATATCACAAGCCACATGACGGAAACGACAGAACTCCTTCTTCAGACGCATGGTGTTCCATTCGGTAGACGCTCCACCGCCAAAAAAGTAGGCCCGCATATCGTTATCAATTCCTACTACATCAAACCCTTTGTCATGAAAGAAGCGTACCGTTTCACTTCCAATCAACCCAGAAGATCCAGTTATTAGAGCAATTGCCATTTCATCCCTTTCTTAGTTGGTTTTACTGGATGTCTTCAGCAGATACCGACCAGTAATTCGCGGTTTTTTTCTGCCCAGCAGGCAGTTTCATGAAGAATCTCGGTAACCCCTTTGCGGGGGGTCCAACCATAAGCCGATTGCACCTTTGAATAATCTGTCACATAGAGGGGTATATCTACTGGCGAGGTTTCAGGCTTAAAACTCAACGGCACCTCCCGACCTGTCACGCTTCGGCACAGCTCTGTAAGCTCACACATGGAAACAGAAATGTCCCTACCACCGCCAACATTGTAAATTGAAGCGTCCCAGGAAAGTGTGCTTTCCCACTGTCGGACGAGCAGATCAAACAGGTCCTCGGGATGCAAGAGATCTCGTACTTGTTTACCCGTTCCGCCGAAACCGGTATAGCTCAGGGAACGTCCGAATAGATGACTCGTCACCCAGTAAGTAAAAACCCCTTGGTCGGTCCGGCCAAACTGTCCAGGACCAGCAATCACACCGCAACGATTAATCAGGGCAGGCATGCCATACAAGGCAGCGTATTCCTGAACGAACAGTTCGGATGCCAGCTTGGTAGCACCATACAAAGAACGTGCCAGATGAGTGGGAAACTCCTCGGCTATTCCTCTCTCACAAACACCTGACACATTCTGGTCGGAACCGATTTCGAAGCGCAAGTCACTCTCTGTCAGTATCAGATCCTGCAATGAGGAAATGGAATATACGCGTGAAGTTGAGAGGAACAAAATTCGCCCCCCTCTACGCCGGGTAAACTCAAGACAATTGAGCGTTCCAACCAGATTGGTTTGAAGCAGATAGTTGGGACTACCATCCAACCCCGCATGAACACTCGGTTCGGCAGAAGCGTCTATAATCAGATCAAAAGCACCTTCAACTCGCTCAAGATCATCCGGGCTGCGTACATCTCCGTGTACAAAGTTGATTCCCAGCTTTCTGAATTCGTTCAGATTTAACTCTGACCCGCGACGTTTCAAGTTGTCAAAGGCGGTGATACATGCAGTGGGGTACTTCTCCTTGAATTGTCGAGCCAAACTGGAACCAACAAAACCCGCTCCACCTGTGATAAGTATTTCCATTTTTCACCTTTTCAATTATTACTTACGATAGACGCCTGAACCTGGGATTCAGTCTCATCAACGAATAAAGCCCCAACACCCTGAGTACAACTTTACATCCTCGTAGAAGACCTTTGTGCAGCATCCAGTAACGCGCTTTCCAACGCGGGTATCCCAACCGCACAGACACACTATATACTTCACGGAGTCCATCGATGATGGCAGTATCACTTTCACCACCGTAGCGCATGTGAGCCAACACTTCATCAATATGCCAAAAACGGAAACCGGACTGGTAGAGACGCAGCATCATATCATAATCCATGGCGATCTTCAGCCCTGTATCGAATTGGCCTACATGTTCATAGGCTAACCGCGTAACAAAGGTCGCTGGATGGTTGAGAGGCATCTCGTGCCAGATCTTATCCTCCACTTCAGAAGGCTTGAGCATAAAAAGCGGCTGGTCTCCCTGAAAACGGAGCATGTTGCCATGGAAGATGGCGCACTCAGGGTGTTCAGCAGCCGAATCCGCCACCAGACTGAGGGCGCCTGAGGCGTAGCGATCATCGGAATTGAGAATGCCTACGACATCTCCGCTTGCCATCCTGATTCCCTTGTTAAAGGCGTCGGAAATACCATTATCCGGTTCAGATATCCAGCGAATTCTTGTATCCATCTCCGCGTGACGCCTGATGATATCGACCGTCCCATCGGTTGAACCGCCGTCAATGATTAGATACTCGATGTCAGGGTAATCCTGAGAAAGAACACTTACAATAGCCTCATCAACATACCGAACACTGTTGAATGTTATGGTGATTATCGATATCAGCATTGAATTGTTTCAGCGATCAAAACGGTTCAGGACATCTATCACGCGCAGAATATCCTGTTCGGAATGACATAATGAAATCGGAAGACTGAGTGTAGTAGCGTGAATTTCTTCGGCCAAAGGATACGCATCCGCATTGAACATGCCGTCCAATGCCTTTTGTCGATGTGGCGGTACCGGATAATGGATTTCAGTCAAAATATCGTGATCGGCCAAATACTGCTTCAACTTATCCCGGCTTTCATGACGAATGTTATAAATATGATACACATCGAAATAGCCATCCTGGATGTGGGGTTTGACAAAGTCTTCCCGAAGTTCTTGCTGATAGAGAGCAGCCAGGTGACGTTTATGGGCATTGACAAGATCTAGACCAGGAAGCTTCACCGACAGAAACGCCGCCTGCATTTCATCCAGTCGTGAGTTCATGCCGACCATGTCATTATGATATTTTTTTGCCGAGCCATAATTACGCAACGCCCTGATCCTGGCGGCGATGGCATCATCATTTGTAGTCACCGCTCCCGCATCACCCAAAGCTCCCAGATTCTTGGTCGGATAAAAACTGAACGCGGCGCAATCGCCAAATGTTCCGGCTTTGCGGCCATTCAAGCTGGCCCCGTGTGCCTGGGCGCAATCTTCAAAAACCCGCAAGCCGTGACGTCCGGCGATCTCCGATATCCTCTCCATTTCGCATAATTTGCCGTAGAGATGAACAGCCATAATTGCCACCGTCGCATCCGTTATGCATTTTTCAATCTGCTCCGGAGCGATGTTGTATGTGCGAAGATCTGGTTCGACCAGCACCGGTTTCAGTCCGCACTGCAGGATGGCAAGGATTGTTGCGATGTAGGTATTGGAGGGAACTATGACCTCACTGTCCGGTGGGAAATCATAGGCTTTGAGAGAAAGAACCAGGGCGTCCAGACCCGAGCCCACGCCAACGCAGTGCTGCGTTCCACAATAATCAGCGAACTCGCGCTCAAAACGCTCAACCTTTTTCCCAAGGATATACCAACCGCTTTCCAGCGTCTCGCTAAAAGCCTGCCTGAAATCGGCAAAATATGGTTCGTTTACCTTGCGAAGGTTTTCATATTCAATCATAACTTCCTCAACCAGTTCATTACCAGCATACCAAAAATCGTATAACATCCTTTGACGCACATCATTACAAAAGCCGAGACAGAAGAATACCCGGCAGATCCACCTTCACTGATATAAACCTGTCTGGTTTTTTTCGCCTCTTTCAAAAAAATCGCCATGGAGCGCAATGCCGCGGCATATCCACAATCCCCCTGAGCTATTTCCGGTGCAACTGATCTGCCGGCGAAAGTAGCAAGATGCAACTTACATAATGCCAATAAATTGCTATTCAAGCTGCCTGATAGATGGGGTATTCGAAAAATTTTTGCGCTTCTACGTATGAGTTGGTGACCAGCCTCTAGGTAGGTAACAATTTCAATATTGTTTCCACTCCACGAAGTAGCGTGCGACCGGTATAGAATAGAGGCTGCGTCGCAATAAATAATATTTTCCAGCATCGCGCATCGGACAAGAAAATAGTATTCACCATAGAGCCCAACAGGCGATGAGCACAATTCTTCAATGCCGCCAATATCTTGCTTCAGAATTTTGGTATCGAACACCCCATAGACTGAAATGATTTTCAACTTACCGGCAAAGTAGTTGGCCAGGAATTCCCTGCCGCTTAATAGTTGCTCGGATCCAGCAGCACCTGTTGAATATTGTGGTGCGTCCAGCCCCTTAAAATACCTGTAAGAAGAAAAGAATCCGGCAGGATAATCATATTTTACCAGCAGTTTATGCGCGGACTGAAGAAAATCAGGTTCATAAAGGTCATCATCTGCAAGCCATGTAAAGTAGCGCCCTGAAGCCATTGCAAGCAGGGCATTCATGTTGCCAACTTCCTTCAGGTTTTGCGGATGATTAACAAAACGGATACGAGAATCTGCGATACCGAGAAGTTCACCTGTCAACACTTCGTCGGTATAATCATTTCCTACAATAACTTCAAAATCAGTAAAGCTTTGTGCAAGTATCGACGTAAGTGTCTGCTGTAGTAGTTCACGTCTGTTGTACGTCGTAACACCTATGGAAATAAACGGCGGGGTCACTTTGCTTCCATCACTACAGACTCCGGATCCAATTTCATTGCGCGAACTGCAATCATAAGATCGCGATCACCTTTCCAGCGATAATTTGAAATACTCAGTTCTTTAAACCCAATAAAATTTAATATTGCCCTGATTTTAGGAACGGTATAACAATTTTTATGATACTGACCCGGACCATTCTGGCTACCAAAAATCATAGCCATCAAATATCCCCAACGATTATCAGTTCCATAGGAATACTGCCCAAACCAGTGTTTACTCTCAATAGCTTCAGGATCGTTACGATAAAATTCCTTCCATTCATCCTTGGCGTCAAGCCAGAGTTTGACAGCATCCTCAAAATCCGGCGTTTCGAACTGAAAAACACCCCCTGGCTTGAGAACACGGCGAACCTCTTGAAAAAACCTTGACTCTTCACTGAATGAAAGGTGCTCAACCAACGAATCAGCCCGAATTTCATCAACACTGTTATCAGGAAACGGCAGTCCCAGAATATCGTAATTGAAAATCTCGATCCCTTCAGGGAATTTTTGAGATGGATAACGCTTCTTAATATCATCAAGACTATCCATATCTATATTCACATATCCCGGCAAGGGGCGCCCTGCACAACCTATATTCAGTTTTATTACTTCACGTCCTTCGTTCAATTCCGCCATGAGTATGCTCCTTTAAGCAATTCAACCGTCTCCTGAATCCCGTAGGACAATTCTCCTCTGTATACGAAACCCTTATCCAAAAAACGTTGGTTGCCGACATGGTATGATAGTTGATTCATAATCTCGGTATCAACGTACTGAATGGAGATATCGGATACAAATTTTCGAATACTCGTCAAGATATCATTCACAGAAGTATTAACGGTAACAACATTGTATACCCGCCCGTCATACAGTTTTTTATCCATTATCAACGCCAGAGCTTGCACCGCATCAGTCAGATCAAGGTAAGGACGATACTGGTGCAATGCAGTCGTCCAAACGGTAATAGGTTGTCCCATAACCGCCTGCCAGCAGAACTTGTTAATCGCGGTATGGAACCTCATGCCTGCGGATACACCGAAGATCGTTCCAAAGCGACACGTAACAAAATGTAGTCCCTGCTCCTGCCCCAAAGAGTGGAGCATCCGTTCCGCACGCAGCTTGGATTCAGCGTATGGACTCTGTGGCTTCAACTCATCAGGGGAGCAGTCCTCATCAACAACCTCGGCCTGTGTACCATAAACGCTTGTAGTGGAAAGGAATATCAGCGGCGCTCCGGTCCGGATGCACGCAAGGGCAACTCGCTCGGTACCCTCAAAATTGACCTGTTCGACTTGTTCCCGGTTCTGGAAGCTTCCGGCAGCATTTGTGATTGCGGCCAGATGAACTACAACATCGGCTCCGCTAAATAAGGAATCAAGATCGGCAGTCAGCACATCTGCTTCAAGAAAGCGGTAACGACCTTGGGGAGGAAGGTTAAAGAGCGAGCAATAGCGTTGGGTTAAGAGATCGTCAAGCATTACGATATCGGCATCCGGAAAACGCTCGGGAATGTATCGAATCAAACTGGAACCGATATGTCCCAGAGCCCCGGTAACAACAATTTTCATATTCAGACTCCCTGACACTGCTGTTCAAGAATTGATTTGATGCGCCGAAGTCCTGATTCGAAATCATACTGTTCCGTCCAGTCTACGATAGACCGCAAACGCTCTGAGGAGAACTCCACATGATCAATTTCTATCCGCTTACGCTCATCCGGCCATTCGATATGCGTAACCCTCCCACGCTGAAACACCTGAACAATTTTTTCGGCTATCTCACGAACTGTCAGGTGCTGGGTACTGGTGGCAAACCAGCTTTCCCCAACCAGACGGGGTTCCTGTGCCGCGCGCCACAGGATCTCCACGGCATCATCGACGTATAGGATATTGCGTGTCTGATTTCCTGTACCAAAGATTCTGATTTCCTGATTGGTCCAGGCCAGATGGATAAAGTAATTGATGAAACCAAACTCCTGAAATCCTTTACCGTATGGCCCGTAGAGATTAGCAAAACGCAGGGCAACAGTCTTTAGGTCATGAATGGTGTGGTAGATGCGATAATATTTTTCCGCTACCCCTTTATTGGCCGAGTAAATCTCCAGCGGGTGTTCCCTGTGGTCCTCGTCAACCACCGGTGTCAGGGCCTTACCGATGACGGTGCTGCTCGACGTATATACGACTCGTGCCGTACTGTTCAGCAGGCGGATACTTTCAAGCAGCTTCAAGTTGCCCAGACAGTTGATCTCCGCGTCAAGCAGAGGGTATTGGATCGAAAGCGGATGTGATGTCTGGGCCGCACAGTTGAAAATAACATCCTTACCTTGGACGATATCCGCCAGCAGGGTTTCATCGCGCATGTCTCCCCGTACAAAACGTATCTGAGACCAGACTTCCTGCAGGTTCCTGGTGGTGGAATGAAGGTGCGGATCCAGTGAATCCATGACCGTAACCTTAACGCCCGGCTCAGCCAGGCAGCGCCGTACCAGATTGACGCCGAGAAACCCCGCTCCTCCGACGATCAGAACATTCATGAAAAAGCCTCCATTGTATGGTCGATACCTTCAGCCAGTGAATAGCGGGCACTCCAGCCGGTAGCATCGCTGAAGCAGCGCGAATCCGCCACAAAGTGGCGCAGTTCAATCGGGGAGAGAGCATCGGGGGCTGCGACGTGCCGGACTTCAACAAGTGATCCGGTCCTTGCCGCGGCATGATCGGCAATCATCCGCATCGACTCGGCAATTGAATGTCCCTTGCCGCTGCCGATAACAAAATAACGGCCATTCAATTTTTTGCCGTGCAAAGCTGCGCTCATAAAGGCGCGGGCGACATCCTCCACATAGATGTAATCCCGCACGTATTCGCCCGTTCCGTAAACAGTCAGTTCTTTTCCTTCAAGGGCACGACGGACCATCTGGTTGAGTATGCCGCGATCGGAACGGCTGCTGCATGGTCCGGGGCCATAAACATTTGCAAGGCGCAGTGTGACGCCATTCACGAAACCCTGTTCCGCATACCAGCGCAGATACTGTTCCGCCATGGATTTGTGGAGATCATATACTGTTAGCGGATGATCCGGATGTGTTTCATCCACCGGCAGGCGTTCAGGTATGCCCGCAATGGTAACCGTGCTTGAAAAACAGAGTGTAGGACATGTTCCCAGTCGGCGGCAGGCTTCCAGCAGATTCAGCATCGGCATGACGTTGATTGCCTGGTCATCTACAGGGTTGGCATTGGCAACGTAGGTGCTGGTCTGGGCCGCGAAATGAAAGATAAAATCCATCCCTTCAAGAACTTCCCAGACGGACGGGTCACGGATATCGCAGCAGAGATCGGATACCTCTGCCGCTCCGGTAACCTTTTCCCAACCGGCATCGCCCCTGCCCATCCTGACAATCCGGCACTCCGTCTGGCTCAAGAGTGACAACAGATTGGAAGCCAGATAGCCGGCGCCGCCGGTTATAAGGATGTTTTTCCCTTTGAACGATTCGACCTGTAGTTTGTCCTGATGATGCGTTTTCATATCCGAAGACATCCTTTAATTAGCAAAACTCATCTTCTTTCAGGTGATGGCCGGCCCGCGCAACCAGTCGAAATCAATGCCGGGGTCATCATGGGGAATGCGGATCTCATCGGCCGGGTTGTACTCGTGAGAGGTCACATACAACAGGTTGACCGGACCCTGGACACTCTTGCAGCCATGGGCGACCCCGGCCGGAATCCTGAGTGCCCCCGCCGGCTGCAGATCACCCATCAGAAAATCCATCGTCTTCTTGTAGGTAGCGGAGTTTGGGCGCATATCGCAGAGCCCTACCCGCAGAACACCGGTCACCACATACCACCAATCGGTCTGAACGTGGTGAAAATGCCAGGCCTTGATTACACCGTTGAACATGAGAGAGTGGCTCCACTGGCCGAACCCTCCGGCAAAAAACTCATCGCTGCCCCGGATGATTTCGCGGAAAAAACCGCGTTCATCGATGTTGGTCACCAACTCTTTGATTTTAACTCCCTCAATCATCCCTGTATCTCCCCGAAAACATATCACTACAGTCGGCAGCGTTAATCCAGTACTTCCACCTGTGGTACGTACACTATCCACTTACCGCCACTGGCACGGAACTGCTCTTCCTTCTCCATGATTTCTCGGGAGTGATTCCAGGCGAACAGGAGGGCATAATCGGGATAGTTGCCAATAAACTCCTCATACTGGCGTACCGGAATATGGGCTCCGGGGCTGAATTTTCCCTGCTTGATCGGTGTGGTGTCGCTGATGAACTCGACAAGATCGGGAGTAATGCCGCAGTAGTTGGTGATGGTGGTACTCTTGGACGTGGCGCCGTAGCCGACCACCCTCTTCCCCTGCCGTTTCAGGTCGGTTAGAAGTGCCATGAGGGAGTCCCTGGACGCCTCGCAGTTTTGCCGGAAGCGGTCGTAGGTCCCGGGAAGATGGAGTCCAATCTCTCGTTCCCTGGCTACTTGCCGGATCACTGCATCAGATACCGGCCGTGCGCCCTTGTGAGAAATAACGTAGCGCATCGAGCCGCCATGGGTGACCTGCGGTTCGACATCGACCACCTCCATGCCGTAGCGGCCGAACAGGTAATTGATCGAAGAGACCGAGAACAGGAAGGTGTGTTCATCGTAGATCTGGTCATAGGATGTTTTTTCGATTACATCTCCAAGGTATGGATCTTCGAACATCACGATCCCGGTTGGCTTCACCAGACGACTGATCCCTTCGACGATCGAATGCATGTAGGGTATATGGCACATGACATTGGCCGCCAGAAAGGCATCGGCCTGTCCGTTTTCCGCAACAATCCTGTCCGCCAGGTCGGCATCGAAGAACTGGGTGATGGTGCGGATGCCTTTATCAATAGCCACCTGTGCCACGTTTTTTGATGGCTCGATGCCCAGGTGCCGGATACCTGCGGCGGCGAAGTTCTGCAGCATTATGCCGTCGTTGCTCCCCATTTCAACAACGAACGGATCTTCACCGGTCAGATAGTCGGCAGTCACATGATCGGCAAAAGCCTTGAAGTGGAGGGCCATAAAACGGGAAGTGCCGGAGAAAAATGCATAATTTTCATGGAACATCTGCTCCCGGTCTGGTTGGTCAAGCAGTTGCACCATGCCGCATTCCTTGCAGAAGGCGACCTTCATGGAAAACCGGTATTCGCCTGCAAACTGGTCGGGGCTCAGAAAACCATTTCCCAGCGGCATGTTTCCAAAATCTATGAACGCTTCCACAGGGGCTTTACAGATCAGACACTCTCTCATAACATGATCCTCATTTATATTTTTAGTTAGGCAACCACTTACGGATGAAGGGAATATATTCTTTCTTCAAAATGGGTAATAAATGGATCTTTACCAAGAAAATCCAATTTCCATCCTGTTTTATAGGGCAGCTCCGCAAGTCCGCCACCCGACACTTTACACCATTTTGGTCTGGTCTCATGGCCCTTGACGTACATCCATCCACTGCATTTCTGATCAATCAGAGAAAAATAGTTTTCCACCTGTTCATGATTCATCTCATCGAACGAACTGATATTAACGACAAGATCAAAATATCCATCTGGGAAGCTTTCCAACTGGTGAGGCAAAAAGGACTTGATCCTACAGGACAAGCTATCATGTCCACTGCTGAAATCTCTATTTTTAGAAAACATTTGAACGTTATTTTCGCCCATTGCCATTGAAAGATAATTTTGTGAGACGGCTAAAGCTGGTGGAATATCAAATATGCAATATTCCATATCTGTGTATTTTGATGCTGCTAAATAGGCAAACCGTCCATATCCGGCACCGATTTCAGCCACTTTTTTGATTTTTGACATGTCCACATGCCGGGCAACACAATTAAGTTCTATGGAACTGGTGGCTAAATCCTGAGAGATCAATTTGCCCTTGTAATACACAGGAATGGGATCCCCAACTAGAGGCTCTTCACAGACGCTCAAACAACCAAGGCGATCCTTGATAAGTGCGTATTGCCAAAGCAATCCCATGAAAACAGCATATAGCTTCGGCTTGAAAGAGAAATCAGACCGGATTTTAGGAAGATCTTTTAAGGCATTAGTGGCGTCAATCTCAGTCAGAAACATTCCATAGGGAATTTTAAGCTCTTGAAGTAATCGAATAAACAAACTCAGTATTTTTCTGTCACGCAAGGAAGAAATTTCATACTGATTATATTCGAAATTGATTGTTTGTTTGAATTTATCAAAACCACTTTCCTTGATAAGCATTTTGTGCTTGTCACCCAACGTCTCCCAAAAAGCAGCCGCTCCGTACAAATTACGTTTTGTCTGTTCAGACAGACATTGGCTCATCTCATCAATTTGTTTAATTATTTCAGTATCCAAAGAATTCATGCGTGCTCTCTCCAATACAAAATCCAATTATTTACTATCAGGCCGACTGACAATTATACGTTCGTAATCTAATCAATGGAAATCCATGATCCTCTTCGGACTGTCAGAAATGCCAACTTTCCGCAAATACTTCATCCGGCCTCGTAGTTTTACTATATGAGGGTTATTCGATTCAGACACATAGTCAGGTATTCCACCGTTTACCAACGCCTCTTCCAATAACACGAGAAACTCTTCACCCTCTAAACCCCGCTCACTTCGCCGTATCACGTGTTCATGCAGTGTTGTTCCCCCTTTATAGTCTGTGAGAACAACCATCGGAGACCGTTTTTCAACTGCCGACATAATATCAGAATTAATTACTGCCAGCCATAGCGTACGTTGGTCAACGGTCATCCGTTCAAGCTCCCGCTCGACATCAGCTACCCTATTAATGAAGCCGAGCATTCGAAATTCCTTCATCCAGGCGGTGAATGAGTGTATCGGAAAGGAGCGGTAATAGCCGCCATCCAGAAGTTCACCAGGCAGGAACGAATGAGAAATATCCCGAAGATGGCTACGCTCAACTTCTTCCGTTTCCTGTTCCAACCAGCAGGCTTCTCGTGCCAAGCCGTCTGGTAAAAAAAACGGGCTCTCGCCATCCCGCCATGAGAAGAGCATCCCCTCCAATGCGTCAACAACAATCCGGTTCCATTGTTCAGCATCATAACGCTGTAACGCATGCAGGTATGCGTTTGTCAGTTCTCCATGAAAAGGGATACAGTTGCACTCGTTATCGAACAACCCCTTTACTTGATAAGGAAGAGTCGGAATACGCTTCTTTATTTCTAAAGAAAAACGTGCCGGGTTAATGAAAACTCCCGCTACCTCCTGGCACTTAAGATACGACAGTTGTTCATTGGTCAGCATGAATTCGGGTGGCAGGAACCACGGAGTGACCTGACAGAATTCGTTCATGATAACACGACAGCCGCTTTCGAAGTTTACGGCAAAACCCTTGCCAAGCCGAAGCAAAGCGATGTCATGCGCAAACGGCCGCAGGACGATTTCGAATATATCCGGATGGCTATTTATCAAATTAATTGCTTCCGGGTTGTGGATGACAATATCCGCTACCGTACTACCGGGGAATCCAAGGGTTACCTTTTTCCCATATTTTACATATAGCCGCAACCACTGCACCATCAACGACCCATCGCCATTCTGCAGCATAGCAAGCCATGAAGACGAAGAAAGGCAGGAGGCATCGGCATTGAAGTTGACTACATCAACTATTCGCTTCATGGCACAACAACCGTTTCGAACGCCTGGTTCAAGGCAACAAATTCTTCAAATTTGGCATCATCTACCGGAATTCCCTCGATGCTGCGACGGGTGAAGCTCCGTTTTTCAGGATCACCGGCAACCATCGGTTCGTCCCCTGCAGCCAGTGGCGCCAGTGAACGGACTCGGTCTGCCATGGACTGGACAGAATTACGGAAAACATCGGCGCCGCAAAAACGGGAGACGTCGAGCGCCATGAAAAAATGGCTGATGCCCCGCTTGCTGCAGTCCAGGGGCGGCGCATACATGGCCTTTACATCCTTGCTGATCAGCCCATCGGCCAGTGCGGCGCAGAGGATATCCACCATCATGCCCAGACCGAATCCCTTGTATCCGCCGGAAGGATTGAGGCTGCGCGCAATATGAGGATCCGTCACACAAGTTCCCTCGCTGTCAAATGCCCATTCAAGCGGGATCTCCCGGTTCTCACGACGATAGTTATTGATCTTGTTCCAGGAGACCAGTGAGGTAGCCATGTCGAGGCAGAAGGGGCCTTCCGTTTCCATCGGGGCGGTGAAACAGACCGGATTGGTACCGAAGAAAGCCTCCCTGGCTCCAAATGCCTTTACCAGGGCATCGGCGTTGGTGAAGGCAAAACCGAGACAATCCCTCTCCGGAGCCATCAGGGCAAAATAGGCAGCAGCGCCAAAATGGGTGGAATTGCGCACGCTGACAGCACCCATGCCGCTCTCCAATGCCAGTGCCACAGCCTCTTCCATGGCGACAGCACCGGAGTGATGCCCAAAGGCGTGGTCGGCATCAACAACAGCGGTTGCCGATCCGGTCCGGTTAACTGAAATAAGCGGCCGGGCGTTTACCCGCCCCGCGGCAACTGCCCGGCAATAATGGGGGAATATGTTGATTCCGTGTGAGTCCACACCCCGGAGCGATGTCTGTATCAGGGATGCAACCACGTTGCGAATCGACTCGGGATCTACGTTGCGCCCGGCCAGTTCAGTCGCCATTAGTTCTGCAAGTTTTTTCGCATCAAAATGGCGCATTGATTTCCTTCCAGGCGGAATCTTCAGCCAGGCTCCGGTTTACGCTGTCGATCACCGCGGTAGAGACCAGCGACTGCCGCAGGGTTGGACGACTCTGCTCCAAGGTCGGGACCGTGGTTCGCCCCGCGGAGAGATCAAGAACATCACGGACAAACTGGCTGATACTCTCATGACCATAGCCGCAAAAGCGCAACCGGCCGTCCGCGTCGGGAAGATAGTCTGAAAAATAGGGATTGATCTGCTGGATCCCCGCTTCCTCATGCACCAGCTCCACCCCGCGGTTCTTCTGGTCACACTCGATCCTCCCCCTTGTGCCGATCCCCTTGTATTTCTGGTCCGACATGGCGCTGGTACAGGCCGGATCGATCCAGTTGGTGGCAAACTGGGAGACAAAGCGGTCAGCCGGGTCAGACGGACGGTCAGAAACCAGATCAGGTCAACGTAGTGCACCCCCAGATACTGGAAGATGTTGGTGCGGTCCGACCAACCCCTGAAGGTGGTCAGCGGAATCGTGATCTTCTGGCTGTAGTCTACGGTAAAGTACAATATCTTGCCGAGTTTTTTCTCGTTCAGGGCCTTGCGGATCCAGAGGTTGGTGGCATCCCAGCGCTTGTGGAACTCCACCGCTCCATAGAGCCCATGTTCGGCCCGGATCTTCTCAAGTTCGCATGCTTCAGCCAGTGTCGGAGTCAACGGCTTGACCACCAGACAGTGGATCCCCTGCTGCAACAGCACACTGGTGTAGTCGAAGTGAAGGTGGTCCGGCACTGAAACAATCGCGGCATCGTAGCGGTTTTCGGCGCACAGGGTCGGGATGTCCGCAGCTGCATCGCCCCGAAGCGTTCGATAGCAAACGTTCAGTGAAGTTGCAAGCATGTCATTGATCCGTGCCGTTGCCTCGGCCACAACCGCTTCGTTGGCGGGATTGGTGGCCACTACCGTTATTTCGTCTATCGGCAGCACCCTGGAAACTTCAGCGAGTGACGAAAGGATGGTGCCGGTGCCGGTTCCATCACGGCCGGTCACGTACATGCCGGCACCGATGATCAGGATTTTCATGCTTTCCCTCCAAACAGGCAGCGAGCTACCTCCAGGTCGCGTGGCGTGTCGATGTCTATTACCTCGTCCGGATCCATGATATACGGATAGATCCTGTCGCCGGTCATGGACCGCTTGGCGAAGATCGTCGCGGGACGGGTAACATCAATGACACAGTTATAGTAGTAAACAGGCGGCAGGTCCTGACGCCGCAGCAGGTAAGGCACAGGATGTTCATGCTTCATGATCGGATCCAGAAAACCATCTCCATCTATAGTGAACATCCGGTAGGGATGCTTGTCCGGTTCGGAAACCGACCTCACCGAATCCGCCCTCGGGTGATCCATGAGAAGCCGCACCGAGTCATCAATCCATACCGGCAAGCGATGGGGCGCAGTGGGACGTAGATGAACCACCAGATCGGGTTTGTACCCTTCAGTGTCTGCCAGATACCGTAGGGCATGCTCGAACACCGGCAGGTCGAGAACATGATCTTCCGCCAATTCATCCGGTCGCAGGAATGGCGCCTCGGCGCCGTAATCCAGCGCAACGCGCCTGATCTCCTCGTCATCGGTTGAGACAAGGACACGACTGACCAGTCTGGCCTCAAGAGCGTGGATGATGGAATGAGCCACCAGCGGTTTTCCGTTGAACAGGACCAGGTTCTTGCGCTTGATCCCTTTGGAGCCGCCCCGGGCAGGTATTATGGCGATTACGTCCATGCGCCCTCCTTACACCAGATCTTCATAGTCTTGACGAGGGAACATATTTAACAAACCACCTCTGGTGGCGTTGATAACCGTTATACCCCGTTTTTCAGCCTCGATACGTAACAGATTGCATTGACGCCAAATAATCCACATATTCATCCATTCATAACCGGTGTAAGCCGCATCGTTTTCAACGTCACACTCTGCTTTGTTGTCCGTTATCGGTGACAGACCATAGAAACGAACCTTTGTACGGTCATTCATCCTGCAGCACTGGTCTAGATCGAACCCCACAAGAACAATTTCCTTAAACCCCATGTAGATTGCTATAGCAAGACACTGGGTCAAGACCGTCGGAACCGGCATGATGCGTTTGGCAAGGTCAACCGGCGCTTTACGCCTCATAGCAAGCCCTCCCCCCTGCTCAACATAATGAACCCTGCCCTGAAACAGCCCCATTTCATCCACCAGATAGCTGGTATTTTTCCCAAAGAAGAGAGTCGTATCAGCAGGCAGACGTTCATCCATGCTCCGTAACCAGGCTCGCCAATCGTCGTCGTATTCCCGTGGTTGATATTTGGGAACATTTACATGATATTTCGGATTAATGGTCCCGATATCTTCATGGGCGTGAAAATGGTTCTGGGTCATGACGATCCGGCCGGCAAGCCGCTTCATATCCTGCTCTTTGATCGAGGGGCCGCTGCCTAAAATGAAGCAGCGCTCACCTTGATGGCAATTTAGAAATGTTTTGTTTTCCATCAACAACTGGTCGGGAAGTAGATCCAGCAGCCAGCCTTTAACATTCGAGAGATATTCTTTTATCAGCCACTCAGCGTTCATATCGGCCTCGGATTTATAAAATATGATTTATCCATGAGTCACCTTACAACATGCCATATTTTTTCAGTAGCCCTTTCACTATCCGTTTCAATCCAAGCATTTCCAGCAGACGTATTCCCATATGCTTTAGCTTGTACAGGTCAGGACAATAACGATAATGGCTGTAGCACCCTCTTAAATGCAGATCTACGCGCGACCGTATATCCGACAATCCGGAGGAATAGGTGTGAACTGTAGTTACAGGGATCCAGTTTTGTGGTTTGCGCAAAAGAAAAGTGGCATTCTCGTCGCCATAGATAATCTCAAGCCCCAGTGAACTATAAAACAGATTCAAAAAATCCTGATAAAAAAACTGAAACACATGGGCCACTTGAAAGTAACGCACCGGATATCCATACAACACCTTGGCCGGAGCCTCCGCGAATACACCAGGTACCTCAATTATCAAGTACTTGCCCGGCTTTACCTGTTCGATCAACCGCATCAGTTCTGATCTCGGATCAAGAAAATGCTCCATTACATGGGAGAGAATCAGCAGATCACATGGTTCATCTATCGAATCGGGGTCTTTCCCCAAACAACGGAGATCCATCCCCTTCCTCCGACCATATTCAACATAATCCTCATCGTAATCAGACCCTACAACCCTTTTTCCGGCCAGATGGAACGGATAGAGTATGCCGCCACTGCCACAACCGATTTCCAAAACCGACGCCACTTTATCCAGAATCCCGCTATCGCTGGCGATTCTAATAAAGTTCTCGCCACGTTCCAATTGATCGTTGAAATAGCTGCCTGCAGAACGTCCGCCGCCATTATGTATATCTCGGTACTCAAAACGGTAATAGTTCTCGTTGGAAGCGGCATCAAAGACCTCGGCAGCTCGTAACAGACCGCATCTACTGCACAGTAGGACGTCCAACGGAATGCCATGCATATCGTGTCGCGAAACGAGTGTATCAGAATTTTCCTGATCATTGCCGCAAAGGCAATGATTTCTGATTCGTCGATACGTTCCATTTTGTATCTTTTCCAATAGCCGCGAAAGACCCGCTGTCTGAATTTCGTCAAAGCTCTGATGTAACTCTCGCGGGTCGGCAAAAAGTGGGTAATCGACACTTGCTGCCTTTGCTGCACTGTCAGCCGTAAGACTCCCTACAAGATACTTTGCGAATCCCATCCTCAAGTCTCCCGAGCTTTCAAATGGCGAGCATCTGCATAACAGTCATGACGGAGTGTTTCGTAATCCATGTACATTTCAAACCCTTCAAAATCCTTGATCATCGCAACTGCCAGGTCAGCGACCTCACGCGGCGAGACAAATTCTCTAACAAAACGCCCTAGAAATAGCAACTTGCGACCGATATGCGGAGATGCAATATCCTGCACGATGTTGCCATTTCTCGATTTTGGCAAAACCTCGATGAAACCGGCGGCATGCGCCGTCGGAAGAAGCATGTTCGAACCATGCACTCCGATTACAACATGGGAACGCGCATATCTCTCGCACCACGCCCGTTCAATCTGTTCGTCAATCTGATTGCTTTCCATACCGTTTCTGAATGGACCAACTGTGCAGAGGCCAACTACTTCACAAGAAGCATCAGGAATTTGTCGCATGATGACCTTGAACATCCCCATAATGCGGCGGCTCTGGGATCTCAGAAAAACAGACCGAATATATGGCAAAAGTTTCAGCTTTTTGCATACAAGGTACGCGAACCGCTCCGAAGCGGAACCATACCAGAGACGGTCCTCTCGCAAAATGAAAGTGATGGTCGGCTTGCTATTGGAATAATCTGCCAGACTAAAAGGTGCCACACGGGTAAAGCGCGTGATATCTACATTTGAAAAATCCGGAACAGAGAATGCCAAGCTTAAAAAAACGCGATCAAAACGCATCATCTCCCGACGAACAAATTCATCAAAACGCACCAACCAGCGCTGGCCTCCACTATAAATCCCAATATCCACCTGCCAGACCTCCGCAACACCGGCCGGTACCAGCCAGGCAAATTTGCGGGGAATTATGACGATCAAGCCGTGCTCTGGACAATTGTCCAAGTAATATTGAGCATTAAGCAATTTGAGAAGTACATGACCGTAAAGGAAATCGAGACAATTGAGAATTATTGTCGACGAATGTCGCTGATATACTCGTTTTTCGATAACGATATCATCATTGCATTTATTCTGATACGAAGTTAGCAGTGGCTTGGAATACCATGGCACCTTGACTCCGGAATATAAAACACCATTGAGCTTACCGAATACAGTCGGATAGCGCAGGGCGTTCCCAACTGGATATTCATGATAAAATTCCAGCCCGCAAACCACGCAGCGGCAATCAGCCAACACATGTATCCCCTGGAATACCGTATCACTTACCTCAACATCGCCAGATGCGCAGGCCGGACAATCAAAAGCCCGATAACTATTCGGCTTCAGCTCGATCATCAGTTTGTTTCCAGAATGGGTTTTCTAAAATAGTACAGACCCGTTCCGAATCCCTGTGACGAATCATAGGAATCATACATAGACCGTCCATAGTGATATCTTTCTTCAATCAACTCAAGGCCTGCGAACAGACAAAGAACATACTCACGCGTAAATGCGCGGTGGGCATTGAAATATACGCGGCATTCACAATCCACAGGCACCGAAAAATACAAGTTGCCGCCTGGCTTAAGAACTCGCTTTAACTCCTTGGCAGCCTTCTCGCTTCCATAGGGATCAACGGGATCACCAAACCTGCCCAAACCGATATGCTCCACGACGCAGAGTGAGGAGAGACTTACGATGGAGTCGTCGGAAAACGGCATGGCGAGAATTGACCCCTTAATAAAAAGGAGGTTAGGTAACTCTAGGTCAATGGGCCGAATATCAATCATAGTGGTCGGCACGAACTGAGAAATGATGCCAACTGTCTTGGCTGATGAACCCACATCGTGGTGATGCTTTGGCGGATTTTTAAAAATTTTTCCGGCAGCCCAGCTGTCCTGAAAGAAATAGGTGGGCTCCAGCGGCGTCATCTCGGTCCTGTCCAGAAGGCAGGGGTTAAGCCAAACGGAGCTCACCGCAAAGTTGGGATTGTTGTTATGCCTCAGATAAGCCTGGAATTCTCTGACAAATATGGCAATGGCGACAATCCCTTTTAGCCATCTGAAATTGAGGCCGAAATCCTGTTGTAAAGTTTTAAGCAATCGATACGGAACCACCACTATTGCCATTTTTTTGAGTGCACCGAGTTTTCCCATTATCAATCCTTCTGCTGCCGCATATAAAAGGTGTTGGCAGAACTCTTGAAAACGCACTTATACCCATGCCTGCCCAGTATCGCTTCCATCTCCGACAAGTCCCGATGGGTCCAGACAACTTCCCCATGCTCATTGAATGTATGGGTTTCCAAAATAATCAGCCGAAAGCTATAGGAATTGAAGTCGATGGAGCGAAGAACCTGTAATTCATGACCTTCTACATCTATATCCAACAGGTCGATGACTTGCGGCAGTTCGACTATTCTCGCCAAGCTGTCAAAAGTAATAAGTCGGATGGTTTCCTTTTTCAATGAATGGTCAAAGTGCTGGCCGACAAGTTCACGATGTTCCAGATCCTGAGTATCAGGAAGATACGAAAGGAGGCCGGACGTCACTATTTCTGTTTCGGTGTCATTATCGGAAATACCATAGTTCAGACACGTCACACGACTATTGAACCTGTACAGCATCTGCAACCGTTGGAAAATATTATTCACCGGCTCCAGGCATACCCCGGTTGCTCCCCGCAAAGCAAAAAACAGTGTATTGGATGAGCTTAGCCCATCATTTGCGCCGATATCAATAAAAGTATTAACCTTTCCCAGCAACTCCAGTATCTTTTCATCTTCGCCATCATGCGCGTACGACTTCTTCGTATCTAAATACTTCGCCTTGAAGTAACGGGCAAGATATAACCAGCGTTTAATGCATTCTTTCACACAACCTCCAAGGAACTAGACCCTAATATGCCAAGGCGTGAATATCGCCTTGACCATGACAAACAGGTGTTGACGCGTACGCGTAAATAATACATCCACTGCAAAAACGCCCACCGCGAACGAAACAATCATCGCCCAGATCGCCCCCACTGAGGCGTACTTGGGTATCCATAGATAATTGAGTCCGACATTGGTTGCCGAGCCTACAACCGCGGTCAATAGAGAATAACGGAACAGATTCTCGTTGGTGATGAAGAGATTTTTTGCCGATCCGATATTAGTGAAAAAAAGCCGTATCGCATAAAGATAAAGGAGTTTTCCGGCAGCTTGGTACTCGTTGCCATACAGGAACACAACCAGCCGATCGGCAATAAAAAACACCGGAATAGCCGTCATTAGAAACAGGATTGTCATTACCCGGTACACGTGGGCAAGTTTATCGAAATAAATCTCTTCGCCTTGAACCTTGGCATTAGTAATCTCTGGTGCCACTGAACTACAGATGATGACCGGTATAAAACCAAGAACATCTATGAGCTTTGTCGCGGCGGAAAAATAACCAACCTCTCGCTGGCCGACCATCTGGCCTAGCATTACCTGATCAATCCTGGCATGGATTGACAGAAAAACCCCTCCCAAAATTAACGGCCAACAGTCGTTTAACAGTTTTTTTGCCCGCACACTGCTTGCAGACCATGCCCGAAGGTACTGCCCATTTTTCTTATAGGAGATTACTAGTCCCGCCGTTGCAATAACTACCTCTCCCAAACCTGCCAGCGCGAAAGTCACGAGTGGAGCATGCAACAGGATCAGAGCAATTTTCAAAAAAGCCATCGCCATAAAGGCCACGCTCCGGGCATACACTACATGCTTGGAGCGCACCTGTGACTGAAACCAGAAGTCAATAGTATCGAACGCCTGAAATATGGTCCCAGCAGCTGTTATCGTAACCATCCAGAATGTCAGGCTGTCGTTTGGTCTGAGTAGGGCTATTGAGGTGGCTGTGATCAGAAGTGTCAGAAATCCGGCTGAAATTTTTAACGCAAAGGCACTACCAAGGGTTTCGTCTCTACATGATGGATCACGAACAATATCGCGCACTACTATTCCATCAAGTCCCAAGTTGGCCAAGCTCGAAAAGATCATGACAAAGGCGAGAGCATAATTGAAAACACCAAATTGCTCGGGGCCCAGATATCTAGCCATCCAGGCATTAACAACCAGCCCCATCCCCAGACGGAGGCCCTTGTCGATAAACAGCCAGCCGGTGTTACCGACAATCTTCTGCAGAGTATGCCGGCCTTCAACTCGTTTCCGGATAAATGGTGGCAGGTATGTAAGCCAATTACTGCCCATTGAATTAAGGTTTTTCAGCAGTCACAGTACCGGCAACATATATCCGGCCGGATGCGACACCCAGTTGCTGAAGAAGCTGAACCATTACATCCCGCTGTTTCAGAGATGATATCACTACCGGAGTGCGAAACTCCCATACCCCCTCGGCCAATGCAACAATCGGCAATCCGAAAAACATCCCCCCTTGGCGTTCATCATCCATGACAGCCACCAAATCAAGCCCCGTTTCTTTAAGCGATAAATAGGCTACCTCAGCCACCTCATCCACTCCGCAGAAAACCACCTCCCGCACTCCGGCATCCTCCAGACGGCGGAACAGATCCAGGTAATCCTGTCTTGCCACGGTGTAGAGACTGGTGAAATAGCTGAGATGCTGATAGGCGAGGCGGCTTTTTTCGGCCAGCCCCTGTGGCGTCAGGAGATAGGCGTAGCGGTTACTTGGGAAGTCTTTGACCCGCACAAACCCTTTGGAAACCAGGTTTTTAAGATATGAATTGACAAGACCGACGGCGATGCCGAGACGACGGGAGAGTTCACGCTGTGAAAGCGGCTCTTCGCCGCTGATCTCGGAAAGAAGCTGGAGGGAACGGGATGAATCAAGAGGCTTTTCGAATATATTGTTCATATTCTGAACAATAATATAGAAGAAGGGGGAAATGCAAGCAGATTGTTCATATCGTGAACATCATGGCCGTAGAGGGTCTTCTTCAGGATATTGTTCAAGAAACCACCGGTACGCCCCTTCGACCCATCCCGAAATTTTATGGTATCGCCATCCAAGTGCCCGGCAGATCTGGTGACAACGGCTGCGCAGCCGCCCGTTTATACTATCTTTCGGCATGGCTGTAGCGGATAACCGTCGTCTTTTCCAGCGTGATCATGCCGCCGCCCATCATGGCGTCGATGCGCGGCATTATGGCGTCGATGTTCTCCTGGGTGTCAACCACCTCAACCACAAGCGGCAGGTCGGCGGACAGATCCAGCAGCTTCTGGGTGTGGTAGACCCGGTTGGCACCGTAACCGCATACCCCGCGCAGCACAGTCGCTCCGGCAAAACCCTCGCTCCGCAGCAGTTCCACCAGCGCCTCGTAGAGCGGCTTATGCCCGTAACGGTCGCCCTCTCCGATAAAGATCCTCATCAACAGCTGCTCACCAATCAATTTTGTCATATCAATATCCTTATGCCAGCGTTCGCACCGTTATAATCCCCAGCCAGGTGAATAACAGACAGACGGCAACACTTGCCAGAATATTGGCAAAAGCCACCAGAAACCGACCATCCTCCAGCAGCGAAAAAGTCTCAAAGCTGAAGGTGGAAAACGTCGTCAAGCCGCCAAGAAATCCGACCGTCAATCCCAGCCGCAAGGTATCGGGAATAAATGTACTGCGCATTCCGAGCTCCATAATCAATCCGATCATGTAAGCGCCGATAATGTTAACCGCAAAGGTGCCGTACGGAAAAGCCCGTCCCAGCAGGCTGTAAACCCACCCGGAGAGATAATAGCGGGTAAGCCCGCCCCCCGCACAGAACAGGGCTATTGCAGCAGCTGTTTTCATTCCTTGCATGCCTCACATCCCATGGACTAGAGATCCTCTCCGGTCGTAGTCAATACCAGCTTGCCATGCTTTACCCCTTTGACGCTGATCAGTTCATTCGCAATCTGTTTTACCACCAGAACCGTGCCACGAATGACCAGCACTTCGAGGCAGTTGTGGGCATCCAGATGAACATGCAGGGCGGAAATAATCTGATCATGGTGGGCATGCTGGTGATCCGTCAGCTTATCGGCCAGATCCCGCACGTGATGATTGTAGACCAGCGTCACCGTGCCGACCGCCTCCTGATCCTCCGCTCCGCAGCGTTCCTCGACCAGTGACGCCCGGATGAGGTCCCGGATCGCCTCGGAACGGTTCATATAGCTTTTTTGTTCAATCAGCTGATCAAAATTCTGCAGCAGCTTTTCATCCAGCGAGATACCAAACCTGACCGTATGTCCCACACCACGCCCCCTTGCAGTTGATCTTCCGCCCGCATCGTAGCCGATTTCATCACAAATGTCACGATCCGGATTGTACTCTGTTTTTCGTGTGATTATTTTTATTTTTGTGTTACAAATTCCGCCATTCCCTGATAGTTTTAAAACCAACCCCGGTTAAAGGATCGAACAAAGCCGATGATCTCCATTAATACCGCTGTTATCGATTTAAAGCGTCTCGAGCTGCTGGCTGACGGCGATTCGCCGATCCACGCCCTCGACGCCCGCGCCAAGGTACTGGTGACGTTTGTTTTCATTACCGCGGTCGTGTCGTTCGACAGATACGAACTTGCCCGCCTGCTGCCGTTCTTTATCTTCCCTGCCGTCATGATAGCGCTCGCGGGTCTGCCGCCGCTCTATCTTGCCCGGAAAATCACATTCATATTGCCCTTCGTGCTGATGGCAGGACTCTTTAACCCGGTCTTTGACCGCGCTACACTGTACCAGTTCGGCCAACTGGAGATTTCCGGCGGCTGGATATCGCTCCTATCACTGCTCCTCCGCTCTCTGCTCACCGTCGGTGCGGCGTTTATCCTGGTGGGAACAACCGGTTTCACCGCCGTCTGCCAGGCGCTGGAGAGCCTGGGAATCCCGCAAATCTTCGCGGTGCAACTGCTTTTCCTGCATCGCTATATATTCGTGCTTGCCGATGAAACCGGCAGAGGGGCGCGGGCTCGCGAGCTGCGCTCGTGCGGGAAAAAGGGGCTGGGAGTCATCAGTTTCGGTTCCCTTGTGGGGCACCTGCTGCTCCGTACCTGGGAACGCGCGGAACGCATTCACACCGCCATGCTGGCACGCGGCTTCGTCGGCCGGTTCCACGCCCACCGGCAATCGCGCTTCGGCGTGCCGGAGCTCTGCTTTCTGCTCGGCTGGTCATCCCTGTTGATCGCGCTCCGCGCGATCGATGTTTCAGGCATCCTCGGGGCACTCGTAACCGGAGCCATTCCATGAGCCATCACATCGTCGAGGTCGGGAATCTGCGTCACGTCTATCCGGATGGCACGGTCGCCATCAAGGATGTCTCCTTTCGCATCACGCATGGTGAGTCGGTCGCGATTATCGGCGCCAACGGGGCAGGTAAATCGACTCTCCTGCAGCATCTTAACGGCTGCCTGGAAGCCTCGGCCGGACAGATCCGGATCGGGGACACGCCGCTTTCAAAGGGAACTCTCCCCGATATCCGCCGCACGGTCGGCATGGTCTTTCAGTATCCGGACGACCAGCTCTTCATGCCGACGGTATTTGAAGATGTTGCCTTCGGCCCTTTAAATCTAGGTCTCTCCGGCAGTGACATCGACCAGCGGGTAACTGAAGTCCTCGAACGGGTCGGGGCCGGGCACCTGCGGGCCAAGCCCCCCTATCATCTTTCGGGCGGGGAAAAGAAGCGGGTCGCCATTGCTACCGTTCTGGCGATGTCACCCGACATCCTGGTAATGGATGAACCGACCAGCGGACTCGATCCGTTTGCGCGGCGGCGGCTTATCTCCCTGTTGCGGGAATTTCAGCACACGAAGATTTTCACCAGCCACGATCTCGACATGGTGCTGGATCTCTGCCGGCGGACGATTATTCTGCACGAAGGGGCGATAGTGGCCGACGGACCGACCGTTGATATCTTTCAAGATGACGTACTGCTCGCTGCCTGCCGGCTGGAGAAGCCTTTCGCGATGCAGGGATGCCCGGTCTGCAGCAGAAGAGCAGATACAAAAAAACCCTGACAACAATATGGAGCAGGGCTTCAAAAGTCTATAAACCTTATCCGGAACAAACCAGAACCAAAAAAAGTTTCACGCAGAGACGCGGGGAACGCGGAGAAAACCAAGATTAAAAGCTAAAGTCTTTAGGGGTTAAACATAACTCTTTTGTTTTTTTTTGACCTTCTCCGCGTCCTCTGCGACTCCGCGTGAGGCCGGTTTTGTCATACATTTTACTCTACGGGATCGGCGCAATCGCCGGATGTCGATCCAGCTCCTGTCCCATGGCATGCCCCTTCACCGCCCTCATCAGCGCCTTGACCTCTTCCGGCATGCCTTTGCCCTCTTTCATGGCCGCCTTCATCTGCGCCGCCAGATACGAGTGATTGATGAAAATATCCAGCACCGACAGCATGAACTCCTGCTTCCAGGGTGAGAGTTCGTGCAGATGCTGAAATTTGTGCATATAGAACTTCTGCGCCGCCCTGCCCAGCTCCTTTTCAAGCTCTTCAACCGACATATTCTTCGGCTTGACAACCGCTTCGACCAGGTTGTACTTGCTGTAATCCTTAGTGAAGACAAACTCTTCCAGCTGCGGGTACAGATCGGCGTACGGCCAGGGGGCAATCGCCAGGAAGAATGCCATGTCCGGGTTGTAATGTTTGGCAAGCTCGACCGTCTGCGCGATCGATTCGGGAGTATCATCCGGCAGGCCGAGAACAAGCGACGTCTCGGAGACGATATCGGCGCCATTTATTATATCGATGGCCTGCTTGGACTGGCGCACCTCCGTATCCTTGTTGAAAAGGTCAAGCGTCTCCTGCGAACCGGCCTCCACACCGACGTAGATATGCTCAACACCGGCCTTCTTGTATTTCCACATGATATCGGCATCGCGCAGGATATCGTCAACGCGGGTTTCCATCAGCAGCTTGACCGGAACCTGGCGTTCGATCATCAGATCAAGAATTTTTTCCCACCGTTCACGGTCATACGTCGGCAATTCATCCGCAAGCATGGCCACTTCAACCCGGTATGTTCGCCCTAGCATCTCAATCTCGTTGACCACGTTTTCAGCAGAACGGGCGCGCCAGGTCTGGGCCCAGAAAAGCTGCTGCGAGCAGAAGGAACATCGTGATTTACAGCCGCGTGCGGTCGATATTATCGCCAGGCGGGCATTATTTTTGGCGCGGTACGAATATATCGGCCATTCGACCAGGTCCCAGGCGGCCGGGAGATTGTCCAGATCCTGGATAAAGGGGGCTTTCGGCGTAACCACTACGGCGTCATCACGCCAAAAGGCGAGGCCGCTGATCGCCGCCGGTTCTCCGCCGGCATTGAGGCGGTCGAATAATTCGACCAGCGTCACCTCCCCTTCACCACGCACGATGTAGTCAAGGGTATCGTGAGCATCTTTCAGGATTTCATCATAGCAGAAGGCGGCATGCACATTCCCCAGCACCGTTACGATTTCGGGGTTTACCTGCTTGGCCAGATCGCACAATTCCAGGGCTTTGACAATGGAGGCGGTGAAGGAGGTGGTGGCAACCGCATCCGGCTTGAAGGCTTCGATGCGGGCCTTTATTTCCGGCCATTTATGCCAGAGCGACATGGCATCGTAATAATCGACTTCATACCCGGCAGCGCGTAATGAGCCGGCAATATATACAAAGCCGACATTCAGCCATGTACCGGCTGATTCGACGACACCTGAATGATAGGGGGGGGTTATAAGGGCAATACGTTTGATCGTCATAAACGTCCCTCATTGAAGTAATAACTTCGGCCGGGTTGAAACCGGATTCACATTATCCCATTATCTTTGTTTTGTCCGCAATTTTCTTAACTGAAATCAACAAACAGTATTGAAGGCCCAAACTCACCGATCAGTGAAACACCTTATCCCAAACCCAAAGGTAGCCGAGCGTGTATGCGGAGAAGAGGGCCACATGCTTGATGATCAGCGCCTTGCGCCGCTGCCTTTCGGCATCCTCGCCGTACCAGTTGTCGACGTAGGTGAAGGTGCGCCCGGCTCCGGTGAGCATTATGACGACCGCGGCAGTCACGCTCCACCAGAAGAACATTCGCTCCAGGCCGTTTAAGGTGCCGGCGACGGCAGGCTCCTTCAGATGAGCTTGATGAAGTACCGCGATGGTAACTATGGTTGCCAGCCAGATTCCGGCCGCAAAGTCGTGGATGAAACCGTTCAGGACAACCATTGTTTTTTTAAGCATGAGAACACCCCTGCCTTTTCGGCACTACCGATTTACCGGTTGTCACTTGCTGTTGCGGGCAGGGCACTGCCCGGCTGCCGGCCATCGCGGCAGATCCTGTCCAGCAGGTCATGAAACAGCGCCTCATGTTTGCGCGTGCGCCCCTCGGAACTGCTCCATGCGCTTATCCCCCCTTCCCCATCGGCGGTGAACCGCATCTCGCGCCGCGGCCAGATCAGACGCAACGGCAGATAAAGACAGACGGCCAGCAGGGCGGCAACAAGCGCCATCCAGATACAGGGCACCCCGTAATCGTGCACGAAATCCGTCACCACATAACGGCGTGCATCAAGAAGCTCCACGGCGAAGCCGTTGGATTCATAACGGCCGCCAAAGGGGACATCCCCCTCGGAAACCAGCTGCCCCCCCTTGAGCAGCCTGACATGCAGATCAAAGCGACCGCTCACAAAGGGGTCCGCCATCCCCGCCCGTTGAGGAATCACAACTCTGAGCCGGTAATCATCCGCCAGCTTAACTTCATCCTCCCGGCCGGGGGGATAGATCATGATCAGCCGATAACCCGCGGACGCCCCGCTTCCGGGCTCGGTAATACTCAGCTGGGGCGCCAGGGCCAGGTAACGGGGATAGAGGAAGTCGCTGCCGAGCAATCCGGGCGTGTAAATGCCGTAGCTGTCCCGCCCACCGTCGGGGGCCAGCAGGGAAATCGTCAGCCGGCGCTTCAGGAACCAGTGTCCCGGCGCATCCTCCAGCTTGATCCGCTCCACGCTGCGCGGCGGCGCGCCCGGAATCTGCAACGCTTCTCGCTCGATGACCGGAGCGCGCAGCGACCGGCGCGACGAGAGGCTCAGCGCCACTCCGGCAAACAACAGCACCACGGTCAACCGCCACAACAGACGCGGAATGAACAGGCCCAGCCCCCGCCGGGCGCTGACAAAACCTTCCCGGACGGTCACCCGGTACCCCTCGGCCGAAAGGATACGGGCCGTTTCGTCAGCATCAAGCCGTCCGACAACGGCAATCGTCTCATGAGAGTCACGATCTATGTCGGCGGAG
>WNGR01000152.1_pt1 | contig 105389 bp, 123 predicted proteins | sample 5407581 | NCBI WGS metagenome assembly WNGR01 (sample SAMN13153383, study PRJNA577476) | soil metagenome | isolation source: 80 cm soil or saprolite under Garry oak tree replicate 2 | place: USA:California | collected 2016-06-15
GGTTGCTCTCCAGCAGAGCCCGCCTCCGCTTCACCAGCCGAGACCCATGGTGAACCATCACCGCGTCCCGGACTACATCAACGCAGTAAACGGCGAGTGCGTCCACCGAAAGCTGTCTCACGTTAGGGGTTCACCCCACTACGAATACGTTGAACAGGGGCGACGCCTTCTGAACCGTAAACAGCGTGCCGCGCGCGTTCAGGCATCGGAAGTGGACCGCATCCAGCAGGCGCATCGCGATCTTCATTTGGCAGTCGAAGACCCCACCGAAATCAGCGCATGACCTACTTCGCCTGACGAGTCAGTGTTCGTCGAGGCACTCACCGAGATCCGATAGGTAACCAAAAGTCGGCTAGCATCCCGGATTTCAACGGCTCCCGATATCCGGCCGGATCGGCGTTTCCCGGGACCGATCAACCGACTGTTACCCTGGTCGGGAACCCCGGGGCCGCTACCAGAGACCTTCTGAAGCGTATGGGCGAGACCACAAAGTTACGTGGAGAAGAACGGCCTTGGTCGATGCATCCTCAAGTTTCTTCAGCTCTGCCTCGTCCTTGATCGCCTCGACGAAGAACCTGCGGATCGGAAGAATCATTGGGACAAAACCCAACAGATAGCGCAACGGAACCAGCGAAGGAGTGCGTCTCTCATCCGTCACGTTCTTCTTTGCAGGTGTATGACGCATCCCAATCTCTTCCTGGTAATCGAGCCAATCCCGATCATCTGGACGGAGCGCTACATCGATGACCCATTGGACGAAACGCCGCTTTACCCGGGCTTTGTATCCATCGTCTGGCTTGCCATCCGGCCCGATGAACCACTTCGCAAGATGCGCTTGCGCGGCAATCACAGCGCGCCAGCTATCCACCATGTGTTCTGCCTGCTGACGGAACAGTTCCGCGTGCCTTTCCAAAACACTGGCGTCGGCTTCACACCAACCCACGGTCTCATCTATATGTCGGAGATCCTCATCCGACAACGGCGACACGGCACTCTCGCGAGTGCCGAAGGTGTAGCCCGGGATATTCGATGTCAGCGTCGTGTCACTTGCACCCACTTTCCGACCCCGCAGATTCGATACGCTGAATGATCGCGCGATATATGGAACGAATGACACCAGATGCCTCTACCTTGGCGACGTTTGCCTTGTGCTGAGGATGTGCGGCAAGCTTCGCGCGATACACCTCGTACTCAGCCATCGTGCCGACATCGATGGTCGCGAAAGCCTCGCTGGTCGCGCCGGAGAACTCAGTGGGAGCGTAGTAGCCCGTGATCTTGCCACCGCTCTCGGTGATCGGAGCAAACTCCGCTTGAGCATAGGCTTTCCAGTCAGCAAGCTTGTTGGGATCGATGTTGTAGCGCAGGAACAAGGTATACATGCTTATCCTCCTGACAACATCTGACGCCGCTCGGTGGCCGTGATGTTTCGGTGTAGGCCGAAGGGTTGCGGAAAAACAAGGCGCATACTGTTGTCATGAGTGATCAGTTGGCAAACACGGCAAAACTGCTGGGAGAACCCGCCAGAGCAGCAATGCTTATGGAACTGATGAGCGGGCGTGCTCTGCCTGCTGGAGAGCTGGCATCGGCTGCCAACGTCAGCCCACAAACGGCGAGCGAACACCTTGCGCGACTCACCGAAGGTGGTTTCGTTACCGTATATCAGCAAGGACGACACAGATACTACAGCCTTGCCGCTCCTGAAGTTGCCGATGCGATTGAATCTATGCTCGCGCTGACCGTCCGGACAAACGAGGGTGCCCGCCCGAACGTCGCTGTGCCTCCCATTGGAACTCTGGCCCACGCACGAACATGTTATGCACATCTCGCCGGATGGTTGGGCGTGGTGATTACTGAAGCTCTGCAGCGTGAAGGCTATCTGCTGCCCAGTGCGGGAAGAACATTCGCCGTCACCGAGAGCGGAAGAGCATGGTTGCAAACGCTTGGTGTCGCGGTTCCGGTGTCATCGGACCCAAAACTCGCACGTCAGTGTCTGGATTGGACGGAGCGCAGACCGCATTTGGCCGGGAGACTGGGAGTCTCCTTATACAAGCAGTTCGTTGCTCTCCGCTGGATGGCACCGGCCAGGAATACACGCGCAGTGCGAGTCACATTAGAGGGCAGACAAGCCCTCTCCAAACATCTGCATATTGCCGTTGGTTGAGGTAGGTACTGGAAGGTCTTTTCAGGATTCCAACGCTGGCATGAAGGGCGTTTTAGGGGAGTAAACCAGAATCTCGCCTACTCAAGGCGGCTGTCTCAAACAAACAATTCGCTCCCCGGAGCTTCGGATGACCGCCTCCCCCTCGCCCAGGGTTGCGAGCGTATATAGATCCCGACTCCATTCTTTGTTTGAAGAAGGTACTAAGCATATTTTATTATTCGTCCCGAGTACAAACTGCCCAGAGCTCTACATCTCGGAGTTAACCATGAGCAAGAGTCGTCCGTTCTCCATCTATCTGCTTAAACAAGGATATGACGGAACGAATTCATTGAAGGAAGACCACAGGCTCGATACCTCCGTCTCAGCGACCAAGTTGCCAGCAGGAGCCCAGTTGTTTGTTCTTGATGGTCCAGAAACGGACGTGTGGTGGACAGGGTATTTCGGCGTAAAGGCAAAAATTCAGCAAGCGAGCAAGGGAGCACTCGTCTTCTTGCCAATCGGTCATCGCTGCTTTGCACTCTCGTTTGGTCGCGTATATCACAAGCTTAGGGACGATTGCTATGAGCACGATTTTGGGTTGAGGGTTACACTCAATTGCGTAGATCCTAAGAAACTTAGAAGTACCGATACGTTACAGCCCGGCGACGCACGACGACAGAGAACGCAAGCGCCCATTGAATCGGACCTGACATTTTTCGACTTCGACCGGAACAGTTCGGTGCTGAGAAGCCTAACTGGTAAAGTCAAAGAACAATATAAGTCGCTATTCAAAGATGCGACCGGAGCTAGCAGCCTAAGCGTAAAATCCTCCGCGACTCCGAAGGAGCTCACCAAGTTATGCGAAGACCTGCTCGGTCTCTACAGCGGTGAGGACTACCGCAAGACTTTTCCGGACATCCAGAACATTCTGCCGGTCACCGATCCGGATACTCTGTCACAGCTCAACGATGCACTGATCCAAGCACTCAGGTCGCAGAGTCAAGGCCTATACTTGACCATTCCTGACATTATCGACTTCAGAAAACATTCGTACTACGCCTCATTTTCGGGGCAGGGCAAGAGCTTGCTTTATCCAGATGTCCAGCTGACCACCTATTATGAATACCTTGATCAGAATGGATTCGATGTTGCGGGGATTACCCTCGACGATATTTGCCGGCACCACCTCAATCTCGTCGACGAAGACGAAAATGTCCGCGAGAGATATGGCATTCTTCGATGCTTGCTCTTCGAAACATCGCTCGGGGCTAAAGGTCATACATATCATCTGGCGGAGACAAAGTGGTACCGAGTGGAGAATGCGTATCTACAAAAGATACAGAAGACGCTGGACCCGTTATGCGTGGACCTGGATTTCCCGGATTTCGAACACAAAGATGAAGGTGAATACAACAAAGCGGTCGCGGAAAAGAACACCGGATTTGTATGTATGGACAAGGCTAATATCAGCCCGACAATGCAGACACAAATTGAACCCTGCGACATATATGCGGTCGCAGATGACCACGCTGTGTTCTACCACGTGAAACGTTCAACGCATTCATCTCAACTGAGCCATTTATTCAATCAAGGTATGAATGCCATCGAAATTCTAAAGGTTGAGCCTGAATCCGTTCAGAAACTGCTCGGCATAATTGAAAGCGAGATAACCGACGAAACCATTAGAGCAGCGCTGAGTGCTCCGGTGAATGGGCAGAAGCTAAAAGTGGTGTTTGGGGTCATTACGCATAAGGACCCGTCCCTCAAGAGTCTGAACTTTCCGCTGTTCTCACGGATGAGTTTGATGCGTACTGTGCGATGGTTCATTGTTGCGGGCACTATTTGCGAATACGGATTTATCAAGGATTCGTCGGACGAGAAGCCGAAGTCGAAGACTAGGAAAAAGAGAGCCCAAACGGCACTTGTTGACGACGAAGTGGTCGTTCCTGCATGAGCATCGGCGGGTGCCGCTTGGTAACGCTAAGTCGGCCAGTGTCCCCCGAACCCGCTTGTAGGAAACCAGTAGGAGATCGCTTCGAGTCGTGCGTTATGGTTGCGCGGGGGTTGCGGATCTGGCCGATTCTCACCGGAATTTGCCGTTTTAGGTTGTTGATTCTATTTGTTATCAGTATTTCTTTTACAACTCTTAATCCGCAGGTTGGCAGTTCCGCGCCCTGCCCGGGTCAATCGCATCTGTCGCGAAAATCTGCACCTTCGTTGCGTTGGTAAGTCAGCTAGTGTCCAGACTTGCAAACAATCCGCTTAGTCGAGATGTGTCTCATCCGTGACCACTGGCCCCACACTGTTCCTCATCGTGCAAAGCGAGCCAGTCAAACAGCCAAGAGAAATGCGCATTTGAGCTATGCCATTTTGTAATACCCGTGCACGAGAACGCATAGCTGCTGCCCAGAAATCTAGGCTAGTTTGTGTCTCAGCACGGTCTGGGTGGAAGCGCTGTGGCCACATAGGGAACGCACTAATGCCTCCACGAGGCAGGCAAACCAAGGCTGGAGTGATTCGTCTTTGCCAGGAGGATTCTGATGAACATGGAAGACACAAAGTCGAACGTGGCGCGCGAAGAGAAATTTGAACCACTCCTCGATAGCCGGGAAGCGGCAGAGATGCTGCGGATTCATCCCAAGACGCTGCAGCGCATGGCACGCAATGGAGAGATTGCGGCGATTCAGATAGGTAAGTTGTGGCGATTCCGCACGTCGGCTCTGAATGAATGGCTGGCGAAACAAATCGTCGGCTAGCGCGATATTCCCTTGAATTAGCGGCCCGGACTGAGGTAAATAACACCACGCCATCCGTGCCGTTCAAACCGGGAGAAATGAATGTTTGGACGGACACGTTTTCAGCAGGGCTCTCTCCAGCGCGAGGTGCGCACGAAAGGGCCGGAGGCTTGGGTCTTCCGTTGGTACGAAACTACCGCCGACGGTAAGCGCAAGCGCCAATACTGCGTAATCGGAACCGTTGAGCAGTATCCAACGGAATCGGCAGCACAGGTGGCTGCCGCCGGGCTACGCCTGGAGATTAACGTCGAGGTTCCGAAAGTCGCACACAAGCCTGTAACGGTTGCGGACCTCATAACCCATTACGAAGAGAAGGAACTCGACCTCAAATCCACGGACCTGGACGAATATGAAAAGGCCCACTCAACGAAGCAGATCTACCGTACAGTTCTCGAACGGTGGATCAAGCCGCGCTGGGGAGATCTGAGGATTGATGCTGTCCGTACCGTCGCCGTCGAAGGGTGGCTGAGAAAGCTTACCTTGACAGACGGCGAGAGGATGGCACGAGGGACCAAGGCCAAGATCAGGAATATCATGCATGCCCTGTTCAATCACGCGATTCGCTACGAGTGGCTGCCGCAGAGCGCGAATCCGATTACCAGGGTCCGGCAGAGTGCTAAGCGGGAGCGTATCCCCGATGTGCTGGAAATTACTGAGATACAGGCTTTGCTCCAAGAGCTTTCACTTCGTGAACGGCTGCTTGTGACGATGGACGTAATTACCGGACTTCGCAGGAGCGAGTTGGTCGGTATCAAATGGAGCGATGTGGATTTTGAACGTCTGGAGATCAGTATCACTCGATCAGTGGTGCTGCAGGTGGTTGGGAACTGCAAGACTGAAGCCTCGCGCAAGCCGGTTCCGTTGGAGTCGGCAGTTGCCGAGGATCTCTGGTTGTGGAAGCAGAACTCGCCATACAGTGGTCCTGATGATTGGGTGTTTCCGAGCCATCGCAAGAAGGGCACCCAGCCGATCTGGCTTGATACCGTCCTGAAGCGGGACATTCAGCCTGCCGCCAAACGCGCTGGCATCAGCAAGCGCATTGGGTGGCACACGTTCCGGCACACCTACTCAACCCTGCTCAAAGCCAATGGTGAAGATATCAAAGTCGTGCAGGAGCTGTTGCGTCATGCCAACAGCAAAATCACGATGGACACCTACACCCAGGCGTTGTCACCGGCGAAGCGTCAGGCCCAGAACAAAGTGGCAAACATGATCCTACTGCCGAAAATGGCCGTAGGAGAGCGCTGAAGCTTATTGGACAGTTTTGGACAGATGAAGATGAAGCTGAATTCCGGTAACTGGTTGAAAAATATGGTAGGCACGAGGAGACTCGAACTCCTGACCTCTACCGTGTCAAACGCTAAACGATAGATTCTACAACTAGTTACATCGCTCACAGGGGCTGCTAACCTTCGCTAACTGGATGTAACTTGGTGCCGCATCGGGCGACTCATCGGGCTGGCATCGCGGACTGACACTGACATGGAGAGAAACCATTGACAAGCGAAATATTCGAGCCGTTTGTGGCCGCTGATGTAGTGGCGAAGTTTCTGAGCTGCCCTCCAAGAGTGGTTACGGCTATGGCACGCCGGGGAGAAATCCCCGCATACCCTCTGACGGGGCACGTACGTAAAACATGGCGGTTCAAAATATCGGAAGTCGCCGCCGCCCTCAGCAAGAAATGAAGCCTATGCCCCGGTTCAGGCCGGGGCAATGGAGCTGCTTACAGCAGCTCCATTGCCGCCACCTTCCCCAACCGCTCCACCCACTGCTGGTGCCACCTCGACACCCGCTGCGGCGTCACCAGCGTACCGAGTCGCACCAGCCAGTAAGCCGCTCACCACACGAGTCAGCCCACGTCTCTGAAAAATATGTGGCCGGGTATGGTGCCGTTCGACCACGCCACGCTGCCCACAACCTTCAGTCCGTGGCGCTCGTAGAAGCTGCAAGCCGTGGTGTTCTCCTGCCTTACGCTCAGGTAGAGTTGGCTTCCCAATGGCCGCACTATCTTGGCGCAGAACTTCTCGAAGATATGCCCTCCCGCCCCACTGAACTGCTTCGAGTTCACAATCTGGTGGAGCATGACCGCCCCTCGTGGCACGTCAACGTCTCCAACCCGCGTGCGCTTTTTGTATAGCTGATAGATGATCGCGACCCCATCCTCATAGATGCATTGTCCGGCAGCTACCCGCCGCGACAGAGCGTCCTGCCGGATGTGCGGAAAGATCGCAGGATAGGCTCGGAAGAGTCCGAAGACTTCTTTCAGTTGGTCTGGGGTGGCATGGCGCATGTCATCTCCACCATAGCTGGCCGGAAGCATCTGCGCCAAGACATTCGAGCAGAACTGACCTCCGGACCATATGGCCGGAACTCCGGTTCACCCCGCCATCGCTCTTCTCGTGCGCCCACGCATGATACGCATGCACCCCACTGCAATGGGCATCCCACGCCAGCCGCTCGTGCCGGACGAACTCAAGCACGGAAGAGTCGATGGTCACGCGGAAGTTCTTCGGGAATAAAATTCAACTTAAGCGAGGACGCTGAAATGGGCAGACAGGTAGCTGTCGTGCTTTACGTGGTGGCGATGGCAGCCGTCATAGTGGGTATAGATATCATGTTCTTCAGAGACCGATTCTGGGAACGGCTGATAGTGAATATCGGCATTGTCTTGGTGTTCGCGGCTCTCTACTTGAGATTCATCAGGCGTCCATGAAACGCCTAGCATTCCGATGACACTCACCACTTGAAATCAATGGGATTGATTGGGTTACTGCTCCCGATTTTCGTCCTACGCTCTCCCATGGGGAGTCGGACTTAGCTGGCTAGCGCAGAGTATGAGCCCCCTGCGATTGCCTCAGCATTGTGTTTGATCAACGCCAACATCTCTTTACGAATCATCCCAGAGAACGGGCCGACGACCAGCCAATAGGCCCGGAACTTCCACCTTGCTGACCGCCCGAACGCCTGAATTCTTGTCTCGGTGCTAAGCCGACTCATTCGTTCAGACTCAGCCATGATGGCGAAGTTCCACACGGCCTTTGCATACCCGCCAGTATGGAAAGCAATGATCTCTTCCGCTGACAGTCCGGTGATAATGCCGCTATCCGGTTTCCAGAAGCGACCCACCACTCCAAACACGATTTCTCGTCCGGGGACATTGGCCAGCTCGATGAAGCCCGACCGCCGTAATCGTTCAACTTGCGTTCCGGCCACAGGTTTGGGTCGCTTACGTCCTAATGAGCGAAGGCCGAGCAACAGCTTGGTCAGTCTCAATTCAGAGAAATCTGCATGTTCAAGCGCAGTGGCTGTCTCTGCGGGTGACGCCTGAACCGTGATGTCGTACCGTGCAGCGACGTCGTACGCTGGCAACAATTCATCAAGCTTCATGCGCTACCTTTATGCCAAAGTCTTCATGGCATCCGGTCTTGCCGCCAATGGCAGGAACTCTTTGGTGGTTCATCATCTGCAACTCCGGGGGCTCCCTTTCTGATGCTGCGGCATGACTGCCCGATTCTGCTGCATACCATGACGCGCCCGCGCAGACGAGCGTCGTCGGAGGCGCTCCCAGCAGTCATCACAATGTTCATTCAATCAATGTAGCGGGGAACGCAGCCGTCATCGGAGTCTCAGAATCGCTTTCAGTCATCAATGAGTAAAAGTCGGCAAGCCAGAGCTTGAGCTAACGAAGAAAGGAGCGCACCATGCCGATGGCTTTGATATTTGGCATCAGTGTTGCATTTGGCCTTGTTGCTTGGGGCGTCTTTGCCTCGCAATATATTTGGCCGACCATAAGCAAGCGGGAACGCGCAGATGCACTCAGGCCAATCCTCGTGTTGCACAGCTTCAGGTACATTGGTCTTGCAGTCTTGGTACCCGGCGTAGTGTCTCCGGAATTGTCCGTCACTGTATTCGCTCGTGGGCTGGCCTACGGTGATTTCGCTACCGCGATCTTGGCTCTCATTGCTCTCGCTGCTCTAAGGACGAGATTGTCTGGAACGCTGGTCTGGATTTTCAACATTTTTGGAACCGCCGATCTGCTGAATGCGTTTTACCAAGGTAGCCGTATTTCGCTGCCGAACACACCGGGGCTACTGGGCGCGGAGTATTTCATCCCCATTCTTGGAGTCCCTCTTCTCCTAGTTACACACATCCTTGTGTTTAGGCTGCTGATGCGAAAAGAGACTGCTGTGTCCTCGCGTGTTGCAGGTCGTCGTGCAGCTTAAGTCAGGGAGTATTGACTACACCGTCGTCCGGTCGAGTTGGCATGCGAAAATGACGGGAATGCAGGTAGAGGTGGACTGCTATTCCGGGTACAAGGCTGACGAGCGACCAGTTCGCTTCCGGCTGGACGGACACGAGTATCAGGTCGAGGAGCTGCTAGACCAGTGGTACGGGCAGAATAACGTGTTCTTCAAAGTATGTGCTGACGACGGCAACCTCTACATCCTCAGTAACGAATCGTTATCGCCAGAAGGTCGCTGGTGTCTGGTTTCTTTCCGTAAATCGCACTGAATGTACGCAAAGCGATGTCCATCATTGCGAGCGAACGTCCGCCTCGACTTCGGGGCAGGTACTACAAAGATAGTATGGGGTTCCATAAAAATCCAACAGCCACCATGTCCGCTCAGAACCGTTTGGTGATTGAACCCACGAGTAACCGAAGACCTCACCCCAAGCCTTGAAGTCGCTATCTTCAATCAACTTACTCAATATGAAATACAGGAAATCCTTATCTTCTCCAAGCTGGCGTTCAAGACCCTCCAGTCTTGCCTGATGAATCGCGTTCACGATGAAGCCGTCCTGTAACCCGTGCCCTTTCTCACGGAAAAAAAGAGCCTTCACAACACGTTGAGCAAACTTATCCAGCCGCGCTCCATCAATAGTGAAGCGTTGTCCCCGCACGTATATTCCCTGAACGTTAAGGTGATACCCAGAGGTGAGTGAGTTGTAGAAGCTAGCCAGAACGTTCTTCGACTCTTTGCGCTTGGCGAAACGCATCACCGTGGGCATGATCTGATCACGATCCGCATTTCCAGACGCCATTTCATTTACAGTTAGAACCAACCTGACGTAGTCATCATCTTTGCTGAACCCTGCATTGCATTTGCGACAGCTTGGCACAGTGATCAAATCTTGGGGAGGCGGGTCCGGAAAAAACGAGCGCGGCGGAACATGGTCTACTGTGATCGGCCCTACTGTGCCGCAATAAACGCACTCTCCTGTTTTCTCTTTCTTAGATTTCAAAGCTGACTCCCTTGTTGCTGTGCTCCGGAGATTGCGGCTACTGATGCCTGAGCAAGATAGCCCGATTCAAGACCGCGCTATGCGAGGCCGCAGCCGTGTACACTCGCTGCCACTGCGCAGGAAGCCGTAAGCGCAAGTCAGCTATCAGTTCGTAAATTGAGCCCGCTCTTGCAGACCTGCGCATCCTCCGATAGTCAATGCGAGACAGGAACGGCAATGACGGAATCTTTGCACAGAGCATGCATCACCACTTGAAATCGATATTCTCCTGCCCGTACCTCAGCAGAGCCTTCTCATAAATCTGGTTGGCCAGAAAGATGCCATCTTCGACGGCGTCGATGACACGCTCCGTCTTGCTCCCCGCCCTCGGGTCACGCGCCAGTCGCAAGCCCGTGATGATCGCTGCTGCCAGCACGAGAATCCTGCCGTCCTTCTTCGTCGCTCCCGGTGAGTATGACCTCGGCAGGGAATTGCCTCGCGGACAATCCATGAAGTACACCAACCCCGGTGTCTCTCCATCTGCCCACGCGACTGTCCCCACCGCCTTCCATCCAGTGCCGCTCATAGAATGCGCAAGCCGTTTTGTTCTCCCGGCGCACGATCAGGTATAGGTCTCCTCCGGATGGCGCGACCACTTCATCGCAGAACTTCTCAAAGACTCTGCCAGCCGCACCGCTGAACTGCTTCGAGTTCGAAACCTAGTGCGGCATTTGGGATGTTCACTTCGACTTCCGGACATTCAAAGTCCAGTATTTCGCTGCTGTCTTGCTGTGAATGTGATTACAATGGAAAGTGTGGCTTTAGGCTGACAGGGTTGGCAGTCGGGGGTTCGATTCTCTCGGCGGCAGTTGGCTTCGCGCTCCTTTTGGTGGTACTGGCTGTTGCAAGATACATAAACCTCAATCTGGCACTTGAGAGCAACGGAAGCGAAGGGAAGGTGGAGCCTATGACAAACAATGACAATCTGAAATGGTGTGCTGTTCTAGAAACTATTTGGAGCGTCGGAGTCAGCACCGTAGCTGGTGCCCTGCCAACCTAAGGCCACACCCTAAGTGCATGGTGCCCCATGGCTCTTGAGCAAGAACTATCTAGCCTAAATGAGTTCTACTTCTTCCGCGAGTTCACGTACGCCAATACAACGTTCAAACCCAAGCCTCAGGCGGAGGTTGAGCTTGCTGATAGCGTCATCTGGCTGGACGAGCTACTGTTCATCTATCAAGTAAAAGAACGAGAGATTGTGCAGACGACCACTGCCGATGAAGAGGTACTGTGGTTCAACCGAAAGGTGCTTGGGAAGGCTACCAAGCAGGTTCGCGACACGTTGGCGTACCTGAGCAGTTGCCCCGAGATTGAATTGCGAAACTGTCGCGGACATTTATTCAATCTCAAACAGGCGAACGTCGCCAAGATGCACAAGATTGTTGTCTATCACCCGAGTAACCTTCTTCCATTAAGCTGCCTATCAAGGAAGTATCACAAAAGCCGCTCGGCTGGATTCATTCACCTGTTTTCTGCCGTCGACTATCTCGGTATCCTTCGAACTTTTCTGACCCCGGCTGAAGTCGCCGACTATCTTTGCTTTCGGGAGCAATTAGGCGAACGGTGGGAACAGAAGGTGGAGGAAGTTCCGGAGCAAGCGATTGTCGGCCAGTACCTTGCGGATGAGTTGGATGCACATCCATCTCTAGAATTCATTCAATTCCTTCAGCAGCTAGACCAAAAAGTGGAAGGTTGGGACATTTCGCGAATCATCAAATTGTTCCCTGAAAGGCAGACCACCACCACAACTGCTCCCACCGACTATTACAGCATTGTGAGAGAGCTTGCAAAGCTGAACAGACAGGAACTTGGAAACTTCAAGGAACGTTTCCGTCTTTCAATGGACAAAGCGAGGACGGATACGTTCGTGCTGCCGTATCGCTTTGTTGCTCCACGCACAGGATGCGGGTTCGTGTTCATCCCTCTGACTTTGGACGTGGCCCACCACCGTAGGAACGCACTGGTGAACCTGACGCAAGCTCACAAGTATGACCAGAAGCTTGAAAAGTGCATCGGAGTGTCATTCGTTGCCGATAAAAATAGATGGTTTGATGTCGAATGGTGCTACCTGAAGTTTCCTTGGGAACCGGATGAGGAAATGGCTACTGCTCTCTTAAACAACAAACCTTTCCGGGAGGTCAGAACTGTCAGGAATCCAAGGTACACATTCGAGGGTACATTGGATTGACTACTGCCGAGTTGCATAAACGACAGCGACAGGCTCGCTACCCCCACTGCTCCCTTTGGCTGAGAGGAAGCAGTCAACGTTGAGCGTGGGCCGAAAACCGAAATATCATCGTTGCTCCTTCGGGAAGGACGATGCTGTCGTTGCTCTGCTCTGGGATGACTCGGCGATGCAGCGCAACCGGGCTATTCGTTCATCAGTGCAGTCGAAAGTTGGATTCTTGGTCGGGAATGGCGCAACGAAGCCGCTGCTATTTTAGGCAACACTTCTTAAATTTCCTTCCACTACCGCACGGGCATGGGTCGTTCCTCCCTGTCTTTCCTCCTCCATGTCCTCGAAGAGTTTGCTCATTCAAGAATGAAGACTCAAGAAGAAGAATCCGGCCTACGACTGCTTTCCAATATGCAAGCGACTCGCCTTCTAGCTGGACTTTTCTGCCCACCCGAGCGGCGTTCTCGATGTCGTTCTTGAAGCCATAAAGGTCGCATAGTTCGTTCACACGCGCATCTTTAACCAATGGAAGGCGGATGTTATTCTTCGCGGTGTCCGACTCGAAGTCATAATTAGCCTTCTCGTCCGGAAGGAACAGCGTCCGGGTACCGCCATCGCGCTGTGGTGTGATGTCTACAAGTTCCTCGGAGTCCTGTGGTCGGTAAACAGCGTGATGCTCCGCCTCAATGAAAAGCGGATTCCTCCAGATTGCCCACCCATATACAATTGTGCCCCCTTCAGACTCCACTCTATTACGTACATTGATGAAACACTCTTGAGGAGTACAACCGTGGAGGGGCTGGAGAGGAACATATCTCGGCTCAGCTTTAGGATTGATACTGTCGCAGAAAGACTGAACTGTTGCATCAATGGTTTCTGGGCAGATTATGCCGTACATGCGAGGCAGTATACGCGTTTCAAGGCGTGAGTCTCCAGCCCAACTGGAGTGAATCGGCTTCTATCGCGATGCTTCCACAACGGACGCCGCCACGCCGTTGGTGAGGGGGAATCCCACACTTCATCGCGGGGCTCCTCGGGCCGTCCCAGAGTTATCTTTCGAAAAGCTAGGAAACGAATGAGCAAGTACCGGGCATATCACGTTTGACATCCCCATCTCCTACGTCCACGGAATTCCTCCACGGCGTAGCCAGTCATGATGCGAACATGAGACTGGCCTCGGCTTGCTCATGTGTAAGACGCAACGGCCATGCCAGTATGCGTTAGCAAGGTCATCTGCGTGGCGTTCGTCAAAGCCGAGCAGTATAAGTTTGTGTCGGATTTCGGCTGCATCCCACCCCAATCGGCTGGAATGAGCGACAGCAACGAATTCGTAGAACGTCTTCCAATCACGCGGATGCAAAGCTGATTTGTTCGCAAGGAGTGCGAATCGTTCCAGCAAGTCTTCACATTTGAGTGCGCGTTTCATTGGGAATGCTATTCGGGTTGCTCTAGTTTCTTTCGGTCGGCTGGACGTGTGCCAAACCTTCCACGCCGGGCCGCGCGAGGCCGAAATGTAGATGTAGGGGTCGAAGTCGTTCCAGCCGAGTACTCCAATGCTAGCTCACAACCACGTTCTTCGGCCCGCAGCCGAACGTATCCGCGCATGATGCCTTCATGAAATTGATAGTACCCTTTTCGGTTACTCATCAGGATTGAAGCGCAAGATTTTCCCTTTAGCGAATTTAATTTCGCCATGACCGCTTGACGATCTAGAACGCCACCTTCTCCGCCTTCTGCAGACTCCATCATCTTAAGGTACGAATCGTAAATGTCATCCGTTCTTCGAATTAGGTCTCCTCGGTCGGCTACCGCCCAGAGGACTTCTTCATATCCGGGGGCGTCCTTCATCACCGCTTTATCGTAGGTCTGTCTGAGGTGCTGCTCTATTCCCATCACCGACTGTGCGACGGCTTCACGGTAGTGGTTGCCTGTTGGTGATGTGCACACTACGGGGTCGTTGTATATTTGCCAGAACAAGTTCTCGCACATCCGGTGGATATAGTGCGGGAATCCGTCGCTAATGGCGGCTATTCGGTAGCGTGGACGGCTATCCACAACGACGCTCAGAGCCTTCGCTGCATTGTCGATAATTTCAAAACGGGCATCATAGGACAACGTTTTCAGCTCAATGCTTTCAAGGTATCGGTAACACGAGCCGTGGGCACCCAAAAGTTTTTGGAGCGATTCCGCAACGCCGCAAAAGACAAATCGAATCGGGATTTTCTGGTCGCCGAGCTGCTTGATGAAATCGGCGAAGTGCGCCCTTTCAGTGTCGCTCGTGATTCTGTCAAACTCGTCAACCACAACAACCGTTTTTTCGTCCCGTCGAGCTTCCGCTGCTTCAATGAGAGCGTTGGCCACCGAGTTCAGGTCGGCAGAGGCATTTATCTCCGGCACAATCTCTTCATGACGATTTCGTCCGTACTCGACTCCGAAGCCTTTGATGCCAACCTTGATATTGTGCGCGGTCGTTGAGGCATTGCGTTTTCCGTTCTGGAGGTGCGCCAACGCTTCACGTAGCAATCCCGTGAAGGTCGTCTCTGGGGTACACGCCAGAAGAATGGGGTCGCGAGTGCTGGACTGATGCGAGTACGCAACCGTCTGCGCCAGTGACGTTTTGCCGACTCCTCTTTCGCCGTAGATGAAGATAGTTCTTCCGGGAGCATAGAGTGCTTGTGCCACTTGCTGTAGCTGCTTAGCGCGGCCAACGAGGTGCTCCTCTGACTGGATTGGCGAAGTCGGACTGATATTCGCATGGAGAATTGCTGCGAACTCATCTATCGACAAATTTCCTATCATCCATCAATTTTACGCCAGTGTAGGTCAATCGGGCTGTATCGTCGCCACGCCTTATGTTACCGCCACGACTTCCCTTGGGTATTCCGCTATCGTACCGGGCACTTCACGTCGAGCAGTACAGGCAACTGGGCGTTCAACGGTTCTCGGAGCTGTACGTGTGCGGATTCCTTAGCGGCGGCGGGTACAGTACGGAAAGCACCTCGGCAAGCTGACGCAGCTTGGCAGAGACACTCTCATTCCATCCCAGCCCCGGCATTCCGCTGGAGATCAACGCCTATGGCCTCGGCGGCAGGTTTGAGAGGAGTCCGCAGACGCGGTTCTCGGTCGCTGATGAGGTCGGTGCGTGGATACGGGCGGGGAGGTTCTAACCCGCTTAGGAAGTACGCGATACAATGCAACGAGCTTCGCGCAGGAGGGGAAACATGAGTGTCATTCGCTGCACACTAATGTTGCTTCTAGCTGTCAGTTCTGTGCTGCTGAACGCACAAGAGGTCAAGTACATCGACCTGTCACTCGTTTCACAGCGGACGGACCTCCGCAATCCTCCAGCCCCGCCCGTGGACTGCAAAGAGGGTGCTGTCTGCGTTGGTGGCGGGTATGGCGGTGGAAGTGGTGGAGACGGCGCACCCGATATCCGCGACCCACACGCCCTTGGCGTCTACTTGCTCTACGTTACGCCGACCGACATTAACCCCGCCAAGCCGTTTGAGGTCGAGTTCAAGGTTCTCAACACCGGACTCGCTCCAATCGAGGTTCCGGTCTCGCCTCATTTGTCCGACTTACAGCCCAATGATGAATCTGTGCCCTTCACTTATTTCAGCCTCGCACTATCCGTGACGGCAGAATTCGAGCCGCGAAGACCGGGATTGAATTCTGTCGCGTTTGTTGAGTTATACGGGTCTTCTGATCACGTAGAAACCATGTCGGAACTCCAGCCCGGAGAGTGGATGTGCGTCAGGGCAAATGTAAAGCTCCAGTCCGGGCCGTCCGAAGCAGTCAGTGCTCGATTGCGCGGAGGATTTTGGTTGCATAGGAACGTATTCCATCCTCATGCAGGTGGCCAGTTCACCGAAAGCAACGGCCTGTACCCCAATGCCACTTCTACTTCGTTCGTGGCAGTGCACTTTCTTCCTTCCTCAAGCGGTCGCAGTAGTTAGTTGCAGCGATTCTCCTATCCCACTTCCGCAAGCCATTCCGACTCTGTGGTACCCTGAACTTCACCACAGGAGGTGTGCCATGAAACACGAAGACGAACTCACCCACCAATCCTCCTTTCACGCGCAGCAGTAAACGCCGCAAGGGATTCCCCTCAGAGACGCATGTGAAGCGCGGCCACCGCGTCGTTCACGGCGACAAGGAACTGCTCGAAAAGCTCGGGCGCAACGACCCATGCCCGTGTGGTTCTGGACGCAGCTTTCAAGAACTGCTGCCTGAAGTCAGGCCGATTTCGATGGAAGCGTCCGCGACTACTTTTAGCAGGTGAAATTCACAGGGGCGACCGAGGTCGCCCCGCGTCTGCAGTCCGATGGTACGTGATCGCGGTCTCCATCCTGAATCTGGTTGGCTTTCCCGGTATGCAGCCTTAATCTATTTCTGACAGGGGTTCCCTATGCCTCGTGACAAGCGGCCACCGCTGGAGCAGGTCAAATCCGGGTTTCAAATTGTAGGAAGGATGCTTGCGGTATTTGGTGTCGCACTTGGATTTCTTATTGGATGTCGGAAGATTCAAACTCCACAGGTTCCGCTCGACTTACTTATTGGCATCATTATTGTCGTTGTGAGTGTCGGCGTCATGATAGCGACAGCGCGGTATTGGGCGGCGTGGTTCTTTGGACTCGTTGCTTATTGCGCGTGGCGTTTCTTATCGCGAGGGTTCTTTCTGGCGAGTGTGAACCATGTCTCCATGCTGCTCATGGCGGGTAGCTTCGCGGGCATGCTGGCAATGGCTTTTCTCACCTACCGCTTCACATCGAAGAGGTACACTGTGACCCCGTTCGACCGAGCCACATTGGTCGTAGCTACCATCTGCCTGTTGCTTACTATTGTTTTTTTCGCAGACACATATCGAAGCGCCGTCGTGTTTTCGGTCGGAGTAGTGGCTCTGTTCGTGTCTTGGCTTGCACATAGAATCAGCAAATATCAGCGTTTCCACCGCCGCAGGAGTCTGCGGATACCTATTTAGACTTGATCTCTGAGTCTCATCCCGCGATCATGCCATTCCCCTCCGCCCGGCCTCGGCGTACACTGCTGCCATGGTGACCCGTGATCTGAGAGCCAAAGCCGCTTCGCTGATGAGCGTGCAAAGAACCAATTCGGACTAGACGCGTTCAAGGCGGACGAATACCTTGAACCACCATCGGACAGCTCGGCAAGTTCCGTTGCGATTGGATTCGCGGCAGCGCAGACAATTCTGTTCTTCGCTCCCTTCGCCTTCGCGATGCTGGGAATCGTTTTGAGCAGTTCGAAGTGGTGGGCAGCAGCGGCGGTGTGCTTCGTCGCTTACCTTCTATCGTTGGGAATCGGCAGGATGATTCCAACACAGAGTCACCACTGATAGTGGCCGTAGGTCGCGTTTCAGCGGAACTCGTACTTCCCAGTCCTCCTGTCCAGTCCACCACGCATCGTTGTACACTGCTCCTCATGAAGCACGCCATCATTGGAATCGTGCTGCTGCTAGTCGTCACCAGTGCAGCGGGACAACAATCTAACTTCCGGTGGGTCAATAGGACGACGGACAAAGCCGTATTCCAACAAGTCGAAGCCGCATTCAAGCATGAGCTTTCCCCAGACGTCCCGCAGTCGAACACGGTTCCGATGGCAGTGAAATTCATTGAGCGCATCGGCCTTCAAGGAAATGCCGCTCTCGTAGTTATCGGTGAGAAAGAGAACACAACTGCCCCATATGCCCTCTTCCGCGCCTTCAACTTCAATCTGCCAAGCAATTCCAAATCACAGATTAGGAGCAAAGGGGTGGAGTGGCTTTGGATGTTCCGCGTCGAGAAGTTAGCGCACCTCTCGTCATCCGAGGAGGCCGATCTTGTTTTCGATTTTCTAACCTGTACGGAGTGTGAAGCACAGCGGATTCTGGCAGCATTTCACTACGTACATAAGGCGGAGAAGTGGGAGGTGCGGCAGTGGGGTAAGGAAGATGGAGCTGGACTTCTCATTGGCAGCGACGAGGAGTTCGGTGATGACGGAATCTATTACTACGACTGCCTCCACACTGTGGCCGACATCACAGGAAACGGATTGGACGATGTAGCAGTTCGGTGCCGTGAAAGCGTACAGCCTGACCCAGAGAAGCCCCGGAAACGGATGACGCGAAGCGACAACACCTTCCTCTATACCTTGAAGAACGGAGCTATCACTCGCGTTACCCTAACCAAGGGCTCAGAACAAGCCTCAGTGGTTCGGGATGCGCTGTGCGCGACAAAGCCAGCCAGTCCATTGTGTCGGGCTCCGCAATCCAACCGGAACCCATCGACTCCGCGATGATCTCAGCCCCCGCAGCGAAGTGATCGGGACGTTGGACATGACTCTACTTCTCAAAAACGCATTGCCCGAACTGGCCGACGAACTGGCACAACTTCTTTTAGCTGCTGGGCAACGGTCTCTGGCAGATCAGGTGCCGGGGCTCAACATCGTGGACAGGTGTCGGTGTGGCGATGACTTCTGCGCGTCCTTCTACACCCTACCGAAACCGGACGGTGCCTATGGAGCTGGCCACGAGAATGTTGTCCTCGAACCTGAGCGCGGAATGATCATTCTTGACGTGGTCAATGGCTGCATTGCTCATGTTGAGTTGCTGAACCGGGATGAAGTTCGACGGGACTTGATCGCAGCCCTGCCGTAGTCCAGCTTGCCGTGTCCCCGTCAACAACCGACAAAGCACCTTCCCCTCTACCCGCATCGGCGTACACTGTTCCCCATGAAACATGCCTTCATCGGAATCGCCCTGCTGGCGGTCGTCGCCAGTGCTGCGGGACAATCGCCCAGTCCACGGGCTGAGCGCAGTCAGACGGTGGTTGAAAAGCTGATGCCAGATGGCGGGACACGCCGACTCCGACTGCCTAAACCAGAGGAGAGGGCCCCAGTTATCCGACAACTGCAAAGGATGCAGACTGATATCCACAAACCAGACGTTCAACGGGTAGCATTCCTGTTGGCCGTGCTTGGCTTAGATTATGAACGGAACCGTGACTATCTACTTTGGGTCTTTAAAGGTTGCAGCGTCCCAGAGATCAAACACGGCTGCGACGACATGACTGGGGAGTTCCTCGCGTACCTCTACGAGCATGGCCACTCCGAGGTGCTAAAGCCGTTAATGAAGGACGGAAACAGCTACAATGCTGCGGGTTCAGAATTCGTAGGCGACTTCCTGTCAAAGTTAATCGCGAAGTCCCCGGATAATTTTCTCGACGGGGTTCGGTCGTTTCCTGCACCCACCCAGAAGAAGATTTGCTACTTCGCCGGGTCGGCTGACGGTGGCGGTATGGCAGCCTCCGATTTCTAGAAAGCCCGGAAGGCATTACCGATGACGTGGCCGGGCGGTGCCTTCGTGAGATAGAGCATGCCAATAAACCGAAGTAAATGGGGCAGCGTCATCGTCATCCTGTTGCTGGCCATCGGCGTGGTGGGGCAGAACGCTCAAAAGCAGCCGAGTGCCGCGCTTTTTCATTGGGATTACAAACAGGCTCAGGAAATCTTCTCGCAACAGTCTGTGAGCAACAGTAAAGACCTCAGTCCCCAAGAGCGTTCCGCGCTTACCAGTGCCATCGCCGCCCAACTCAGGCCGCGAATGGCTGACTTAGAAATTGGGTCAGAACGTGAGCTGAGAGAGATTGCGGCGGCAACTCGTATCAAGTTCATCGACCTCGATGGAGATGGAATTCCCGAAATTATGGCGCAGGAAGTGGGACTGAAAGCAGGATGTGGAGCAACGGGCAACTGTCCGTTTTGGATATTTCAGCGCTCCAAGCGCGGGTATGCCGTCCTCCTTCACCGAGAAGCGCAAACCTTCACAATTCAGCCGACTAAAACGAAGGGTTTTCACGACGTAGTCCTTGGCCTTCACGCATCCGCAACTGAAGCCGAATTGACCGAGTATAGATTTGACGGCGTTGCGTATCGACGTGTGGGGTGCCACGACGCGAACTGGACGTATCTCGGCAAAGATGGCGAATACCACGACTTGAAAGAACCGCGAATAACAACCTGCGGAAAAGAGTAATTCCACCCGGCCCCGCCAGTGCTGATGGAGTGGAAGCACCCCACCACCGTACCACCGTGATGAACTCAGCCGCTGGCCTCAGCGTATATCTATACCGAGGAGCGCCCATTGAGAATCCGCCGTCTGTTGCTGAGGGTAGGAATCTATTACGTCATTGTCACCCTGACCCTCGCCATTGTTCTGGGCGAAATGGCCTTCCACCCGGAGCGGGTTCCTCTCGATGAGCGGATGTCTGCTGCGGCTCTTGCCACCAAGTTCGGTGCGGTATTAGAGGACGCATCCGTAACAGCTTCCGATGGTGCTCTGCTTCAGGCATGGTATGCCCGTCCAGCTAAATCGAACGGTAACGCGGTGATCTTGATTCACGGCATCGGCGACAACAGGCAAGGGATGATGGGCTTCGCCGAACTCTTCCTGTCGCAGGGCTACGCTGTCCTCGTGCCCGACTCTCGCGCTCAGGGCACCAGCGGCGGCGGCTTCCCAACCTATGGCGTGGAGGAGTCCAAGGACATCCGGGACTGGTTCAACTGGCTGGAAACTCGCCAGCACACGAACTGCGTCTTCGGCATGGGCGAGTCCATGGGTGCGGCGATTGTGCTTCAGGCTGTAAAGACCACTCCTTTCTGCGCCGTAGTGGCGGAGTCGCCATTCGCCAGCTTCCGACAGATTTCCTACATCCGAGTTGGGCAGATATTTCGTTCAGGTGAGTGGCTTGGACAGTATGCACTTCGCCCCTCTGTGGAACTTGCCTTCGTCTATGCGAGGCTGACACGCGGGGTAAAGCTGACGACGGCATCGCCGGAGCAGTCTGTTGTTGGAAGCAAGGTTCCGATTCTCCTCATCCACGGGCTGGCCGACGACAATATCCCACCGCATCAGTCCGAGATGATTCGCGCCCGCAACCCAGCCGACATCACCCTGTGGGAGGTGCCCGACGCTGGCCATTGCGGTGCAGTGAGTGTTGGTGCGGAGGAGTTCGATAGCCGAGTTCTGGGGTGGTTTGCCTCGCATTCCAGTAGCCCCGCCCCGGTCTCCGTTTTCCTCCGCCCTCCTCCAGCGTAGACTTCTCCATGAGATGGGCGCACCAAGTGGGGGAAGTATGGCTGGCGAGACCGAGGTGAACGACATAGATTCGGAAAGGGTTGATCAAGATTACCACTCAGGGCTCGGTCAGTTTACCGATGCGTTAGAGCAAGCAATCGTCAGTTCCCACGCAGTAACTGCCATCGATGCTGGTCAACGGCGTTTCTGGGCATCAGTCCTATTCACAAGGTTGTGCACAGTTTCCGTGAGCATTTTGTGGCTGTGTCCTCGCAGCAAAGTTAATCCAGATGGCACACACTGGGATTTCTCTTCGATACCTTCCCTGACCAGAAACCTGTTCGAGTGCTCTCTCCTGTTTCATTACCTCGCCATTGAGGAGATACCTGAAGACGAATGGCTTGCTCGGCTCAAGGTAATGCAATTGCACGATTGCATGGAGCGTTTCCGAATGTTCACGGCATTTGGGCACGATGAGCAGCAGCTCGAAGGATTTGAGCTACAGGCAGTCGAACTACGGGGAGCACTTGAAAGCAACCAGTATTTCGCAAACTTGCCCGTCGCACTAAGGAAGAAGCTCCTGAAGGGGGAACGGCCTAGCATTCTCACGCAGGATGCGATATTGGAACGGATGGGGCAGTTCCACCCAAGCACTCGGGGGTACTATCGTCTTCTGTCCTCCCATTCACATTCATTCCCGCTGGCGTTCTATCGAATGGCCGAGCAAGATCGGGGGCGGGGAGAAGAGAACGTAGCAGAGAAGGGCTATATCGCCTATGCGTTGGAATTCTGCGCTGGTGTGCTGGAGGCCAGTATAGGAGGACTCCAGAAAACCTTTGCAGACATTGTGGCGTTCGCACCGGGTACCTTCGACTGGAATTCCCTGAAGGCCGTCAGCCCTGTCCAAGATGGTCGCGCCGTGGAGAATCGCGGCTATACCGGGCACAAATGGGATACCAACTGCTCTCCTCGGGGATGCCAAATGTTCATAGACGTGTTGCGCGGAGATTCCGGGAACCCCGCCGACCCTAAAGACTATCGCGAGTACATCACCATCGTCGTAGCGGTTGATAGACGCACTCTAAGACCAGCCTACTTTTCCTTTCACATGCCACCCAATGCCGACCGCGATCAAGGTGTTTTCGTTTCATTCACAAGAACGGTGAGAGAAGGTGACCACTGGAAGCTTGACCCGGACGCGGACAAATCACGCAGGATTCCCTTCGTCTCCTGCAACATGGACTCATGCATTGCACGTATTCCGGGCGGCTTGTTGGAGGAGGGGGAAGAAGGCTACAGAATCGACCTGTTGGATAAGTTTTTGAACTCCAACCACGTTATGTTCCTTTACATGAAGGGCGGCAAACCGTATCGCACCATGCTGAGTCTCTCGACCTTCCAGCAAGAGTACAAGAGAATGCTCACCTCGGAACTCGGTGTCCCAGAAGACGAAAAAATGCAATAGCTGGCAACAGATCGCTTCAATAGTCGCTTGAGTGGATGCGAGAGACGGCATGCTGCCTATACGTCCGACCGTTCCCATCATTCAGGGTACACTTTTGTGGGAGACCTCAGGAACATGAGCTTCTACTCTCGACCGACGCCAAGACTCGACGCTAAATTCCGGTTCAATGAGATAAAGCGAGTTTTCCTTGCTTGTCCCGGAGACCTCGCAGCCGAACGGTCAAGGTTTATGCGCCTTCTCGAAACTGTGAACAACCTCAGAGCGCACAGTCTCGGCTTTCACCTTCAGGCAGTTGGGTGGGAGCGCGTCATTCCATCACACGGAAGGCCACAGAGCCTTATCAATGAGGAGCTGCGAACGGCGGACTTGTCGGTCGTAATGTTCTGGAACCGCATTGGTAGCCCCGCCTCGTCCAAATCACAAGAAACAGGGACAATAGAAGAATTTAGACGCGCTGCAGAAAGTTTTGAGCACAATGGCACGCCGCTGGTGTGGGTTTACTTTAAGACACCGACGTCGGAAGTTGATGCCCAACTGCAAGGTGTTTTGGATTTCCGCACAACCCTTGAAAGTGGGCGAGACATTTTCTTCCGGGAGTTCTCGACAACAGCAGAATGGGAGGAAATGTTCCGCGAACACTTGGTGGCATATCTCGACGGATTGAGCCGATGGGACATAGAACAGAACTTCGCCGCGTTGCGGCAAGACCTTGCTATACTCCACGGGCGTTTCTTGGGTGCAGGGACATACCGCGACAGTGCACCGCTTGAGTTTTCGATAGACCTTGACGGCGACGGCAACGACGAACAGGTGTCGTTCTACCATCACCACGGCGCGGAGGAACTCATAGTGGGGAGGTTCGACAAGAGGCTCCGCTTCGGGATACCCAAGGAGATGTACTGTGAGTCGGAGGTTAGGGGTGCGGACGCGGGACTTTTTCACCTCGTCCTAAAAGATGTAAATAATGACGGATTGCCCGAGATTCTAATCGCAAATCGTCCCGAGCCGGGGAAACTCGTGATTGGTATCTGGGGGTTTAAGAAGTCGTCAGACCGCACGCTGGAGTCTGGGGCCTTCGATTTGATAACCGTGTTGACAGGACAACATTCCGCAACTGTTTTGGAAGGCGGTCGTATACGAATGCCGTTCGGTTCCATTGGTGCGGCATTTGTCTATGAATGGCGCAACGACCATTTCGAGGAGTATGAGACGCGGTAGACAAGGCTGCCGTCTGAGACCACGTCAATGCATCACCTCGCAACTGGTTCATATCCTGTAGCCATTTGACCAGTTTGCCACCGCCCGATTCGGGGCAAAAAAGCCAATGAAGTCAGGGTCGCGGAATGGAACTTTATTGACCACCTCAGACGGGCTGGTCAAAGAGTCTCGTAATCTATCGATGCCTGTTTCGCGAGGCGTCTTTCACTCGGTCGCACTCTGATGCTGACATGTGCAGCGGAAGTGGAATCTGTGCTTTTACGTCTTTTGTTCTCGTCGCGGCATCTAGCACCGCAATCTGCACCTCTTTGAAGAGGTTGTCTTTGAAGCCAACTTCCTGAAGTGCGCAAGTGAATTCGACTCTGCTCATCGTGTCAGCGGAGGGTACTGCAATCAGCAGGGTGGAGCCTTCCGCAGCCACGGGCATTCCGACTCGCTCCTCAAAGAGTAAATCCAGTCGCTGGGCCTCCGCTAACCGCAGGTTATGAACTTCCTTCGAACCTTCGGAAGTTCGGCGAGTGCAACCAGATAGCACGATTGACAAGCACAGGATGAGAAGCACAGATTTCATATCTTGGCACTCCTTCATGACGTGAGTGAGACTCATGCGGCCCTCTACTGAGCGCCGAAGCCTCGGAACGAATGATGTCGTTAAGCTTGGCTGTGGGTGTGCGAATCCTCGTTCTGTTGCCTAGCGGTGCCAGCCCGCAGCCGCCTTCGGAACACCTTGGCCGTTGGTACAGGACTCTGAATCCGAGCTTCTCTGACTGACCTACTATCTGCGGGGCGGTTGAGAGTATCAAGAAAAAAGGCAGAAACCATCGAAAAGAACGGCCAGTGAAACACACCACGGCACCTCGTGGCACTTCAGGATTAGCAGATCAGACTTCTTTGCCGCAGTATCTACAGAGCTTCGCCTCCCGCTGTATCAACTCGGCGCAGTAGGGACATTTCTTCTTTTCCCCCTCAAGAATGCCTATGGGTTCATTCTTCCGGAGAGCATGCACCTGACTCCACGCAAGTATCACTAAACCGACGCCCACGGCGATCATTACGCCCCCAATACCCTCGACAGTATCGGTACGACAGGTGAATAAGTTACTTATCTTGAAGCCGAACCCGTAAACAATTGCGCCCAGCATAATTAACGCGATTCCGCTATTCCTATAAAAATTGGTGATCATGAACGTCCTCTCATCAATTCTCACTCGCTTCGACTGCCAACAGTGCTCCAGCGCCATAGCCGATCATCCCGAGTGGAACCGGAAGCCGACCCTAGAAAGAATCGCTGGCATCTACATTGCTAGAACGTCTATAAGCTAATCTGCTCGTGGTTAATCTGCACGTACCACACTACAAATCAGAGCGTGGCGAATCAAGAACAATTTTTCCGCGCTCTGGGTACCAAGGTACGCACGCTTCGCAAGAAGCACGGGTACAGCCAAGAGGACATGCTGTCGTTCGGGTTCTCCACCCGGCACTGGCAGCAGGTCGAGGCCGGGAGGCCGATTACGGTTTCGACACTCCTCCGTATCTGCGAGGTGTTCGAGACGTCAATGGCCAAGCTGGTGCGGGGACTGGACGAGGGCATCTACGAAAAGCTCGACGTCGTGCCGCAGGTTCGAAAGAGACGCCCCCGCCCCTAATATCGGGCTTCATTCCTCTGGGCTGAAGAACTCGTTAAGCTCGTCTGCCATTTCCTGCGAGAACAGCACCATCGAGCAGTAGCGATTGGCGCACTGCGAGGTTCGCCAGACGATCTCAGACACCTGCGCCGGACTGATTGTGATCTTGGGTGCTGGCGGCGGCACCAGCCGATCAGAGCACATGTCCAAGACTTTCTCCGCAAGCACCTTCCTGTCGGGCAATGGCATTTCCGGGCGAAGTACGCTGAGGCAGTTCCAGACGGACTCCACTCGCCGAGCTGCCAGTTCCTTGATCACTGCCTTTCGACGGCGTGCTTGACCCATCAGGTGCACCTCCATTGTTTCCAAAGAGACGCCTCCTCCGAAAAACCAGAGGAGGCTCACCCCGCTGTCTGCGATGTTAAGGAAGAATCTTGCCGTTGATCACGTTGGTGCTCGTCACCTTGCCCGCTGAATCGCGGACAGAGACGTTCTGACACACTGGGCGACCGCTGTCGCCGTTGTAGGTCGTGTTGGTCGAGACGGTTTTCCCGTCGCTAGTGATAGCCGTGTTCATCTCGTTGATCAACCGACCGTCATTGTCGTAAGTCTTCATACGTCCTCCTTTTAAATCCTCGTATCCGGCAGCATCGCTGTGTGAATCAACAGCGGCTGGCCGTTCCTGCTTTGAAAGACCTCAATGACAACCTCGCGACCTGCTCTTTGAGCCGCCTGAAGCAGCGGCTCCATCTCTCGCGCAACACTGAGTTGGCGAAGCGCCTCTGTCATGGCTGGACTCGGCTCGTGATTCTGGGAGCCACTGGGACGCCGGAAACGGAACACGACCGCTGGGCTGGATTGCATCTCCATCTGCTCCTCCTTACGCTAGGCACTCGACTGCAGCAGGAGTCTTGTCAGGCTGCAGTTCAACTCCCGCGAACTGCTTCTGGTGCTCACGTACAAAGCGAACGACGCTGGCTCTCGAAACTGAATATTTTTTCGCAGTGTCGGTCAGGCTCATGCCCCCGAGGCGGTCACGGACGAGTGCCCCGTGGTCAACCTCAAGTGGCTGCCTTCCAAGCTTGAAACCCTCAAGCTTGCGCCTACGCATCCCTGCCCGAATGCGTTCCTTTATCAGGTCAGCTTCCAGCTCCGCAATACAGCCGATGATCGTCACGAACAAGCGTCCCATAGCTCCCGTTGTGTCGATGTTCTCCCGGCGCGAGACGAACTCGATTCCCAGATCGTTCAGCTCGTCCATCACCTGCAAGAAGTGGCGAGTAGAGCGGGCCATTCGGTCGAAGGCCGCCACCAGCACAACGTTGAACTTGCGCTTCCGGGCGTCCTTCATCATCGCGTCCAGCCCCGGACGCCGGGCTTTGGTTCCGCTGATACCAACGTCGGTATTCTCAGCTACGACCTCGTAGCCGCGTTGCTCCGCAAACAGGCGCAGATCATAAAGCTGGGTGGCAACGTGCTGGTCCGATGTCGAGACGCGGGCGTACAGGCAACAGCATTTCTTCGTCATCGCAGATGTCTCCTCACGCTGGACAGAAGGGTCTTGGATGGGGCGATGATCGGCCTCAGTCCGGCGATCTCTTCCAGAGCAGCATCAATGTTCTTGTAGCCGACGACTTCCATCCACGCCGCTGCCATGATGGGAGCCCGGCTCATGCCACTGCTGCAATGAATCAGGACGATGCCCCACCGAATGTTTTCCGTGACTGCTTCGATGACGGCGTCAAATTGGCCGACACGCATTGGCTTGGCGTCGGCGATTGGAATGTGGACGTAGTTGATGGGGTAGTTGCGCCGGGGTACCTTCTCCTCACACAGGGTAATAATGGACGTGATGCCAGCCGGATTAGATTGGCCAAGGCGCTCTGCATCGCTGCGGTCGCCGACATAGAGACGTTCCCAGACGCGAGTCATTCCACTCATATTGGCCGCTCCTTGCGCTTGGCTGACAAACTCCCGGACCCGATGTCCGGAGGTCATGAGGTGGGGCATTAACAGTGGAACTGTTTTGAGTGCTTCCCTTCGATCACGGCTTCACCAGCCCGCCAGTCGATGATTGCGTGCCTGATCTCAACCACGCGATGTTCGGGGCCTTCGGAGAAAGCTTCGGGGTAATGACGTTTGGCGTATTGAAGAGCCTCGTCCTCGGTCTCAGCCGTGGTCACGACGCTATATAGAGTGCGGGTCAGGTTGGGTGCTTGTAAGAATCCTGCTTCGACGCTGTAAAGTTTTTGCATCCACCCACATAGTACCCAGCGCGTCGGAAAAATCCCCAATTCTGGCCAATGTTTCTTCAATCGATGCGATTTTTCTTCACTGCTTTGTAGAATGCATTTGGGGGCTCTTGAGCCATCTTCATTATTGCGACGTTGCCGGACACGAGTGGGTCTGCGAAGAAACCACCTGCTCATGCATGTGCGGAGTTCTAATGAAGGACGGCGACCATTCTGCGTGCCCGATTGAATTGCTGGCATGCTCGGAACACCATGGTGGTGAGTTGCAGCCAGAATCCAGTATGTTTGCGGGTGCTATTCAAATGATGCTGGATGATGCAGTAATGGACGACGGCGATAGTGGAACTGTGCCCGAGGTGAAGGAATGAGCAAGCGAGAACCACCGGAGCCCAGTGTCGGAATCATGTGGTTAGTTCGCGGCAAGCTGCTATTCGACAGCGTGCCACTGAGCGAAGCAGAGGCATACGACAAGCACCTAAATCATCCCCGAAGCCACATCAAAGTCTGGGAGCAACTCCAGCGGCTCGGTCAGGCTCCTCGTGAATCAGAGTACGAAGAATACCCGCGTGGGCGCGTGGTCTTCGACACGCCATTGACGGAATTCACACTCTACGCAGACAAATGCATCCTCGACCGCAAAGACCTGATCGCCCAAATCAGGGACACATTCCATCTGCCGAAGAGCACGAAGACTGGCACCGACGCGCACTACAGATGCTCCCGTTGTCTCAATGGCAGTGAGCAAGACGACGATTGGGAGTGAGCAGAGCCATGGACAATACCTACGACTGGTTCGACATTGAGCCGCACATAGAGAAGCACAAGAATGGTTGCTGGACTTGGCTGGGGGCTCTTCTTGAAGGCAACATTTACCGACTCGTGGCCGAGGCTTGTGGCTGCCCGCTTCCGGCTGGGCAGAAGTTATTTCGAATGCCCGACTGCGCACTTGAAAAGAACTGTATCAATCCTGCCCATCTAGGTACCTCCGTTGATTTCGTCCTTGCGCTAAAGGGACGGAGGGTTTCGATGCCCGAACCGCTAAGCGCGGTCAGGATGGTGAGGTTCACGGAACAGGATAGGCAGTTTCTGAAGAGCCTCAGAATTCGTTGGGACTGAGGTGTCCACGGCGGTTCAGCCTTGTGACGACTGGGGACTCTTCAAGCTTGCGGGCTTTGAGCTTGTGAAATCGGTTGCCAGCGATACAATTCGAGACACGTTCAGAGTTGACACTGAGAGATTGCGTAGCACCGGACGTTTGCTGCTTGTTGGCTGGTTTTACATAATCATAGACACCGCTTCATCCACGAGGAATCAATGACCGAACCTACGATCATCTGTCCAAGTTGCAAAACCGAAATCCGGTTGACCGAATCACTGGCCGCACCATTGATTGAAGCAACTCGCAAGAAATTTGAGCTGAAGCTCTCCGCGATGGATCACGAGATAGCCCAGCGCGAACAAGCGGTGCGGGACAAGGAAAAAAAGCTCGGTGAAGAAAAACGCACACTTGAGCAGACGGTCTCTGATCAGGTTGCGGAGCAACTCAAGACTGAACGAACGCGGGTGGCTGGGGAAGAGGCGAAAAAAGCTAGGCTTGCCAGTGCTGCTGAGCTGGAAACGAAATCCCGTGAGCTGGCAGACCTTCAAGGGGTTCTCCAAGAGCGTGACAAGAAGCTTGCCGAGGCGCAGAAAGCGCAAGCCGGGCTCATCAAGAAGCAGCGTGAACTGGACGACGCCAAGCGCGAGTTGGACCTGACCGTCGAGAAGCGTGTTCAGGACGGTCTCACCGAAGTCCGTTCTCAGGCTAAGCGGGAGGCTGAGGAAGGACTCAAGCTCAAGGTTATGGAAAAGGATCAAACCATCGCCTCAATGCAGCAAAAAATTGAAGAGCTGAAACAGAAAGCCGAACAGGGTTCTCAGCAATTGCAGGGTGAGGTACAGGAGCTAGAGCTGGAGAACCTGCTTCGAGCCAAATTTCCGTACGACACGATTGAGCCAGTTCCAAAGGGTGAGTTTGGCGGAGACACGCTCCAGCGCGTGGTCAGCCCAAGCGGCTTTACGTGCGGCACGATCCTTTGGGAATCGAAGCGCACGAAGAACTGGAGTAATGGCTGGCTCGTGAAGTTGCGTGAAGATCAGCGAAGGGCGAAGGCCGAAATCTCTGTAATCGCGTCCTGCGCACTCCCGGAGGGCGTTGAAACCTTCGATGTCATCGACGGCGTGTGGATCACGCACCCTCGGTGCATCTTGCCTGTGGCCACGATACTGCGCCATACCCTACTTCAAGTGAGCACGGCAAAACTTATAACCGAAGGCCAGCAGACAAAAGCTGAGATGGTCTACCAATACCTGACAGGCCAGCGATTCCGCCAGCGAGTTGAGGCCATTGTAGAGGCATTCTCGTCCATGCAGGAAGATTTGGACAAAGAGCGTAAGGCGATCATGAAGCAATGGGCAAAGCGGTCAGAACAGATTGAGCGCGTCATGGGGGCTACGGTTGGCATGTACGGCGACCTGCAGGGGATCGCGGGCAAGTCCATACAGGAAATTGACGGCTTGGAGCTGAAGGCTTTGAGTGCCGGGGCGGGATTGAACTCTGACTGATATTACTGTGCAGACGACGGAGTGGTTCGACAAGCTGATCAATGCGCTCCGAGGCAGCGCATTGATCACCTTAAGCGCCTTCGTTGCGTTCGGTGACGCCAGATACAGGGTCCGCCGAGAATGCAACGAGTGGTCTACAGCGAACAAGCCGGACCTTTAGACATCACTGGCTTTCTAGAAATCAAACTCTGATGATTCACCGGGTTCCTCATCAACGTTTTCAGCCACACCTGACCAATCGTTAGCGACAACGGCCCAATCAACAGACCTCTCTTTGGCATGTGTCCACACGTCCCAAAAGTCTGGATCAGCGGAGCGTGGCCGCTGTGCATTCGGAAGTTCTGCGATTTCAACCAGAACTGGAATGGGTGTAGCCCAGCCGAGCAATATCGCTTGTCGAGATGGAAGGCTGGGAAGTTCCCGCAACAGGCCACCCACATTGTCCGGGACGAGGCGTGAGACAAGATTTTGATCGATATCGTTTACTATCCGGTGAAGGATGAAGGTATTGCATTGAGCCAATGCAGTCTGAGAAAGTTCTGAAGGGCGCTGCGAGGAGAGGACCAGTCCCAAGCCAAATTTTCGGCCCTCTCTCGCTATACGCTCGAAGATTTCGCGGCAGAGTTGCGCCGGACTTGCCGCAAGTCCCTCTTCCTCCACGCCTCTGCGGACAAAATTGTGAGCTTCCTCTAAAACAAGGACTGTGGGCAGGGTTAGACCCTCGGGTTGTGATCGTCGGTATCGTTGCAACGCTTCAAACACGATTCGAGCGAGTACGGCTACGACTATGTGGATGATCTCAGAGGGAACCAAAGACAAATCTACGATTGCAATTTGTCCGCCAGCAGCATCATTCTGCCCCACATATTCTTTGAGCCACGCTTCAAACGAGATCGCTGGCTCACGCGCGATTACAGCCCTGAGGCGAGGGTCGGCAAGCATGCTCTTCACGCGAAGTCCCAGAGTAGAAATAAAGCCAGCAAGATTCCCTCCCTGCTCGGTTGCCACCCTTTCCAAGTGTTCGGCAAGGAGGTTTACATCGAAAAAGAGGGGTGCGTCTTCAGTCGCGGGAGCGGCGTCTCCCAGATCAGGAAGTGTCGGGATTAGTTCGTCCAGTTGTGTCCGCACTGATTCAAGGTCGGAGACAGAAAAATCATTGAAGTAATTGCCAGACCTGCGACTGTCAACAACCGCCGTAGCAGCGTCGGCGACGTTTTTCACAGCCGCACTAACTGCCTCGTCTATATCGTCCTCGGAAGAAAACTGGGTGCAATCAGATGCGATAGTTTCCAACAGCCTAGCGCACTCGAAGCGTGAGCGAGGAGTGCCAGCAAAGGCTTGTGTTCCTGAGTTCAGCATCGAGCTGAGGCGGATCGAGTAGGAGACAAGATAGCGTCTTATCATCGCCTCCCGAGGAACAGACTCCCTCTGCCCAGTCTTTAACTCGCGCAGTCCCTGCATGAGCACAGGTCGTTGTGCTCCCGGTTGCGCATGAGCGACGGCTGTCCACTCGTGTCCGTTCCAAAGCCAAGCAGGAATATCCAACGGTCGTGCCGGGGCCTCAACGGGTGACACTCGAAAGAGACGTAGCTTTTCTCCTTGGTCTGCAAACGCATTCGCGTATTCTCCGTTCGGGTCTAGGACAATAAACCGGGCGTTCGGCATCCCTGTTTTGCCATCAGTAGTAATCTGTTTTTGTGCCGCCTCCAGAGACCAACGAATTAGACCAGCAACTGTGCAGGACTTGCCACTTCCGGTGTTACCCAATACGGCTAGATGCCGACCAAAAAGCTTGTCCGGGTCTATCATGATGCTGGCATTCAATGCCATTGGGGAAGCACCAATCCGGATTCGTCTATCAGTGCGATTGGCCCCAACTATCGCTTGCACTTGCTCTGGGGTGGGGATCAGCACTTGATCGCCAACGGACGGGAACGATATCACGCCGCGAGTCAATTCGTAGCGGGTTTGACCGGACTTTGGTGTGCGTTGAGACACTAGTGTCCCGACAGGGGAGACGGACATTTTCCGCAAGGGAAATGGCAGGTCGATTAGACCAAAGTCCCGAAGTCCTGACCGCTTCGGAAATGGCGACCGCTCGATGCCGATCCATGAGATGTATCCGACCGTGGCTCCGCTCTCGTTTGGCAGAAGAACGTACCCATTTAAACGCGGGAAAGCCGCAGGAATTCCAGAGTTCAGGGCTGTAGTCTGTGGGGCATCAAGTTCTAGAAGCACTCTAATCTCATCCGGAGACACGGACTCTACCGTTCCGACTATTAGGCCAGAAAGTTGCTCAACTGGTGTGGTCATGAGTGGCTCACGCTCCTCCGCCCGTATCTGTTGTGCCCACGCCGTGGGGCAGCCTATGCTTCATCAACTCAGTCATCCGGCCAGTAATCGTATCCAGTGCGGGTTTGGGCAGGTAGTTCTCAACTACCGTTGCAAGATCAGCGAAATGTGGTCCCACCATAAGCGACACTTGAGCTTCCCTTGTTTTGGCCATGAATTTCTTCAGGCGCTCATCGGCAGAGAAGACGATAGCCACCAAATGTGTGGATGGAATTGTCAGCATGTCCAGAAGTACTCGATTGACATGGTCGTCCCCGAACCCATAACCATAGGTGACAATCGCTGCGTTCGGGCGACAAACGGCAGCAGCGAAGTCTCTGAACAGTTCAGCGTATGGGTACTGCGTCGTTTCCACATCCTTGGCGGGGTTAGGATAGATCATGACGGTATCAACTGGTTTCCGAGGAACGTCGGTATGGTCAGCGGGCGCTCCGAATGGGATGCCTATCCGATAGATTCGCTTCTCACTCTTGTCAAACAGCCAGTCAACTGACCCATGCAGCTTCGTTAGTTTTAGTACGCCTTCCATGAACCGAGGTTCGCCGCGAATACCGGGCGGGTTGTAATGAACGTCAACCTCAACTCTCGATGCTCGAAAAACCGGACTCAATGCTCCTACGAATCTGTCGATTATGCGCAACCCCGCTAAATCACACCCGTGCTCAATCAATCGGTCATAATTGGTGGTGAACAAGTGCAAACGTTCGCGTGAAGCCACCCGACTCGCAAAGCTCAACAGAAAAGACTGTAAAACGCTTTCGGCCAGTTCGCGCTTTTCTTGATCTTTCCCATTTGAAATTCCGCGCTCAGTGTCTAGAAGCAAGGCGAGGAACTTTGTCATCTGCGCGTCTATCGCATCCTTAACTATGGAACTCTTTGCAGGATCAATGACAAGAAGACCTTCAAAAACGGCGAGTGCGCTGCGTAATTGATCTTCAACGTTTGCGGCACCACGGTTCATCTCCTTCGCAGCTTTGGTTGCGTGGGCGTCTATAGCGGAGTCGTAGTCGGTGCCGAACTTAACAGTACTCATGCCAAGCGCAGGTGCATCTGCCAGCGATGCGATTGCGGCAGTGAATCCGCTACCAATAAGAAGGTTCAGGTGCTCCGCCTGAAAAACAGCCGACAGCCAAGGTTCGATATGTTTTCGTGCTTCCGTAATGAAAGCTGCAAGCTCATCGGGATCGACTGGCAAGTCCTCCCGACTGTCCAAGTGTGGTCCGACCCGGTAACAATGTTTCGCCCATTCCATTTTGACTCTCCTCATATATGTCAAACCGAGTATTCAGACCGACCGACTAGCGTTAATCCCTGTGAAGCTATGAAACTACGACGCACTAGCAGCGGCAGCTCGTAATACGATTCGCTTAAAATCGCTCTCGCCGAGAATTCGAATGGGTTGCCCCTTCCCGATCAGCATCTCCGCCTTGCGATGTTTCGAACTCTTCTCGTGGCCATTCAACACTCGCAGGTCTTGGTCGCCAACCACCAGCAATGTTGTGTGCTTTGTCACGCTATCATCTACTCGGCAACCTGCTGCAGAGGCTGCATCCGCAGCCTCGTGGCGAGGAATTGACAACGCACCTGTGAACACGAGCACTTGGTTGCACAGCTCCCCGTCCGGATTACCGTCACGCTTGTGCCCATGGGCGGCAGTCGGGTCAATGGGCTGCTCAACACGGACTAGCCACTGTTCGAGGCTGAGCCCTGTCTCAGCAACGGCGCGTAACAGCAGTTCACCAGCACACTGGGCATCCTCCAGTGCGTCATGCGCCGTGTATTCAATTCCGAAATGCGCGGCAACGTTGGAGAGGCCATATCCAGATTTGGAGAATTCCGGCCAAGCCCGCCTGACAACTCTCGCGGAATCGAGCCACGTACAGGCGCAGAATGACGACCCCGAACGGTCGCATGCGCGTGTTACCGCTAATCGGTCGAAGGGGGTGTGGCATACCACGATTCTGCGGTCCATTCGGGAAGTGACGTGCGGCAGGACGTCCGCCCACGTTGGAGCATCCTTCACCTGATCTTCATCGATGCCATGTATGGAAACGTTGATGGCACTAAACTCATCCTCCGGATTAACGAGTGACACCCAAGAGTCGGCCAGCCGACCATCACGGAAAGATGCGATGCCGATCTGGCAGATACTCGACAAATCTGCATTGGCGGTTTCAACATCTACGACCACGAAATCCATGAATGAACTTCTCCTTCCGATTAACGACAATACCGTCTCAGTCTTGTCCTTTGCTTTCCCTGCTGCCACTGTCTGCCATTGCATGTTTGAGGCGCATCGGCCCCGCCGCACTCCAGCGGCTTCACATGGTCAATGACGTAGCCGGGACACGCGCCCCGGCTCTTGCCCGTTGAAGGACACGGTTGCTGACGCTTGAACGCATCCTTCGCCGCCGCACTCCGCTTGATTTTGCCTTGGCCGTCGCGCTGGACAGTGCCATTGGAGGAGGTCTGGCGACTGCGGTGCGTAACTGTTCCGCTGCTATGGGAACTGTTGTGCGCAGGATGGCTGCGATAGGCATGCCCGCTGGGAGAATGGCTTCTGGATGAACTGGCGGAAGACCGGGGGTGGTAGGAACGACTTCTTGAGGAATGACCGCTATAGCTGCGGCTGCTGGACGAGCGACCGTATCCCCCACGGCTTCGTGCCGTTGCCGGAACGACCATCAACAACACCGCAAACAGCAGAAGGCCAATTCGCATTGCGCATCCGAAGAGCGGAAGATTGGGGGAGGCACAAGTTTGGCATTCAGAGTTGCTGTTGTCCAGTACTACTGTGCGTCGGGTGGAGGGCACACTCCCGTCACCGCACGCCTGATCATTTCGATCTCTGGCTTCGGCACCGGGAACATGCTCCTGCGGTACCGCTGGTTCGATGGCGAGAACGATGGATGCAGGAGGGCGACAACATTCGCCCGAACGCCTGTGCCGGGGATTTCTACATCGAAGGCGACTGGACCGATGCTGCTTGAATCCACGGCGCACCAGTTGGGAGCCCCAGCCCAAGGTCGAAGAGCGGGCATGATTCCGTACCCGCGAACCACAGCGGGCAATCCCAGCAGCAGAATGACGCTCGGCTTGAGACCCTCGATTTGATCGAGCAGCAGTTGCCGACATTCAGCTTCGTAACGCGGGCTGGGATGTGCGAGGAACTCGCCCACCTGCCTGTTGCCGGGCTGCAAGCCGACGAACCAATTGGTCATGTAACAGGATTCGATTCCAACCTCGGCGTCGGCAAGTAATTGCCGCAGGTTCCGCCACGTCGCCTTGTCATCTTCTCGACCAACAGCGTCGATTTCATTGCGATAGTCGTCGCATCCGAAATTGTGCCCGATGGCCATGACCGTCGGCCAGTTCTCACTCAACGGATTCTGGAGGCCGAAGCCCTCCGGGAAGAAGGCGGGGCCGGGGAGTCCACCCCGCGCTGGAAGAATAGCGGTGTTCTCCGGAGGTGCGATTCTCGTTGCTCGTTGTTGCCAATGTTCTATGCAGTTAACGAGACTCATTCGCCCTCGCGTCGTTCGAAGTGATCAATGCCTTTCACAAATCCTTGCAAGCAGCATTCGATTCCAATTCCGCCCAAGCTTCGTCGCACCTCGTACATTGCCAATGTGACATCGTTTCAAGCTCCTCGACTGAATCGCTGCGTTTACATGACGGGCACAGTGGAGTGGTTTGAACCGAGATGCCGATCTCTCCAATCTGCTCAAGAGACGGCCAAGACAACGGGATGTTGTATTTCTTCGACCATTGAATCGCATCGGAGGCGGCACGACAGAGATCGATGTCCGTAACGGAGAAGCGTGCTAAGTCAACCCTCCATTCCTGCTGCGATTCCCGCCATTTCCATTTGTAGAACTTCAGTCCGAGGCCGAATTCAGTTTTGACTACGCACAACGCTACCCATCGCTTGCTGTTGTGCACATAGTCTCGGTGGGTGACAACGTGGACATTTGGGTCAACGGGCAATGTGCTCATTCGAGTCCTCCGCGACTGCTACCTGAGATCGTGGTCTTACCACTGGTTTTATGGATGTCATTCGGTCGGCCACTGGTGTTGGAAGCCGTCGAAGAATACTGGCCAACTTACCGCACAGCAAACTCGGTTCCAGCGGATGCCTTTACACTCGGGTCTACAACTGCGAATACACAGTCAAGGTAAGGCTTGACCGTCTCCCAGCTTGCACCACGCTCATTGAAGTCTTTCAGCGCCTTCCCAACCATAACCTCATTGATAGGCCGCGCCAGTTCTTCCGTAAATGCATTGCGCGTGTCGCGCTCCTTGTGTTTCTTTTCATCTTGATGGGCGTACGAGTGGAATTCAATCACACGAGGAGGTGCCGCGAATTGTGGAGCAGAAGAACATGAACCGGAGGAATTGCCTTCTCGTTGGACATGCCCCTCAGCGAAGCTGTCCTCGACCGTGTGCAGCAAACTCCCGAAAGCAACATCGGGAACTCGCCCCTTACCTCGCAGAATCGGATTACCTGCGGTAAATAAGTCTTGTACCGTCCACCCGCTTTTTCCGAAGAACTGGTCAAAACCGACGATTTTCACGTCGGCAAGCTTAGAGTCGAGGCCGTATTCCCCGTTCGCGACTCTCCAAGTGAACTCCATCCAGATCATCACTCGCCTCTGCGTTTCTCCTGCCAGCTCCCCGTCCTGAGAAGCCATTGAGTGGAAGAACTGTAGGTCGCCAAAATGAGACCGGGCAAGCAATGGAGCATGAGATGCGGCGTTCGGCACCTCGCCCTGCTCTGCAGCCTTCTTTGCTGCGGTAAATAGCTCATACCAGCAGCGGGGCTGAGTTGTGAACCGAATGGTTTCCTCAGTCTTGCAATGGGTATGTTGACCCTCGCCGGGCTGAAGTTGAAAGGGTGGGTCATCGTTCCACCGAACTCCTGCAATGACATAGGGATTAGCGTACTCCGCCGCGACATCAGCGTCATTGCAGTCGTCATTGCAATCGTAGATGCGTGCGGTGATCTCTTCGTGTACAGGCTCCGAGAAGTGGAGTACTCCCTCTCGCCCGAGCGCCAAGACCGTATGTTCCCAGAACGCGGAGTTCTCTTGCGCCACATGCTGCTCGACCTTTGTCCCTCTGGGAGAGAGGCTTGATGCTTTCGTTGGGAGCGGGATGGACATGCAAAACAATACGACTGAGACGAACGCCAGCTTCTTTAGTAGCACCAGTGACTCTTTCATCAGGAGACCTCTCGCAGGAACAGGAATTGTGCTTCAAGCTCTCCGTGCCAACGCCTGAGGGGATGATGAAAGGAGCCCAAAGGAAGAAGAAGTCGCACTCCGGAGCGTCAGTTCGGGGGAAATGCTAGTGTGGCATTGAGAGTTGCTGTTGTCCAGAGGAAGTCTCCGGCAGGATGGGAGCAACTCTGGTGAGGGGTAGTGTTCCAGCGAGGCGGGAGAGATTCTGCAGCAGCAGCTCTTGCTGTAGAATCCGCGCAGGAAGCAATTTCCATGGAGAGCCTGTGAAGAAAGTTCCTACTTTAATCTTGCTTGTCGTTCTCAGTCTAGCGGCTTCCGTTCCACCCGTTGCCCACGCCAAAGCGGACTCCGCCAATCGAACGGCGCAGAAGAACGCGAAGAAGTTGGCGAAACAGAACGCCCGGCAACTGAAGAGAGATCGCAGGATGTCACAGAAGGCGACGAAAAACTGGAAGAAGCATCACCAGTCAAACTTCTGATAGCCCCGCTCCGTGCCAGCCTGAGCGCGGTTACAGTGGCTGCCCTCTATCTCCTTCATATCCGCCCAAAAGGCGACAAAGAAAAGCCCCTTCAACCGATTGGTCGAAGGGGTTGGAGCCTAAACCGAACGCAATTTACCGACGCCCGTCGCGCCATCCGTTGTCGTGCCTGTCTTCATGGCGGCGGTCGTCACGCCGACCCTCATCTCTGTAGCCGTCATGTCGGCGGTCTTCGTATCGACCCTCATGGCGGTAGCCCTCATAGCGGCGGTCATCACGCCAGCCTCCAACCCAATATGAGAGATACCCGGCGCGGGCGGCGGCCAGAAGAGTGCCCCGGAGGGGCGCGTGATATATGGGTAAGGAAAGTATCAACCCTGTTATAGCAGTGGCTCCCGTGCCCGTTCTGCAACACTGTGCAGGGATAGAAGTGCAACATGGGATGGGTGACTGTCGCGGGCTGGCGAGGCCGTGCTGGGAAAGGAGTTCGGCAGGATGAAGACCATGAGCGCAGTTAGCTTGTTGAGCGTTTGGTGGGTATAACGGCATCTCAAGTGTGATTTCCTGCGCAGGACCACATTCACCAGTACGACGGCGATTTGCTCTGACGAGGTAGGAGGTTCTGAAGTCGCGCTCCTACCCGCGTCGGGTAACACTGGCCTTGCCATATCACATCCCGCATTTGTCTGGCTGCGCAATCTCGGCTTCGCCAGTAGCTCATCGAAAAGGCGTCCACCTAATGAGATATTCATCCGTGTATCTCCCGCCGTTATGCTCGTTGCAGCAGAATCCACACGCCACTTTACTCCGGCGATGGCTCCACGTCCGATAACTGCAGGATGGACATGCGCCAATCCACTTTTCCTCCGGTTGAATAACCTCGCTGCCATAGCATCGCTCAGGGACTGCTCCAACGCGCACTGCGTTGCGCTTCCACTCCCGACCATGGCCTTTGCCGGGCACAGTCAGGGCATGTGCAATCTCATGCAGGATGGTGTCCTTGACCTCGGTCTCTGAGTTGAGTTCAGTCAATGGACGAGATAGGTAGATCGTCCTCCGCGCTATGCCGCATGCGCCAAAAGTACATTTCCAGTTGTCTTGCCAAACGAAGAGCCATGCGCTCAATCCATGTCGGCTCATGAGTCGCCGTGCTAGTCGCTCCGCTTTCTGTAGGTTCACGATTTCCTTCAAGGCGGCTGGTTGCCGTCTGTGGGGGAAATACTGACGACGAGCTAACCCTTAGAGACTCGACGCGGCATTTATTTGCGCCCTCGTGTCTTGCGGTATCCTCATATATGTCGTTGCCGTGAAGGGCACAGCGATGGTCGGATGCGCCCACCACGCCCTATGCCGAAAAAGAAAAACCCGCCACAATATATGGCGGGGGAAGTCGGGGGTTTGCCGGGGAGCCTACGACTGGTCGGGCTCGTTCCAGAGGTCGGAGTACCTGCGGATTTCGGCTACAAGGCTTCGATAATCCTCGTCTCCGAGATCGAAGAACTCTTCCACGGGCCCTCCGCGCTCAGCCCGGACACTAAGACTCCCCCGAGCCGAATCTTCACCCACGCGCCAAACAATGACCCCGTAAGCGGTCAGCATGGTGAGCGCCCGTACGATCTGCTTGCCAGCGTTCCGATGCTGCATAGTGAACTGCTCTTCATCGGCGACGGAGTGCGCTGCCTGGGACTCCTCTCCAGTCTGGTGTGCGTCCTTATCTAACGTAGATTGAGTAACCTTCTTCATGTTCATTACCTCTTGCTGTGAATTCCGCACACTCGGTGCCCGGTATAGCTAAATACTGCGAACTGCTTACTTTGAACACGATGGAATATATGTAATTTGCGACGGTGAGGCACTGGTGCCTGTTTTGTTCAGAAACAACAATCCCTGCCACCTGTGTATGGCTGGGATTGAAGTACCTGAGAAACTAACGCTCAGAACTCCTTCGATAACGTTCGCTTGCATTTGTTTAGGTGAGGGTTACTCCTCACAAAGGGGAGGAACTTCCATTGCCACTCTTCCACTCCGCAACCGCTTGCAAGAACTCATCAAAGTCGCTGATTAAGGTTCCATGAGCCCATGCAGTTGCGCACGAGACCTCATTCGCTACGGGACTGAACCGATGAAAGCTTACGATGTGAACAGATGATTTGCGTTCGCGACAGATTTCTTCCAAGACAGAACCGTAGGATGCCAGCTTGCACACGACGCGCTTGACCTCGTCGGTCGGAACAGCGATACCGAAATACTGGACGTCAGCGCATGAATGCCCCCGTTTTTCTAGGAGGTCAAAGGTGAGGTCAAACAGCTTCCCGTCAATCGTATTCCATGCATGCTGGACGGGCGCTATTGAGAGTGCAAACCCCTCTTGGTACTTAACGCGCCCGTGTTGCGAATCGATCATTGCAAGCAATTGCGCAGTGCGGTAACAGGCATGAATATCGGGACGGGCGCGTAAATCACGTAACGCAGCCCTAATGTATTTCCGCTGCTCTTTATTGAGTTGCTCTCTTTCCCTCGGTTCTACAGGTGTGCTTCTCATTGCTAGTCCTTCTCCCATACCTCTTCTTAAAGACGAAGATCGACTCACCGTTGCGCGTACCCCATCATCCTGCTCAGCGCCAGCCTCAGCGTGCAGGTCACTCCACCACTGCCGACCGCTTCGGATATTTCAGGGTGGGAAGCTTCAAAGCCTTCTTCAACTTCTTCACCATGCATTTGCTCCCGCAAATATGAACGTACCGATGCTTGGGCGTGGTCCGTTGAAATGCGCCATATTCGGTTATCAACCGCTGCTTTACTTCTGCGCGGGTCATATCCCGGCCATCTTGATGTTTTCTTACTTTGTATCGATACCAGCCGGAACCTTTTACCGTGTAGCCCAGCCTTCGGGCTTCTTCAGCCCACCTATCGATGTCCGCCAGCGTGGCTCCCCCCTTTTTGTCCGGGAGGCCAGTGCGGTCTTTGATTTTCGTGGCGATGATTTTGCTGCCGATAATTCGGCCATTGGGACGCCGCTGGGCGATATCCATTCCACCCCTCCCAACGTAGAGCCACCCGGCTGCTTGTTACACGGTTCCAACCTCGGAAGCGTCCTCGTCGCTGTAGGCGATGGTTATGTTGAAACCCTTCTCCGCCATCAATCGACACGCCCGATTGATCAGGAAAGACGCAGCGGCACCCGTATGAACCTTGCCGTCTTTGTGAATCACGCGGTCGGCCCACGGAACACACGCACCCCTCACTAATGTGATGGCCTTCCGCTTCCACTCCTCTCCGCAAAGGGCCGCATACACATTCGTCCCCGCCGAGTCACCAAAACATGCCACACCGCCGACAAACTCCTGCCCGGTGATTGGGTGCCGGAAGATGAGCCCCATGCACCAGCGCGTCGAACCGCAGTTCTTAAGCCACTCGTAGCGGTTGATAATGACCTCAGCCTCTCCACGGCTGATTTCCCGCACCACAGCATTGTTGAAGCTGGCGGCGGCTTCACGTTTGAGGTGCTCGTCTGGCTCAGGCTGAAGAGCCTCCTGCTCCCGGATGATTCGCTGATGGCATTTCATTACGCGACTCCTTCCAGAGCGGCAGGTGCATTCTCCGAGGACACAGCTTTACCCGCTCTTTCCGCCTGAACTCCACGGGCGTAACGCAGGATGCTTCGCCAATCCTCCATGGGCCTTTGCAGCGTCGTCCGTTGTTCCTCCGTGAGAGTGACCGCTTGCGAATGCACCAACGCTTCGAGGACGCGAATATAGCGTTCCGCTGTTTCCACTGTCGGAACCAGTTTCCTCCTGACCTCAGCGCCCAAGTCGGCCTTGCTGCTGGAAGCAGAGGTCTTAACAACTGCATGCTTTGCACGCCGACATCTTGGCTTGCTCTGCGTGGGCGCGGACTGTCCGGTCTCTATGCGGTATTGCGCCAGAAGACGCCGGACATGGCGGTCGCTGATGCCGAGGTTGGTGTCAATCCACTCGCCCCACGTCGGCTTCCCAGATACGGGTATCCGCCTTCCCGGCTGCGAGAAACGCTTATGCGCCTCATCGAGGTATGGCAGGTTCTCTTTCAGCGCCTTCTTGGCGGGCGCGAAGACAATCTCGATGTGCTGACAAAGAGCTTCTGGGCTCATGCTGGCCGCGTGCGTGGCCTTGCCACTATCCGTGAGAAGAGCGACTGCCGGACTTTTCTCCAATGGTTCCCACACTGGCGAGTTCTCGTCGCCTTTGGGGTATGAGATATGGCTGTCAGTAGCCGAATCCCTCGGGGCAATTTGGAATATCGGTACCGTCTGAACTGTCGCTGTCATTGCTGTGCTCATTCTGTTCTCCCTTTCAAACGCGAGGCGCTTAGTACGCACACCCCAGCCGTCGTCAAACACACGTATCCTGTTGGCGTGCAAGCACGCTCTGAGTCGTCAAATTTGTTTCTGTTTACCCGGCCTGTTTGCTGCCCGCTGCCGATGTGGACGCCAGCTCAGACGGCTTCCAAGGTTGCATCACGGCAGCAGCTTCCTGCACCCGAGCAAAGTACGGTTGCGCTTGCGCTGTAGGGGATAGGCGGTAGCGGAAGCCCCCGAACACCTCAGCACGCTCCAATATGCCGAGCTTGAAGAAGTTGAACAACAGGTGGCGTACTGTGGAGCCGGGTATTGCGGTTTTCAGCGCAACGGCGTTGCAGTCAACCCACTGCTCCGATTCGGTGATGAAGATGTCCATCAATTTCACTTGCTCCATTGAGACTCTTTTTCTATTCATGCCCAACCTCGCCGTGCCTAACCAACTCTGCTAACTATGGACGCGATTCAGGACGTTGTATCTACTCGCCGCGTTTGACGCTCAAAACCCGAGTAAGTGCAAAGTTCGCTTCCCACTGTGACTGCCTGAATGCCCCTTCGCCGTCGTGCAGAGATGCTTTTTCCGGTCACGCCATGCCTCCCCTTGCCTTGTCTCTGGCTCTCCGCCTTCAACAACTACAGCGTAGAACCGAAAAGCTTTGCTAGCCAGACTGGCCGGAAGTCTCGGCTAAAACGCGAGTAAGTCGGGATGATCGATACCTTGCCGCTGAAGCTGCTTGCTGAGTCGCCTATTTCGGTTTTTCTTGGTTGGTATTGCCCGATGGGTACCTTGGTTTTCTGCAGTAAACAAGTTTTCGCTGGACCGAACACGTCGAAGCGGTCCTTAATAGATTCAAAGCAAATTTCAATCGAACAAGGATGCACTATGTCAGGGGAAGGTCTGGATTTACGCGCCCGGATGGAATTCGACGCGGCAGCGTGCGCGAAAGCCTGCGACGAGAAGAGACGCGACTTTGTGCTTGCGGTGGTAAATGGGAAAGACAGAGATGACCTACGGGAAAAGCGCGACAATTTTGTGAAAAGCTACACGGGATGGTTTCCGCCAGTTTCCGAGGCTGACTGTCGCTCATTGGAGGATGTATACAGGGGCGAACTGTATGAGTGGCGTCGTCTGGAGACGAACGACGCTTCTGCGGGCAAAGCAGATGATATTCCGATGGAGAGTCCTCACCCTCAACTCGGGCCGCATGTTGCCATACTGCGTTACAAGCTGCGGGTAATCTGGAAAACTGCGCAGACAAATCCAGAATCGGCGGAAAGAAGAGTGGGCTATCTGCAAACCGACATCCGTCGCCACCTCAGAGGAGACTGGGGCTGTGCTAAGCATTATCATGACGTTCGTGGTGCGACGGAGTGGCTTGCCGACAACGTGTCTAAGCTCAAGATTTGCAAGTACCCCTCTTGTACGGCACCGCATTTCATCAGGAAAGAAAAAAATCAGCAGTACTGCTCTCTGGAGTGTTCCGCCGAGGGGCAACGATTAGGCTGGGAGTCACGGTACCGAAAACCCAAGAAGGTGCTAAGCGCGGAAGGCAAGGCGGCTATTTCGAAGGCGCAGAAGGAGCGGCACGCGAGGAATGCCGCTAACGACGCCGATAAGAAGTGAGCGGTAGGCAACACGTAAATTTCGCATCATCCTCCCACACGCCACGCCCGCAGTTACCCGGCTGTGGCTGCAATCCGCAGTGCGGAAACCTCTCGTCGCCGGAAAATAACTTGCCAACGGAATCCAGAAAATAAATACGTCGGCAACACCCCAGCAGACCTAGGTGGCCTCGGTATTACCCAAAGTCAACGGGACATTGGGTGGTTGAAAGATGCAGGGTGAGTTATCGGACGGCAATATTGTTAATGGAGTTGGCGGGGCGGGGGCGGGAGCAGATAAGCATCGCCCGGTGGAGGATGCGTCGAATCCTAGATCACAGACGTTCGCCGGATATGAAAGGTTCGTTGACGCGGCAGTCGTTGCCGATTTTCTGTCCATCCGGCGTGATGAGGTTCTCAAGCTTAGTCGTGAGGGTGCCATTCGCGGCTATCCGTACAGGGGTCAGCAGCGCCACACCTATCGGTATCGCCTCAGCGAAGTGAGTGCAGATTTTGCCGCGCTCCTCAATGCCCGTCGAAGTACAATCACCGCAGCAGCCCCTGTGAGCCTGAGGAAGAAATCCAATGGCTGAACAGCAGGGATGGTTGAGGAAGAGGATGAGAGCGGACGGAAACACGTACTTCTGGTGCTATCAAGCGACGAGACCGAGCGACGGGCATAGAGTCGAACAGCCCGTTCGCCTTGGCCTCGCCTCCGCCATCGGTAGCGATATGGCGGCATGGCGCGAGGTGGGACGGCTCAATCTCATTGAAAAGCACATCCTGAACCCAACGCAGGGCCAACCAACCTTCGGGTGGTTGGCAAATCACTACATCAGAGACGGACTTCCTTTCAACAAACGTAATGGCAAGCGCAAGTCGAAGGGAACCGTCTATAACTACCAACATTCTTTGGACGAGTTCATTCTGCCTCGCTGGGAGACTGAAGTAGCTGCCAGAATCAAGCCCCTTGCCGTCCGGAACTGGCTTTATTCAGTTCATGACGAACAGGATTACGACTGGCAGACAGTTTCAAAGATCAAAATGGTGATGGGGCAGGTATTCGGTCATGCAGACATGTATGACTTGGAGAACTGCCGCAACCCTATTCAGAAGGTGATGATTCCGGGGTCAGAGGACAAAGACCGGGAAGCAAGGGTGTTGCAGCCGGAAGAGACGCTGGAGATTGTCTCCCGGCTGGACTTCCCCGAGAAGGTTCTCGTGGTGCTCATTGCGGCCACGGCAGTCCGCATCAGCGAAGCCCTCGCTCTGCAATGGAGGCACGTCAAGTTTGACGATCAGTGCATCCAGATTGAGCAAGCGTTTAGGCTGGCGGAGATCACCACCACCAAGACCAAGTCGTCCAAGGCGGATGTCCCGATGTGCGGACTGCTGGCGGATTATCTCCGCTACTGGAGAAACCAGACTCCGTATCACCGGGACTTGGACTATGTGTTTGCCAGCGACAAGCTGAAGGGTACCAAGCCCCGTTGCGGCCAGATGGTCAATCGGGACTACTTGAAACCAGCGGCGGTCGCGGCGGGGATTATCAAACAGGAGGAGAGATTCGGATTTCACTCGCTTCGGCACAGCCTGAGCACTTGGGTGAATCGGAATCTGAAGGACGTGAAAATCGCCCAGACTCTACTCCGCCACAGCAAACCGGACATCACTGCTGGCATTTACATCCATAGCGTCCCAGAGGAAAACCTCAAGGCGCAAGAGCAGTACATGGATGCATTAGCGTTCCAGAAGCCCGTGTCGGAGGCAGTGCAGTGATTGTCATCGGGCTGGGCTTCGGGCTGGAAGTGATGAGGAATAAGGTCAGAATGCTTGTAAGCTTAAGAAAAGAAATGGTAGGCACGAGGAGACTCGAACTCCTGACCTCTACCGTGTCAATCGAGTAAAGGATAGTAAAATCAAGGTCTTACAGGCATGAGTAGCAACTGGATTGGCCCTGAAGGCGCGGTTGGAACAGGTTCCTGCGACTTAATTGCTGTACAAAACTTTAGGATTGATTGCGAAGCTGATCATGTAAGCTCTTCGTATCCTCCTCAACGTACTTGGATGCCGGGAATGTATTTGGGTGCGCAACCCGAAGCTCACGCTTCTGGTTGCACTTGTAGCGAATAATGTTGACAGGATTCTGAATCAAGGGCACACTTGGGTTGGTTGCAGTTATAGCGTTTAGGAGTAGAAGATGGCCACGCATCCACTAAATGTCGCCCTACCGGAATCCGAAAAACAGCAGGCGGCCAAGCTTTATCGACTGCTGCTCCACGATGGAATTCCCTCCCTACTCGGTCCGTCCGGCGAGAAAGAGGATCTAACGCCATCGGTGTACGAGCTTTTGCGAGACGTTTTGGCGAACCTGCAGGAGGGAAAAGCCGTTGCCATTCTTCCGCTTCTTGAGGAACTGACAACGCAAAAAGCCGCTGACATCCTTGGTGTGTCCCGGCAGTTCTTGGTGCGCCTATTGAATGAAGGCAAGATGCAGTTCCATCGCACCGGTACTCATCGCCGACTTTACCTGAAGGATGTGCTCGAATATAAGCACGACCGCGATGCACAGCGTCAACGGGGAATCCGTGCAATCGCGCAAGCTGCAGTTGATTCGGGCGATTACGATACTTTTATTACGCCCGAGGAGTAAATGACAGCTGACTTCCCGGTCATTCTGGATGCTTGTGTGCTGGTTCAGGCGTGTCTTCGTGACACGCTGCTCCGGCTTTTCCAAGCACGACTTTTTCTGGCACGATGGTCCGACGACATAGTTGCGGAAGTCCGACGAACGCTTGAGAACAAGCTACAAAAGACTCCTGCGCAAACCGAGCATCTGGTTGCGCAATTGCGGGAGTATTTTGCTGATGCCTGGGTGGAGGGCTACGCGGACTTGACTTCTTCGATGACCAACGACGAGAAAGACCGGCATGTTCTTGCCGCTGCAATTCGCGGAGGATGCGAGTCGATTGTCACCTTTAATACGCGCCACTTTCCGGCGCAAGCAACGGACCCGTTCAATATCGCTGTTGTGAACCCGGATGAGTTCCTGATCGACCTCTACTATCTGGACCCGGAAAGGGTTGTTCATGTCCTCCACGAACAAGGCTCCGATCTCAATCCGACCAAGAGCTTCGAAGACATCCTCCAGCTGCTCCGACTCTCCTGTCCAAGGTTCGTTCAATTGCTGTGCTCGAAATTGGAAGTGGAGCTTTAACTGCATTGGGGGTTAGTAACGCCGATACTCGGCAGTCCATAATCTACGAATCCCGCCCTCTCAGCAGTCAGCCCTGATTTCAAGATACTGCGGCGTTTCAGGGGAGTAATCCTGAGAATCGCGCGTAATCGATGTTCAATGAGTGCTTTGGGCTGAAGTCGCCATTCGAGACTATACCAGCCAGCGTATGCGCGTCGCTGAACACGGGCCGGTTTCCAGGTAACGAATCCACCATTTGGAAGAAGGTTGGCGGGATCGGTCAACTCTTATGAACTACTTCGAACGAGTACCCGTCGGGATCCAATACATCGGCTGCGTAATATCCTGGATAGTACTCCAGTCGTGCCCGCGGTGATATATTGTCCGTCGCTCCAGCTGCTATTGCAGTTTTGTAAAACTCATCGACTTGAGCGTTACTCTCGGCATCGAAGCCCCAATGGATCGAACCTGGATCCGGCTTCCCTTGCTTGAGCCAGAAGAATGCTCTCTTTCCATCTCCGATTCCCCACAGGTCGGCGTGACCATGCTCGCCTTTGTAGGGAAGAAAAAATCTGATATTCAAGGGTCTCAGAGCCGCATCGTAGAACGCCAGCGAGCGTTCAACGTCGCTTACAGTCAAGATAATGTGGTTGATCATACTCTCTCCGTTAGAGTGCGAGTGCTTCGATTGTCTTTTCGCCATTGGGAATTGCGTTGTCGGAAAGCCCCGGGATGTTCATGCCTTGCGCACGCACAGTCTGCACGTCGTCGATCCCGATGAAGCCCAGAATCAGGCGCAAATAGGGTTCAACAGTGTCCCATGACTTCCACGGCCCTTCCGTAAAGACTCCGCCGGATGCCAGTACTAGGATTGCTTTTTTCCCCTTGGCTAGCCCCTCGACTCCCGCTCCCGCGTAGTTGAATGTCTTCCCAGCGCGCACAATATGGTCGATCCATGCCTTCAAAGAAGAAGGCAGTCCGAAATTCCACATGGGAGAGGCAATTACGAGCAGGTCAGAGGACAACAGTTCCTCCGAGAGTTCGTCTGAGAGACGGAGTGCATCCTTTAGGGACTCTGCCTCTGCTTTGTTTTTGCTAGAGATCCCCTTTACAGTCTGATAGTCCAGATGAGGAAGTGGGTCTGTTGCCAGGTCGCGCTCAACGAAACTTGCGTTCGGATATAGAGATCGTAGGCGCTCTCGCAATGCTTCTGTTAGTTGACGGCTCGCAGACTCCGCTCCTCGCGGGCTCGATTCGACGATCAGTATTCGTTTCATTTCAATTTCCTCTCTCTAGTCGTTCATGTGCGATCTTGCAAATCAGTTCCAACCGTGCAGCGTCTGGTGTAGGAACCACGTGCGACGTTCGGCTTCATCTATCCAAACTTCAAGCAGCCCTGACGTAGCGACATCCTTGAATTCATCGCAAACGTCATGAGCCGCACGCATGAGCTTGGTCAAACAGCGGCTGTCGGCGAACAATTCTTCGAGCATGCTCTTGGCTGTGGCAGATTGTTCATCGTTATCGAGCAATCGTTGATGGTGGGCGATGTCGCCAATGGAGCGCAGCGTTGTACCGCCGATCTTGCGAGCCCTCTCCGCAATGGGGTCCGTCACTGCGAAAATCTCCGCCGCCTGTTCGTCGAGGAGCAGGTGGTAGTCGCGGAAATGCGGCCCACTCATGTGCCAGTGAAAATTCTTTGTCTTCACATACAGTGCGAAGACGTCTGCCAGCAGTTGCCGCAAGGTTTCAGAAATCGCCGCGACAGCAGCCGGCGAAAGATCCGTCGGAATATCAAGACCCGCTGCGTTCCCTCCCTCTAGGGACCTCTTCATTTGCCTGGGTTTCATCCGATCTCCTGGAGAGTTCGTCAACCGCGCCTTTATCCGACCTTCGTTCATTCCGACCTCCCCAATGTTCCTGGTAGATCTAGATGTACTGGGATCGGTGCTCCTCAGTCTTGGATATTCCGGGCACCTCTGGGATATTCGGAGCACTCTTCATCGCGTTGCGAAGGCCCGAGCGACGCGTTTATCATCCAAGACAATGCCGGCCCCCTTGGGAGGGAAAATGACCGCCAGCTGCGACGCAATCCCAGAGCGATTTGAAGTTCCCGGATTTGTGAGTGAGAATCGGCCCGAATTTGAAAAGGTTCGCTCGGTTTCAAGCCGCTCGGAGCGGCCACTCTATTTTGCGCGGTATCGGCACGACAAACCGAATCTCGGTTTGCTGGAACAATCGCCCCTGGCGGATCAGGTCATCGTATCGGTGGAACTCCGCCCGTTCCGGCCGATCAACGTATTTTGCGACGGGCATCACAAGCGAAAGCCGGCTACCGAGCCAGGTGCATTGGCTCTCTACGATATGCGCAGGTCCTGGTGTGCGGACATCAGAGACCCCTTCGACACCTTGCAAGTCTTCCTGCCAATCAATAGCTTTCGGGATTTTGCAGCGGAGCGCCACAGTGGCTTTCTTGACTTTCGCTTCGACCTGCAAGAGCCACGCTACGACGCAGTCATGCTGCACTTGATGCAGGCGATGCTGCCTACGCTGGAGCGACCGCACGAGGTCAGCGCGTTGTACCTGGATTCCATGTTTCTTGCCGTACGTGACCACATTGCCGAAGCATATGGCGGTTTCACGACAAGCGCTACGAGCAACAGACTTGGCCTCACCGCTCGGCAACTTCGTCATGCTCTCGAATACATCGAGGCGAACCTAAGCCGGGATGTCAGCCTTGCCGAGGTAGCAAATGCGTCTGCCACCTCGGTGAGTTCACTAACCCGGGGCTTCAAGACTTCGCTAGGTATTTCGCCGCATCGCTGGGTTCTGAACCGGCGAATTGCCCTCGCGCAGCGCCTCATCTACGAGAGTGCTATACCACTCAACGAGGTTGCGGCTTCTTGCGGGTTCGCCGATCAGAGCCATCTGACTCGCGTCTTCATGCGGAATATTGGCAGCTCCCCGGCTGTTTGGCGGCGGAATGCCCAACGCTGAGCAGGTGTGAGGCCGAAGGAATAAGAAGCCTCATCGCGGGCTTCTTTGGACGACCTCGGACGAATAATGGGAAGCGACCCTCAAGCTAAATCCCGGAACTCCACGAGGAATGTGCTCACCAAGCATCTGTCGTCGGACGGATCATTCGCGTTCGCTAGCCTTCGATGTCATCGTCCTTTGACCACTAGCCTTGTCAAACGAACGCATTATCGCGAATGCGCTAATCTTAAACGGATAGGTCCTCAAGAGTCGCGATGGCGACTCGAAATCTTTGCTGTCCCGCCGGGCAGGGGGCGAGGAGGCTCCCGGAGCCTTCGGCGTTTTTCGTTACTAATCCGTTCAGCACCTCAGCCCGCTGTAGGGGCAGAAGCACCTCCCCCTGTGAGGCGAGCCATTCTTGCAGTGCCCGGCCGTCTGCGCATCCTTCCCCAGCAGACTTCAGAGGCCTACTCGTTTAGGACTTGTGCCTCGATTTCAAATTGTTCAGTGCAATCCACAAGGCTCTCGTACAAAGTCTCCTGTTTGCCTTCATTAAGCGCGTCGATCAGACTTGAGATCTTCTTCTTGTCAAAAACGGCAACGAAGTTTTCTCCGCGGTATCCAGCGTGAGGAAGACAATGATCTGCCGCCGTGAAGATCGCTAGAGCGACATTGACGTTGGCTTCCCTCCTAAGAGTCTCGGTCAATGCAGCCTTGATATTGATCAGATTGTTGAAATCCTTATCTGGCGGTGGGTTCTTTTTGCATGACCCGATTAGCAGTAACCTCCTCTGATCGTTGTAGGCCAGTATATCCAAGCTTGCGCGCACCATCTTGACGCCGCGGACTTCATCTGTCTCATATAAAGACTCTTTCGCTCCCAGTTGTAGAGCTGCGAATCCAAAGCAAGAAAGTAGCCACTGCATGTACTGTTCAAACAGTCGCTGTGGCATGTCCTTATCCTTGGTGTTCTCTCTCGCAAGGGTCCTCGGCTCGGTACAGAGGGATTTGAATTCATCTGACGAACAAAACCGCTTGAAGACCTCAAATATTGGATTTACATAGGCTGCGGGCACATTGTTACGGATGGGGATCCGCGGGGTGCAAACAATCCCGAGGCTGTCATGTACGACTCTGAGTTGCACGTGACCGTCCAATGAAGACAGCTCGAACGGCGCGTCTGAAAACGCCCGATCACTTTCGCTTGCCACGATTGGCCCGAAGGTCAAGCTCTCTTGGCTCCTCTGCCAGTGTCCGTCCAGGACCTCGCCTCTCAGCCTCAGGACTTTGCTTAATCTTCTATGCCTCTGAATGTGTGCCCGTAATTTCTTCCCAGCGGGATCGATTTCAATCTGAGCCACCCTGACGGGAACAGGTGCAAGAACGTGAATGCAGGACGGCCCACTTGGATCGTTGTCGGACGCACCAAGATAGTTCGACGCCAATTCGCGAAATCCGTGGAATCCGCTCAGGCTGAGTTGTTTTACGATATCGGAAGCATTGACGTATTGGATAGCACGGCCAAGCTCAGTGTTTATGGCATCTGGCGGAAACGTCGAACGCACCGCCTGCCACCCAGGATATGAACTACAAGTGTTTATATATCCAGAATGCTCCGATATCGTTCCAGTAAAGCTTGCCAGCGTGACTGGTGCCCCGAGCTTTGCGGTGAAGCCGCCTATCTTTAGCTCTCCACCTAATAACTGATCCGTCAACTCGGTGAGCGCTTCCATTGATAGGCAATCGCAGCCGAATTTCAGCGGACCTGATGTGAGTAAGCCATAAGTCTTTAGCCGCGACTGTATATCTTTCTTGCAAATGCTGCGGGGCAGGAGTGAGAACGTGATTGACGTGACTACGTTGTACGTGACACCTAGAACGTCGGCCCCGATTGTGCGTACGTCGATGCTCTTGTAGGTACCTGCCAGCCACAGAGAGAATCTCAGGCAGGGTGAATTGTGTGCTCATTGTACGCACGCCTCCGAGTTTGCTTACGCACCCGAGCCGGACAGCCTGAAATGCGCCCCTAAGTTTGCCACCGTAATCCGAGATAGAACTGGATCTGTTGGCCAGGGTGGCGTAGATCTTTTGTGAGTTTGTCCAATGGCTTGACTGAAACCGGGAGCATGGGAGCAAACGCAGTGTACATCAAATGTCTGGAGCGTCGTTCAATCACCTTGGCAATCGCCACCACAGCTGCCGACCTCGCTCGCTGAAAACCGGACTTCACGCTGGTTCCAAGCATGCAATGCGCCATCGGCGTTTATGGGCACCGATTCCTGCTACCGCTCCTAAAAGCACCCTGGATGAGTGCATCGGCCTGTTCTCGTCAGTTGAGAGTCACTTCAGGTTTACCTGAGATCGGATGGGAGAAACCGCAGCCGGCGCCCCCCAATGAAGGGCCTAATTGTTGCCCCACTTCCAGCAAGCTGGATCAGGGCTGGGCTAGAGATTTTCATTCAAGCCATCTACATTCTTCGTCGATCAGGAGTTGGCGGCGCTCCTGTTCAACTTCTCGAATCATCCAAACTGCTTCAGAAGTCATCTCGGGAATCGTACTCTTCAAAATATCCAAGATCTGCTCTCGTTGATAGATCCGGAGGATCTTTGCTAAATCCCGATATCGGAAGAGATCGATCGGCTGGGCAAGCACGGAAGTCACAATCGCCTTGTGCAACGTGCAGTGCACAGGAGAGCTGGAAGCAGCCATACTCCTCAACAGGCCTCCGAACGGCATGTCTGGTGAGTTGATTGCTCGTTCCAAGGCCTTCTCGGGGAAGGTGTCAAAAGCGCCGGAAAAGAGCTTGGGAATCAGTGCTAAAAGATTTGGATCTGCAAGTAGAAGCTCAAATAGCCTCTCGTGATAGCTTTCCATCGGATCCATCTGCTCAACAATCGACTTCACTGCGCTGTCACCCTTGGAAAGGTGGTCAAAAATGATTCGCATCGCCAAATCCTTATTGCGTGCTATGGTCCGGCAAAATCGTGCATCGTTTTTGCCTTGAGCGATGTTGGAAGCGACGATCCATTCAGAAAACGATGTTGCGCCAAGGTTAGATCTCACCATAATCGTTTGCTGGCTCTCTTGCTCCCAAACTCTGAGCAAATCCAAGAATTGTGCCAAATGATAAGTGGGCAACCAGTGAGGATTCTTGGAGAGCTGTACGACCAGTTGGAGCAAGCCGCCAGGCCTCACTCGCGCCAGCGCATTGATTGCGTCTTGCATCGCCTTTGGTTGCATCGTCCCTTGAATCCGCTTCAAGATCTCGTCCGTAAGTGAGTCTGGAGCGGGAGGAAGAAACTCCATTGCCGCTAGTCTAGGGCAGGACAATTGTGCATTCTGTCGAAAGTGTCCGGTAGATTTGCGAGCATTTCTGGAATCACTGCTGCTCCGTAGCGAGCTATCAAGACACGCCAGCCGAGTACCGCAGAACCTTGAAGTATCCAGCGCCGAGCTGTTCCGTCATCAATTCCGAGTGATGCGATCTTCAGCAATTGATGGTGGTGTTGTGGTGCGCCCGAGGCAAACGCGATCTTCTGAAACGCAGCAATCCACGGCTCCCCTCGGTCAACAATCGCAAATCCGAGAACCTCCTGAGCCTTGACGCTCATCGTAGGGAAACGTGCAAGAAGATTTTCAAACGTTGCATCGTTGCCACACGCGACGAGCACTTTATTCATCTCGAACCATTGGCTGCCACCCAGTTCACTCAACTGCTCATATTGGCTGACGATCCAGTTTGCGAGTTCTCGGTTATTGGCACGCATTGCACTTGGACGCAGCTTCCAGGCTTGAGTAGCAATCAGAGTAGAAAGGTGCGGTACAGTCGATTCTGGAACACGACCAGTACAGGCCACCGCAGCCCCAGCGGCTGCTATCGCCGACAGCTTGCCAGAGTAAACCATCTGTTCCAGCCACGCGCCCCACGCCGCGTCGCCGCGAGATGCGACGGCGTCGATCATCTCTTCCGTTCCGGAAGCTCCCAACCACTCGCTGACGATCCCCCTATTGGGATACAGATCCTTGGGATAGAAAGAAGATTCAAGTCCAGCGCCATATAGCTTGGCGCCTCGCATCTCAGCGATAGTCTCTAGCGCCAGTTTCAACCGATCTGTCCCCCGAGAGCGTAAAACCGCCATCGCAGCGCGGCATCTCACGGGCAATCGTTCTTCGGCGAACATCGCCGAGAGCGTCGAGCGAAATGTTTCAAATCTGCCATTGTTGCTCGCGACCGATCTTAGCCGTGGTCAAGAGGCGGAATCGCAGCCGCCACTCGGGATTCTCAGCTCGATGTCCAGCAAAGTTTGCTAGTGCTTCGAGCGCGGCCTGTGACCGAAGCGTGATGTTTGCCTGACGTCGTTTTACCTGTTCGAACAAGCGCGTCCCTGCCGCACTCCAGCTCTAGGAGTTCGGAATCATCAAGATTCAACCAACGCAGCACCGTGAGATCGACCTGCAGGACGAATCCCGCAATCGTTGCGTAGGCATCTCGATCTAAATTGTGGCTAAACTCCATGGGGCCAATCTCGATCCGAAGCGACCTGAGTTGTCGGTATCTCTATTCTTATACTCTAGTGCGCTGTGCGGACAGTGGCGCTGATCCTCTACTAGGGCGCTCTCAGGGGCATCCTGAAGATGTCGAGATGGCCACAAAACAACGGATGAGTCGGAGGGGAGGAGCTCGGGCTGTGCTCCAGCGATGAGTAAGTATCCTCCGGCTAAGCCGGAGGCTTTACGGTTGCTGGCCCCTCAAAGGGGCCTGATCGCAACCGATAGAACCAAAAGCAAAGGCTGCAAGTGCGAACTCGCAGTTGGTCGGGAGCCTCACGAACGAACCGAAGCACACTCCCGGAAATGTCAAACTCTGGATGCCTCCCCGGCAGAGCCGGGGGAACTCCCGAATGATTAGAAGGGCAGCACCAAGCCGCAGGCGGATGGTGTCGATACGCTCACAATCAGCCAAGGAGTTGGACGTACCAGTGTTGCAGTACAGTTCAAACCTGAGCGGACTCAGTGAAAGTTTCGTCGTCCATAAATGTCCCGTCGAAACTTGCTCCATGCAGCTCAAGGAACTCGGCGGGATGCGCATGAGCGGAGTGATCCTGACAACCGCGCTGCTCGTCATTTACCTTCAGTGCAAGCGGATGGTTGGTCTTTTCGGTGAGTGATAAATCGCCGACGCGCTTAACGACGGCTGGTCGGTCCCCTGAACTCGGCATTGCGTCAAAAGTCTATCGCTTGATACTGCCGGATGGGCTATCCCATCTGCGTTTGCCGTTACCTATTCTGCAGAGGTAATCTGATGCCGCATAAACATGGGAGGCATGATGAAGATCCAAGGAACTGACCTAGAGACGCTCGACCTTCCGGCTGACCCGCCGGGCGACGACGACCCGTGTTGGTGTAAGTCCGGGGAGCCGTTTGCTGCTTGCCACAAGAATCGCGAGGCACAAAAGCCGGAGTCGAAATGGGCGATCCTGGGACACGTTCGCAAACTGCTGGGAGCGGCATATTGCAGCCATCCGATGGCATCGCCACAAGAGTGCAAAGGAAAGATTGTGCGAGCGCACACCTTGCAGAAGTCAGGTTCGCTCTCGACCATTTGCGTCAATAAACACGTTTATGGTCCCGATAAAGGAGGAATGCCTGACGCCAGCGGAGTTTTTCCGTTCAAGCCAATCGGTGTGAACAAGGCCTCCACCTTCACTGGTTTTTGTCAACGGCACGACACAGAACTCTTTCGGCCTCTCGAAGTGGAACCTTTCACCGCCACAAAGGAGCAGCTCTTCCTGCTCGCATACCGTGCACTATCAAAGGAAGTGTATGCCAAACGATTTGCTCTCAGAATGCAGCCTTTACTGCGTAAGGGAGATGTAGGCAAGGAGCCTCTCGAACAGGTGCTGCTGCAGAATGACTTGTATCTACATGAACAACTGGTCCGGCTGAGTTTGCGCGACCTTGAGGCGAGCCTCAAAGATTACGACGATATTTATCTCGCAGAAGATTTCGATCGGATGTCGGCGTATCTAGTGTTTGCTGACCCTACGCTAGATTTCGCAGTGAGCGGTGGAATGCATCCGGAGTTTGATTTTGCCGGGCAGGTCCTGCAAGATCTCGCAACGCCAGATCGTCTGGAACTTCTGACTTACTCAGCTCTTCCTTTGCAGACAGGAGGCGTCATTTCGTTTGTGTGGGATTCGGCGAGAGGTGGTTCATGTGTACAGCTCATGAAGAGCCTCGAAAGACTATCCAAGGCGGATATTCCGGACGCATTGGTACGCTTCACCTTCGAGTATTTTGAGAATACCTATGCTGACCCGCGTTGGTGGGAAGGGTTGAACGTTGCCAAGCGGGGCCATCTGGAGCAACGCTTTGCAACTGCAGCGAGCTCCCAGCTGAATCGACGGGCAAGTTGTTTGATTGACGATGGTCTACGCACAGCACGATGGAAGGTGATAGCCCACGAATGGCGTTAGACCCGGGGCAGCGGCATCCGGTATTTTGCATGTTCGAGAACGCCGTTCAGCAGCCTCGTGGCCTCTCGGAGGGTAGGTGCCGACAAGCCGGACAGCATCAGGTTTTCTGACGGCGGCAAGATGCGTTGTGCAATCGGCGTTTATCGGGACTTACTCTGGTGGATTCTGAATAGACTCCGGTTCCTGAGCAACTTCAAGGATGACATCGTTACGCGCTACCGGAAGGGCCACGCTGACCATTACCGCCGGAGCCTCTGATAGTCCATCCATGTTCCTGACCGGAAAACACACTGGATTTTCCCTGAGCAGTGTTTCCCGTCCAATGAACACAGCAGGCAGGCCGCAGAAGATATCAGTCTCATGCACAATGTGTTTCTTGTTCAACCATGCGGTATCTAGCGCTGGCGTGGAATCCTTAATCTCTACGATCCACAGCTGCCGGGCGGCGCGGCCAAACAAGACTGCGGTGTTGAGGATAAGACCAACGCAGTCTTTCGGCCCACCGCCTAAGTTGAGTTTGAACTCGACTAAATCTCCCCGCTTGTAATTAAGTGCACTCTCATCGATCATGATTTCGCCTCTCCCGATTTGAAGCCCCTCTCAACGTTGTCGAGTAGATTGATTGCCATCTCGCTCACCAGCGTCAACAGCCTCTTCGCCTCATTACTCTTGATTCGAATGCGCTCATCCAGGCGGACGGAAGTATCCCCAGCAAGACGAAGGTATTCCTCATCCACAATCCCTCCGTTGTGGATGAGGATGTGACGTTTCTGGACCATCCTGCGGATGAATTCTCGATCGTCAGTTGCGATCTGACGCTTTGGGGCTTCATCATCGCCGGGCCACTCAAAGAAGCCTATGTCGAACCATTGTTGGAGCAGAGTGTTCGACTCGATCACCTTCTGGAAGTTCAGTTGTTGAAGCTGCTTCCTCCGATTCGCGGTCATAGGGAACAACACAAGGATCTTACGTAGATGTTTGGCCAGCGCTTCAAGTCGGGACACAGCACCCGTTGTCATTTGCTCCCATACGACCTCACGCTCGTGCCGATCTGTCACTGATTTCCGGATTTGCTCCAAGCGGACCAGTTCGGCTTGCGCGGCCTCAAAGAAGCGCTCGCGGGCATTGCTCCGACCGCAACGTGGGCAGAAAGCATATTCCCCAAGCACGTCAGTTCGACAGCTGCAACGGGTATTCTGACACTTGAAGACTAGCTGTTGCTTCTCCTCTGAGTAATGCCAGGCAGACTTCTCGTCCGTGATATCAGCTATGTCAACGGACGTAGTTTGCTTTTTCATGTGGGCGTTAGCAAAGGCATCGTAACAGGCTGTTAGATACCGCTTCTGATCATTGGAGACAAACGCTAGATCAGGTGCGACCACAGAGCAATACGGGCATGTGGTGTCGCCCACGATTTGCTCCGATCGAAAGTATTTCTCACAGGCTGGACAGTTACGGCCCCACATTCCCTGGACATCAGACTGGACAAATGCGGGAACGGAAGGGTGGGGGGCAACAACAGTTTGCCCAAGCCCGCCAACTGGAACGGTGCACAGTAGACGGGTGCCATCAATACTCAGCGCAACTTGGTACAGAGCATGGAAGGTCGGTTCTGGATGGGAGATGCGTGCAGAGATGCCACGTCCCTCTTCATAGATATATTCGACCTTGCCACGCGCAGCCGGAATTTTGTCGCGGTATTCAACCATGCAATAAGGCCGCCATTCGGTTTGTCAATCGTATCGGATCAGTGTCGACCGTGCAGTAAGTATCCTCCGGCTGAGCCGGAGGCTTTACGGTTGCTGGCCCCTCAAAGGGGCCTGATCGCAACCGATAGAACCAAAAGCAAAGGCTGCAAGTGCGAACTCGCAGTTGGTCGGGAGCCTCACGAACGAACCGAAGCACACTCCCGGAATTGTCAAACTCTGGATGCCTCCCCGGCAGAGCCGGGGGAACTCCCGAATGATTAGGAACGTGATTGAATTCTCATCTACCCCGCGGAACATAATCGACCAAATATTGTCGGTAGCGATGTTGGGCTAGGGCCATGTTCGTTGTGGAAGGTAACGACAAGTCTTAGTGCTGTATCTGAAGCGCCCTCGAGTGGAAAACGTCCGTCTGAGAAGCTGTGTACGGGCGCTTCGGATACAGCGACTTGAAGGAAGCCGCCTCCGGTAGGCATGGTCTATGGGATTTGTATTTGGCTGAGCGTGCCCAGATGATCTATGGGATTGCCATGACGGTCGGCGGAAGTCAGTTTCTGCGAGAGAACGCTGAGATGAGAGTTGCGGCGAACTGGCTGGCAAAGGACGCAGAGCAGAGGGATTAGGCATTGTGAGGCTGTGGAGACAGAGAACCTGTATGCGTGCCGCAACACGAGGATGATTCGAGGCTGGGGATTTGGATTCATGCTGCATACCGGCTGCGATGAGGTGGGGAGCGGAGCGTGAGTTGAGCAGCGGAGATCCGCTCAACAACCTGCATGGTTCCGCCGCAGATCGGACAACGCCACATTGAGTGCGATGGTTGCATCGTCGCCGAAGCGGTTGGCACCGGCATCTCTGCTGAGTAGTGGAGTAAGAGGGCGCAGAGCGGCAGAAGCGCGGTTCGCTGCCGGTTGGCGAGGAAGCTGAAGTTTCGGATGCGTACAAAGCCGCGTGGCAGCAGGTGGAGAAGGAAACGGCGCAGGAACTCATCAGCTGGCAACGTCATCAGCCGCTTCTTGTTGCCGTGAGCGGAGTCTCGCCACCGGAATGTAACGTTGTCATCGGCAAGTGCGACGAGTCTGTGGTTGGAGATGGCAACGCGGTGAGTGTAGTTGCCGAGATAGCGTAACACGTGTTCCGGTCCACCGAAGGGCGGCTTGGAATAGACCACCCAGTCCTTGCGGAACAGCACTCTGAGCCAGGCAGCGAAGGTCCGTGGTTTGGCGAGTGGAGCGAGCTGGCCGTGGAACTCGAGGGTGGCTTCGCGGTAAGCGGCCTTGAGCGCGGCGACGAACTTACCGCGGAAGACACGGCTGAGCACCTTGACGGGAAGAAAGAAAGAGTGGCGGGAGGAGATCCAGTGAGAGTGGTCTGGAGTAATCCCGCCAGCGGCCAGTACACAGTGGACGTGCGGATGCATCTGCAATCGTTGATCCCAGGTATGGAGCACGCTGAAAAAGCCGATCTCTGCGCCAAGGTGGTGGGGATCGCGGGCGATCTCCAGCAGAGTCTGGGCGCTGGCGTGAAACAGCATGTCGTAGATCAGTTGCTTGTTTTGCAATGCGAGTGGAGCGAGTTCCCGCGGTAGAGTGAAGACGACGTGTACATATCGGGTGGGTAGCAGTTCCCGTTCCCGCGCCTTAAGCGTCAGAGCACTGATCGCGATGTCCACCAAGCACCGCGGTACGGCAGCGTGTGATCGCTAGCAATACCTTTTGGTGTTGCCAGGTGATCCACCTTCGGCTGCGCTCCAGAAAAGGCTGCCCTGCGTAGCGAACAATGTCGGCCACCTCCAGAGGAGGCCGGTTCATGCGCTCTGTTCCTGTTCTCCTTGTTCGCGGAACGTCAGTGCATCCAGGGGGCTGGTGGTGGCGCTGAGATGCCGCTGGGAGAGATGCAGGTAGATCGTGGTTTCCTCAAGATCGCGATGACCCAGCAGCATCTGGATGGTTCGAAGATCGGCGCCAGCTTCGAGCATATGAGTGGCAAAGCAGTGCCTCAAGGTATGGGGATGAATGTGTTTGTGCTCGAGGCCGGCGCGCTTGGCGGCCTGCTGGCAGGCGCTCCAGAGAACCTTGGTGGTGACAGGGTGACTCGCCGTATGCCACCGGTTTCCGGGAAACAGCCAGTCGGCGGGCTTGCGCCGAAGCCCGCGCCAGTAGGCGCGCAGCGCTTCAAGCAGCTTCGGGCTGAGCATGACATCCCGATCCTTGCCACCCTTGCCGCCACGGATATGAACGATCATGCGCTGGCTGTCGATATCGCTGACTTTCAGGTGCGCAGCCTCTGCGCGGCGCGCGCCCGTGGCATAAAGTGTCATGAGCAAAATGCGGTGAAAGGGAAACTCTGCCGCGTCAATCAGACGCGCGACCTCCTCCTGGCTGAGTATCTCCGGAAGGTGAAACACTTTCTTCGGATAGGGTGTTTCCGCAATGCTCCAGTTCCTCTTCAATACGTGGATGTAGAAAAAGCGTAGGGCCGCCAAAGCAGCGTTACGGTGTTCGGACTGAACTTCAACTTGGTGAACAGCATCGCCTGGTACTCTCGGATGTGCTCGGGGCCAAGCTGATCGGGTGAACGATGGAAGTATCGGCTGAAGTGCTCAACGCCGTGCAGGTAAGAACGAATCGTTGTCTCGGCGAAGTTACGGCGCCTCAACTCCTCAAGCATGATCTCGCGTAGATGTGTCACAGAGAATCTCCTCCTCTGCCACACAAGTTATCTCAACTCAGACAATGCTCGCCTTGCAGCACGCGAATGCGTCCGCCGCTCCAGCGGCTTCGTTCAAGTCGGCCAGGGGCCTCCGATGCCGGCTTCGAGTCATTTAGGGAGCGAACTCATGAGCAAACGATTTCAATCCACTCTGGCTTCCCGATCCCGACTTGGGGACAGCGTCGAGCGCGAAATCGACGTTTCCCCTACCGATACCGTCTGCTGGCACGGACTCCCATCACCTGTTGGGTTCACCGTAATCTCTTAACCGAGCAGTGACTGACGGTAGGCGACAATTCCACCCAGACCTGCCATCTTTCTCACTCCGAATGAGCAAAAGCGCCTTGGCGGCAACATTGGCTATGGCCGTAAGCCCAAAGCAGAGTACAATTCAGCTCTCCTTTTGAACAGTAGCGCTAGACACTTGGTGAATGCCAAGAAGCACTTCACCTCCCCCTTTGTCCTGCGCTGGGCTCCTCATTAAAGAACACAGCACCGACTGATCGCCGGAGGGCACTTATGGAAACACGCAGTGTGAGCAGTCATACGACGGACGCTGAAGTTGTCAGTGCGCAAGCCTCTCGAATTCTGCGATCTCGGACGCTGGAAATGAAGGCAATGCGGAAGAGCTGGTTGATGCGGAGTACCGGCATTCTGTTCTTAGCGGCTGCATTCCTGCTACATCCCTTTCTTCTGAATGCACAAACCGCTCCTAAAACAGGGCGACCAATCCTCTTCCTTCCTGGATGGTGCTCGAGCCCTGACGTACACCTAGGCACAGATGACTGGACTCCACTCGCGGAACAAGTTGCTGGCTTCATCTCACAGCAGTCAATCTACCCTAATCAGACTCTCCATCTAGTTTACTACGACGGTACTAGCGTGAGACTCTGGCCATCGGGCAACGACTTTTATACGCTTCAACCTACAGAAAGATTCTTTTCACTCGTTTTCTTTGGGGGCCCCTCAAACGACTTTTCGTCGTCGGACAATAACATTACAGTTGCCGGTATTTCCGTCTTGAACAAAGCCGATGAGGTGGCACAAGTCGTACGGGCAATAACAACGCTAACCCAAGTAAAAGATGTGAACGTGGTAGCTCATAGTATGGGCGGATTGGACGCCAGAGCGTACATCCAGGGTGTGGCCGTGCCGTATGATAATGCAGTCTGCACAGATACTGGCGGTTATGCTTGTTTGAACTCTACCAAAACGCCATTCGGCCACGACGTACACAAGTTAATCACGCTCGATACTCCGCACAGCGGAGCACAAATTGCCAACAATACTGGCTTATTAACATTGTTGGATCCAATTACGCCGTTTGGAAAATGCGCTTTGGCTCCCACTCTAAACCGGAGTGAACTTGAATCGACGAGCGGTTTAGTACTCTTCGTACTGGACGTAAATGCGCCATCATCTGGGCTTCCCACAGATATCCCAGTTACCGCCATCCGATCTTTTTATGGCTTCACTCCGTGGGGCTATTTAGGGGACGATATCGTTAGCATCCCGGAGCAGAGCATCGAGAGCCTCGTTTCAGGCAAGCCATTGTGCCACGATAGGGATAACAATGTCGGCACAATACCATCGTCATTTTCATGTTCGTTTCCCCAATTACTGCATGATCTCGACTGTCTCCAAGCCCAGCCGACGACGGCCCCAACTCTCGAAGACGAACTCGCGAGCGATACCTTCGGAACCTACTCAAGCATTCAGCTTCAGGCGACACTGGATGGCTCTTCATGGTCCGGTCTAAATCAAGTTCATTATTCGATAGTTGGGGCACCTGCACATTATTCAGCCAACGGGATATCTACATCCGGGGCCTCAATAACTCTGACAGACTCTGGATGTTCCTCGCCATGCATTTTCAGCAGTACACCCATACCCACTTACTACAATATTCCGACCGGGGAGTACACGCTTAATTCCATAAGCGGTGGGCCGAGCACACAATATACGATCACACCAAGTACTACACAAACCCTCTATGTGGATCCGGCTACTGGAACGAACAATTGGAATCTCGTATTCACAATCGCTTTCAAGTCTACGAGTTTACCAACAGCAGTGAAACCGACCTTTAACCCTGTGGCGGGGACTTATTCGACGACGCAAACCGTGAGTATCTCGGACACCACTCCAGGTAACATCATTCACTACGCCATTAATGCGACGCCGACCGCGACATCTCCTGTTTACAATGGCCCGATTACCGTCTCGTCAACCGAAACGGTAGAAGCTCTTGCTACAGCGAGTGGCTATACGAACAGTGCCGTTGCATTAGCAACCTACGTCATATCGAACCAGACCAAGCCGACGGTAACGAGCTTCGGAGTTAGCCCGACATCCGCAATGCTAGGGACACAACTTACCGCCACTATCACGGGCACGGCGGGGGCTAATCCGCTCTCAATCGCAAACCTATGGAGAACTACGGATCTCACGGGAAATACTGGATGGAGCCAGGTGGCATCTACCACCAACGTGTCAGGTAACTCTGCCAGCGTCATTCTGCACGATACTCCGTCGGCAGTTGGAACCTATCTGTACGGAGCCCACCTCGGCGATACGACAGGTCAGTATGGGGTCCAGCCTGCGGCTGTTCAGGTCGTGATTAGTGCGTCCACCCCTTTGCCTACGGTCAGCAACGTCAGCGTCTCTCCCTTGACGGTTAACAGCGGCGGCAATACTACGGTGAGCATTCAACTCAGCGCGGCGGCCCCGAGCGGTGGTGCCGTTATCAGCTTGACCTCTGGAAACCCGACCGCGTTTCCGCTGCCTGCGAGCTATCTAGTTCCAGCAGGGCAAACATCTATTTCCTTTACAAACCGTGCAGGAACGGTCTCCTCCCTGACAAGTGTCGCGATCACCGCCGGTTATAACGGCAGTTCGCGACAAGCTCAGGTCTCAGTCAATCCCGCCGTCTCGTTGCCTACGGTTGCTTACATCGAAGTCAATCCTTCGAATTTGAGCGGTGGCAATTCCGCTACGGTAACAGTAAACCTCAGCTGGGCCGCCCCGAGCGGCGGTGCAATCGTCAGCCTAAGTTCCAGCAACCCTAGCGCATTTCCCTTACCTCCGAGCTGCACGGTTCCGGCAGGGCAACCCTGGGTTTCGTTCAGCAGCATGGCCGGCAGGATATCCTCACCGACAAGCGTCACCCTCACCGCAACTTACAACGGCAGCTCGCAACCGACCCAAGTCTCAGTCAATCCAGCTCTAAGCGCCAGCTTCAACTATGCACAGCTCACGCTGGGTAGTGGCTTCAACGGACCCTCTGGGGTTGCTGTGGATGGTGCCGGGAACGTCTTCGTCGCTGATACTTACAACAATTCGGTGAAAGAGATTCTGGCCGCAGGCGGTTATACCACCGTTAATGTCTTGAACAGCGGCTTCTGGAATCCTGCAGGTGTCGCGGTAGATGGGAACGGGAACGTCTTCGTTGCCGATACCGACAACAATGCTGTGAAAGAGATTATGGCTGCGGGCGGCTATACCACGGTTAACACATTGGGCAATAGCTTCAGCTCTCCGCGTGGAGTTGCGGTGGACGGGAGCGGCAACGTGTTCGTGGCTGATTCAATGAACGACGCTGTAAAGGAGATCGAAGCTGCGGGCGGCTATGTAACGATAGACACACTGAGTAGCGGTTCTTTCTACCGACCCTTTGGCGTCGCCGTGGACGGGAGCGGCAACGTCTTTGTCGCGGATTATGGCAATTATGACGTGAAAGAGGTTATGGCTGCGGGCGGCTACACAACTGTAAAAACATTAGCCGCCGGCCTCTTTGCCAATAGCATTGCGGTGGACGGCGCAGGTCATGTGTTTATCACAGACGCGCCTAATAATAAGGTGAAAGGACTCCCCGCGATCGTCGGAAACTCACCAGCTGTCCTAGGCAGCGGATTTAGCTTCCCACGAGGCGTCGCGGTAGACAGCAGCGGCAACGTCCTCGTCGCAGATTCTAGCAACAATCGGGTCGTGAAGTTAGAAACTGGGCCCGTTAACTTCGGACATGTCATATTCGGACGAACGAGCCCGACAGTCATTTTCACCTTCACTTTCGACACAGCCGGCACGCTAGGGAGTGTTGTGGCTCTTACCGATGGGGCAACTGGGTTGGATTTTGCGACTGCTGACAGCAACCAAAGCAACATCTGCTTAGGGGGGATGGGCTACGCTGCTGGGAACATTTGCACGATAGGCGTGACGTTTGCACCTCAGGCCATCGGCCTTCGAAATGGGACGGTGGTCCTCAAGGACACTGGTGGAAGCGTAATGGCAGCCGCCTATGTAAGCGGTACGGGCGACGCCCCAACTGGGGTCGCGAGCACTCCCACGGTAACGGTGTCGGCTCCGTCAAGCATTATAGCCGGGCAGTGGCCCACCGTTACGGTCACAGTCAACCCCACTGCCGGCAACCCGACGCCCACCGGCACGGTTACCCTATCTGCTTCTGGCTCTTCCACTGACCTGACTCTACGCAATGGCAGTGTGACATACGCCATCCCCTGGCCGCTTGCAATAGGCAACGATGAATTGGATGCCTCCTACCAGGGAGATAGAAACTACTACGGAGCGGTGGGAACAAGTTGGGTGACTGTGATCGATGGAAGGACAGCGCCCAGCATGACTTGGGCTTCCCCTTCATCTATCACGTACGGCACTGCCCTGTCATCGACACAATTGAACGCGACGGCTTCCGTACCCGGTACGTTCGCATACGCACCGGCGATGGGAACAGTGCTCCCCGCAGGCGTTCAGACCCTCTCGGTAACGTTCACCCCAACTGATACATCTAACTACAAAACGACGACCGCCACAGTGTCGCTGACGGTGAACAAGTCGACTACGGCGATCACTTGGGCAACTCCGGCAGCCATTACGTATGGCACCGCACTGGGAAGCGCCCAATTAAACGCAAACAGCGGCGGCATTGACGGCTCGTTCGCGTACACTCCGGCTACGGGCACGGTACTCAATGTTGGTACGCAAACGCTGTCGGTGACCTTCACACCGACGGACACGACCGACTACATGACGGCAAACGCCACAGTGTCACTAACGGTGAACAAGGCAGCCACAACGACTACGGTGTCGGTGCCCAGTTCGGTGGCGCTCGGCAGTTCGGTCACACTGACGGCGACTGTGAGTCCGGCGTTGGCGACAGGAACGGTCACATTCAAGAACGGCAGCACCACGCTGGGCACGGGCTCGCTCTCTAGCGGTACGGCAACACTGACTCTGGCGGCATCGACGGCCAATGGTTTCGCGGCGGGCTCGGATTCAATCACTGCGGTTTATGGCGGCGACAGCGATGACACAGGCTCTACAAGCAGCGCGGCGACCTTGACGGTGACAGCGACCACTACCACCACAGTAACAGCTGGTCCCTCCACCATTGCTCTGGGTAGCTCTTCGGGGATTCAGAGCATAACGGCAACAGTAGCTGCCGCCAGCGGCACTCCTACTGGAACAGTAACATTCAAGGTCGGCAGCGTATCAATTGGTGCGGCAACATTGAGCAGCGGTAGTGCGACCTTGGACGTTGCTCCGACAACGGCCAACGGGTTTACGGTTGGCAATGCCACCATAACTGCAAGCTACGCGCCGGCCTCCGGTTCGGCGTTTGCCGCGTCGAGTGGAACGCAATCTCTGCCAGTGACGGCTCCGGCTTACAGCGGAACTGCGACGTTGTCGGCTAACGGCAGCTCCACAGCGAATCTGACAATCACGGCGTCCAGTTCAGCGATGAAGCACGCTCCGAGGTTGCCGTGGACGGGTGGGTTGATGGCGTTCGGTGCCGTGTTGGTGGGCGTTCCTCTTGCAAGGCGGCGTAAGAGGACTGCGGCAGCGCTGCTGACGGTACTGGCAGTCTCGGCGGTTGGCTTCATGATCTCGTGCGGTGGCGGCGGCAACAGTGCCCAGCCAGTTCAACCACGAACTTACACTGTGACGATCTCCGGAACAGGAGGCGTCAGTTCCTCGATTGTAGTGACAGTACAGTAGATACAAATCTCTGGAGGAAAGGTCATGCCGATTGGTGTGGCCTTTCTTCAAAATCTGCCGGCTCGGTCTGAGTTCATCAAACCTCTTACGGCCCGCACTTTTCTGAAAAGCAACGTTACGATGGCGCTCCCGACATGCTCCGGGGTCCGGAAAGCAAAACCACGGATACTGGTACTCCTGTAGTGGAGGTGGATGCCGAGGCGTCACTGGACGCTCCTAATGGTCGAAGCAGGCAGGATCGGTAACGAGAACGACGAGTTCACCTTCGAAGCGGTCCCGAAGTCTCGATCTGGGAACCCAGAGTGGACTGAGATCGCTCGTTCAGGATTTCGCTACCTAAATGACTCGAAGCCGGTTTCGGGAAAACTTGAGGAGAACCGCTGCGAGCTTTACTTGAGCATCCCGGATGGTCAGGTTGTTGCGCACGGATCACGATGCCGCAAGTCGGGCCAAGTTATGAAGCAGTGACTCCGTAGGGGGGGCTGGACATGGTGGATGATCCTTGGTTGACACTCCGTGGCGCCATGGTTTACAAACTCTGCATTCGGGTGACGGAGTTCACCCTTAACCGCTGTCCCTCCAATAGCCGGGATAGATGATGACTCCTGACAAGATTTTGTCGCGGGGTCATGCCCTGGCGGCAATCTACAGAAAACAGAATGTATCGGTAGCTGAAGGCGTAGCCCGGCGCCTTCAACGCGATTCGAGAGGCTGTCGAGCAAGCGCCCGCCCTGATTGGAACGGAACGGATGCAGCTCGGAGGGGGGCTGGGGTATCCAAGCAGGCCTCTCGTCCGTGCATTTGCAGTTTTGGCGGTAGCTAACGAACATTGTTGGCTACCGCCGATTTTTGTTGGACAACGTAGAAGTAGCGGCGGAACCACTCGTAACTCGCTTGACACTCTATCGCTTCTCGGAGTATTACTTCTGCCATCGGGTGAAGGAGTTCACCCTTAACTGCTGTCCCATCCATAGCCGGGACAGATGATGACTCCTGACAAGGATTCTTGTCGCGGAGTCATGTCCCTGGCAACGATCCATCAAAAACTAAGGAGTCGCGTTCTATGGAGAACGTGTGGGTACTTGCTGCCCTTTGGGTGGGACTGGCACTGATCGCTACTTTGCTGGCGATCTGGTTCAGAATCTCGACTGCATTGTCCGAGATTGTTGTCGGCACGGTTGCGCAGTTGATCATCGGTGCCGTGATTGGAATTCATGGCGGCCTTGGTGCAAAAACCAACTGGATTGGTTTCCTGGCGGGCACAGGTGCGATAGTCCTCACGTTTCTTGCAGGCGCTGAGCTTGATCCGGCGATCTTCAAGACGAAGTGGAAGGAAGCACTGATCGTTGGGTTGGTTGGTTTTATCGGGCCGTTCCTGGGCTGCACGGCAGTTGCACATTTCGTTCTGCATTGGAGCGTGCGCTCAAGCTGGCTTGCTGGCGTTGCTCTCAGCACGACGTCCGTAGCTGTTGTTTACGCAGTAATGCTTGAACTCGGTTTTAACACCACTGATTTCGGCAAGGCCATTCTCGCCGCGTGTTTCGTCAACGACCTGGGGACCGTGATCGCACTCGGACTGATCTTCTCTCCATTCACGTACCGAACACTCATATTCATTGCCGTATCCATTGTTGTCTTCGCAGTGCTGCCGTTTCTTACTCCGAGGTTCTTCCGCCGTTATGGAGGGCGCGTGTCGGAGCTGGAGGCTAAGTACCTGCTGTTCCTCCTATTCGCGATGGGCGGACTGGCGGTCTGGGCAGGCAGTGAAGCCGTTCTGCCTGCGTACATGATAGGCATGGTACTTGCCGGAACCGTTGGCAAGGATCACTCGCTGATCCGTCGCCTACGAACGCTGACCTTTGGTCTGTTGACGCCCTTCTACTTCATTCGCGCAGGTTCTTTCGTCTCGGTTCCGGCGCTGATTGCGGCGCCCATGATTTTCGTTGTCCTTTTCTTTGCAAAGATGTTGTCCAAGGTTATTGGCCTCTTTCCGACGGTGCGAGCGTTCAAGTACCAACGCGAAGAAGGCTTGTACTACACCCTAATGATGTCCACAGGGCTCACGTTCGGGACTATCTCTGCTTTGTTCGGGTTGAATCACGGCATCATCGACGAGGCCCAATACTCTCATTTGGTTGCAACGGTGATCGGGAGCGCGGTGGTGCCGACCGTGATCGCGAATGCATTCTTCATGCCGAGGCATCTGCTGGCTCATAAGAAAGAAGCGGAAACGCAGGCCATTGCGCATCGGGCAGATGCGCCGGTTGGAACTGATTAGGAGAAAGCTCCATGGAAGGAAGACGCCATACCGCACATTTCCGAAGGATTCTGGTTGGCTACGATGGCTCAGAAGCTTCGGAGAGAGCAGTGGATGTGGCAATTGATCTAGCGCAATGTACAGATGCCGAGATCCTGGTTCTGGCCGTGGCACGCCCGCCCGAGCCTGCGACGCGTGTTGAGGTGGATGCAGTGCTCGATAACGCGAGTGAACATTTCAAGGACGGCTTTATCAAGATACAAGAGCGTGCCAAGTCAGCGGCGGTTCATCTTGAAACCACGATCGAGGTTGGGCATCCAGCCGAGCACCTGATTCATCAGGCGGAAATCACGCACGCGGAGCTGATCATCGTGGGACGTAAGGGAACCTCGTTGTTTGAGAAGCTGCTTCTCGGGTCGGTGTCCGAACGGGTAATCCGCTTCGCGCACTGTCCGGTGATGGTCATGAAGTGAGGATGCAAAAGCGATGAAGATTATCGTCATATCCGATTTGCATAGCAACTTCGACGCACTCTCGGCTCTTCCCGAACTGGGCGATGAGCTTTGGGTGCTTGGCGATTTGGTGAATTACGGTCCGATGCCGGCAGAGGCGGTCAGCTTCGTTCGGGCTCATAGTGAGACGGTCATTCGCGGCAACCACGATCACGCCGTCGGATTCGATGTCGATCCGCGGTGCACACCGCGATACGCCGACATGGCGGACGCAACCATGCAGTATTCAAAGGCTAAGCTAGACAGCGATGCGACAGCCTATCTTCACAATCTGCCTTTAACGCGGCTGCTTGAGCGAGACGATCAGCGGTTCTATCTCTGCCACGCAATTCCTTCCAATCCGCTCTACGGTTATTGCCCAGAGGAATCGGACCTGTGGCCGAAGGAACTCGAACTGGTTGACGCCGAATTCTTGCTGGTCGGGCACACTCATACACCATTCATCCGGAAGATTGGTACCAAGACCATCGTGAACCCAGGAAGTCTTGGCCAGCCCAAAACCGGCAAAGCAGACGCATGCTATGCAGTATGTGAAGACGGAAAGTTCCAACTGAAGCAGTTTGCCTACCCGGTGGAACGGGCGGTGCAGCGCATTGAACATTTACCAGTAACGTCCGAAGTCAGACGAGATCTCATAACCGTACTGCGTACCGGTTCTGTTTAACCGGATCGAGAAAAGGAAACAGAAAGAGGGGATATATGACGAGTATCAAGAAGTTGCAAGCACTGGAGATTCTGGATTCGCGCGGCAATCCAACCGTGCAAGTCACACTGACTCTGGAGAGTGGCAAGTCGGGAACAGCAAAGGTTCCTTCCGGCGCGTCAACGGGAAAACGGGAAGCAGTTGAGCTGAGGGACGGCGACGAAAATCGCTACGGTGGGAAGGGTGTCCTCAAAGCGATATCGAATGTGCTGAATGTTATTCAGCCAGCCGTCATCGGATTCGATGCTGCCGATCAAGCCGGGCTCGATGAAAAGATGATCAAGCTCGATGGGACGCCGAACAAGGAGCGACTGGGCGCAAATGCCATTCTCGGCGTTTCGATCGCAGCTGCGAAAGCAGTGGCCAATGAGCGCGGCATTCCGCTGTACCGCTATTTTGCAGATCAGGATGAGTACGTCATTCCTGTGCCGCAGTTGAATGTTCTGAATGGGGGCAAGCATTCGGACAATAATGTCGATTTTCAGGAGTTCATGATCGTTCCGGTTGGAGCGCCGAGCTTTGCGGAAGCGTTACGAGCTGCCTCAGAGACTTCCCACGCTCTCAAAGGACTCCTTCTGAGAAAAGGCTATTCAACCGGCGTTGGCGATGAGGGCGGTTTCGCACCCCAGCTCCGTTCGAATGAAGAGGCCATGGAATTGCTCGACTTTGCCATTCAAAAAGCTGGCTACAAGATCGGCCACGACATCGCAATCAATCTCGACCCGGCAGCCAGCGAGTTCTTCTTGGACGGCCAGTACGTGTTTGGTAAGTCCGACAAGTCCCGCCTTAGTCCGGCGGAGATGGTGAAGCTCTGGATGGAGTGGTTCAAGAAGTACCCGGAGATTTATTCGTTGGAAGACGGTCTGGCCGAGGATGATTGGGATGGATGGCGGGAACTTACAAAGCAGGCCGGAAAGAACGTACAGCTCGTCGGTGATGACATCTTCGTTACGAATCCGGAGATCCTCGCGCGAGGCATTCGGGAAGGAATCGCTAATTCAGTTCTCATCAAACTGAACCAGATCGGCACTATCACCGAGACACTACGGTGTATCGAACTTGCCCGCAAGCACGACTACACGTGCGTGGTCTCCCACCGGTCAGGAGAGACTGACGACACCACTATCGCGGACTTCACAGTGGCGCTAGGACTCGGACAGCTCAAGACCGGTTCAGTTTGTCGCGGAGAACGGGTCGCAAAATACAACCGTCTGCTGGAAATTGAGCAGGAACTCGGCAACAAGGCGAAGTACGCTGGTCACTCAGCATATGCCAAATGGGACCAGCCTGTGATGAGGTAGCGGTGAACCGAAACAAAACGAAACCAAGGGATCTCGTTAATCCCCCTGTCGGAGTGCAATGGAGTAGCAGGTCCATCTCACGAGATGGATTTGCTGCTCTCTCGCCCTTGAAGCATCGCGCGGCGCTCATCTTCTCCACAGGAGTGCCGCTATGAGCGTAGACCCGACCAATCGTGCGATACCCTCGCTGAACCATGCTCAACAGCGCAATCTCCATAACTCATGCAGGCATATGGATGGCCTGCTGAAGGATATCGAAAGCGCTCTGGACACGAGGAAAACGAACTCCATCTTTCCGAAGTACATTCATGACGTTCGTCCGGAGGAACAGAAAACGATTGAACTGCTTCTCGCCAACTTCCGGGCGCAACTCATGGCAGTGCTGACCAGCCAATCAATTGAGGTCGAGCCGCCCAGAATCAAGGCGTCGCATGCAATCCATACGTCCCTTACCTTTATCGAGATTGCTATCGAAGAACTCAGCCCGAAGAGGATGGGAGGCTACGGCCCCCTTTCGACTGCCGGGGCATCTGATCTGGAGCAAATCATGACGGATCTTATGGCAACTGCGCAGGAATTGCACAGTTATGTGTTGAACAACCGAAGACCAGAGCAATCGCCTGCAAGCTCGAAGAGCAATGTCGTCCACGAACGGCGCAGCCGGCGACGGGAGAACATAGCGCATTGATCAAGTACTGGATGGTCGGAATTGGCGGCTTCGTGGGCGCAATCGTCCGCTTTGCTCTTGGGAGCTACATCGGCAACCGCATGGGGAGTCGATACCCGTACGGGACGTTCGTGATAAACATCTCGGGATCTTTCCTGATCGGTTTCGTCTTGACCATGCTGGCCCAAAGGTTCGACCTGAGCCCCAACTGGAGATACCTGATTCCGATAGGGTTCATCGGCGCTTATACGACATTCTCAACCTTCGAATATGAAGCCTTGCGCACCGTGCAAGACGGACAGATACTGATGGCCTTTGCGAATGTGAGCCTAAGCGTCATTGTTGGTTTCGCTGCGGTGTGGTTGGGAGTAGTGGCAGGACGGGCATTGTGATGAACGCGCCTAGTACGTCCGGCAACACGGTTCTCAATGCGCTCGCGAAGGGCGTGTGCCCCATTTGTTCGCTCGTGCGTGCATTCCAGAATGAACTGATCGAGCAACTGCACCCAGATGACGCCGCGAACGTCTGCAACTATCATGCTTGGGCAATTGCAGCTTCGGCACCCGCACACTCTGTTGCGAAGATTTTTCTCGCCATGCTGAGAGGAATCGGGCGGGAAGAGTTGAGCAATGGGCACGCCTGCGACCTGTGCTCGGCGATTCGTGAGCATGAGGGCACTCGGCTGCGGGAGCTGGCCACCCAGATGCAGCGCACTAGGTTTGCTCAATGGTTAGAACAGCACGGAACGCTTTGCCACTTCCACGCAGCGTCCCTACAGGCCACGGTCCCCAAAGAACATGCACGGATAATCACAAAGGTGATAAGGAACAATAAACAGCAACTCGAAGAGCTGCTGGAGTCATTCGCCGCCAAGGCGCGAAACGGCGAGCATGCCGGGGGCGGAGTTCTGGGACGAGCCGCCGAATTTCTGGTGGCGCAGCGCGGACTTACGAGATAGGAGGATATCTTGCTTACGACTGGACCAGCCAAGAAAGTATCGGTCTATGTGATGGAGGGCGAGCAGTATCACGGTACTCCAGTGTACGCGGCTATTTTGGAGTTGCTGTTCTATAGAGGAATTTCTGATGCAACGGTGACCCGCGGCGTCGCCGGCTTCGGCGCTGATCACAGGCTTCACACGACTCGGCTGGTGGATTTGGCGGACAAGATGCCCATCAAAGTCGAGTTCGTGGAAAGTCCGGAGAAGGTTGAAGCAGTCCTTCCGAAGCTCGCCGACATGGTGGGCAGCGGATTCTTCGAGATTCACGATACGACGATCGTGATGCCCCAGAGCCTCAAGCATGGTCATGCACCTGAACCGCCTGCGATCAAAACCGAAGGCAAGGCCAAGATGATGCGGATACTGATCGGAGAACACGATAAATGGAACGGGAAGCCCTTGCACGAAGCGCTCGTCGAAAGCCTGCGGGCCAACGACATTGCCGGAGTAACGGTCTATCGCGGCATCCTTGGCTACGGGGCGAACCGCCGGATGCATAAGGACAGCGCTCTCAGCTTCTCCCACGACGCTCCGCTTCTGCTTTCCGTCGTTGACACCGAGGAGAAGCTTCGAGGATTTTTCCCTGTCCTCGACCAGATGATGAAGCAAGGTCTGGTAGCAATGTCAGACGTCGAAATCATCAAGTACACGCATGATTCCATTAAAGACGATCGCCGCAGGGAGGTGCGCAAATGAAGCTCATGGGCCAAGCGAAGATGCTTCGTATCCACTTCGGCGAGGACGATAAATGGAATGGCCGTCCCTTGTATGAAGCGATCGTTGAGAAGTGTCGTGAGTTGGACATCGCGGGAGCAACGGTTTTCCGGGGCATCGAAGGCTATGGAGCCAGCACCTTGATTCGGCGTCCACATGCTTTCCGATTTTCTGCCGGGGACTCTCCGATTCTCGTACAGGTCATCGACACAGAAGCAAAGGTACAAACACTTTTACCCGTATTGGACAAGATGGTGTCCGAAGGGCTCATCGCCATGTCGGACGTAGAGGTTATCAAGTACACGCATCAGGATGGCGAGAACGTTAAGTGAACAGCGAGGCTGTGGTGCAGATTTTCGGCAGGGCGGATGAACTGGAGCTACTGCGAAAACGGCTAGCGAGCCGGAAATCTACGCTTGTCTACGGGCCGTCTGGCGTGGGCAAGACGCTTCTGCTTCAGCAGATCGTGCCGGACTTCGGTCATGTTCTCTATTGTCCTGCTTCGTCGAGCCCACAAGCGGTATGTCGATGCTTGGCTGAATTACTCGCCACGGGGCACGATGCAACGCTCGTGCGCCGCGGTAAAGGAGAACTCGACGGGCTTGCCGGAAAGTCCTTTGTGTCACTAAAGGGGATTCTGTCATCTGCACTGCGCGCCGAAAACTATCTAGTCGTCCTCGATCACTTGAATCGTCCTTCTCCGGCACTAGGAGCACTGATCGGGGAATTCATGCTCTCTTGTGCAACGCCAGTCATAGCAGTGGCTCGATCCGTGCACATGGAGGATGCAGGGTCTGTGTCGCCATTGCTTCCGGACCGAAGTGAAAGACTGGCCATTAGGAACTTCGACTCCGACACGGCAAAGACATTCGCACTCGAACTCTGCGAGCAGCAGCAGTTGACAGGAGAGAATCTGAGCAGTGTTCTCGATAGTCTGGTGAAGTCCAGCGAAGGTAATCCTGGGGCGATCCGGAGAATGATTGCCATGGCGAAGCAAGCGAAGTATCGCAATGAGGACCACATTAAGTGGTCGCCACTCTATATCGACTTTCTCATGGAGTGGGCGCGTGAAAATGCACTTTGAGCATAACCCGCGTGGTTCGCACCTGGAGATTCACTTGTCAGAAGAGCTACAAATCGGTTTAGCGCAATGCGGCGACGGTGCAAGCAGACTGCTTGAACTCGCCGCGTTGGCGACCGAGCTTGGCAGTGACCACGTCTCCAGCGACGCAACCGATCTCGCCTCGCGACTCTCGGAAGGGCGTTTCTTCGTTGCGTGTGTTGGCCAGTTTAAGCGCGGCAAGTCTACCCTGATCGGCGCATTGATTGGCGAGTCGATTCTGCCGACGGGCTTTGTTCCTGTGACTGCCGTGCCCACGGTAATCCGCTATGGCAGCGCCAAACGGGCACGGATTCGCTCCAAAGACGGTCGTTGGCTGGAGATTGCATTGCCTGAGTTGGAGTTATACGTCTCAGAGGAACACAACCCGGAGAATGTCAAAGGAGTTGTGGGCGCCGAGGTTTTCGTCCCCAGTCCGCTCCTGGCGACCGGAATGTGCCTTGTGGACACGCCTGGTCTCGGATCGGTGTTTTCCGGTAACACAGCGACCACACAGGCGTTCATCCCCCACATTGACGCTGCGATGGTGGTGACGGGGTCTGACCCTCCGCTGGCCGGAGAAGAACTCGCGCTGGTCGAATCGGTCGCCAAACATGACAGCCATCTCATCGTCGTTCTCAACAAAGCAGACAAAGCCTCGGAAGCTGAAAGGGCTGCGGCTGTAGCCTTCACTCAGCGCCTGCTACAGAAACGGCTGCAGCGTCCCTCGGAACTGGTCTTCGAAGTAAGTGCAATAGAGCAGTTTGAAAAGCGCGGTCCCGAGCGCGACTGGGGGAAGCTGGTCCAGACTCTCGAACAATTGGTACACAACTCAGGGCGCGAACTCATACAGTCCGCTGGCGAGCGCGGCATCCAACGCTTCAGCGAGGACTTGCTGGCCATCGTCTGTGAAGATCGTGCGGCGCTTCTGCGCCCGATCAAGGAATCCGAGCTGCGGATCGCGCGAATGAAACAGACCATGGCTGAAGCCGAAAGGTCAATGCGGGACCTCGGGTACCTGTTGATGGGTGAGCAGCATAGGCTGTCCGATTTCTTCCTCGATCGCCGCAAAGCATTTCTAGCCGAGGTGTTGCCCAAGGCCAGAGAGGAATTTGAGAACTTCATGCGCTCTGCTCCTCGATCGCTCGGCTCGGAACATCGTCGCTACATCATGCACGAAGCGCAAGACATTGCACGCCGCGATGTTGTTCCATGGTTGCAGCCCGAGTCAGCGGAAGGAGAAAAGCAGTACCGTGCAGTTGCTAAGCGCTTCACGCAAATGGGCAATGAGTTTCTGACAAAGCTGGTGGAAGCCGGAAACCCTGAGCTGCAGAGATTGCTTCACGCTCTCGATCAGGATGCAGGCTTAAGAGTTCGCTCTGAATTCCGCTTTCGAGATTTTATTCACATTGCGCAACCTTCGTCACCGGTGCGCCGCTTTGGGGACATATGTCTTGGCCTCCTGGGACTACACCGCTACATCGACATGGACGCGCGACGGTTTCTCGATTGGCTGTTTGAGGTCAACAGCTCGAGGGTACAAAACGATATCCTGAATCGGATTGAGGAAAGCCGCAACCGGTTGGAGGTCGATATTCGCAGGCTTCTCCATGAAGTGAGCCGTATCGCAGAACAGGCCCTAGCTCGTGCCAAGAACGTTCGGGAAGAGGGAGCACCAGCGATTACTGCCTCACTGGGGAGACTCGATGTATTGGAACAGAAGATCAGGGAAATCCAGAACTCTCCGCGAGGCGATGCGTCGCTTTCGCGGCAATGCACCTCGGAGATCTGCCCAGAGTCATAAAGTCTCAGTACTTGCTATACAGACGTGAGACCCTTGCGTAAAAGGCAACCAGTAATTCCGAGCAGAATGTACTTCCACAGACCACATTAAGTCTAATGAATAGTGCCTACGGATTTGTGCGGGCTCTAAGTCTCGATCTGGGAACCCTGAGTGGACTTATCGCCCGCTCAGGAGTTCGGTCCGTAAATGACTCCAAGCTGGTTTCGGGAGAACCTGGGGATGATCTACTACTCTTTGAAGCTGTAACGGCCTCCGACGGCTTCAGGATGGGCGACGACTCGCCGAGAACCTCAAACATCCCGAAGCTGGTTTCGGAAAAGTGTTCGTGAAGTGCTAGGTATTCACCGCCGAGTTGAAACATTTGCCGCAGTTCTCCCGGCAGGCGCGAGTATGTGTTCTTCAAAGTCAATTTGTTGCTTCAGATTGATGCCCGCCGACTTGATCTTTCGGTCGTACAGGGCGATCACGCTATCGAGAATCTCTCCGATCCTCTGGAGATCCGCATCAGAATTGCCTGCTTATTCAGACCCGTCTTGAAGCACCCCTGGGATTGTTGTCGAAGCTGCAGTCGCCCGCGTCACCCAAATCACGCAACAGATGCTCGCATTCCATTTTCACGAAATTCAAACCCCATGTGAAACGGCAGCATCAACTCCCGTTGCGGTCTACTCCGGGGGCCGGCCGATGGCATGGGTGATCTCGTCCTGCGCGACTGTGTAATCCAGCTGCGACTGAAGCAACACAGTGTTTGCGTCCAGCTCCTGAGCTACGGCCAAGTCCGCTTGGGAGTTGAGGGCGGCTCCGTGGGCGAACTCCTGCTGCAGCACGCGTCTGGATTCCGTGCGCGTCGCGAGGAGTTCCTGCGACACCTTCAGCATCTGCTGGGTCCGTTCCATTTTGTTGTACGCTGTCTGCACTGCAAGTTCAACCTCCTCGGTTACACGCGCAAGGTTCTCCTTTGCTTGCGATAACTGGGCTTCGCGCTCGCGCAGCACCCCGCGTTTGTGCCCCGAATCGAAAAGGTCATACTCGAGGTGAACACCGAAACTGCCGAAATTACGGGCAAGAAAGGGGACATTGTTCGCGTAGCTATAACGTGCAAAGGCGGAGACATCCGGCACCACCTTGTCCACCTTTGCTAAGTGAGTTGCAGCAGTCGCTTTCTCAACCTCGGCGCGCGCCTCCATGATTTCCGGATGCGATGCGAATGCCAGCTTCACGCAGGTTTCGCGTTGGCATTGTTGCTTCACTTCCTCAACATTGGAATCGAGATCCAACGGAGTGCTCAGTTGTAGACCCAGCGCGTCGTTGAGCTGCAGCTTAAGATCAGACAACTGTAAGTCGGTGGTCAGCAATTCCTGTTTTGCCTGCAAGAGTTGAGCGCGGCTGTTGATTAGGTCCTGTTCCAGGGTACTGCCCAGTTTCACTTGCTCCATACGTTCGCGCTGCAGATCCTGCGACGCCTTGATCTGGGCCTCCATGGCACTGCGGTGGACCTGCTCGATCAAAATCTTGTAATAGAGCTGGTGGACTTTCAGGGCAACATCATTTTCTGTTTGTTGCGCGCTCTGGCGAGAAGCCTTCAGCTCGGCTTGCGCAACCTGATTTGCAGCCCTGATCTTCAGCAGCGTGGTTAGCGGCTGTGTGAGCTGGGTGCCGCTGGTCGTCAGGTTTCGGCCGCCTTGATTGATAATGCTGCTCACAGGAGGTATTAGCGTTCCGCCCGCTATGCCCAGACTGCCGGCCCCGAGTTCGACCAGTTGCGTGTCCGTTACGTGAACGAAGCTGCTTTGGTTCTGGATGGAAGGAAAATAGGCACTTTTGGCGACCTCTTTTGCGTGCCGCCTTTCCTCGACCTTGTATTCATTGATGCGGACCAAGTGATTGTGCTGGCGCGCCATTTGAACAGCATCGTGCAAAGTGATATGTCGCGGAGGAGGCGTATCTTCGGGCTCTGCGGCAAATGCAAGAGCGCCGGACAACGCCAAAGCAACGACAAGATGCAATTTTCGTTTCATTGTTTCGACTCCTTCTTGGAGGCCGGAATCTGCTGCATGGCGCTAAGGTCGCCATAGTTCAACGGTGATTTGCGCAGCAGAGCGACGAAGATAAGTGCACAAACACACGAATATGCGAGTAGTACAAATCCGTCGACGAGGCTCAGCGAGTACGCCTGAAGACGCAGTCGGGCCGCAATCAGAACTACAGCGCGGGTGCCTGCTGCAGTCATGCCGGATGATTTGGCGTAGAGACCTGCTGCCATGGCCCGCATGTTCTGATCGGTGATCCAGTTGCCACTGCTAACGTGGAGGCCCAAGAGGTTCGAGTGCAGCTTTTCGCGGTCAGCAATGAAGTGGCCCATGTAGATGGCGCCCGCGGTCCCGCCGAACAAACGGATGGTGTGAAAGAATGCCGAAAAGGTCAGGACCCACTGTGGCTTTGCCAAGGCTCCCGTGAATATGGCCTGCAGAACAATGCATCCCACCAGCCCAATGAAAGCGAACGCTTGCCCAACGCCGGTGAGCAACTCCGTTGGGTAGAAGTTGGCTGCCGCCCAGGCACTGTCGTAGTGAGCACTCAATACGGCTGAGAAGGCTACACAGGTTAAGCCAACCGCGAAGAGAATACGAGGATCCAGCTTGCGGAGCAGCAGGAGTCCGGCGATAAACGCTATAGGCACCAACGGAACCGCGCTCCAGATGATCGCAGGCCCAATCTGGTCGGGTTCAAAGCCGCGAATGGCAAGCGACTGCGGGATCAGGATGATGGTAGTGCATAGGGTAAAGCGAAACCAGAAGAGCAGACAGCCCAGCAGCACGGTGTTCCATTTCCAGAGGTAGGGCAAGGCGACCAAAGGGTTGGGGCCGAGCAGCCGCCGAAGCAGCGCGCACAACAATAACAGCGACCCGCTGAGAAAAAGCCCGTTGTAGACACCCGAGCGCCACCAATCCAGCCGCTGTCCTTGCTGGATGGCGGCAAACAACAAGGCTAGCCCCAGGCTTAGGTACAGAAACCCAGCGAAACTCGGCGCCGGACCGTCCTTCTTTCGCGCAGCGGCAGGTGGTATTCCGTAATAAACACAGATCATCATTACCGGCGCAATTACGGCAGAACCCCAAAACATCCAGTGCCAAGAAAGGTGGTCTTTATAGAACCCATACAGTGAAGGCGCGATATTGACTGCGCCGTCTACAAAGGTCGCATATAGGGCGATCGTGAATGGAAGATACCGAAGCGGAATGGCGCGCAGAGCAAAAGTCAGCGTGAGGGGATAAAACGTGCCTGATGTCATCCCTGCTACAACGAAAGCTGCTAACAGCAGACTGTAGCTATGTATCAGCGGCAAGAAAGCACAGGTTAGGGCAAATACTCCCGCCGCGAAAAGAAGGATGCGGCGCGGCCCGATCAAGCCTCCCAGGTAAACGGTGAATGGCCCGATAAACATCAGCGAGGCGTTAAAGGCGCTGTTCAGCCATGCACCAGCATCGTAGCTAATGCCGACGTGACCTTTAAGGTCCGCCAATCCCAAATCAAGCATGCGACCGGCAAGGGTGACAAGCCCAGCTCCGATAACGACGCCAAGAATCCCCAGCAGCGGTTTGGTCGAAACTTCAGCAGGGATCGCGCCGGCGGCCGCGCGCGCGATCTGCGCCGGTGTCGGTTGGGTTATTACAGTTGCGTTAGCCACACTATGCCCACCTATCGCTTGGTGCGGACCGTTGCGGTCACAGAGAGTCCCGGACGCAACCTTCTGGCGAGTTCTAAGTCGTCGAGTGCGATCTTGACCGGGATTCGTTGAACAACTTTGGTGTAGTTCCCGGTGGCATTATCCGGCGGCAGCAGGGCAAACTGCGATCCGCTCGCTGGTGCGATTTCGATTACTTTGCCGTGTATGATTTCACTCGGATATTGGTCAATCCGGATCTCGGCCGCATCGCCAGCCCTGACATTCGTGAGCTGCGTTTCTTTGTAATTTGCCTGCACCCAGCGCGTGCGATCGACGAACGAAATAACTTGTGTGCCGGGAGTCACCAGCTGCCCTGGTCGAACTTGCCGTTCGCCCACGCTACCGTCTCCCGGTGCAAAAATTTTCGTGTAACCAAGGTTCACCTGCGCGGCCACTAAGCCAGCCTCCTTGGCGCGCTGGTCAGCGGCAAGTTGCAGTTCCTGAGACTCCAGGACACTCTTCTGACGTCGCTCCGCTTCGGCTGCCAGCTCACTACTGCGCAGTGCACTTCTGGCCTGGGCCAAGTCCGCGTCGCGGCTGGCATACTGGCCAGCAAGGCTCTCTTCGTCAGCAACCGCCTGCTCCAGCTTCTGCTGCGTTGTCGAATGAGTCTGATACAGGCCTTCCTGGCGTTTGCGCTCGGAGCGGGCACGCACCAGACCAGCTTCCACCGCGTCCTTGCCGGCCTGCGCGGCCGCGATCTGCTCTTTTGCCTGCTCGACTCCCACCAGGGCTTTCTGAATGCGAGCGTCTTGCAATTCGCGCTGCCGACGGTTGTTCTCGATGTTTGCCCTCGCAGCCTCCACCGTCGCGCTCGCCTGTGCCACTTGGGCCTGATAGTCGCTGTCCTCGAGCTCAACCAGGGGATCACCTTTGTGCACCTGCTGGTAATCGGAAACGTCGACGTTGCGCACAATGCCAGCCACCTTCGTACTTAATGGCGTAAGGTCGCCGCGCACATAGGCGTCGTCGGTGACTTGTTCGACGTGTCCTCCTTCCCAGGAATTCCAGTTGTGCGTAACAGTGAACAGAACCGCGAGAGCCAACAGCAGCACCAGGATTGGAGTGCCATACTTCTGCCATTTGGGTGTAGCTTTCGCAGCGCGGTGCCGTTCGTTCGCCGGAGCTTCCGCGGGCGACACCGGAGCCGGCTTTGGGGCTGTGTCCGGGCCTGCCGAGGATAAGTGAAACATCAACATAAAAAGACTCTCCAATGACTCTGGGACGAAGTTCGAGGGTGACGTCGCTCAATCGCGAGCCTTCGATACTCGTGTAATTTCAGAGCAAGCACTGTGCCGAAGCCGACCTATGCCTTGTAGCACTGCAAGTATCGTGCGTGCGGTTACTTAAGGAAGTTGGACTAGATAAGCGGAATCAAGCGGGACAAGTTCATCGTGCCAGCGAATTGGCAGGCGTTGGTAGATTGGCACTTCGTGGCGCGAACGGAATCGCTTCAAGACTTTTTCCTTGGCAATCGGTAATCAGTTGACACACTGATTCTGTTCGTAGGCGATCCGATTGCTTGGTGCTCTCTTCTACGTATCTCTGTCGCAATTGTTTCGTACTCTTGCAAACGTTAGCCAAAGTGGCATCGCCGTGCCAAAGCCCGCTCGTCTAGCCGGCAGGAAGGTGTGCGAAATGCAAAAGTCGCTGGAGATCGCGGAGGTGGCGCCAACCATCACTGCTCTACAAGAGCATCTAGAGACCGTTCGCCAGTATGAACTCGGACGCGTCCGCCGACGCCATGTAGCTTTCGTCCCGAGCAGCAAGAGCGATGCTGGCGGGGTCGACCCTATGTGGACTCCGTGCGGACATTGTAAGGAGGCTTGTCGCAATCCACTGCAAGGAAGTCAATCCCAATGCAACCTTGCCGGATTTCCGTCGCAGAAGTTTGAAGTGGGGCCGCCTTGAAAACCCGCAAATCTTCAACCTCCGATGCCCGCAATCGCTGCGAGTGGACGGGGGAGGTTGTGGCGGCAACTGGTCTCGGAGATTGGCAATACCGCGAAGGTGCCCCCCTAACACCCCGCCCGGCACTCCTTCTGGGGGTTCCATCCAGTATTCCAATATTCTCGAATACTTCTCACCGCTCCGGATTAGCTATGTTGTGAGTGAGTTTGCGCAGAAGAAATTCTCTGACCAGAGCCGCGGCCATCCGTTCGCCAGTGCCGATTGCAAAGTTCTGGAACGTCGAGCCAGCACCGCGGTTCGATGCGGGATAGTAGGCATTTGAGATGGCAGACGAGGCTAGACTGCCACCTATGCTCGAGTAGTTTGGCTGCAACTTCCCGTTGTCTCCTTTGGCGACAAATGGATACGAGAGCGCATGGAGAATGCGAGACCTAGTTGTGCCTGCGCACTGGCAGAAATATCGCGGGTCCTGGTGAAGAACCGATGGAAGAATAGCTCCGCCAATCATGATGTCGGTGGCGCCATCGGCAGCGGTGGCGCCGAGCCGCTTGCCATAGCCTTGAGCTCCTTGACCATAATCAGGTGTGTCTGCCGCCTGTTGGATGCCGGAATACAGAGCGACGCCGTTGATTGTGACCGGGTCAATCATCGTCCTTAGTGCGAGCTTGAATTTCAACTTCGTCGTGAGCGGTTCGGCATTCGGGCCATAGACTGTATAGAAATCGGGAATGATCCCAAGAACCCTCTGTTTCAGCTCTGCATTGAGCTGCCGTGCGGCGATCACCTCGGGAGGGAAAACATTTATGCTGATCTGGACCGCTGCCAGGTGCAATTTGCTATTCGTTACGATTTTGTATTCCGCCGGTTGAAGTGCGAACAGGGGTGATGACCAGCCCGCAAATCCGTTGGCACTGATGGTGATCTGATATGGTCCTCCTGGTTTTACATCGTCGAATTCGTACAAGCCATCCTTGCTTGCAACCAGGGTTCGGCGATCAGCTGCAATAGGCCCGTTAAGGACGACCGTGGAGCCAGCAACGACATCGTTATCCACACCTAAGACAGTTCCATGAATTATTGCTGGCTGCGGCTGTGGCGCTTCAGGAAGCTGTGATGCGGCAACGGTCTGCGCGGGCAGGCTCGGCTCCAAGCTAACGAGAACGGTCAGCAGTGCCAAGCGAAGAAGTGAAGTTCGGCCCAACCAGGCGACGATGGAGCCTCGTGTCCTTGCTCGCTCCTGATCACGTTGGTCTGCAAAACTGGTTACGACGGCGGCTCTGGGCGCGGTTGCATTCGACAGATTGGGAGCATTAGGGGCCATGCAAACTGCTAAAGCAATCCGCAGGCCAACGTCAGTCTAACCTGCGCCTAACGCATTCCATCTTGTTTTTGCGTAGGTTTCCGCCTCATTCCCGCTCTACAGAGCTCGAACCTTGGTCAAGGTCGCACTCCATTCACGCTGGCGAGCTACTGCCAAAATCTTGGTAAGCGGTAACCTGCTAGCACTAATGCCGTTGGTACGCTCGCTGAGTGCATGGCCGTTCTCTACTACCTCTCTCTGCCGCAAGCGTTTCCCGCTGCTCCAAACGTTCGCGAAAGTGGTATTCGCTGTGCACTCCCACTGTCGCCCCGAACTACCGGACTTAAGCGTGCGCCCGTGATTCAACTGGAGCCAAGAAAAAGTCGAATAGATGACGGGCAGAAAGGTGAGAGAAATGCAAAAGTCGCTTCTGGCTGCAGAGGTGGCGCCAACCATCGCTGCCCTGCAAGAGCACCTGGAGACCGTTCGCCAGACCGAACTCGAACGGGTCCGTCGACGCCCGGTCAGCTTTCGTCCCGAGCAACAAGCTGCCATCGAGGACCTAAGCCGCGGCATTGTCACCAGAATCTTGCATGGGCCAAGGAAGGTTTTGGAAGCCGCGTCTGAAGATAAAGAACCTGCTGCTTTACTCAGCATGGTGCACCGACTTTTTAACCTTGGCGAGAAACCAGATATCGAGCCAGGCCGACGGCGTTGACTGGATTCGAAGAAGCATGCCTGAGTGGCCGACTCTTTCGGTACTGCTACAAATCTTTGTTATTGTGATTCAACGTACCACTGTCCAATCTTGTGACAAGCATCTGGATCTCGGACTTCTTTCTGCGTTCGCACCACGGTTAAGTTGGCGGTCGGTGCCAATGGCTTGGCAAGCGGCAGTCCGCTAGCACCAGCTCTCTTGGCAAGTACAAAGCAAATTGCGTGGCGTTTTCTTCGATGTACTTCAGCCTCAACTGTTTTTCCACACGGCGCACCTTCTGCATTGATGGCATCTGCCGTGCTTAAGTTCCAATGTCAATAAGGCCGCCGGACACCTCGGAGCAGCGGTGGTTTTGTCCTGCAACATGTAGCCAATCAGAAGTCTAAGTGGAAAGGGAGAGTTTGTTATGTCGAGAAAAGTTGCAGATCTCTTGTGGGAGATGCTGGCTCAGGCTGGGGTTAAGCGTTGTTATGGAATAGTGGGAGACGCATTGAATCCTGTCATGGACGCGCTGCGGCGCAATGGAAAAGTCGAGTTCATCCACGTCCGCCACGAAGAGTATGGAGTTCTGGCTGCGGTCGCCGAGGCCTACCTAACAGGTAATCCGGTGGTTGTTTGCGGAACGGCGGGTCCGGGCGTCGTGCATCTGTTCAATGGATTGATGGATGCCCGCAAGGAGGGTGCGCCGATTATCGCAATTGCAGGCGACGTCGAAACGAGCCTCCTGGACACGTTCACGCTTGAGGAACTTAATCCCTACAAATTCTTCGAGACTGCCTCTCTTTACACCGCGCGCATCGTTAACCCCGAGCAGGCGCGTTCCGTATTCAATACCGCAATTCTCACGGCTCTCCTCGAGAAGGGCCCCACTGTAGTATCTCTCCCCGGCGACATCGCGTCCATGGACGTGGAAGTCGGCTCGGCCCCGATAACGGTTCCGGCCACGCCACTGTTGTGTCCCACGGATGCAGACCTAAATCGACTTGTAGAGATGATCGATGATGCTAAAACGGTAGCAATTTTCGGGGGCGATGGCTGCAGGTATGCCCATGATGAAGTGGTTGAACTTGCAGAGAGATTAAAAGCGCCAGTTGGGTATGCGCTCCGCGGCAAGCAGTGGCTGGAGCACGACAATCGCAACGCAGTTGGCATGACAGGCCTGATCGGTTACGGCGGCGCCTATGGCGCAATTAATGAGGCCGAACTGTTGCTACTGCTCGGCACAGACTTTCCATTCTCGGAGTTTCTCCCCGGCAACAAAGTAGTGAAAGTCCAGATTGACAAGAACCCGAAGCATATTGGGCGCCGCACGAATGTCGACCTTGGGCTTGTCGGCGACATCAAGACTACTCTCAGTCTGCTGCTCAAGCGCGTGCACGAGAAAACCAACAGGCAATTTCTCGAGAAGCACCTCGCGAAAACGAACTCTTTCCACGATCTCTTGCAGCATTACGTCGATAAAGGCCCGGACACTAAGCCGATACGTCCGGAGTTCCTGGCCAAAACGCTAAGCGATCTGGCTTCTGATGACGCACTGTTTTTCGCTGACACCGGAACGGCCGTTATATGGCTGGCGCGACATATCAGTGGCGGCAGGGATCGCAGGCTTTTCGGTTCGTTCTCCTGGGCATCCATGGCTAACGCTGCCCCCAATGCTTTTGGTGCGCAGTTGGCATATCCAGGGCGGCAAACGATCGCCCTCTGCGGCGACGGGGGCTTCACCATGCTTGGGATGGGCGATCTACTGACACAGATAGAACGAAGAATGCCGGTGGTTCAGATCATTCTTAACAATCAATCGCTCGACTTCGTCAATATCGAGCAGCAGGAGGCTGGCATAGTCCCGTTTGGCGTGGATTTCAAGAACCCAAACTTCGCTAAAGTTGCTGAGGCGATGGGCGCAAAAGCAATCCGCGTCGAGGAACCCGGCGATGTGCGGGAAGCGATCGCCGAGGCTCTTGCGTACAAGGACGGCCCGGTCGTGGTGGATGCCGTTGTTGACCCGTTCGCACTTGCGATGCCATCGCATGTTCCGTTTCACACGGCGAAGGGCTTCACCCTTAGCTTTGCCAAGCAGGTGCTGAGCGGCAGGATGGACTCGGTTATAACGGCGATGGAACGCAATACCAGGCTCGTCTGATCTGTTTGGCGCGGTGACTCGGGTAATACCGGGAAGGTAAGTTGATCAGAAGGAGTTTTTCCTTGACGACGATACTCGAATTCATAGGGAAGGTCACCCTCTTTGGCTTTCGGGCCATCGCAGATCTGTTCAGCCCTCCGTTTGAGGCGGCCCAGCTAGGACGTCAGTTGGCGGAGATCGGCTCCAGGTCCGTTCCTCTTATAGCCGTTTCGGGGTTCGCTCTAGGAGCCGTGATGACGCTCCATACGCGCAGCACGCTTATCACATTCGGTGCGGAGGCGGAGATTCCGACGGTGCAATCTCTGGCGTTCTTTGTTGAAATCGGGCCTCTAGTCGCCGGGTTGCTGCTTGCGGGCCGCGTGGGCTCGGGTATCGGCGCGGTTTTGGCCAACATGAGGGTTACAGAGCAGATTGACGGGCTTGAGTCCCTCTCTATCGATTCCTTCAAATTTCTAGTTGTACCTCGTGTCCTTGCCTGTGTAATTGCCGTGCCGCTGTTGACGCTATTCATGGATTTCTCGGGGCTCTTGGCAGGTTTTGTGGCGGAGCACGCAGCGTCGCATATTTCATTTCACCTGTACATCACGCGTGCGTTTGCCTCGGTAGATTGGGCGAATTTTATACCCCCAACCCTGAAGACCGCTGTTTTCGGATTCATCATCGGAACTGTCTCGGCCTACTTCGGCTACACCACTAATGAAGGGGCGCAAGGCGTTGGAAAGGCTGCCACGGATTCCGTCGTTTTGTCTTCGCTGTCGCTGATTGTGTCTGACGTAATTCTCGTCAAGTGCATCGCCTTTGCTTTTCCTGGAACTGCTTTATGAACCATGGCAGCCGTACTGAAGTCTCTTTTGAGGGTGTTTCGAAGTCGTTCGGAGCTAAGAAAGTTCTGAGTGATGTTTCATTCCAAGTCGCTGCCGGTGAGGCCCTCTGTATTCTTGGGCGAAGCGGAACTGGCAAAAGCGTGACGCTGAAGCTCACCATTGCGCTCTTGAGGCCCGACGCAGGCAACATCTGGATTGAGCAGGACGACATTACTAACCTCCGGAGAGAGGACGAGCTGTCCCGAGTGCGCCATAAGATGGGATTTCTCTTTCAGGATGCCGCCTTGTTCGACTCCATTACAGTCTATGAGAATCTTGCGCTCCCCCTGGTTCGCCTGACAAACAAATCCCGGGACGAAATTGACTTTCTCGTGGATAAGGTGCTTCGTCAAGTTGGCTTGGCCGCTGATAAGAAAACAATGCCTTCGCAGCTTTCCGGGGGCATGCGCAAGCGGGCAGGGCTGGCGCGCGCGCTGGTGCTGGAGCCAAAGATTTTGCTCGTGGATGAACCAAGCAGCGGCCTGGACCGGATCACAGCGTCGGAAATTGACGAGCTGCTGCTGCAACAAAAAATCGAACGCCAGACAACGCTCATCATCGTTACCCATGACGTGCATGGCGCGAGGCGTGTTGGGGACCGATTCGCGGTCCTCGATAAGGGGCATTTGGTCTCTCATGGGACAGCAGCTGAGGTTGAGCAGAGCGACAACAAAACTGCTCGCGAGCTCATATCTCTTTCATGCTGAGTTGTGCCTCGCGGGCATCGGAGGTGCTCGCGATCAAGCGAAGGGATTACAAGATGCGTAGTCATAATTTCCTCGTCGGACTTTTCGTTTTGGCTGGACTGACGATCTTTACGGTCGGGATATTCCTCGTCGGGAACCGGCACGAAGCATTCACACGCCATGTCGAGTTCTATACGGAATTCACGAATCTGGATGGGCTAACCAAAGGTTCCAAGGTGAAAGTTGCCGGCATGGATGCCGGCCAAATTGTTGATGTTGGTGTGCCCGACAGTCCCGCATCGCGGTTTCGGGTCAAGTTTCAAATCAATCAGGGTTTGCAGGGATTGGTGCGTATCGACTCTGTTGTCACCATCGCCACCGAGGGAGTGGTTGGCGAAACTTATCTGTTAGTTCGTCCAGGAAGCCAAAAAGTGCTTGCCGCAGCCCCGCTGGCTACGCTTCCGAGCCAAGAGCCAGTTGACATGGCGAAGCTGCTCGATCGGGGTATGGTGCTGCTGCAAGATGCCGACACTACCCTGAATCAGGTCGGAGCCAAGCTCAACGGGGCACTGGATGGAGTCACAAACACAGTCGCGAGCGTTAATGACGTTGTCATCGGCCTGAAACAGGGACGTGGTCCGGCAGGAATGCTGCTTCAAGACAAGGCTTTAGCGTCGAACATCAGAAGCTCCGTGACCAACGTACAGCGAGCGACGGTTGATATTCGAGATGCAACTGGCCAAGTCGACGCTCTGGTATCAGATGTTCGCTCTCGCGGAGTGACACGAAAGCTCGACGAGACCATCAGCTCAACACGAGACGCAGCGGCGAATATCGACGAGAGTGCAAAGCAAGTCCGCCAGACGATTGCAAAGGCAACGGGACCGGATGAACAGGGAGTTGATGCTGCTGCGAACGTAAAAGAGTCACTGTCCAACATAAATACGGCGAGCGCCAACATGGCCGACGATACGGAAGCTCTGAAACACAACTTCTTGCTGCGGGGTTTCTTTCACCGTCGCGGGTACTACAACCTCGCCGACATTCCTCCTGGTACTTATCGCAAGGATCACGTTTTCAGCAATCCCACCAATGAGCGAGCATGGCTGCCAGCAACAGAGCTCTTTACAAAAGATGGCAGCAACTCAGAGACACTGTCGGCCAATGGTAAGCAACTGTTGAATTCCGCCATTGCCCAACACGGAGACTCGCTTCCTAACGATCCCATAGTCGTCGAAGGATATTCGGATGGAGCCGATCCGGCGGACCAACTAACATCGTCCAGGCATCGTGCCATTCTTGTCCGTGAATACCTGCAACGCCACTTTCAACTTGATCGGAGCGATCTAGGAATCGTTTCGATGAGAAACTCTCCGCCCGATGGAGTCGGCCATTCTCATTGGGATGGGATATGCGTGGTTTTCTTGAGACGCCGCTAATGAACAGCAGAGCGATGGTTATCCCAGCGGTAGCTCTTGATGTCTCTTCAATGCGACATTCTCGCCGCGCATTGAGCGCGTTCGCATGGGGCATTCTCGCTTACAATGTCGCCGTTATATTGTGGGGCGCGTATGTCCGCTACACCGGCTCCGGTGCTGGATGTGGAAATCACTGGCCGTTATGCGATGGCGTCGTTTCTCACCCCCATATCCAGACTGTAATCGAATTCACACATCGAATGAGCAGTGGGGCGGCCTTGGTGAGCGTAGCGTGCTTGTGGGTCTGGACCCGACTGGCGATGCCCCGGAGGCACCCTTCTCGTTGGGCCGGAACTGTCGCATTGCTGCTCATTGTGAACGAAGCTCTCCTTGGGGCATTTCTGGTCCTCTTCGAACATGTGGCGCAGGACAAATCGATAGCACGCGCCATTTCACTTTCACTCCATTCCGTGAACACAATGTTGTTGCTTGGCGCTATCGCCCTCACTGCGTTCTGGGTCGGGAAGCCGTCATATAGCGTGCTTCATTGGCCTGCAACCGGCAGAGCGCTGATACCGGCCTTGGCATTGATAATGCTGCTGGCGGGAGCAACCGGAACCGTGACTGCCCTGGGAGACACGCTGTTCCATGCGGCGTCTCTCGGTTCCGCGTTCGCGCAAGATTTCTCGTCCAACAGCCATTACCTGTTGCGATTACGTGCCCTGCATCCAGCTACGGCTGTTATAGCAACGGTGCTTGTGGCCTGGTTTTTGGCGCGCATCTGGAGATCGGCAAACAGATCGCTCCAGAATCTTGCTTTGGTGGTTAGCCTCATTTTCCTCTTCCAACTCGCGCTCGGCGTACTCAACGTTGTTCTGCTGGCGCCGATGTGGCTTCAGATAATACATCTGTTCACAGCAGACGTTCTATGGACTACTCTTGTGCTGCTGGCGACGAAATGGCTTTCCACTCAAGGTGCTCATTAAAGCTGCTAACGGACTGGCAGTCGCCCACCAGTTGGCGCCCGCCGCAGCACACTGCCTTTCCGCATTTCTTCCGCGAATCAGCTCATCGGAACCCTCTTGATTGAGAGTCAGCAGGCCGCCCGTGCTCGCGCGTTGCTTGTAGCCAAGGTGCCAAACCGTTGGCAGCCGATAGCTAATTAACGCCAAAATAACTGAGCACCAGGAATCGAATACGCTTCTGCGAACTCGATCTGTTTTTCACTCAGCAAGTTGCGAAGCAACTGCTTGCCTGTTGCAGTTCGGCACAGCGATTGCACCGAAGTTGTGTGCGGACGGCGATCAGATTTTGGTCGGCCGCCGTCCAGCGTGGACCACAAGGGTAGTGGCAGTAACCGGAGTTCCGAAGGAGAGGTACAGCTGTGAGCGAACGTTTGTGTATCGTGGGTAGCGCATTTGGGGGCCTTCGTATCCCAGGGTTGTTCCTCCTGATTATCTGCCCGGTATCTGCCGTCTTTGCACAGCCAGCCGGACCATTGAGCCCCACCAGCATTTTCGCTCCTGCTTCCACTCCAGCCGACTCGATCTTTGGGCTCTCGCTCTTTGTGGTCGCAGTTACCGCGGCGATATTCGTGACCGTTTTTGCACTGCTTGTCTACGCGGTCGTTAGATACCGAAGGAAAGGCAGCGACGACGGTCATGAGCCCCCGCAGGTTTATGGAAGCAATCAGGTGGAGCTGGCCTGGACAGTCATCCCCGTGCTGATCGTGGTGGCCTTGTTCATGGCAACAGCGCGCGTCATTGCTAACGTCCAGAAAGCCGCCCCACCGCCCAATGCGATTGAAGTGGTTGCGATTGGTCATCAGTTCTGGTGGGAGTTTCGATATCCCGGTCTGAAGGTGGTGACCGCGAATGAACTGCACGTGCCGGTAAGTAATCCCGCGCACCCCACACCGACATTCATCAAGTTGCTTTCTGCCGATACGGACCACAGCTTTTGGGTTCCTCGCCTGGCCGGCAAAACCGACCTGATTCCGAACCGCGAAAACAGCATGTGGATTGACCCGCATGAAGCAGGACTTTATCTGGGACAGTGCGCCCAGTACTGCGGAACGCAACACGCGAAGATGTTGCTGCGCGTGTATGTTCAACCGCGGGAAGAGTTCGATCGCTGGATCCAGGCACAACAGCAACCAGCGCACGTAAGCGACGCAGTTGCGGAAGGGCGGCGTGTTTTCGAGAAGACAGCATGCATCAACTGCCACGCCCTCACAGGCACAAATGCAGATGGCCGTTTCGGCCCCGATCTGACGCACCTGATGAGCCGCGACACCATTGCTGCCGGAGCAGCTCCGAATACGCCAGAGAATTTGCGGCTCTGGATTAAAGATCCTAGTGCGATCAAACCTGGATCACTAATGCCTGCGATGGGGTTGAACGATCAAGACCTCAACGCTCTGACAGCATATCTGGAAACGCTTCGCTAGGTGCTTTGAGGAGGATGCCCGATGTCTAGTGATTCGATGACATTGCCTACGGCCCAGACACTATCTCGCCCCCTGACCGAGAAGGTCCACGAATGGGTGACGACCGTAGATCACAAACGGCTGGGCGTCATGTACATCGTTTACGCTCTGTTCTTCCTTGTGATCGGCGGGATCGAAGCGACGATCATGCGCGTTCAACTCATCCGCCCGCACAACGATTTTGTTTCGCCTCAGGTATTCAACCGCATGTTCACTATGCATGGCACAACCATGATTTTCTTTGTGGCCATGCCTATCATGTTCGGGTTCGCGAATTACCTGGTGCCGCTAATGATTGGGGCACGCGATATGGCTTTTCCCCGGCTAAATGCCTTCAGTTTCTGGCTGACAGCTTTTGGCGGACTGCTTCTCTATTTCAGCTTTCTAGGCGGCAGCGGCCTCTACGGGGCGGGCACCGCTCCGGATGTGGGATGGTTTGCCTACGCACCGCTGACAGCGCGGACGTTCTCTCCCGGTCACAGCACCGACTTCTGGACATTGGGATTACTCGTCTCCGGGTTTGGCAGCATCGGCACGGCAATCAATATCATCGCCACCATCGCGTGCATGCGCTGTCCTGGGATGAAGCTGGGGAAAATGCCGCTGCTTGTGTGGCTCAACCTTGTCATGGCGGGGTTGGTAATCTTGGCGGTGAGTCCGCTGACGGCCGCACAGATGATGTTGCTGGTCGACCGCTATCTGGGCGGGCACTTTTTTGACACTCAAGCCGGAGGCTCTGCCGCTATCTGGATGCATTTCTTTTGGATTTTCGGCCATCCGGAAGTCTATGTGCTGGTCATCCCAGCATTCGCTTTTGTTTCCGAGATCATACCGGTGTTTTCCCGCAAGGCTATTTTCGGCTACCCGGTGATGGTGGCGGCAACAGTCAGCATCGGGTTCATCGGGATGAGTGTATGGGCCCACCACATGTTCACCGTCGGTATGGGCTCAAACGCTAACACGTTCTTTGTGCTGTCGACTATGGCCATTGCCGTGCCCACTGGAATAAAGATTTTTAACTGGCTGGCTACGATGTGGGGAGGAAAGATTGAGTTCAAAACGCCGATGCTGTTCTGCGTTGCGTTCTTGTTTCAGTTCCTGGTCGCCGGACTTACCGGGATCATGCTGAGTGCCGCGCCATTTGATTGGCAGTTAGGGAATTCATATTTCGTAGTTGCACACTTTCACTACGTCATTGTGGGCGGAATCCTGTTTGCGCTGTTCGGAGCTTTCTATTACTGGTTTCCGAAGATGTCGGGATACATGTGCAACGAAACCTTGGGTAAGCTGCACTTCTGGCTTTTCTTCATCGGTTTTCATCTGACCTTCGACCTCATGCACATCCCCGGCCTGTTGGGGATGCCGCGACGGATCTACACCTACGAGCCGGGACGTGGTTGGGAGATTTGGAATCTCTTGGCCACCATTGGTGTTCTCTTTCAGGCCGCCGGGGTCCTGGTTTTCGTCGGAAACCTGGTGTGGTCGTACTTCAGAGGCAAATATGCGGGCCGCGATCCTTGGGACGCGTGGACGCTCGAGTGGTCGACCAGTTCGCCGCCGCCCGCGTATAACTTCGCCGTCATTCCAACCGTGAGGAGCCGACGCCCGCTTTGGGATCTCAAGCACCCGGACGATCCGGACTGGAAGTACGAGTAGGGGAGGAAACTGCGATGAATGTAATACCCATGACACTGCCACAGCCGGAATTGCAGTGGGAGCTTCCTTCACGCGGACGTGTGGGCATGCTCAGCATGATTGCCGCCGAGAGCGCCATCTTCACTATTTTTATCGTGGCGTACCTTTTCTACATCGGCAAGAACCTCACAGGTCCAACGCCGAAGGACGTACTTAGGGTGCCTGTCTTTTACACGATCTGTCTGCTTTCCAGCAGTCTGACGATTCATTTGGCCGCAAGGGCGCTCCGCCATGGAAGCGTCAGGATCTTCGGTACTTTGTGGTTCGTAACGCTTGCACTGGGCGCAACTTTCCTTTATGGAACCGCAAAAGAGTGGCACCACCTGATCTACGACGAAGGCTTGACCATCAACACTAATCTTTTCGGAACGACGTACTACTCGCTAGTCGGACTCCACGGCTTTCACGTGACGGCAGGCCTGATTGGTCTCTTTGCCGTCCTGATGTTCACGCTGTTTGGGAGAGTAAAGCAGGAACACGTCGAACGCGTGGATGTCTTTTCACTGTATTGGCACTTCGTGGACGTGGTGTGGGTTGTGGTGTTCACCGTCGTTTACGTGATTGGACGCTGAGGGAAAGGAGTGGAACATGGACTCGCAATTATCCGATCTACGAGCACAAATGGGAGAGCAGACATCGTCCGTGAATCTGCCAGCTCCAACGCCGTGGCCGATTGTTCTGGCTCTCGGTATCACCTTGCTCTTTGCGGCATTGGTCACCAGCGTACCGGTCAGCATTCTCGGTGCGGTCTTGTCGGTCAGCGGATGCGTAGCGTGGTTCCGCGAAGTACTGCCGTACGAAAGACATGAATCCGTTCCTGTTGCGCCTGAATCGGTGCAGGTCGTCACGCGCCATCCCATGGTGGCTCGGGTTGAATGGATGAGCCGGGACTTGCATCGTGCACGACTGCCGCTAGAGATCTATCCCGTTTCTGCGGGGGTTAAGGGAGGCTTGGCAGGAAGCGTGGTCATGGCAGCCCTGGCGATGATCTACGGACTTGCGAGCCGTCACGGCATTTGGTATCCGATCAATCTTTTGGCTGCTGGATTCTTTCCCGCCAGAGTGACTACGGAACAAGTTTCAGCTTTCCATTGGGATGCGTTGATCATTGCTTCAGCTGTTCACCTAGTCACCTCCTTGCTGGTTGGGCTTCTTTACGGGGCCACGCTCCCCATGTTTCCGCGCCGACCAATTCTATTGGGAGGATTGATCGGACCCATCCTCTGGTCTGGTTTGATTCATAGCTTTCTCGCAGTGGTTAATCCCATGCTCAACGAGCGTATCGACTGGCTTTGGTTCGTCATTTGCCAAGTGGGCTTTGGTGTTGTCGCGGGCGTTGTTGTCTTGAGACAAGAGCGAGTGCACACGTGGCAACACCTTCCTTTCGCGGTGCGCGCTGGCATTGAGACACCCGGCGCCATGGACGAGAGAAATTCAGAGGAGGGGCAACAATGAAGCACCTGTTTCTCGGTTTGATGATGCCGATCTTCATTGTGCTGGTCTGTACCAGTTGCGCGGATTCGCCTGCCCGGGTCGGAGCTAACCCGCAGGTGATGCGTCCCACCCAGGTAACGGACTTCAACGTCCTTTACGGAGAGAACTGCGCAGGGTGCCACGGCTCGCAGGGCAAAGGAGGAGCAGCGATTCCTTTGTCCGATCCCGTCTTCCTGACGATTGCGGATGATGCAACGATTCGCCGCATTGTGACAAACGGAGTCCCTGGCACTCCGATGCCCGCTTTCGCGCAGAGTGCCGGCGGCATGCTCACAGACAAGCAGGTCGATGCCATTGTCACTGGAATCCGGACCCGCTGGGCGAATCCCGATTTGCTTCGCGATGCGAATCCGCCGCCGTATCGAGCGCAGGCTGCCGGCGATCCGGTTCACGGCGCCGCGGCGTACGCAACATACTGCTCATCGTGTCATGGCTCAGACGGTCGAGGGGGCAAGAAGGCCAGCTCGATTGTCGATGGCGCGTACCTCGCCGTGGTGAGCGATCAAGATCTTCGAACCAATGTGATCGTCGGACGGCCTGAGCTGGGTGCGCCCGACTGGCGCGGCGACGTGCCCGGCAAGCCGATGTCGGCGCAGGAGATTTCTGATGTTGTCGCCTGGCTTGCGGCGCAGCGGCCGCAAGTTCCCGGTCAGCCGTACCCTACTTCTTCCCCGAACCGTGTAAAAGGAGAACTTCCATGAGTGCAACCACCAGACCGGACGACGAGAAAGTCCTTACACCCACGGAAACCGGCATGACAAGACGCGCCATGCTTTTCAAGCTCGGCTTGCTTTTCAATGGGTTCGTGGCTGCAGCCTTGGCAGCGCCAATTGTTCGCTATCTTCTGGGGTCCGCGGTTCGAGAAAGAAAGACGGGTTACGAATCCTGGCTTTCGCTTGGCTCGTTGGAACAGTTTCCCGCAGGGCAGACGCGGCTCGCGACGTTTCGCAATCCAGTTGTCACTTCTTCTGATGGTGAAACAGCAGATATCCCCTGCTGGGTTCGGAATGTGGACGGGCAGAACTTCCAGGTCTTTGCCATCAATTGCGCCCATCTTGGATGTCCCGTCCGCTGGTTTCCCCAGTCGAACCTGTTCATGTGCCCGTGTCATGGGGGCGCCTACTACCAGGATGGTTCTCGTGCCTCTGGTCCCCCGGAGCGCGGACTGTTCCAGTACAGCTACAAGGTTGAAGATGGGAAGATTTTCATCAAGGCTGGCGAAATGCCAACACCCGGTCGAGCTGCGAATACCGCGGGAGGAAAATCTAGATGCGTGTGATCGAAAAACTCGGAACTTGGTTCGATGAGCGCCTGAAACTCGGGACTGTGCTTCGCGAAACAGCCGGACACCCGGTTCCACGCGAAACGGCGAGTTGGTTCTATGTTTTCGGCAGCGCCGCGCTGACCGTTTTCCTGCTGCAGATTGTCACTGGGATTCTGTTAGCTCTGATTTACGTGCCTTCGGCAGGAGAAGCCTGGAATAGCCTTCAACTTCTCAATCACACTGTCCCCCTCGGGTGGTTCATTCGGGCACTGCATGGCTGGGGTTCGAATTTCATGCTCGCCATCGTGCTCATTCACATGGTGCAGGTTTTCCTTTTCGGAGCCTACAAGTTCCCCCGGGAGCTAACTTGGATTATCGGTGTCTTTCTTCTGCTCGTGACCCTCGGCATGGCCTTCACCGGGCAAGTCCTTCGATTCGACCAGGACGCCTACTGGGGATTGGGAATCGGAGCATCGATTGCCAGTCGAGTTCCTGTGGTTGGCCACGTGCTTGTAAATCTCTTGCTCGGTGGCCCGATCATCGCAGCCGCAACCCTTTCGCGTTTCTTCGCACTACACGTTTTTCTAGTGCCGGGTCTGCTGATCGCATTTGTCGGCATACACGTGCTCTTGGTCCTGAAACTGGGAATCAATGAATGGCCCATGCCGGGACGCATAGTTAGAAGAGCCACCTACGTGAGCGAATATCAAGAATTGACACACAAGCGTGGCATGGCGTTTGTGCCCTATGCTGTCTGGAAGGATTTGTTCTTCTCCGGCTTCGTTGTGCTTGCGGTTGCAGTGTGCGCTCTGTATTTCGGGCCCTTCGGTCCGGGTGGCCAACCGGATCCCACGATCATTCAGACGGCACCACGTCCCGATTTCTTTTTCCTATGGATGTACGCAGTGCTTTCTTACTTGCCCCCAGCAGCGGAAACCCCGATCTTACTGATCGGGCCGATAATCGGGATCGTGGCGTTACTGGCGCTTCCGTTTGTGGCGGGTGAAGGTGAGAAAAGCTGGAAACGCCGACCAATTGCGGTCTTAACGATTCTGGTGCTTGCGGTGGCAATGGGGACATTGACGCATTTAGGGGAACACACGCCGTGGAGCCCCGTGATGAATGCGTGGAGCAGCGTTCCCATCCCGGCAAAAGATCTGCAAGGACGCACTGCCCTGGAGCGCCGCGGGGCTCTCGTTTTCCAGACCAAGCAGTGTCACAACTGTCATTCGATCGGTGATGCAGGAGGGAAGCGCGGTCCAGCACTCGACGATGTAGCGCTACGCCTCACCGAGGATCAACTTATCCGCCAGGTGATCCAGGGCGGCGGCAACATGCCGGCTTACGGCAAGAACTTGAGCCCTGCAGAAACAACTGCGCTGGTGGCATTCCTAAAGACACTTCATCCGGTGCGTCAGACGCCTGCACGTGACGCTTCTCGCACCGTCGTCGCACTCGGAACCAGCGGCGAGGAATCTTCTTCAACGCAGAGATAGGTGTCTCAATGTTACTTGTTATTAAAACCGCCTTGGATTCGTGGACCTTCCCAGTGTCGCTTACGCTCGCACTGTTGTTCATAGCGTGTGTCTACTCGCGCGGTTGGCTCCATCTTCGAAAAGCCTTCCTGCGAATGATCTCGTTTGCGCAGCTGGTTGCCTTCACGAGCGGACTGTTCGCGCTGTGGATTGCGATGGGATCTCCTGTCAACTCACTTGACGATGAGTTGCTCACTTTCCACATGTTGCAGCACCTTCTCATGATGGCGGTGGCTCCTCCGTTGATTCTGCTGGGAGCGCCGATCATGCCGCTCCTGCATGGACTACCGCAGCGCTTGGTCCGAGTCGCGCTGGGCCCGCTGTTTCGCCAGCCCGCGGTGCAATGGGTCGGAGGCGTTGCTACACACCCGGCGTTTTGCTTGCTTGCCTCCAGCTTCGCTGTGATCGCATGGCACTATCCTCCCCTGTTTGAGTTGGGGTTGAAGTCGGATTGGTGGCATAAGGTCGAGCACGCGTGTTTTCTCACGACCGGGTTCTTATTCTGGTGGCCTGTCGTGCAGCCGTGGCCGAGCGTCGCACGTTGGCCTAGATGGTCCACTCCTTTGTACCTTTTTCTTGCCACTTTGCCTTGCGATGTGCTTTCCGCGTTTCTTGTTTTTTGCGACCGCGTTGTTTATGGCTCTTACGCGGCGGCTCCTCACGTTCCCGGCGTTTCGCCCTTGGGAGATCAAGAATTTGCTGGAGCTTTGATGTGGGTCTGCATCACCTTCATCTACTTAGCCCCGGCAGTGGTTGTCACAATCCAGCTTCTCTCGCCTTCAAGACTGCACTCTTCGGAACAAGACCCGAGTGACTGGCGTAGACCTGCGGAGGCCCTGTAAATATGGCAACGAAGCCCACCATCACTGGAATGAACGTTCTCGCCGGATCGCATCCTCGACCGCCACTACGCACTTTGGTCTTGTCTGACTATTGGGCGCTTACTAAACCAGAAGTGAATACCCTGATCGCGGTCGCAACCTTCGCCGGTTTTTACTTGGGGTATCCAGGACAACTAGGCAGTTTTCCATTCTGGCTCCTTTTTCATACTCTGGCCGGTACCCTACTAGTTGCTAGCGGGACAGCTACTCTCAATCAATACTGTGAACGTCAGTTCGATGCTCAGATGCGGCGGACTGCGCGTCGGCCGTTGGCCGCAGGAAGGCTGAAGCCTGAGTCCGCCCTACGGTTCGGGATCTTGATCTCGGTCGTGGGGGAAATTTATCTGGCGTTGGCGGTCAACGCGCTTGTGAGTCTACTGGCGGCGATAACACTGACGAGTTACTTATTCATTTACACGCCGCTGAAGCGAAAGACCTCGCTGTGTACGTTGGCGGGCGCCTTTCCGGGTGCGATGCCCCCGCTAATCGGATGGGCTGCCGCAACCGGTACCTTGAGTCTAGGGGCATGGATTCTCTACGCCATGCTCTTCCTCTGGCAATTTCCTCATTTCATGTCAATCGCTTGGATTTACCGCGAAGACTACGTCCGGGCAGGCTACCTCGTTCTTCCCCGGGGCGAGCGCAAAAGCCATTTCGTGGCATTGGGAAGCGTCTTGCCGCTCCTACTTTTGTTGCCCGTCAGCATCGCACCTACGCTGCTAAGCCGAGCTGGGCTGCCGTATGCGATCGCGGCCTTGGTACTCTCCACGGCTTTTCTCTATTGCGGGCTCCAACTGGCCTTCAATAAAACCAATGCGGTGGCCAAACGCCTGCTCTTTGCCTCGATTATCTATGTCCCATTGGCATTCGTTTTCATGATGATCGCCAAGCCTTAGCTTTTGGCGCCCTTGCGTGCTGGAGAAAGTCTTACGTTTTGTGCAATCTTTGCTGTGACCTGCCACATCCAACCCGGATAGCGTTGGTCCCAATGTAAATTCGGGCGGTAAGCCAAACGTGACTACTTCCAAAATCCCGAGCGCGGGAGTACTAGAGACCCTGGATCTTCAGCTCCTGATCGATTCGACCCCCGGCCTGATTCACACCAGTCTGCCTGACGGCTACCTCGATTTCTTCAATCAAACCTGGATGAAGTATGTTGGTCGGTCGTTGGAAGAGCTGCAGGGTTGGAAATGGACGGCGTGCATTCACCCCGATGACGTCGAAAAAATTGTTCAAAAGTGGCGAGCGTCCTTGGCTAGTGGTGAGCCTTTCTTGCACGAAGCACGCGTCCGGCGGGCAGATGGCGAGTATCGCTGGATGCTACACCACAAAGTCGCCCTGCGTGACGAGCATGGAAACATCATCAAATGGTATGGATCAAGTATTGACATCGAGGACCGCAAGCGTACCGAAGAAAAGCTCCGCAAAAGTGCCCAGGAACTCCAAAGACGGGAGTTTTATCTCGCCGAGGCGCAGCGCCTTGGCCGTATGGGCACCTGGGTTTTTGACCCTGCAGGGAGATTCGAGTACTGGTCGCCCGAACTTTTTCATATACACGGTCTCGATCCTGCCCACGGAGTGCCTAACTCTGAGGAATACCTTGCACTCGTCCATCCTCAAGATCGCGAGTTCATGGCGTCGCTAATGAAGCGAATGCTTGTGGAAGCTTCGGGATTTGATGTAACCAAGCGAATCGTGCGACCAAACGGTGAACTTCGGTACATTCGTTGCGTGGGGACTCCCGTCCTTGACAACGGCACGCTGAAAAGAATCGGCCTTGGTATAGACGTTACCGAACAAGAGCAATTAATGGGGGAACTGCGCCGAAGCGAATACTATCTCGCAGAAGGGCAGCGTCTCGGCCGTACGGGAAGCTGGGCTTTCAGCACTGGCGGGTATTTTGAACATTGGTCTCAGGAACTATTTCAAATCTATGGCCTCGACCCGCAGAAGGGAGCCCCTACGCTCGAGCAGTATCTGGCCACCATTCATCCGCAAGACCGCGACTTCATGGCAGAGACCATAAAGACGATGCAGGAGCAAGGCTCCGGCTGCGATGTGAAGAAGCGGATCATTCGACCGGACGGCGTGCTTCGCTATATTCGCTGCGTTGGTGTCCCCGTTCTCGACAACGGGGTCCTCAAAGGGTTTCTTGGCACCGCTATGGATGTAACTGAGCAAGAACAATTGACTCAGGAGTTGCAGCGCCGCGAAGCCTACCTGGCCGAAGCCCAGGGACTCAGCCACACAGGCAGCTTCGGGTGGAAACCTGAGAGCGGAGAGATTGTCTGGTCAGATGAAACCTATCGCATCTTCGAGTACGACCGCGCGCTTAAGCCAACGATAGATTCAATAGTGCAGCGCGTCCATCCCGAGGACCGGGCCGACTTCCAGAAGGTCATCGATGGTGCCTCTGCGGGAGCGACACATTTCGAGCATACCTATCGTTTGCTGCTGCCTGATGGGAGAGTCAAGCACGTCCAGGCCCTAGCTCATGTAGTGCAGGATGCATCCGGCAACCGCGAGTTTGTGGGGGCGGGGATTGACGTGACCGAGCGCAAGCGTGCTGAGCAAACTTTACGTCAAAGTGAAACATACCTGGCGGAAGCGCAGAGGCTGAGCCAAACCGGCAGTTGGGCTTGGAACCCGGCGACCGGCGACATCAGATACTGGTCGGAGGAGTGCTATCGCATACTAGGTTTCGACCCGCATAGGCCGCTACCGCGATTCGAAACCTTCTTTCAGCGGCTTCATCCGGACGATCAAGCCCATGTCAGGGAACGGTTCGAGAAATCCATCCGCGACAAGGAGGATTTCGAACTGGACTACCGAATCGTTCATCCGGAAAAAGGGATCAGGGACATTCACGTCCTAGGCCATGCAGTCCTCGACCGATCCGGCGAGCTCGGTGAGTTCGTGGGTACCGTGATCGATATCTCCGAGCGTAAGCGTGCGGAAAAAAGACTTAGGGAACATGAAATCGAGCTTCGACAGATGCTGGACCTTGCTCCTCAGTTAATCGCTGTATTCGGACCCAGTGGCGAACGTCTTTATACCAACCGCGTTGCGCTCGATTACGTCGGCCTTAGTCTTGAAGAGTGGCGGCAGTGTTCTCTCGGTGAGTACTTTCATCCTGATGACGGGGAACGGGTGCTCGGTTATTTTGATCGTGCTCTCTCTAGTGGCGCTGCTTTCGAGTTGGAGATGCGACTGCGCAAAGGTGATGGGAGTTATCGCTGGTTCTTGAGCCGTCATAACCCATTGCGCGACGAACAGGGACAGATTATGCGTTGGTATGTTGCCGCGACCGACATTGAAGAGCGCAAGCAGGCCGAAGAGAGACTCCGAGACGAGAATATCGCGCTACGCGAAGAAATCAGTAAGGCATCGATGTTCGAGGAGATCATTGGCGCTTCTCCCGCTCTGCGAACGGTACTCTCTCGGATTTCCAAAGTCGCCCCGGCTGCCTCCACCGTGCTCATCACCGGCGAGACCGGAACTGGCAAGGAACTCATTGCCAGGGCGATTCACCGCCGCTCACAACGCTGTTCGCGTCCGTTTGTGAGTGTGAATTGTGCCGCCATCCCACGAGACTTGATTGCCTCGGAATTGTTCGGCCATGAAAAGGGTGCATTCACCGGAGCGTTACAGCGACGTCTGGGCAAGTTTGAACTGGCGGAAGGCGGAACCCTCTTTCTGGACGAGATCGGGGAACTTCCAGCAGAAACCCAGATCGCGTTGCTACGAGTTCTGCAGGAGCACGAATTTGAGCGTGTCGGCGGCAATCAAGCAATTCGAACTGACGTTCGGGTAATTGCTGCCACAAATCGCGACGTGCAGGCGGCGATTGCCTCCGGCACGTTTCGAAGTGATCTGTTTTACCGGCTTAATGTTTTTCCTATCGAGGTTCCTCCACTGCGGGAACGGAAAGAAGACATAGCCATGCTTGTGGAGTACTTCATCGACCGATTTGCGCGGCAAGCAGGGAAAAAGATAAAGAGCATCGACAAGAAGACTCTGGCGTTGGTTCAGGCGTACCCTTGGCCAGGCAACATCCGAGAGTTGCAGAACGTGATTGAACGGTCAGTCGTTCTCTGTGAAACAGAGATCTTCTCAGTCGACGAGAGTTGGCTCTCGCAGGCTTCGTCTTCGCCTCAAGCAGCGAGTCCGACGCTCTCGAAGAAGCCCACACTTCAGGAAAGAGAGATCATCGAGGCCGCTTTGGCCGAAACCAAGGGACGCGTGTCCGGACCGGCGGGCGCGGCAGCTAAGCTGGGCATTCCGTCAACGACTCTGGAATCGAAGATCAAGTCCCTCAAGATCAACAAACATCACTTCAAGGCTGCCTAGCTGTCTCGGGAGCACTCCATGCACGGAGCACTACGGTTGCTCGCCAAAGCTTCAAGTAGCCAAAGCCTTGCGTTCTGCCTGCTCGTGATCGTGACAGCCTTCGAGGTCTTCGCTCAATCATCCTCGACTGGGGCCTTAACCGGTACAGTCACCGACAAAGCGGGGGCAGTCGTGCCGAAGGCTACGATTACCTTGCGTAACAACGGAACGGGCCAAGTTCTCACTGCCGTAACCGATCTTGAGGGTTTATACCACTTTTCCTTGTTGCCGCCTGGCCAATATGAGTTGAGGGTCGAGATGGCGGGCTTTGCGCCGCACATCTTGCGTGAGGTGATGATTCAGATTAGCGAAGTGAGGCGAATTCCCGTCAAGCTTGCGGTCCAAGTTGCCAGACAAGTAGTTGAAGTCGAATCCCCGCTGCTGCAAACCGAGGGTGCTGCACTCGGAAGGGTGATTGACGGGTCGACGATTATTACCTTGCCCCTGGTGAATCGCAACTACACGCAGATTCTTGGTCTGACAAGTGGAACCAACACCGATGTGGTGGATGCGACGCAACTGGGAGCCGGAAGCCAGGAGATCCGCGCCAATGGCGCGCGTAGCGGTGACAACAATTTCATGCTGAACGGCGTGGATGCGAACAGCTACGGCGCCAACATGACTGAGGCCACTTCTCCCAGTGGTGGTGGCCTGGCGATTCCCGCGCCCGACACCATTCAGGAATTCAAGGTTCAGAATTCGCTCTACGATGCTCAATATGGCCGAGGCGGCGGCGCCAACGTCATCGTAGAGACCAAGTCGGGTACCGCCCAACTTCATGGGAACGCCTACTACTTTGGCCGCAACGAGGCCTTGAACGCGAACAATTTCTTTGCGAACGCAACCGGAGTAGCTAGAGGAGAATTTCGCCGCCAGCAGCCCGGTGGCACGCTGGGCGGGCCCGTGCCCTGGTCCAGGAAGCGAGCCTTCTTTTTCGTTTCTTATCAAGCGACACGCGACGTGAATGCAGCCTCGCTCGCCAGCAGTGTGCGATCCCTAAGTCTACCGCCCATACCAACGCTCCGAACGCCGGCCGCTCTCGGAGCGGTGTTCGCTGGTCAAACAGGATTGTTCGGAGGGGTAAAGATCGCACCCGATGGATCG